>JACCDV011041442.1_pt1 | contig 13905 bp, 16 predicted proteins | sample 7446131 | NCBI WGS metagenome assembly JACCDV01 (sample SAMN15323448, study PRJNA562643) | freshwater metagenome | isolation source: river surface water | place: USA:Blue River Watershed | collected 2017-08-17 | reverse complement strand
TGCCATCGGGATGATGAGAAGATGACGCCCTCTTCCAAAAACAAATTTCGTTGTCGAGATATCATTGTATCCAGGATTTCTGTCTTTTTTGCCCTTATCCCAATGTTCGATGTATTCAAAAAACCCAACCACGTTTCCACCCACTCCCTTGGTTGGACTCAAGTATTCTCGAACTGTCATTTCTGTCCCTTGGGGTGCAATTACATAAAATCCCGTCTGAATTGATGCAATAACATCTGGGCGGGGGGTTATTCCGATTGAGCGCACACCAACTGATGTCAACCCTCTTCCAAACGCTGCGACATCTGCGTCGGTTATCCAACGATACAAAATGGGAGGAATTCCTTGTGCCATTGTATCTTTGCGATAAAAACGGACACGAGAACTCCTAGACAAAGAACACCAATGCAGTGCGAACATGGCGAGATTGACATTTCTGACGGGGAACGTGTCTGTACTTGTTGTGGGGCTATGCTGGGAAGTTATATCGATGAAGGTGCCGAATGGCGCATCTACGCCAATACGGAAGACGACCCCTCTCGAACGGGCACAATTACGAGCGAACTTTTACCGAATTCATCCTATGGTTCAATGATGATGCGCAAACGAACACCCAATCAATCGGAAGAAGCAAAGACAATTGCGAAATTGTCAGCATGGTCCTTCTCCAATCACGGAGAACGGTCATGGATGGGAATCTTTGATGCGATCCAGGCAACGGCACTCCGGGCGGGTCTCACCAAAGCAATTATTCTGGATGCGTGCGGACTCTTCAAGTTGGTTGAAGATTCCCAAAAGACGCGAGGAGAAACACGTCGGGCATTGATGGCAGCAGCGGTCTTCACTGCATGTCGTCAAAACGATGCCACGCGATCCCATGCGGAGATTGCAAGTTTGTTTCATGTGAGCATTCGAGCGCTCTGCAAGGCACTCACCAAGTTTGACAGCGGAGGCGCGTCTGTTCTCAACACCCAATTGGGATTGGCAGAACGTATGTGCGCGGATCTGGAGATGACCGACACAGACCGCGACAAGGTTGTGCTCATGCTTCAGGGACTCCCCGAATTGGAGCACACTCCCAAGACGATTGTGGCGGGTGTGGTGTCGATTGTGTCGGGATGTCCATTGGTCAAATTGTCAGAGGTTTCGGGTGTTTCTACTGTCAGCATTAAGAAGATTGTTGAGAAACTTCGCCTTCTGCGGGAGCAGGAGCAGGAGGGAGCGAGATGATGATGTTCTCTCCAAACTGATTGAGAGGAGTGTCGGAGACAGGAGCAGGAGGCAATACAGGAAGCGTGACATTCTCGAGAATCAATGTCTGACCATCTTCTAGAACATTCTCAACAGTGTATCCGAGGTCTTCTAGTTTCAATTTGAGAAGCGTATACACGTATTCCAATGACTGAACTTCTGCGCCCGGAATGGTTAATTGAACCGGGAAGTTGGGGACAGTGATCGGACGATACCCAGAATGCCCTGCTTCGCGAGAAATGTATGTGTCCACCTTGAGTGTAAGTGTGAGTCCTGTTTTTGCAATGTCGTAGATGAATGTCACGAGTTTGCAGTAGATGGAAGACACCGGAAGTCCCTCCAGTGTCGTAAACGAGGATTGAATAAGAAGTCCCATTTACCCTTTAGAAAGGAAAGGTTCCGCCAACATTATCCGTCTCTCCCAAGAACGTAATTGTCATTCGGTTGAAGAACGTTCCGATATTGCTAAGGTTGGAACCTCCTCGCAGTTTGTAAATGTATGACGAGTTCGACGGCAAGAATCCGAGATAGTTCATATTTCCGACTGCGCCTTGGTTTTGTCCACCGAAGGAAATGACTGTGGCGCCGTTGCTTCCGAAGTTGTTGCTTGCGACATTTCCGGTGCTCACGTCCACAAAGACATACTGTGCTGCTGCGGATACATAGACGACGCTGATACTCCAGATTCCTGATTTTCTGATTACCCAGGATCCTCCCACCGAGGCATTCGAGTTGGTGAACGTCAACAAATTTGTATCCATGCTCTGGATTGGATTGGAAAAGTTGTAGGCACCGCCATTAAATCCTCCTACCTGTGCGTTTTCTGCGACTGCGATGAGTGTATTGGAAACTGGGAATCGTGTCCAGGTCGACATATTGACGGACGCAGTGTTCGCAGCAGTGCTTACATCTAACGTATAGGCGGGCGCAGTTGTCGCAATGCCTACCCTTCCATTGTACAAGATCGACATTCGTTCGCGGAGATTGCTGTCCCCTGCTCCCGGGATCGTACAGAACCCCAGACGGTTAATGTCTGTCAAAGACCCGCTTGGTTGCGTTTGGCGAATTGAAGATGCATGCGCATTGTTGCCATTGCGAAAGATAAGTTCGTTCACAACTTGATCGCTACCGATCGCTGAATTTACTCCGCGTCCAAACAATCCCAATGTCGTTTTTGACACGTCGGAGGCAAGCATTGCTTCTGCCGTAAACCGGATTCGTTCCGTTCCAGTGAGTGCAATCCGGACATCGTTTGACCCGCTGGCCCAGAGCCCACTCGTTGTCGCATTGGAAAATGTATGGGTTGGCGCAGAAACACTTCCCGCTCCTGTGCGAAGAATTTCGTTGGACAAGACCACACCCCCAATAACGTTCGACGTATTCGCAGTCGTTCCTGTGATTGATGTCGAAAAAGTTATATCGCCACCTGTCCGGATTCCAGTGCTGATGTCAAACGAGGGAAATATTCCTCGGATATTCTGTGCCTGGATGTATGTAAGATATCCACTGTCGACGCCCGAAAGACTTTTATTGCAAAGACTGATTCCGCCGATCAGACTCTCTACATCATCGTCTGTAACAACTCCGTATGGCGGAGGTCCAAGTCGCACTTTTCCAATCCAACTCGTGCCAGCAGTGTCTGAATTTGAGATTACGTCATTTGCGAGTGAAATTCCACCAATTAGATTGTTTGCAGTTCTCGAACCTAGGATACGTCCAGTTGCTGACATGGATAAATCGAAGTTACTAAGTGTGACACCCCCAATTAAGTTGCTCGCACTATTGGTTCCAATGAAGTTGCTACTTGTCGTCCTACCACTGTTGCTGATGTTGTTATTGCTCAAGACAACGCCACCAATCACGTTGCTGGTATTGGCAGTCGACCCGGTAATCGTTCCTGCCAAGGTCATGTTCGTATTGGAAAGAGTAACGCCGCCAATGGAGTTCGACGTCGTCGACGCGTTGCTAAATGCACCGTTGGATGAAACAATTGAACTTCCCGAGATGTTGATTCCAACTCCCGCATTGATAGTTCCGTTGCTCAATGTGATTAGACCCGCAGTTCCAATCACTCGAACGACTCCCGAAACATCCAGTGCGTTGGCAGGTGCCGATGTCCCGATTCCAACGTTGGCATTGGAAATGCGCACACGCTCTGTTCCTCCCGCCGTGAATCCAATGATATTTGATCCGGGAAAGAACACTCCTGTTCTGCGATCGTCGGAGAATGTGTAATGAGGAGCATTTGCAGTTCCTCCGGGACCGTTGTAGGTATTCGCCGACACATCGCCATTGCTCAGAACAACTCCGCCAATCACGTTGCTGGTATTCGTGTTGGTGTTGCTGATGAACCCCGAATAGATGAGATTGTTTGTGAGCGTATTGCCTACGGAATAGAAGTTACCTTCACTGATGTCCGTGAGAATTGCCCCTCCCGATGTGTCTCGAACGTATCCATTGGTGAGTGAAAGATATCCTGTTGTTCCTCCCCCACCGCCACTGATGTCCGCATTCACAAACGTGCGATTGTGGAAGTTGATTGTGCCCGCGCCAAATGTGATGTAGGGCAATGCGTTCGCAACAAGCGAACCATACCCGTTTCCCGGAGAATACATGCCTGTCGACGAATCTGCGTAAAACGCAAAGGCGGGGGCATTTTGCGATCCGCGTCCTGCCAAAAACCCAATGGACGAATAGGTCTCGCCATTCACCTCAAGCGATTTGCTCGGTGCCTCAACTTGAATTCCCACTTTGTCACGGAAATATGCCTGTCCAGAGACGTCCAGTGCGACAACCGGTGCAGTGTTGTTGATTCCAACATATCCCACAGAGAGGTCTGCGGAAATCGCTGTCTTTGTACCAAGACCGACCCGGAGTTGGTTCGAAATGTTCCCCGGGGTCTGGTTGGGACCAATCAGGATGTTGTTCGACCCCACCGTTCCCGTGTCGTGCCCGATAAGAATGTTGTTCACCCCTCCGCCAATCGTATTGGCACCCAGAGCAACCGTATTGACCACATTCGACAGCGATCCTCCGAGTGCATTGTATCCGAGGGCAATAGTGTTTGATGTATTGGAGAACCCATTACCGGCATTGTATCCAATGGCAACGTTGTTGGAGGATGCGCGAACATTGCTGGCAGCATTGCCGGCATTGGACCCAATGTAGACATTGCTTGCGGTGTCACTGACCACAAGATTGGAGGCAATCACTGTGTCTGCAACAATCTTGTCGACGTTCGAGACGACGAGCGAGGGGGTATATCCGACCCCTGCCTGGTATGTGTACGTTGGTCGGAACACATTGACGAGCAGGTTTTGGGCGTTGCTTGTGCTACTCATTGTATATCATTTAGGTCTTTTCTGTAGATAATTACACAACAGGATGTCCTACACGTTGTTTCCCATTGCGCAGAGCGAGACCCCTTTGTATAAGATGTACAAGCAGGCAGTCGCCTCGTTTTGGACTCCGGAGGAGATTCAGTTTTCCAAGGACCTCATCGACTGGGAGAAGTTGAATGCGGATGAGCAGCACTTTGTCAAGCACGTTCTCGCCTTCTTTGCGGGTTCCGACGGAATCGTTCAGGAGAATCTGGCGACTCGCTTCCAGAGGGATGTGTCTAGTCAGGTTGTCAAACTCTTTTACAGTTTCCAGAATGCGATGGAGGGCATTCACAGTGAGACCTACAGTCTCCTCATCGATACCTACGTGAAGGACAAGGAGGAGCAGGCGCGTCTCTTCAATGCAATTGAGACCATTCCCTGCATCAAGAAGAAGGCAGAGTGGGCACTCAAGTGGATTGAGTCGTCTGCGGACTTCCAGACTCGTCTGCTTGGATTCGCTGCGGTCGAAGGCATCTTTTTCAGTGGTGCCTTTTGTGCCATCTATTGGTTGAAGAAGCGCGGTCTCATGCCTGGACTGACCTTTAGCAATGAACTCATTTCTCGTGATGAGGGACTTCACACGCTCTTTGCGGTTGCGCTCTACCATATGGGACAGTCCGTTCCCGTGGAGCAGATTCATTCGCTCATTCGCGAGGCAGTCGAGATTGAGAAGGAGTTCATTTGTGATGCGCTTCCTTGCTCTCTCATTGGAATGAACAGCAAACTCATGTCGCAGTACATTGAGTTTGTTGCTGACCGGTTGGTCGTTCAGTTGGGTGCGCCGAAGATTTACAATGCGACGAACCCGTTCGATTTTATGGATTTGATTAGTCTGGAGGGCAAGACCAACTTCTTCGAGAAGAAAGTCTCGGAGTATTCTCGTCCTGTGGACAGTGTTGACAATCTCAGGTTCGACGAAGATTTCTAGAGGGTGAGTAAATGAAAACCCGACGCTGGAAAATGCCTCGCAAGATGACTCGGCGCTACTGTCGCAAAACATCCTGTCGCAAGATGGGATTCACGCAGAAGGCAAGTTGCCGACCCTGGAAGAACTGCTATTAATTTACTGCGAGTCACAGGATTACACTCAACGCAATGCTTCGATCATTGTTCACGAGTATTTTCGCAAAATCAACGCCCACACCTCTCGGTCGTTGGGGATATTATTGGGAGCAAAAATTGAAATATCAAACGTTCTATGATTAGTACGTGATGACGTTGCCCGCAGGAGTCGTAACTTTCTGGTCCTGCTCCGCAGACGGAACAACGGGGACAAACTGCTCGGTTGTCATCGCAAGGACGCGAGACACGAGAATCACTCCCACGATGATTCCGACAATGACCAATGCATACTTCGCAAGTTTCCAAAGAAGTCCTCCCATACTGGAGGATTTCTTTGCAGCATAGGCGCCAAGTCCAGCAGACACCATGGTTGTGATATCAACGAATCCTCCTTTTGCCATTTGTTCTTAATACAGAATTACATTTCCGGCAGGGGTGACATCCTTCTTGTCACCCTCCTTCGAGGGAGCAACGGGAACAAACTTCTCCTTCTTCGTGGGGACCATCACGAGAAACGCGACGATCGCCGCGAGTCCGAGGAGCGAGAGAATCAACGGGAGCGTCATGCTGTCGCCACCAAAACCACCTTTCATCTTGCGTGCCATTTATGTATTCACAAGACTTTCGTTTGGAACGCAGGCATCTCTTCCATCCTCCTTCATAAATGGAGTTTCTTCATGCGTCCATTGCACTTTTGGCATCCATGGTCCTTGTCCTCGCGGGCATGGTTGGTTGGTTGTACTGGCAGCAGACCCGCCTGTTCCAGAACATGAACAGCATCGTGATGGTGATTGGCGAGATGACTCGCCCCCAGTATATTGAGGAAATGCCTGCCGCGCCCGTTGCGGAGGAGTCCCCGTCCGCGCCTCCCACGACCCCTATGCCCGAGGAGGATGACCGTGTCTCTGTGGAGGAAGAGGCATCTCCTTCGGTTGATCATGTCGAGGGTCCTCCCGGTCCCATCGACGTCGATTCCCTTGCCTCCAAGTCGGCGAAGGAACTCAAAGACATGCTGACCAAGCGTGGAATTCCCTTCGGTCCTCGTGACAACAAGAACGCTTTGATTTCTCTTTTAAAGGCGACTGCTTAATTACAAATAGATGAAACTGATTTCGTTTGATGTAGGTCTCCGGAACCTTGCCTATTGTGTTCTGGAAGGGACCTCCCGTCACGATGTTCGCATTACCGATTGGAACATCATTGACATTTTGGGAGAACAGAGTGGATTGGAAAATCCTCGCTGTTCTCGTTGTGCCGCATCGGCAACCTATCGCCATGCAACTGAGGGGACGCTTGCGTGCTCTCGTCACAAGGGCAAGCAAGGCAAGAAGGTAACGAAAGCAGATTTGAACAAGAAGTCCCCGATGGAACTCCAAGGAGAACTCGACAGATGGGGTCTTCGTTGCGAATCCAAACGAAAGGCAGATATGGTCACGATGCTCTATCTCCATGCTCGCCAGAATACCTGGTTGCGCTGTGTCAAGTCCGCATTCTCCGGATCGGTCATTGACTTGGCACCGTCTATCGTGGCGTCGCTCGACAGGCGTATGGAGAGTTGGCGTGGTGCCGACAAGGTCTGTTTTGAGAACCAACCTGACCGCCGCATGTTCGCCGTCCAGGGCATGCTTCATATGTATTTTTGCTGCCGTGGATTCACGTGCGAGGGAGTCTCTGCCACCCACAAACTCAACAACATCATCACTATTGACGATCGTGTGGATTCGTACAAGGGACGCAAGAAGACGGGCATCATCCACGCCGAAGCGCTCGTGCCCGAGGTGTGGAAAGCACATATGCTCAAGCATCCCAAGAAGGACGATTTGGCAGATTCCTTCCTCCAGGGTCTGTGGGTCATGGAGCACTCCCGTTAAACGCGCGTTAAGACTTACAGAACCCCCTCCAAACGAAGAACAAGAATGGACACTGACTTGCTCGTGAATCCAAAGATGGTGGGAATCGCCGACATTGAGACGGTTGATATCCCAACGCTCGAGTTTACCGATGCCCCCGCGCCGTCCTCAAGTGCGCCGCCCCCTCCCAAACTGGTTCCGTCCTTCGAGGATGCGGGACCCGCCAAACTGGATGGATTTGACAACTTCAATGCGGATGCCTACTCGACACCTGCTCCGACTCGTATGGTGAAGATGTCCGACGATGCCGTCCTCAAGGAGAAGTATGAGATTCTTCGCAAGTTCGAGCGCCTCTCCAAGTTGGGTGTTCCCATGCGCAAGCGCTTTACTATCGACAGTCCCCTGGACGAGATGAAGATGGAACTTGAGTTTATCAAGCGTGAGAAGGCGATGGACAACACCATCAAGCAGTTCTCCGAGTGGTTCGTTACCGGAATGTCGGGTCTCGAGTGGGGGTCCAAGAACGTTGGAATGCTCAAGGCATTTGGTCTTCAGTTGGATGGTCTTTCGGAGTCTGCGCAGATGAACGTCGTGGACCTCGAGGACGATTTCGAGGAACTCTATGACCTGTATGGTGAGAACATGAAGATGCACCCGCTGGTGCGCATTCCTCTTCGTGTCTGCATGATGGTCTACATGGTTCACCTCACGAACCAGATGACTCGCAAGGCGCCCATCCCGAACATTGATGATATCATGCGTCAGAACCCCGACATTGCTAGGTCGCTTGCTGCTGCGGCAATGCAGAATCAGACCCAGCAGATGCGCGGTTCGGCAGCGGTTCCTCCTCCTGCGCCGCCGTCCAATCCTCTTTCCGGTCTCATGAGTTTCATGCAGCAGAGTGTGCCCCCTGCCCCGCCTCCCAATCTGATTCCCAAGGTCTCGGAGAACAAACCCATCCAGATTGGTGTAGTTCCCAAGAAGTCCGCAATGAAGACTCCTCAGGCACCCATGCCTCCTCCTGTTGCTGCTCCTCGGGCAACCGATATGAAACCGCCTAGCGTGAACATTGATGACCTGCTCAAGGACATCAAGCAGACGGTTCTGCCCCCACAGGGACAGGGACCTCCTCCCCCCGAGAAAATCAAGAAGGGGTCGGGCAAGGCAGGATCCACGGGGAAGAATTCCGTCGTCATTAAGTTATAATGGCAGAGTCGCGCCCAACGACGGGGTCAAAAGCGGCATTAAGCGCGTTCTTTGGCAAAGAAAAGAGAAAGGCGGAAGCGGCGGCAAAAGCAGCAGCGGGACAACCACCTGCTGAAGAAGATAAAGTAGCAGCAGAGGAAAGACGTGTCGCGGAACAACAACGACAAATCACAATTGCGAATCGAAACGCATCCAAGAAATACCTGTTTGGTGTTTGGAAGACGATCCTGTCCAAACAGAGAGGGGATTATGACAAGGCGGTTCTGGCAATTGAAACTGCATTGGATGGAAAATTAAGGATGTTGATTCCAAGCGAGTTGACTCCACCCGACGTGAAACTTCCGCCAGCGCATACGGCAACGATCGAACAGTCGGAGCGATTTAAAATCATAAAGGTATTCGACAATGCTAGGAATGAAGTTGTTCATCTAACGATTCCTCGCAAAATGCCCGACGACAAAGAACTCCATTATACGTGGGGATTGGAAGGATTGCGGAAAGAGTCTGTAAAGTATGATGCAGAAGGCGGTCGCTCACTGAAACAAAAGCGGACTCGTCGTGTCGTACGCAGGTTGGTCGGCACGCGATCCTCCCGGGTCCACAGAACTCGGCGGGTTCTCCATTCCCTCTCGGTTCTTCAGCGAAATACCCGTTGAAATGATGATGAATGCCGCCGTCAGGACGATGGAAATGATGATGTCGCGGGTTCCCACAAAACAAATTGCAAAAATGGCAAAACGCCTCAGCACGAGGTTTCTCGAGTATTCCTCGGGGTTTGCGCTGAATTCATCCAGAAGGTGACGAGATCCGATGTTCAAGAGAAGCATCATCGCACCCAAAAAGAACTTGTTATCATTCAGGACTTCCATTGTCTTCTCTCTAGATTTTACATCGCCGCAGGAGTGCTAACCGTGGGTCCCATTGTCGGTTGAACTCCGCCCGCAGAAGAGGACGCAGCAGCAGGAGGAGCACTCGAAACCATTTCCTGTGCGGCACTGGGAGTTGTCATGGGGGCAGTGCTTGTAACGGGACCGGTGCTAACCGCAGGAGCAGCGGAGGGAGATGCCGCCTCCATTGCCGTCACAGCGGGGTTGGTCGCGGGAGTCGGGAGAGGCGGTTGCTCGCCACTGGTGGGAACACACTGCTTCGTTCCCTTCTCTCCTCCATCCCAACTGTATCCAGAAATACACGTGCAGGACTTCACAGGACCCTCAAGACCATCCTTGCTCTTGCATTTCTTGGTTGCCCCGTCCCACGTGAATCCATTCTCGCAAGCACAGGTGTCCTCTGCGCCCGAGAACCCTTCCCAAATAGAACCGGACGAGCACTTAACATAGACAAGTGCGAGAACCACCGCAATCAAAAGACTTGTCGTCTTGCCAACATAGACGATTGCCGCAAGGAACACTGCCTTGCCGATGGGCGTGGAGAGAATCTGACGAACCATCGTCGAACCGACACCAAATGCGAGATGAACGATGAGAAGACCGAGAATGACCAACTCTGTTGTCCTGGAGAGTTTCATTTATAGAATCGTCACATTTTTCTGTGCTTCTCTTAACAATGAACTATTCCACCCTGGAAGATGTGTATGGAACTCCGTTTGGACAGAGAGTGCCTGTCACACATCAGAGGAAAGATGTCAAAGAGGTTCCCCTTGAAGACAAGATGAAGGATTCTGCCAAGAAAGCAACCGTCTCTGCTGTTGAATCCGTGAAGAATGCAATTTCGTTCGACACAGCACCCGAGACGGAGAACTTCCGCGTGGAAATGCCCGCTGAGGTTCGCACGACCGTTCGTGAGAAGTTCACGGGTTCTCAACCTGCCAATATGGTCACCGACTTTGACCAGTCAGAGAAGATTTCCCGGATTCTTCGCTTGATCGAGCAGAACAAGACGGGATATGAGCGTCCCGCGATGCAGGACATGGTGTTGTATATTGCGACGGGTGTCTTCTTTTTGTTCACATTTGATACATTTGTGATGCTGGGCAAGTCCATGCGCGGCAAGTAATTAGCGGACATAGTTCACCTGATCCAGACGAGTCTGGAAACTGGAAAAATCAGTGAATCCATTGTCAAGGGTTTCAATCTCAAACGTAAAACTGTTCTCACTGGTTCCGAACGTAATCGGAGCATTGAGAACACGTCCAGTCACGTCTCCCGGTGCCGAAGTCGAAGACGCAGCGCCTGCGTGATATTTGAGGGTAATGTGAAGGCGGTCCAGGGTTCCAATCGCAGGAGTGTAGCGAACAATGTTCTCCTCATCGACATTGTCATTGTAGAAGATGGTGTAGGTGTTGTTTGTGGTTCCAGAGGTGATGTTCGGGTTGGAGATGCGAGCAAACGTGTTGTCGACAAATCCTGCGCGGTTGGCGGCATATGCCGTCTCGTCGACTTTGTTGAGTCCCTCAATGGAGATCAGAACATAGTTGTCTGCAAACCCTCCACTTGAGGGTGCTGCGACAATGGCAGACTTGAGGCGAACCGAGACAACATTCTCAAACGGACGAGGGAGATAGACAACGTAGTCGCCTGCGTCCGAGGTTGTGGCACCGGCATTCACCTTCACATACTTGGTCGGGTCGCGATCACGAGAATCAACCAGAACGGTTCTCTTAATCGTGCGAAGTTCCTTGACTGGTTGCGTATTGCGCACCAGGACGCCATTTCGATCGTACTGCATCTTGTTCTTTGTTTAGATTAAATAGGAGTTCCTGAACCGAACCATACTCGTCCAGCAGCAAGACCTGCTATTATTTTTGATCCAGATCCATCCATTGCTATACTTCTCCAGTTCCGAATACCTGTATCGATTTGAGGGGTCCATGTAAGACCTTCGTCTTGACTTACAAAAATATAACTGTTGGATGTTGCATAGGCGATAACTTTTCCGCTTCGAGACATAGCTAACGTATTGTAAGTAAACCCTGTAGAGACATCTGTTACATCCGCCCAAGTAACACCATAATCCCTGGAAATACGCGGTGGGTTATTAAGTACATTGACCATTGAGATTTGTCCATTTGAAGACGATAAAGGTTTATAAATAGTTCGAGATGAAGGCGCAAATGTAACTGCAGACCAGTTTGACCCTGAATTTGAAGAAATTTGTATATTCGAACCCGTTTGAGGAGTAACAATCACAAATGTCCCGTCATCAGACATAGAACTCGAAATCCATCCACCACTTCCAGGACTAGAGGACTTTTGTGTCCAATTTGAACCTCTGTCATACGAAACCCATACATTTGATGTTGTAATTTCAGTTGCGACTACATTGCTGCCGTTTGCGCTGCAAGAAACAGACGTCCATAATTTAGCCTGTCCAAGTGCTGTCCAAGATTCTCCTCTGTTTGTAGATCGCCATATGTAATCAGAACCAGGAGCTCCTCTATTCGCAATATACATGATATTAGAATCATCTCGCGCAATTGCGACATCAACTGTATAAATTCCAACAAGCCATGTAATTCCCGTTGCTTTGCGTGTCCATGTCGCACCGTCGTTACTACTTATATACGCACCTTCTTCACCATTAACATCTGATTGACGACTGTTTAGGATAGTTGTAAAGTTTGCATCTGCCTCCAAATTTAAATAATTAGTAGCAGTTGCACCACTTTGATCGATCCAACTATATGTGTATGTTATATTTCCACTACTGCCGCCTCCTCCAGTGAATGCTAAATCCCGGAACAACCGAAACCTTCTCTTTGGAGAGTACATTGTTTTACGGCACCAACAAAAGTTTGGTAAACCCTGCCCCGATTGCGGCAGTGTTACTTCCTCCATAGGGATTGGCAGTGGCGGTCGCCGTGAGTCGCGATGTCGGAACAGTGAAATTACCTGTATAGACTGCCAATCCTTTCACCCATCGGAAGTTTGTCAGATATCCAACCAATGCTGCGTTTGTCGCATAGGTGTTCGTGTTGCCGACAACAAGTGGAACACTCCCGGTCTGAAGGTCATACGTATCCGCAATCTGCGATCCAAGTTGACTCCCATTGCGATAGACCTTCGTAACCCCGCTCTCACGAACCACTGCCCAATGAATCCATGTATTCGCAGTGGACGCTGACGCAGAAACATACCTATATGGACCATTCGCCCAGTAGTAGAATGACCCGTTATTTTCAATGCTCACTCCCGTAACAGTACTTGGATAATCACCAATGGTATATGCGCGTTGAAATCCACTCAATGTCGTTTGGTAACTGAACCATTCTACGGTAAAGTCACCTGTCCCCAACAACCAGTCTGTACTTCCAGGACTCGTGATGTAACTGTTGACCGAACTACTCATTGAATAACTGTTGCCTCCTCCCACGAATGGACTTTGTGAAACTGTCGTGACGGCAGATCCTACTGTGACTGTCGGATTCACGAAGGGATCTGAAGGTTGAAACGCCGGACTGCGAAACAAGCGAAACCGACGTTTTGGCGAGTACATTATTTCTTCCCCGCTAAATCTTTGTCTGCGGTTCGATACGTCTTGCCATGAAGCACGAACGAATGAACACGTGCCATTCCCCATGCGTGTTGGGATGCGCCAGGACGATGACCGGTTCTCCATGCTGCCATGCCACGGTTGTAGACCGTGCGCAACGTCTTGGTCGGGACTTTGGTGCATCGCGAAATCTTGGGCAGAGTGGTTGCTCCCGGACACCGTTTGTGAAACCGTGATGTGTAAGACGATCTCTTTGTGCGAACTCCCTTGTCTGTCTTCCAGGGCGTATATGCACGAGGAGACTTCCATGACATGCGAGTCCGACGAGTTGCGTCACGTTTTCGGTCACGGTTCTTCCGAGTGGACAATCCCCGGTAATATTTCGGAGGCCAATACATTGTCTTGAGTGTGCGTTAAAATATTCAGAAAACATAAATATGGGTGACTCCACAAACGGCGATGCGAAATCAATTCACTGGACAGAGATGCTCGAAGAGTACTTCGCGTCCACCGGAGAGAAGGCTCACTGCTTGTCTTGGTGCCACAAGCAGTCAGAGGCGATGTACAGCAATCGCAAGACGTGGATTGACCTGCCAGTTATTGTGATCAGTGGCGTGACCGGATTTCTCTCTGCCGGTTCCACCACGATGTTTTCTGACCCCGCGACATCATCTGTTGCATTGGGTGTCGCGTCTCTGTTCGTG
>JACCDV010573827.1_pt1 | contig 13912 bp, 17 predicted proteins | sample 7446131 | NCBI WGS metagenome assembly JACCDV01 (sample SAMN15323448, study PRJNA562643) | freshwater metagenome | isolation source: river surface water | place: USA:Blue River Watershed | collected 2017-08-17 | reverse complement strand
GCTCCAAAAATCATCCTGATGGGGTAGGTGAGGCCCCGCACGATCGAAATGAAGAACTCACTTAAGGGAACCATCCACCATTGAGAAATAATTCCGGTAAACACGAGGCCCAACACAATAAAAAACCCCCAGGGCTCTAATTTGCCTAATAACAGGGCTTGGCGGTACGGTAATAATCCCGCCAGAATGCGGCCACCGTCCAATGGAGGAAGGGGAAATAAATTAAAGACCAAGAGGCCAATGTTCCAAAAGACCCCCGCCTTAGCCATGGAGATCAAAAACGGCTCATTAATGCCCGATCCTTGAAGCACAATCCAAGCAATAGCCCAAGCGATCGCCTGAAAAAAATTAGAACCAGGGCCAGCGAGTGCGACCCAAATCATATCGATCCGAGGATTGCGCAAGTGATCAAAGCGTACTGGCACCGGTTTGGCATAGCCGACCAGGAAAGGGGAGCTTGCCAAAATTAGTGCAATCGGGATTAAAACAGTGCCAATCGGATCAATATGTTTTAGGGGGTTAAGCGTGACACGACCAAGTAAGAAAGCGGTGTTGTCGCCAAAGCGTTTGGCTGCATAGCCATGAGCAGCCTCATGAATCGTAATGGCAAAAACCAAGGGAATCGCATTAATTGCAATAGCTTGGATAGAATAGTCAGAAATCATATTAAGATCATATCGAGAGGAGACTATTGTGACCGATGAGAAGAAACCCCTAGTTAAATCCGCCGTGAAGGCACCTAAGCTTCCAGCCCGCCCACCGGTCGGGAAGGGCCCTCAAAGTATGGGGGGCAAGCCACAACAAGGATTTGGGGGTGGTAAGGGCATGATGCGCAAAGCTGGTCGGGGCCGATAATCACCTAAAGTGTGGATAATATTGACTATATCGTTTAGATAAAGGGGCAGACCATGAACGAATGGCAAAATGAAAGCAAAGACGTCATCAACAAAAAGATGATTACCCTAATTGTGATGTTGGCAGCCGCTACCAGCCTAGCGATTTTGTTTGCCTTGGTTGCAGCCCATATGGGTTACGTATTTGGTTAAATGTCAGTGCTTCTAGCACGATGATGTAAGCCGGTATCACTTGCCATGATGTCAAGTAATTCCGCAAGTTATTCACCTCCCGGGGGTATCAAAGCCCCTGCTACACTCCAACAAATTCTTCAGCAAGCCGGTATTGCCGTTAACGGTACTCAAGCTTGGGACATGCAAGTTCATGACCCGATGGTTTTTGATCGGATTTTACAAACATGGTCTTTGGGCCTTGGTGAATCCTACATGGATGGGCAATGGGACTGCCAGCGTCTAGACGAGTTCTTTTATCGGTTAATGCGTGATGAATTAGATGAGAGCGTGCAGGGTTTCGCTAAAGTCCGCCTTCTTTATGAAATCGCCCGCTCCAAACTATTTAATTTGCAATCCAAAGATCGAGCCTTTCAGGTGGGTGAGCAGCACTATAACGCGGGCAATGATCTGTTTGAGGCCATGCTTGATCCACGCATGATCTACTCCTGTGCTTACTGGGCTCATGCAAAGGATTTAACCGAGGCACAAGAACATAAACTTGATTTGATTTGTAAGAAGCTTCAGTTAAAGCCAGGTGAGTCGCTATTAGAAATTGGTTGTGGTTGGGGTGGGTTGGCTAAATTCGCGGCGGAGCGCTATGGTGTGAAGGTTTTAGGTATCACCGTATCGAGCGAGCAGCGGGCCTTAGCTATCGAACATTGCCAAGGTCTTCCAGTTGAAATTCGTTTAATTGATTATCGAGATCTTACGGGATCGTTCGATAAGATCGTTTCAGTTGGGATGTTTGAGCACGTTGGGCAAAAAAATTATGCAGAGTACTTTGATATCGCTCATCGCTTGTTAAGTGATAAAGGAATTTTTCTCTTGCACACCATCGGCAGTTACGCAACGGTTAAAAAAACGGATGCTTGGATTGATCGCTATATCTTTCCGAATGGGCATTTACCATCTTTAGTGGAGTTATCGCAAGCATTAGAGCGCCGGTTTTTGATCGAGGATTTGCATAACTTTGGACACGACTACGACAAAACGCTGATGGCATGGTTAAGTAATTTTGAGCGCGCTTGGCCGCAGTTACAAACCCAGTATTCCAAGCGTTTTTATCGGATGTGGCGCTATTACCTGTGCTGTTGCGCTGGATTTTTCCGCTCTGGCCAAGGGCAACTATGGCAACTGGTGTTAACTAAGCGCGAACGCCAGCAAACCTATCTGGGCTATCGTCCCAGTTTCTAATCCCTCATAATCCCAGTTATGGGAATGTCTACTACTTCTGTATCCATTGCCGCCATCTTTTTTGGAGCCGGCCTTGGGGCGCTCTTACGCGCCTGGTTTAATGTTCTTGCCGAATCATTTTCTTCTACGATCCCCGCAGGAACCTTAATCGCTAATCTCCTGGGCGCCTATCTAGTAGGTATTGCTTTGGCGTATTACATGGATCAACCAACGATTTCTCCACAATGGCGACTTTTTATCATCACCGGGTTCTTGGGTGGGCTGACTACGTTCTCAAGCTTCTCGGCAGAGGTTGTGCAGTTGATGCAGCGAGATCAATTGATGCTCGCTTTAGGCCTCGCCCTCATGCATGTCTGCGGATCCTTATTACTAACTTTTCTAGGGATTTGGACTGTTCATGCTATCAAATAAAACCAAAAAATCCCAGGATTGCACCGAGTCCAATTAGATAGAGAGGATGACGCTTACTGAGCAAGACAAACAGAATGCTAAAGATGGTTAATGCATAGGCTGCCCAATTGCCATTAATGCGAATGGCAATTTGCCAGGCAGATGAAAGCACTAAGCCAACTGCAAGGGCGCTTGCTGAGTACTCAATGGTTTTTTTCCACTGCAAATGTTGCAGTTTTGCGATCACCCGCTGTAGATAAAAAATCAAAATACACGATGGCCAGCAAACGGCTAAAGTTGCTAAGAGGGCGCCCGCTAAGCCAAAGGCATTCCAACCAATTAAGGTAACGGTTAATAGATTAGGCCCTGGTGCCGCTTGCGCAATCGCAAAGTAATGAATGAAGGTTTGAGGATCGATCCAACCCTCTTGGTTGACCGAAATGTCATACAAGGTTGGGAGGAGAGCGTTGACCCCGCCAAATGCAATTAATGAGAACAACGACAGTTTGATAAACAGTCCTAAGAGGCCGATCATCATCGCGCTTTTCTCCAAGCAACCAATAGCGCAAGCGGCAAGGTGATGGCAACGACCCAGCCAAGCGCTAACTGATAGATCGTAGCGATCACGATGCTAATCAAAATCACCATTAGCATTGGTGGGTAACTCAATTCATCTTTGAGCATCTTAAATCCTGTAGCAGCGATTAAGCCAACCCCCACGGAAGAGATGCCTCGCAAAATACCTTGCACCCGCTCAAACTCTCCGTAATGGTCGTAGAGTAAGGCCAGCAAAATCACAACGGTCATGGGAGCCAGCATCAACCCACCAACAGCGGCGAATGCTCCTCGTACGCCCCCAAAACGCTCGCCTACACACACCGCAAGGTTAACAATATTAGGACCAGGAACTAACTGACAGACTCCCAAGAGCGCATTGAACTCTTGAGAGCTGAGCCATTGTTTTTGCTCCACCAAGGTTCGCCTGGCCCACGGCAGAACGCCACCAAAGCCAGATAAACCAATGAATGTGAAAGTAATGAATAAATGAGCTGGGCTGTGCCGCATGGCTTATGAATTGGCAGGGTAGGGCATCGGTACAGGCTTGCCATTGAGCCAGGCATTAAGCGTATTAACAAGACCTTGGGCAAAACCCTGAAAAATAGGCTCAGCCACAAAGCCTAAATGGGGGGTCATTAGTAAATTTGGGATGCGATGCAGTTCAGAGTCTTTTGGAAGTGGTTCTTGATCAAAGACATCGAGGGCAGCCTGACCTGGTCTACCGGATTTGAGAGCCGCGATCAGATCATTGGTCACAATCAGGCTTGAGCGCGAGGTATTTACCAAGATAGAGTCTGCTCGCATCATCGCTAAGCGATCCCGATGAATGAGGCCTTTGGTGCGCTCGCTGGCAACCAAATGCAAACTCACAATTTTTGAGGTTTGAAGAAGGGTTTCTAGTGGCAAGAACTCGCACCCAGCGGCATTGGCGCGTTCATGGGTCATATTCGGACTCCAGCAAACCAATTCCATTCCAAATGCAGCGCCTACTTTGGCGACTAAGCTACCGATGCCGCCTAGTCCAATAATCCCAAGACGTTGCCCGTTAAGCATGGGCAAGACCGAGTGGGCATTACGCCATTGCCCGTCACTCATCATCTGAGACTGATCGACCACCCGCTTACTGGTAGCCAGAATGAGGGCCCAAGTTAGCTCAGTGGTGGTTTCTTTGGATGGTCCGCCGCGTGTACAAGCGACCGTTACCCCTTGATGGAGGAGGGCGGTGTGATCAAGTAAAGCATTGCGTGTTCCAGTAAAAACAAATAATTTGAGCTTAGGTAAGCGCTTAATGAGTGATGCGTCAAAGGGAGACCGATCACGGACCAAAGCAATCGCATCTGCATCATGAACAGCTTCATAGAGCGATTCCCCGGAGAGAGGTTCATGAAAAAATCGCAGTTTAGAGTGCGCTTGAATTGGTGACCAATCCGCATAGTCTTGCAAGCAGCGCTCGTAGTCTCCTAAGACAGCAATAATCGGTTTGGTATGCATAGAAATTCGCAGAATCAATGAATAAATCGATGATAATTGATGTTTAACCGTGATCTTGAGGAAACAAAATGATTCTAGAAGTGGTTGATATTCGTATCGATGAAAGTAAGCAAGCTGAATTTAATGAGGCAATTTTACGGGGAGTGCGCACCACCATCGCTCCTGCTAAGGGCTTTCGGGGCTTTAAAGTCAATCACAGCATTGAGTCACCCAATCGTTACCTACTGATGATCTATTGGGACACCCTTGAGAACCATATGGTTGATTTTCGGGGATCCCCAGCGTTTACCGAATGGCGCAGCATTGTGGGCCCATTTTTTACCCAAGCGCCTGCCGTTGAGCATTTCAATTTAGTCGGTAAGTCCGACTAGGTTTAACTAAGCTTGATTTTTCTTGGGCTTGAGTCTGCCCTGGGGCTTAGCAGCAAGGCTGGGCTCTAGAGTTTCGCGTTCATCAAAGACGAAGCAATCACCCACATAGTGATCGCCACCAATATCTTCAAAATATTGCAAGATCCCACCGTCTAATTGATAGCTATGCTCAAGACCGCGTTCTCGCAAATATAGCCCTGATTTTTCACAGCGGATCCCGCCTGTACAAAAGCTGACCAAAGTCTTATCACTTAGTTCCGGGAGATGCGCCTCAATCGCCTGAGGAAATTCACTGAATTTATTGATGTTGAAATGCAATGCATTCTTGAATGTTCCGTATTCCACCTCAAATCCATTGCGCGTATCAATCATCACTACAGGGCGCCCCAGATCATCTTGGCCCCGATCAAGCCATTCTTTTAATTTCTGCGGAGAGATAAACTTCGCCCGACCTTTTTCCGGGGCGATCGTCGGATGATTCATGCGAATAATCTCTTTTTTGATCTTAACTAAAAGCTTACGAAATGGTTGCGTTGCTGACCAACTGTCCTTTGTTTGAAACGATGCCAGTCGTGGATCATCTCGTAAAAAGGCCAGAAAACTCTGAATGTTGGTCTCGAGACCAGCCAGAAATAAATTAATCCCTTCTTCTGATAGCAGAATTGTTCCTTTGAGGTGAAGCTCTGAGGCAACTTGATAGAGTGATTCTTTTAGTTGATCAAGCTCGCCTAGACGGACAAACTGATAGCCAGCAATATTGAGGATGGAAAGGGCGTTTGAGCCCGGACGCTCATGATTCATGCCTGTATTATCGACCAAGTTTATCGGTACACTTATAGCACTGATACCAACCCCATCATTTAATGAAAAACGATCGTTTAATTCCCTACCAACCCCTAGATTTAGCGGAGCCCGCAGATCTGGTTGCCGAGATCCGCAAACGTCGCGGTGGCCAGCTGATTAATCTGGATCGGATGCTGTTGCATAGTGAGCCAGTAGCCCGCGGCTGGAATCATTTTATTGGTAATGTGCGCCAGCAACTCTCACTCGATCCCAAGTTACGTGAACTGGGAATGTGTGGTGTTGCAGTTCTCAACGGTGCCGAGTATGAGTTCTTCCATCATGCTCCACCTTTTCTGAAAGCAGGAGGCACACAAGCCCAAGTCGATGCAATGCGGTATTTGGGAGGTAACAACTTTGACCCTAGCTCCTTTAGCTCATTAGAGCGAGACGCTCTCGAACTAACCTTACAGATGACCCGAGCCATTCAGGTTGATCCTGCATTGATGAAGCGCCTGCAAGAAGCCTTAGGCAATACTGAATTAGTTGAGTTGGTAACGGTGATTGCAGCGTACAACATGGTGTCACGCTTTCTGATTGCTTTAGATATTCATCCCGAAGATCAGGCTCCCAAGGCTTAAGTAATGGATCGTCAAATTATTCAGGTGATTCCAAGTGTTGCAACCTCTGATGGGGCGGGCGTTCGCTTACGTCGCAGTTTGGGCGGTCAAGATCGGCAGCGCCTAGATCCATTTTTGATGCTCGATGAGTTTTCATCCAACGATCCAAATGATTATGTTGCTGGATTTCCACCCCATCCACATCGCGGTTTTGAAACCGTGACCTATATGCTCGAGGGTCACATGTTGCATGAGGATCACTTGGGTAATCGTGGCCACTTAAAAAGTGGTGGCGTGCAATGGATGACGGCCGGTCGCGGAATAATTCATTCAGAAATGCCCCAGCAAGAAAGTGGTGCGATGCGCGGGTTTCAGCTTTGGATTAATTTGCCCGCTCGCGAAAAAATGAAACCAGCAGGTTATCAAGATATTCAAGATATATCCATTCCAAGAGTTCATTTACCGAAAGGTGGATTAGTTAAGGTGATTGCTGGGGAGTGCCAGTCGCCCGATGGCACTGCGATTCAGGGCCCGATTCATGGATTAAGTACCGAACCTTTATTTTTTGATATTCACCTCTTGGGTCATGAGATGTTTAGTCATCCAATACCAGTCTCGCACCGTAGCTTTCTCTATGTCTACGAAGGTGATTTAGCCCTTGGTGGTCAAGTGGAGCGAGTACCACGTCAGGCGGCGCTCGTTTTGGGTGAGGGCGATCAAGTGACGATGCAATCTGGCGCTCAGGGGGCTAAAGCCATTTGGCTTGCTGCAAAACCACTCCATGAGCCGATTGTTCAGCATGGCCCTTTTGTCATGAATACCCAAGAAGAGATTATGCAAGCAATTGCAGATTATCAACAGAATCGACTAACTACTCCCTAAGAGCAAGCCATGAGTCTTTATCAACAACTTTTACAACGTGAGGCTGAGCAAAAACCGATTCGGATTGGACTAATTGGTGCCGGTAAATTTGGTTCGATGTATCTGGCCCAAATTCCTAGAACCTCTGGGGTGCAATTGGTTGCAGTGGCGGATTTGATGCCCGCGCTTGCTAAACAGAATTTATGTAACGTTGGCTGGGACGCAACTCAATTAGAGGCTTCATCAATTGATTCGGCGCTTCGTGAGCGTACGTGCTATGTTTCCGATGATTGGCAAGCGATTGTGCAGCATCCAGCAGTTGACGTTGTTGTGGAATGCACAGGTAATCCAATCGCAGCAGTTGAGCATTGTTTACGGGCATTTTCAGAGGGTAAACACGTTGTGAATGTCACTGTGGAGGCAGATGCCTTTTGTGGACCCTTGTTAGCCAAAAAAGCGAGAGATGCGAACGTCATTTACTCCCTTGCTTTTGGCGATCAGCCGGCCTTAATCTGTGATCTGGTAGATTGGGCTCGCACCTGTGGCTTCCCAGTCGTGGCTGCTGGTAGAGGTCATCAGTGGTTGCCGCACTATGCGGATTCAACCCCAGAAACGGTCTGGAATTACTACGGTTTAACTCCTGAACAGGCAAAACGGGGTGGTCTCAATCCCAAAATGTTTAATAGTTTTTTGGATGGTTCAAAACCTGCAATCGAATCCACTGCAGTCGCCAATGCGACGGGATTAGCTGTACCAAGTAACGGTCTTTTATACCCTCCAGCCAGTGTTGAAGATATTCCTGTCGTAACACGACCGATTTCAGAGGGTGGCCATTTAGAACGTAAAGGGATGGTCGAAGTGATCTCTTCTTTAGAAAAGGATGGCCGAAAAATACCCTATGACATTCGCATGGGGGTTTGGGTCACGGTTGAAGCAGAGACTGATTACATCAAGAATTGCTTTGAAGAGTACAAAGCCCATACCGATCCAAGTGGACGGTATTTCACGCTGTATAAGCGCTGGCATTTAATCGGACTAGAGGTTGGTTTGTCGGTAGCCAGCGTTGCTCTCCGTAAAGAAGCAACCGGGGTGCCCTATTGTTGGAATGCCGATGTCATCGCAACCGCCAAGCGCGACCTAAATCCGGGTGATCGATTAGATGGTGAGGGTGGGTATACCGTTTGGGGGAAATTACTACCCGCCAAGAAATCACATACCATGGGCGGATTACCTTTAGGCTTAGCGCATCAGATTAAAGTCATCAGACCGGTGAAAAAAGGACAAAGTCTTTGTTGGGATGATGTACTAATCGATAAAACCACCGATGCTTACAAAATTCGCATGGAAATGGAGCAATCGTTTAAGGGAGCGATTCTCTCTTAACAAATTTCTTATAAAGATCAATTCCAAATTTACAGATGGAAATAAATAACAGGGCTCCTAAAATATCGCCAATGAGCATCGCAATCGCATTGGAGAGACTGCCACTCGGGATGCCCACTATTACAAACCACACTTGATGTAATCCGGTACTCAAAAGAGCAAAGACCAAAACGCTAATAGCGATTATCTGTATATTGAGGTTGCTCAAATCCGGATTAATTTTGAGATTATGAATCACGATTAGGCGGGCTAAATAGGGACTAAATCCTGAAATAAGGCCGATGCCAAGAATGCCAATCATGTCATCACCAAGATCGCGACCAAAAGTGATTAAGGTCGAGGCAATCGCAATCCCAAGTGCTCCAGACAAACCAAAAATAAGAACTAAAAATAGCCTGAGTCCTGCGGGAAGGTAAATCCAGTTGACACCAGGAGCCACCTCTAAAAATGAGGTAAGCCAATCATTGGCATAAAAAAGAAGGCTATAAACGAGAGCGCAAGCAATGATTGTCTTTGCAGAAAGGATTGATTCCTTTGAATAATTTGCTTGGCTCATGAAAAATTGACAACGATTATTGCGATTCGAGTTTGTTTGGTATATGGTTCACATTTGCATGTTATTCACCAATTCTAATTAAATTCATGTCACACCGCTCTCTATCGTATTTACGTTTTCTCAACTGTTTGGATACTTTGGATCGGATCAATCCCGGAAAAAAATTAGATTCCATTGAGGAGCAGTTATTAAATCGGGTGATGTTGGCCTGGGATCGCCAACAAACGATCTTGGTTGGAGACTTATTAACTGCCCATGAGCTTGGCTCTCAGGCAACACTTCATGGACGGATCAAAAATTTGCAGGCGATGGGTTATATCAAGTTGTCAATTGATAAAGCCGATGCTCGCAAAAAGCACATCGTCCCAACGAAATTGGCTTTCAGCCACTACGAAAAGCTCTCCATGCAGATGGAGAGTGTTCTACAAGCGCCTTAAGTTGGCAGCTGTTTTAAACAGTTCCAACCTTAAATTGGTGGAGTCGGCGGGAATCGAACCCGCGTCCGCAAACACGCTACAACAAGTTCTACATACTTAGTCTAATTATTTAATTTAACTAAGGCAACGCGAATCGACACGCTTTGCATTAGCGATTCACTCAGTTTTCGTATCAACTCTCGTGACGCGGGCTGATCTTATCTCTTGTATATGACCCTGACGTAGCTTGCGCTACCTGACCCAAGAGAGAATCAGTTCAGGGGCAGCCGCAATCAAGCGGCTAGTGCGTAACGTTCGTCGTTAGCAGTTATTGCATTCCCATTGATTTACGAGATAACGGGTCCTCGGTATGCCCTTGATGCTTTGTAATCCACGTCGAAACCATGTCGACCCCGAATTATTTTCACACTGAGACCACTATTTTAAGTCTTTGTGGAGTAATTTGCACACCTAATTGGCAAACAGAATTTGGCGCAGATCCTGTGGGCGATGAATCAGGTAGTCTGCACCCCAGGCGTGCGGCGGCTCTTCGCACCCACAATAGCCATAGAGAGCGGCTGCTGTCTGCATCCCAGCAGCCTTACCAGACACAATGTCACGAATATCATCACCAATATAAATGGCTCTCTTGGGATCGACCTTAGCCAAGCGAGCGGCGTGCAAAATCGGTTCTGGATGGGGCTTGGAGTGGGGCGTGGTATCGCCTGAGACCACGCAATGGGCTCTTTTTAGTAAGCCCATTTGCTCCGTGAGCGGTTCGGTGAATCGTTGTTGTTTATTGGTGACAATACCCCAAGGAATCTTTTGCTCATCAAGTTCTTGTAAAAGCGCTTCCATGCCCTCATACAGCTTACTGTGAACCAAGAGCGCTTCTTCGTAAAAGTTTAAGAAGCGATCGCGCAGGGAAATAAACTCAGGATGATCGGGATCAATCCCAAAACTTTTCTGGATTAGTCCCCGCGCTCCAGCAGATGCCATGGGTCGGAGGACCTCATAGGCCATGGGTGCAAGCTGATTGGCAATTAGCAGACGATTGGCTGCTGCAACTAAATCTGGTGCGGTATCCGCGAGCGTGCCATCGAGATCAAAAAAGACCCCCTCAAATACTGGCGTGCCCATTATTGAGGCTTGCGGGTTGCCATCATGTAATTCACATCCGTATCGCTACCCAAGCGATAAATTTGTGTGATGGGGTTATAGGTCATACCCTTGAGTTGCAATACCTCTAGGCCGACAGTCCGAGTAAATTGTGCCAGTTCAGATGGCTTGATAAATTTCTCATACTGATGAGTACCTTTGGGCAGGAGTTGCAAAATATACTCTGCGCCAATGATCGCAAAGAGGTAGGATTTTGGATTGCGATTGAGGGTGGAAAAGAAGAGATGCCCACCAGGTTTACAGAGATTTGCACAAGCTTGCACCACGGAGGCTGGATCAGGTACATGCTCAAGCATTTCCATGCAGGTGACCACGTCATATGAATGGGGCTCTTCTTTTGCTAAATCCTCCGCTGAAATCGAGCGATATCGCACGGTAGTACCGCTCTCTAATTGGTGCAATTCAGCGACCTTGAGCGCTTTGGTCGATAAATCAATACCAGTTACTGTTGCCCCTGACTTGGAGAGCGACTCAGCCAGAATGCCGCCGCCACACCCGACGTCGAGTACTCGTTTACCATCTAAATTAGTGATCGATTTAATCCAACCTAGTCGCAAGGGGTTGATTGCATGCAAAGGTTTGAATTCACTGGTCGGATCCCACCAGCGATGCGCTAAGGCGCTAAATTTATCAATCTCACCTTGGTCAACATTGCTCATTGAAAATACCATTTAAAGGAATAAGTAAGACTATACAAAAAAAGCAATAAAAAAGCCCGGCAAGCCGGGCTTTTAGTGTCCAGTGGACTAAATTACTTAACAGCTTGTGTACCAACTACTTCGATTACAGCACGACGGTTCTTGGCGCGGCCTTCAGCAGTTGCATTGCTAGCGACTGGATCAGCTTTACCTTTACTTTCGGTGTAAACGCGGGTTGGATCAACCTCTCCAGCATTAGTCAAAAACGCTTTGACAGCATTGGCACGACGCTGACCGAGGGCAATGTTATAAGCATCAGTACCAACACTGTCCGTGTAACCAACAACGATGACCACCTCAAGCTTCATCTTTTTGATGTCTTGAGCGAGTTTGTTCAGGGTTGCAACACCTTCCGCCTTGAGAGTCGACTTATCAAAGTCAAACAAAGTATCGGCTTGAAGAGTGATTTTCTTTTGGGTCACTTTGCTTGGAGCTGGTTTCGCAGCAGCAGCAGGCTTAGGAGCGAGCCAGCCGTCGCAATTTGGAGCGGCGGTTGCTGGGGTCCAACTAGCGTCACGCCAGCAGAGTGTACCGTCACCGTTTCTCCATGGAGTGCCGGTGGAGTTTACCCAGTTATCAACATTCTTTGGCTGGGCCATGACTGAACCGGCAGAAATCGTAATCACTGCAGCAAGCATCAGTTTTAGGGTTTTGTTCATTTTTTATCCTCAAAAAACATTTAATAAATTAATGCAACCGAATCGCCTAAAAGCCCAAAAAAGCCCAAAGCGCTACAACATAAATAGTTACCAACTATCAGAATATTAGCACAGGTTATGGGCCTGTGAAATGATATTATTTCGAGATGGAACAAGCCGCTAAAGAAACTCTCCCCATATACCTAGAAGACGAAATGCGGCGGTCCTATTTGGACTACGCCATGAGCGTAATCGTCGGCCGAGCCTTGCCAGACGTACGGGATGGGTTAAAACCCGTACACCGCCGGGTTTTGTACGCCATGTATGAATTAAACAACGACTGGAACCGGGCTTTTAAGAAATCGGCCCGTATCGTGGGTGACGTGATCGGTAAATACCATCCCCATGGCGACACGGCGGTTTATGACACGATTGTCCGCATGGCCCAGGATTTCTCGTTGCGCTATATGTTGGTCGATGGCCAGGGTAACTTCGGATCGGTCGATGGCGATAATGCCGCGGCGATGCGTTATACCGAAATTCGTCTTCGTAAGATCGCCCATGAGCTATTAGCGGATCTGGATAAAGAAACCGTTGATTTTGGCCCTAACTATGATGGCAGCGAAAAAGAACCTCTCATCCTGCCTGCAAAAGTTCCTAACCTACTCATTAACGGCTCCTCTGGTATTGCGGTGGGTATGGCCACCAATATTCCTCCCCATAATTTGGATGAGGTGATCAAGGCCTGTCTGCATGTCTTGCATCAGCCGGATTGCACCATCGATGAGCTCATTGAGATCATTCCGGCGCCTGATTTCCCAACTGCCGGAATTATTTATGGCGTTCAGGGAGTTCGTGAGGGGTATCGTACTGGGCGTGGCCGAGTTGTGATGCGCGCCAAGACCCATTTTGAGGATATGGACAAAGGCCAGCGTCAAGCCATTATTGTGGACGAGTTACCTTATCAGGTGAACAAGAAAAACCTGCTTGAGCGCATTGCCGAGTTGGTCAATGAGAAAAAAATTGAGGGCATCTCGGATTTGCGCGATGAGTCTGACAAGTCTGGAATGCGAGTCGTAATTGAACTCAAGCGCGGTGAAGTGCCCGAAGTCGTTCTCAATAATTTATACAAGAGTACTCAGCTTCAAGATAACTTCGGTATGAATATGGTCGCCTTGGTCGACAATCAGCCAAGGCTCCTTAACCTCAAGCAAATGCTCGAGTATTTCTTGGCGCATCGCCGTGAGGTGATTACCCGGCGCACCATTTTCGAGTTACGCAAAGCCCGCGAACGGGGTCATGTGCTTGAGGGTTTAGCGGTTGCCCTTGCCAATATCGATCGATTCATTGCCATCATCAAGGCAGCCGCTAATCCAGTAGTTGCCAAACAGGAGCTAATGGCACAGGCCTGGGACTCTTCGTTAGTGCGTGAGATGCTGGCCCGCGCTGAGGGCGAGGCTCCCGGTGGTCGCAATGCCTTCCGGCCCGAGGGCCTCTTGCCAGAATATGGCATGCAAGATAGCGGACTATATCGCTTGGCGGATGATCAAGCCCAAGAAAGTCTGCAAATGCGCTTGCAGCGTTTAACTGGTCTTGAACAAGACAAGATCGTGAATGAGTACAAAGAGGTGATGGATCAGATTGCTGATTTATTGGATCTGCTCGCAAAGCCTGAGCGCGTCACCAAAGTCATTGAAACTGAGTTACTTG
>JACCDV010178968.1_pt1 | contig 13914 bp, 14 predicted proteins | sample 7446131 | NCBI WGS metagenome assembly JACCDV01 (sample SAMN15323448, study PRJNA562643) | freshwater metagenome | isolation source: river surface water | place: USA:Blue River Watershed | collected 2017-08-17 | reverse complement strand
GAAAAAAATGTAGTTCAATCTCAACAATTACTAATTCATTCTTACCCCCATCCGTCTTGACTCCACCCAGCCCTTAACCGGATCCTATTACTTGTAGCTTGAAAAAGGTAAGCATTTCTTTATTAAGGATGTCAGCGCATTCATGAGATAAATAAGGAGATTGAGATGAAAGGCGAAGACTAATTTTATTTCGGAGAGTCGTAATCCATATGCATAAAGTTGTTTAAGGAGCGAAATATGTGTTTAGGATGGAGCTTATACAAAAGGTAAGAAGGGTGTTTGTAATTTATAGATGTTTTAAAGTTTGACCTCCAACCATTCTACAATACTTACATCAATGAACTAAAGCAATATCCCCTTTAATACGCAAGATTATTGCAGACTAAGCCTAACAACAGTGAAACAGCAAAGAGTTGGATTAGCATGAAATCACATTTAAAGACTATTAAGCGCCGTTCCACTATTTCCACCAACACCTGCCTTTTTGCATTAGGTCTTATCGTCTAAATCAAGAGTGACCTCGATTATATCGCCTAGGCGTAGGCACAAAAAAATATAATCCGAAGAATATAAAGCAGAGTCTCAAAAGTCAGTGACGATGCACAGATAAATAAAGAAAACAGATCTAATCCTAGTACTCCCTCTAGGAAGAGCGAGTAAGCACTGAGGTAATTATTAAAACAGCCAATTGAGAGTGGCGTAATGGAGTTACCAATAATGTAAAAGAAGGTGCCTTTTCCAGCCTTAAGCGACATCATTTAATTAAGCCATGAATAGTCACAATACCATGGGGACAAAACAGATAGATCAGATCGAAAACCATCTTAATTAGGATTAAAATCATAAATTAATGCCCCTTTCTCCAAAGCTAAAACCTATCACTTTGTTAACGACGAACAGCCATAGTAAGGAGTAAGGCGAATGAATAGTCTATATACCTTCAAACAATAGCTCAAGTTTCACCCAGAAGTAGAGGATACTGTTGAAAATAAGATAGAACCATTGGATTAATTGACAAACGAGAGTTCGCTCCTAAAGCCAGAGTCCAAGCTAAAATAACAAACCATAGTTATCAGTGTCCCCAAGCCTGCTTTTACACTTAAATCTTTGATGTTAATCCTTCTTTTTATTATCCTTTGGGGAGGTATTTCCTTGGTACTGTGTTCAAACATCAAAAAAAAGATGCAAAATAAACCTCTCTTTGAATCTTCCAAAAGGATAAAGAAGAGAAAATTCAAGGGTTTCAAACTATGATATTGATATTGATATTAATAGATAACTAAACGATGGCTTAATAGAGTGGAGTTACTATTAAGATGATGTGTTGATTGATGAAAGTTAACACGTTTATTATTTAAATAGATTTAATCGAAGGGATATCTGATGTAGGCCTAACAAAACTAGTAACTATTTCTTCACTCAGCAAAAAGGAGTACGACGAAACTCTTCTAGTCTACAGCAAGAAAAAGACGGAAACGGCCAATCTTGCCAAAAATATTAACAACCTAGAAAACCTCATCGCCAACCTCATCGTAGAACTCACCAAACCACTTGCCTAATCCATACTCCCCAATATACTATAACCTCAACCCTAGCCAGACAACGCAGAAGTCGATGGGCTAACTGGCTAGCTTGAAGAGTTGACGAGGCTCATTAACGAGCAGCAGGAACAAATAGAAAGGGACAATAACAACTTTAGCAATTTGTAAAGATAGCTTAAAGGCTCAAGGCATAATGACAAGCCCAGCGTAGCTTTGGATAGGGAGTAATTGAATAGAGTTGAAGGATAGATGAAAGAGGCTCAAATGTAAATGTGGATGTATACAGTTCAATTCAAGAAATTAGTAAGTCGCTTGAGGCATCTAGCTTTTAGCTTAAATCCTACGAAGTAAAAGCTAACGAACTATCTGGCTAGATATCAAGGTTGCAAGATGTGAGAGAGTAAGGTCCAGAAGATAACAGCAGGAACATTGAAGAAGAATTAAGGCATCTTTAACAATAATAAAGATCACTCACAGAGCAAATAAACCTTGCTAAGAAGTAGCTAAAGAAATAATAGTAAGAGCTGAAGAGTGGGAAAGCCACTCTAGCCACTCTTGAAAAGGACAAAAATGGTTTAGTCAACAAAAAGAATGACCTTTAGAAAATAAAGTCAACCAACCAAAGCGAGAAAGTTAACGAATTGCAGTCGGAAATCAAACGGCTTTAATCGACCAATAATTAACTCCAAAAGAACGTTTAGACTTTGAGCCAGTGGATCTAGGCAAAGAAAGCATAGAAGGCAGCTCAGAAGTAGGAGCTGAAGAAGTACAAGGAGAAGAAGGAAAAGAACTATAAGTTATAAATGGCTGAGGCTGAGAAGACCCAATAAAGCTTGAACAAATAGATGGAGAGGGAAAAATAAAAGCTAGCTGGTGTTTCCAAACTCACCAAATCATATGTTAGCTAATAAAACCTGCAAATCCTCCAGAAGGAATTGGGCAGGCACCAAGCCATCTTCAACAAATTCAACCTATAGGCTGAGTAAGCTCGAAAGAACAAACTTGTACGATAAAACGAAATACTTAAATCAAGGATTTCTCATTTGCAGCAGGCCTCTAAAAGCTTGGAGCAGTAAACAGAGAGTGCAGTAAGAGAGCTCAGGAAAGAAGGGGACGAGCTAGTGAAGTAAAAACTAGCACAATAGAAGGTATTCAATCAAATCACCAACAAACTGAATTACTATCTCAAGGAGTTCCCTGACCACGAAAAGAAAAAGGAAGCCCAAAAGCTGTAGGAAAAGAAGAGAAGGCAGTAATAGAAGTTAAATCTCAGATAGGCTTTGAAGGCAGAGAGGGAGAAGAAGGAATAATAAAGGAAGCAGAAGGCCAAATAGAGCGAAATCTTAATCCCAGAGGCAGATGATAGCAAAACTGGCTCCCTGCCTCAACTGCCGCCCCAACAGGAACTTTCTATTTTCAACAATCGGCAATTCCAGCTTGTGGCTGGAGTGGTGGCTCTCTTAGCCATTTTGTTGCTCACCTTAGGATGATGATTATTTTAAATTCTAATGGTTAAAGGATGCTATCATCAAGAGAAATTCTTTTTGTTTGAAGTTACCATCGTGTATATGTGTCCTCCCTTCCTTTTGAATAGTCCGATCTCCGTCTTTAGATCTTAGATCTACTTGGACAAGAATTTAATTAAGTCCTTAAGGTTCTGCCTTTATTTCTACAATTCGTCCTTCTTGGAAACATCATAGTTTTTCTAAGTAATATTATGGATACAAATAGCTGTTTATTAGTTGAATCTAGCTTTTTCTTGAGTTAGTTTTCTCGATCTCCAAGCTCGGTGATATCATTGATCACTTTGGTGTTTTGCCTTTTGGATTATAGCAGTTCTCTTTTTCTTTCCTGAAGCTGTTCCTTGATTTGTTCGATCTGTATTAATGAATGACTACGCGTTTGCTGACTTCCCGCTCTTACTTTTTGTAAAGATCCCTCATTTACTTGACCTGATCGTTGGGTTAAAGTTCCTTGAGCTTGTCCAGCTCGAAGGTGTTTCCAAACTTCAGTAGCTGCTTCTCTTAGTATTCCTTTCTCTTTATCTCAATGGTTGATGATGCTTTCTCCACCTGCTCCACAAGTTTAGTCAGCTTTCTCTTCAAGTTTGTTTCCTTCTTTTAAATATCCATCGTTTCCTTGTTCAGCTCCGTAATCCTTTATCCGAGTCTGGTGAAGGCGCTGCGAGTAAACATAATGGCATTACTAAAGTCTTATTGCAGGCGAGGCTTGCCGTTTATTTTTACATTGTACTCGATTTGAGAGAAGCTGACTGGCAAGCTAACATAAACTTGATTAATTTTCAATAGCTTTTTCTTTTGATAGACTTTGAGCTCTTTCTCTGCAGTGGTCAAAGATACTGATATATTCTTGATTTTGGTGTTAATTTGGTTCCTTTGCTTTTATAGATCACTTTTCTTCTTGGAGTACTCTTATATCTTTTCGTCATATTCGCAAATCTTTCTTACCCTTTCGAAGTTCTTATGATCGTTCTCGATGACAGTGATATCTGGCTTTTAATCCTAATCTTCGAACTCGTCTTCGCTTTATTCTTCTTCCTCTTCCTCCTCCTAGTCTTCCTCTTAGTCTTCTCCCCCTGCTTATTAGTTTTATTTTTGCTTCTACTCCAGCTCAGCTTGCTTTTTCATCTTGTTTATCCTTTTCCTCTCCCTTATCTTATAGTACCGAATGATTCTCTCTCGCATTTCATCGTCATCAGGGTACACAAATTAGCGCAGAATTTTCTTTTATTCTTCATACTTCCTCTTGAACTATTCGTTGAGGACTTACACTTAGCCGATCTCAGTACTCAACTGCAGGAAATTTGCTTCGAGACTTGCTTTTTAAGAGCCCAAAGTTTTTAACTGCTCCATGAGTTGCATATCATAGGTCTCCATATCTCTAAAGATAATGAACTCTTGAGAGTATGTCAGAATTTTCATTTATACCAAGTTCAAGTCACTCTGCAGATGGTACTTGATGTTCTTAAGGCTTTACAGCTCTTAGTCAAATGCCTGCACATCTTTATAAAGCTCCTCTTTAAGCCTTTGCTTCTCAGCCTAGAGCTTTATTCTGTTTATTTCTCGAAGTTCTTCTTCAATGGCAGACCGTTTAACTTTCATATTTGCTCTTGGTTTTATTTGTATTCCAACTTTTTCTTCCTTCTTTTCGGGAACGTACTTCTTCTTTGTCTTTTTCACTTTTTCTCCTTCCCCATCTTTGGGTTATTTTTCTTAATTACCAGCCGCCATTCCCATTCCTGATGTCTTTTTGCTTGCCTCTTTTTCCCTTTGCTTCTGCATTAAATGCTCAGTGATATCCTCCTCAGTGACTTCAATTTATGCTTCAAGCAGTTCTACATCCTAATCAATTTAAAAGAAAATATCTTATTCCTCGACTCCCAGGTCTCGGTTGATTTTTTTAAGCTTGTCGTTGAGAGGTGTGAGTCTTTCAACTAGCTCCTTCTTCTTCAATCGCAAATTGTTTAATCTTTTGTTGAAGTCTTTTTTCTCTTCGAACAAATATTGGTAGTGCAAGAATAGATGCTTTTTCTTACGGCTGACATTCAAACGCTCATTTTCAGGGACCATATAGTCAGGAGAGCACTTTAGCTTATAGTCTCCCTTCGTTGCTATGGCTTGTGCCAACTATTTTTAAAATTATGACTAAGCCTCCCTGATCTTATTCTTCACTTCCTGGTTTTCCTCTTTTCCCTTCTTATTCTCTTTTATCTTCATCTCAAGTAAAGCCTTGCTTGCTTCAAAGTTACTCTGTGTCTTATCCTTCTTTTCTCCGTTGCTTGACAGCTGTTCTTCTTGAATAATCTTCTATATTTTCTGAAGCTCATTTTGAATATAGGGGGTGAGTTTGCTCATCTTGAAGGATGAGACAACACAGGGCTTATTGATTCCTTTCACGTTGAACTTATCAAACTCCAGACTATTCATAAAGTAATCTTAGAGTTTCTTCTTTCTCTTCTCAGCATATTATTCATCCCATGCGAGCTCCTTCCTTGTCTCCATCTCTTCTTAGTCAACTCTTTTTTGGAAGGCTGCAGTGTACTAAGGATCCACAATAAGTTCTTCGGGGGTCAGCTTGGCTAATTTATCAGTCTAGCTTTTGTTGGCCTCGATAATTTCCTTGAACATTCCTTGTAGCTCCTTTATCTTTTTAAGCTTCCTGAGCTTGACCTTCTCAGCCTCTGTTAGCTTCATGTCCTCTTCAGCTTTAAGCTTCTCATCTTGAAGGCAGTATATACCATTATCTGTTATATCAACGTCAACTTCTTTACCGAAGTCTAATTTGTCTGAGAAATTGGCAGAGCTTATTCCCAAGAGAACAGTGGGGATGCTGATTTGAATGGAGTCAATGTATTACCCTTTCGCTCCCTTTACAAATGTTGAATAATCAAATTTATGGACTTGAAGTGTACCATCTTCTGAAGTGCTCATGATTGCTGTATTTTCGATATTCAAGGCTACTTTCCTTACAAGACCATAGTTCTGATCAAAGCAAAGCTTACGCACATAGTTATTAGGTTCATATTTATGTCTTAACTACCAACTTCCATTGCGATATCCAATGAAGATGATTTCTGTGGACTAAGAAAAGGCTAAATAAGAAGTCTTCAGTTTCGGGATTTAAATGGATCCAATAGGTCTTTCCTTGTTGAAGTCAACAATATAAATCCTGCCTAAGAAGTTTCCCTCCGCTGTGCATAGGACCCTGTTGGAATCAGGACCATAATAAGAAGCATTCATGATGGGAGCTGGATCCCATTACTCATCAACTACAACTTCATCCACAGCTGCTCCTTTGGTCTTCTTGAGCAAAAGCTATAATTATAAGTCCTCCTTATTTGGCTTTTGCTCCTACAACATCTTTATCACAAATGTCTTGGAGGTGAATTTCCTCAAATATGTTTCACTATAATCGCATTATTTTTCTTTGGGAGTCATGATTTAGTGAATTTTGCCGTCTTGGCATGCTAGTAATATTTTTTCGCCATTGCGATCCCAGCTCAAGTCATTGATTTTGAATCCAGTCTAAAATAAGCAGAAGGGAGTGATTTTGCTGAGGCTAGAGTCGTCAATGGAGAGGAAGAATAGAGAGCCAGCTGTGTCAGCAACCACTACAACACTGCCCTCTCTGTTGCACTTAACCTTTGAGATATGGTTCTTATGAACTTTGAATGCCTTTATCAGCACAAACTTCTTATCCTATAGTCCTACGAATCTGACTATTCCGTCTGAAAAACCAACTACCAGCACTCTTCCATTGTTCTTCTTGGAAAAGGGAAGCCACTCGATGCAAGTTGCCTGGCTTTTTGTGCCGAATTTACGATTGTAGAATTCTTTTCTGTTTCCATAGTCCCACAGTCTGATTGCTCCATCGTAGCCAGCTGTGATGAGGCAGTTGTTCAAAGGGGAGACAGCAAAGTCATTAAACTTTCCAGAGTTGTAGGTTAAGATTAGGTCTCTTTTGTCACTGTCAGGATGATACTTCCACAAGGAGCCAAGAGCATCTTGGACAATCCAATAGTCACTCTCAATCTCAATCCAGTTGATGTAAGCGGGAGTCTTATTCTAAGTTTCAAAGTATATTTCTTTCTCAGGTTTGAGATATAAATTGAACTTTTAATCTGATTCTCCTTGATTGATGGCTTGGGCATCCCAGAATCTAATGAATCCGTCCTAGCCAGCAGTAATAATCTTTTTGTTGTACTGCCTCACGAATTCGATGCGTCCCTTATGAGCAGGCGTTTAAGAATTTATGCTAACAACAGATTTGATCAGATTTCCTTACCAAAGCAATAGTTTCCCGTACTATGAAGAACTCACCACATTGCCGTCTTAGAATTCAGCATATGAAGTGACGTCTGACAACTAAAATTGGCCGAACTTAGCAATGTCGCCTTGTAGTTTCAATCCTGTGAAAGTTTATGAAATTTTCCAAAAACGAATGTGACCCGTTCCACTTGTTGTGAGCCACTTCTCATTGAACTGACTGAAAGATACTCTATAGACATCTTGACTGAAAGCCTTTGATTTCAGAAGAAGCCTCTATTGCTTCCAATCCCAAACTGTAAGTAAGAAATCGGGTTCTGCACCGACTGATGCAAACAAGTCTCCGCTTCCTGAAAAGTTCACTGAAGAATATGACTTTTCAGTGCCCTTTCTGAGTATCCTATAGAGTTTGAGGGAAGGATACTAATAGATGTAGACATTAGGAAACACTCCCATTTCTGCAACTGCAAAAAACTTCTTATTGGGATGGACAGCTATTGAGCCAATGCCTCCTTTGTCCTTTGAGTAGAATTGCTTCTTGTCCTTGGTGAAATGATTAAAGATGGTGTAGGAAATACCTGAGGCAAAGATGACTGTATCCCTATCAAGGACCATAGCGTTGTATCTCTTATAGCTATCGTGGCCATAGAAGCCATCGAGTCTGACCACTTCTTCGGTGATTGGACTATCAGGGTGTATAAACTCCATATGGTGCTATTAGTAGAAGAAGTCATCTTTTATCTATCTATTTTTAAATATACCTTCTCAATCTGCTCCTCCTCCGATTGCCCCGACTTCTAGTTTATCTCGGCGTGGTCTGGCAGGATCGAGTCTGCCAAGTTAACATTGTTCAGGCTGTTTTCAGAGCTGGATTTGACAACACTGAGTTTGGGAGGTGAATCGACCTTGCTGTCATTGGGTATGGATTCTGAGTTAGAAGGATGTACATTATTTAGAGGCCTAGATTTATTATAAAACTTTCTTGGGCTTAATCTAGTCCCGATTAATTGTGCGTTGAAGTGTTTCTTCCTGCGACATTTAAGTTTCAAAATTATAATAATAGCACGATTCGTCAAATAAGTCAAATCTTATAATGTTCATGGCCTTGGGAGCATGGATGCAACAACAATATTAGAATAGGGATATGGATGGGTAAGATAAATCTATTCAAATTAAATATGTTTATAATTATTAAATAATTAGATGGATTGTTGAATGATGATCTTGTAAGTCCGTGTTTATGAACACCTGATTTTAACCTCTTACACTGATTCACAATACTAACCCAACTACCCTCAGAGCATCAAATGCATCTTTATAAAGCAACAAGAATGCTTAAGACTATTGGAGGCAATACCATGTTTTAGATATTGATTTTAATGAGGATGACTGATATAAAATGTGCGCCTCAAATTGCTATATTATTATTAATTATGTTTCCAACAAGCCTTGAGCATCCTTTCCAGCAGAGTCGAGGGAGAAGGCGTGGGCGTAACGAGCCAAACAACCGAGATTACATATGCCCTTGCGGCAAATCATATTTGAGCTATCCCGCCCTCTTTACTCACATAAAAATCAAGCATAATGGCAGAGTATATGGGCATTTATATAGGCGCCTGGACAAGTTATTAAGCCCCGATCTGAATACGCCAACCGCAGAGGACGTCCGAAAGCAGTAACACCATATATAACATAGAAAGAAGTTTATGACAGTGATAGCGATACTGAGGATATTGCTGCCAACTGCATTGATAGGCTTTGCGATTTCGTGTCAGACACAGAGAGATGGGAGGACGATGGTATTTTCAAGTAAATCTATATGAAGAGTGACTTCTACTAGATCTATGTTAACTTCAATCCCCAGGAACAATAACCTAAATATGATGATCTATAGGAGCTTTACGACTAAACTTGCGCCAACGTCTTCTGTTAGTTCCTCGCTGAAATCAATAAGAGGCTGGCTGAGCCCTATTACTTTGACATCCTCTTCGCTTTCTTTATGATGCTTGCTCGGTCTATAGACTAGGAATTTGGAAAGGTTGATAAATAGTCAGAATACGAAGAGTAAATGGAGGATGAGAACTCTTCCTCCCCCAAAAATGGTAAGAGAGCCTCTCGGGTGGAGCTGTAGAGCATAAAGAGCATAGTAAACATAATAAACCCTTTCATGATGAAACTCCTCCCCAAGTATAAGAAAGAATACGAGTTAGAGAAAGTTCCTCTTTTCATCAACAGCAATGCTGCCAAGTTGATTGAGTATTTCTCTGTCTGGCTGACCAATAAGAAGTACCTCGGCTGCAAAATACGGATTAATTAGAGCTATAGCTTTCAGGAACAGTGATACTCTTATGTTTATCATAAAAACAAGTATAAAACATTCAATCTCTTTGGTCTATTATCACTCCTTTCTTCCAAACTCCCTTTATTGTGCCCTTACTAGATTTATAGCTTCCTTCTCCTTATTTCACCCCATCAATCCAATAGCCTTCATAGACTTAGCCATTAGCATAGCTCATTGTTCCATATCCCTATCTTTTCCCGTGTTTATACTATCCGTTATATTTATTGCCATCGGGCCATAGATACTCGCCCTTTCCGTGTTTTTAGCTATTTTTCCATTGCCCCTCATAGGTTTCTCCGTCTTAGTTACGCATGGTGGCAGTTCCTTCTAGCCTGTTTTATACGAAATCTCCCTCAAAGATGGATTGTTTCTGCATCAAAATGCCCTTGCCGTGCCTTTTGTTGTTGATGAAGTCTCCATTATACCGACTTTCATCAGGGTAGACTGCTTATCCTCTCCCATTCGGCATGTTATTTTTCCACTGGCCTTAGTACTTGAAGCCAGTTTTATCAAAATACTTGCCATATCCGTCGGCTACATTATTCTTCAAATCTCCTTCATAGTAGCTGCCGTTAGATTTGATATATCTTCCTTGCCCTTCACATTTTCCATTGACAAACTCTCCTTACAAATAATCACCACAGTCAAACTAAAGCGATCCGAATCCACTGGGCTGATTGTTTTCGACCTACCCATAATAATATGCTTTTAACGAATCAATATAGATCCTCTTATCGTCGTCAAAAGAAGTCCTTTTGAATCGTGAGATGTCAGGTAGTTGAGAAAGTCTCATCTTTATACTTTAGTTGAGAGAATCGTTTCGCCTTTTGATGTTGCTTGTCCTGGATTGTATGAGGCGGGAGTTGCTTATATCAATTTTGACTATGGATTAGTCCATGGGGATGGCAGTACTGAAAGTATTAGTATTCATTTTGGCTAACTGCAGCTATTGGTGGTCGTTGCCATTGCATGTTTGGCCCATTACTATTTTCTATATTTTAAATATTATCTTCAATTCAGAATTATCAAGCATGATATTGGTTCATGTATTATTCTTTATTTAGAAGAAATGAAGACAAGGAAAGAGGTATAAATTAAAAATATTCTATTTTCTTGTTCTCAGAATGAATAGAAAATTCAAGAATATTTCTAGTAAGTAAAGAGTATCGTGATTGATTGTGTGCTACTTTTGAATTTGTTAGTGATGCGTATATGTAAATTTATTTATCGTGAAGTAATTCTTCTTTTTTAATATATTTTTCCATTTGTATTAATAAAGGTTCGCGATGGGAGTTTGTATTGGTGCATGCGCAAGAGTTGAGAAGATGGGAGGGGAGATTAATGAGGGTGATAAAAAGCAGATCGAGCAGAATCTAAAGAGTAATGGGTTTGAGAGTGAGAACTGCAACTACAGAACCTAGAATGAGCATTTCCAGCATCAAGATGAAGCCAAGAAGGAATTGCAAGAGTAAGTCAAATAGGCATAAGTCCATCTATCTAATGAGCCAGCAGAAAAGTCATAAGAAGAGGCAGGGGCCGCAGCAGATAAGAACACTTCTTCTCCAGTGGAGCCATAGACCTATCGTAATAGAAAGATAGACGATACTAACAAAAATTTGCTATAAAGAGGTAAAACTGCCAAGGATAACCAACTGATTCAATCGACTTTAAAAGAAGATGAAATTACAAAGTTGGGACCAGTGGAGCTTGATAATGGAATAACATACGAGGGCTAGTGGAAAAATGCCATGCGTTAAGGCGAAGGGACTCAAACTTGGGCAGACGGTAGCAAGTATCAAGGTGAGTGGAAAAACAATAAGGCCAATGGGAAGGGTATTCTCTATCATTCTGACGGAGATGTCTATGAGGGAGAGTGGTTCAACGATAAGGCTAATGGATATGGTACATACACTCACTCCAATGGAGCCAAGTATGTAGGAGAGTGGAAAGACGATAAGCAAAATGGCTTTGGGGTTTAGGAGTGGCCTGATGGATAGAAATACGAAGGCTAGTATAAGAATGGTAGCAAAACAGGAAAAGGCTTGCTTAAATTCTTAGACACAAGTTACTATGAGGGAGAATTCTTAAACAATTAAATCCACGGAAAAGGTACATCTTATCATATTAAGGAATATATGTATGGTGTAAGAATCGAAAGTATGAAGGAGAATGGTAAAACAACAAAATGCATGGAAATGGGAAGACGGAGTGGACTGATGGGAGAAGGTATGAAGGACAATACGACAACGATAAAAAGCATGGAATCGGTACCTTCTATTGGCCAGATGGGAGGAAGTATCATGGAGCTTGGAAGGATGGTAAACAGCATGGAAGGGGAGAGTATTATTTAGTTTCTGGGTAAAAGCGTATTGGTGAATGGGTGTAAGGTAAAAGGATAAAATGGATTGATGAAGTATCTGGGGGTAAGGCTGCATGATTAAATAAGTATGTTAACTTCATGTGGTTTATTTGAATAGTATTTCCTAAATATAATTTATTGCAGAACATGATTAAAAGAATAACCTACGCCTTGCTGCTAGCTTTAGCACTCCCCTTCCTATACTTCGCCAATAAGCTAGTCATCAACTACGCCATCTATGCCTTCAATCATATCCATCGACATGACACCACCGAATACCACATCATCTAATCTGGCAAAATACTACCAAGTCTATAAGAACTCACATCCATCCCCTTGCTTGGCCATTTGTTCATAGAAGAGAAACTCAAAATATTGGTGAAACAAAAGAAATGGGTTTAAATTTTAAGAGCTAACTTAGATGCATAGGGAGCACTTACCACTAAGAATAGCTTGAATCTGCTTACTTATCGCGCTATTGCAGAGTGTGCGACCTATCAGTTCAATAAATGCGAAAAAACTATTAAAGAAATCGATGAAAAAGTTCCCCATCTGTATCAGGCCATATCCATGCTGGATATGAAAAATCGTCAATCCAGTATCACTATGAATAGGGAAGCCATCGATAATCAAAATAGGAGTAATGAGGAATTCTGAGTTTGATTTTGGGTAATTAAGTATTCTGATTGATAATTAGTAATATTATTTAGGAGTAAGTATACATACATAGGCATTTCAGGTTGCTCACTCATCTAAGGAATGAATTCCCCTCAATATTACGGTGTGGTTTGCATTGCCAAAAATAAGAAGGTAAACTCAATCATCCAGATAGATGTCATCATCATTGAGAAATGGGTTGCTGCTGATGAACTAGCTCTATCGCTACCTCAGCAAAGGCTTCAGTTGCTTGTTTATGCAGGCAATCTGCTTTTCACTCAGCTGCTGTGTAAAGCGGATATGCTTCATGCAATCAACATCAGTAAGTACATTTTCTGTGCCCTCTATGATAAACTTCTTGATGCACTCGTCGTGGCGGTCTTCGTACTAAATCTGTACCTTGATCTAAATGTGAGGAGAGTTACCTTGTTAATATGTTTTTTAGGAGGGATAATAAAAATAAGGGGGAAATACAATCTATCGCAGAAGGGCTAGAGTGTGAGATGCTATCTGTGGTGTGGTGATTGTTTATCGATAGTGGATAGATAGTTCCTGTTTCTTTAGTGTAGGAGCAGGACATGCTAATAGTTTTTTTGTAGCTTCATTAAATTTAATCTCTTGTTTTCATAGTTCTTCTCCTGCTACTCAACCAGTCTTTTCTTTTATGTTATCAGCTACCAGTGACATGATAGCTTTTTCCCAGGTATGCTAGTGTGCTAAGTGTGGATCACGAATCTCTGATCCTTCCCCAATATCCCCACTGATACTAACACATTCAAAGCGTCATACACTCGTCTTCGGATGTTCTTGGTCTCCTTCTATCGCTAACTATGTTATGCATCACTTACTCGTAGTCCATCGGCAAGTCTTATTCAGACTATTTTAGAACCTAGTCGGATACCTCCTTAAAAGTCATCTTTCCTTTCTTGGCCACGATATTTTTTACTTTCAAACTAATATGGGCCAATCCTCTTCTCTGCCTCCTAAGCTCCTTTTTGTTGTCCTCAATCTTTTCCTTTTTGTTAGAGTGGGTGCTGGGCGGATTGGGAAAGAGAGAGACAGGTCTGGGGTAGTGATCTTAGTTTTAAGAGGAGAAGGAGTAGATTTGAGAGTTGTAATGGCTGTCTATATCGTTTTGCAGTGCTTTCCTTTGGAGTTAAGTTTTTGATTTATAGAAGGTAGAGCTATAATTTAGATATTTTATATGTTCTTACTCATGAAATTTATTCT
>JACCDV010641578.1_pt1 | contig 13921 bp, 14 predicted proteins | sample 7446131 | NCBI WGS metagenome assembly JACCDV01 (sample SAMN15323448, study PRJNA562643) | freshwater metagenome | isolation source: river surface water | place: USA:Blue River Watershed | collected 2017-08-17 | reverse complement strand
CAGACTACAAACCGGTAGTGGGTGGTGAAAACCATAGTAGTAAGAAAATCCTGTTCGCCGCAACGCGAGTGCGGGTTCGATTCCCGCCTGAGGCACGAAGCCTCTCACGAAAGTGAGAGGCTTTTTTTGTAACTTAAAGGATGAAATCCCAAATCTCCCAATCTCAAATAATAGAAGTTTGTTCAAAGAGTAATTCAATGGCGCATGCTGCAGCGGAACTTAAAATTCATTTTAATACTTTAAAGAGGTTAGCAACATTGTACAATTGTTATGTTCCTAATCAAGGGTTAAAAGGGGGTAATAAAAACACCCTTCCAAAAATCACTTTAGATGAAATCTTATCAGGAAATCATCCTCATTTTCAGACATTCAAATTGAAAAACAGACTTTTAAAAGAAGGTATTTTAATTTATAAATGTGCAATTTGCGGGATTGATTCATGGAACAATAAGCATCTTAATTTGGAATTAGATCATATTGACGGAAAAAGAACCAATCATATTCTTTCTAATTTAAGATTATTATGCCCTAATTGTCATGCACAAACCGATACGTATCGTTCAAAAAATAGAATCTAAATGGGGATGGATATCTCAAAAAATAATTTAGGCGTATCTTAGCACCCTATATGTCACATTTAAAAGAAAGAATAGCCAAAGACTGTCTTAACTGTGGAACGGAAGTTGCAGGTAGATTTTGTCAACAATGTGGGCAGGAGAATGTCGAAGTGAAAGAAAGTTTTCTCCAATTATTAAGGCACTTTTTAGAAGATTTAACACATTTTGATGGGAAGCTCTGGAAGACAATTAAATTATTGTTATTTAAACCAGGGAGCTTGACAAAGTTATATATGGAAGGGAAGCGTGCTTCTTATATCCATCCAATCAGAATGTATTTATTTGTTTCTGCTGTTTTCTTTTTATTTATGTTTACTGGAGAAGTGCCCGAAAAGCCTGAAGATTTGGCCGCTAATGCAAAGGCGCCAAAAGACTTTGTATCTGGTTTTAATGAAGGCTTCGAGGTTGATCTAAAAAAACATACAATTGAATACAAGACAGTTGCTGAATACAAGGCTGCCCAACAAAAACTTCCTGAGTCAAAAAGAGATCAATGGTTAGATGCTACAGTTAAAAAGAAGGGTATTGAGTTGAACCAAAAATACCAAGGTGATAAATTTAAAATAGGTAAGGCCTTAATCGAAAAGTTTGAACACTATTTCTCAAGAATGCTCTACATTTCATTGCCCATTTTCGCATTCTTCATTTGGGTTTTGTATAGGAGGAATAAACATCATTTTTTTGTGGACCATGTCATCTTTAGTATTCATCTTTACTGTGCTTTTTATATAATTCTATTCCTTGTTAATCTGATTTCAATAGTGATAGATTATTTTTCAAATAAGTCATCCGGATTTTTCGGATTCATGGTAGCACTCACTTTGTTTTTCTATCTATATAAGTCGCTTAAGAATCACTTTGGCCAGTCAAGAAAAAAGACGATTCTGAAATTTATTATTTTAAACATTCTCACCATGTTTTTGATGGGTGTATTGATGTTTATATTTTTCATGTTTTCATTATTTAATATTTAATCATGCCTCAAGATAAAGTTGCGGAAAGTTTTTTAGGATTGGTCGAAATCATGGATACCTTACGTGAAAAATGTCCTTGGGATAAAAAACAAACGATACAGAGTTTAAGAAGTAATACGATTGAGGAGTTGTATGAATTAATTGATGCTATCATTGAGGAAGATTGGGAAGGTATTAAAGAGGAATTAGGAGACATTCTTTTACATGTTCTATTCTATGCTAAAATTGGCACGGAGCAAGGTCATTTCACTTTGCAGGATTCAATTGAAGCAATTTCAAAAAAATTAATTCATCGTCATCCGCATATATACGGGGATGTGCAAGTTGAAAACGAGGAAGATGTAAAACGGAATTGGGAACAATTGAAATTACAAGAAGGTAAAACCTCATTACTTGCAGGGGTGCCCAATAGTTTACCCGCAATGGTCAAGGCGTTTAGAATTCAACAAAAAGTAAAACAAGTTGGATTCGAATGGGAGAATAAAGAACAGGTATGGGATAAAGTAAAGGAGGAGATAGGCGAGCTAAAGGCAGAGATTGAAGCCAATAACCAAGAAAAAATGGAAGCCGAATTTGGAGATGTATTATTTAGTATGATTAATTATGCTCGTTTTTTAAATATTGATCCAGAGTCTGCGTTAGAGAAGACAAATAAAAAATTCAAACATCGTTTTGAGTTAATGGAAACTTATGCTAAGGAGAATGGTTTAGATTTAGCTAAGCTGAGTTTAAATGAGAAAGAAGCTATTTGGCAATCCATGAAAAATAAGTAAGAAAGTAAAGACATAAAAAAGGCGCTTGTTAAAGCGCCTTTTTTATTGGAGAATTTAATTAGCTTATTCATTTAAGTTTAACATGAATGCATAGTTGCCAAAGAATCCGGGGTAGATGCCAGATAGTTTCACAGTCGCTCCTGTTAATTTTTTTAATTTTTCATAAAACTCTTCTGTGTTTTTAACAGGTTGGTCATTGACATGTGTAATTACAAATCCTTTTTCAACCCTACTTTTTCCTAAAATACCACTACCTAGTTCTTTTACTAAAACACCTCCGTCGATATCATTTTTTTCTGCTGTTGCTTTATCTATTGTTTCTAATTTGCCACCTAGTTTTTCTGCCGCTTTGCTACTGCTCGCTAGGTCAGTATTCCCTAATTTAGCTTTCAATGTGGCATTTAATACAAGGTCTTTGTTATCTCGTTTTACAGTAATGGTAATTTTATCATTAGGCTTGTATTTCGCAATTTGTTCTTGCAATTCAGGGGAAGAGGTAACTGCTGTGCCGTTTAATTTAGTGATAATATCTCCCACTTTTATGCCTGCTGCTTTTGCAGCGCCACCTTCCAATACATCAGTGACTACAATCCCTTGTACATCCCCAATTTTTACTTTAAATTCTGATTCTATCTTTTTGATTTGCTCTTCAGATAAATCTTCTTGAGGATAAGAAATACCTAAAAAAGCCCTTTGAACTGTCCCAAACTTTACAATATCTGTCACCACTTTTTTCACCAAGTTCACTGGGATGGCATATGAGTAACCAGCATATGAACCCGTTGGAGATGCGATAGCTGAATTAATACCCACGAGTTCACCACTGGTATTAACCAATGCACCTCCGCTGTTTCCTTGGTTTACTGCTGCATCAGTTTGTAAAAAGGTTTCTAAAGGCTTATCGCTTTGTCTAGAATTTATATTGATTGATCTGTTCTTTGCACTAATTATACCTGCTGTGATCGTTACATCTAAGTTTAATGGGTAGCCAATTGCAAGCACCCATTGGCCTAATTTAATTTCATCACTATTCCCATAAACTAGATAAGGTAAGCCACTTGCTTCAATTTTTATCACTGCTAAATCACTACTTGCATCTGTTCCAATTACTTTTGCTTTGTAGGATTTCTTGTTGGTTAAAGTCACATTAATTTCATCCGCTCCATTAACCACATGGTTATTAGTTACGATATATCCATCTGCGGTAATTAAAACACCACTGCCGCTTGCTCTTTGCTCTGGTATCACTCTTGGGCCACCAAAGAAATCGCCAAACATATCTTCGTCTCCAAAAAAATCAAAAAATGGATTTCTTTGCCTTGGTTGAGCACTTTGTTGAACCTGCTTTGCATTTGTCTTGGTTTTTATATGAACGACAGCAGGGGAGGCGGCACTAGCAGCAGGCGTAAAATCGACTGTTGAACTTGGCGCATTACCCTGAAATAAACTTGCATAGTTGGCAGGTAATTCATTTGCCGATTCGAATGCGTTATTGGATTTGTTTAATTTGGCATAACCCCATGCACTTAACAAGGTTGTTGTTGTACTAATAGCTACTATGGCTAATACATTTTTTAAATTCAAATTCATAACTATCTATTTGATGTTTATAAGATACTTTTTTGCAAATTGTGTACCAATTTCATTGCAATCTAATACAGCTGAAATTATGTCACAAATTCTTTAATAGAGTTTAACAAAAGATTTACGAAAAAGTTCGTTTAAGAGCACTTGGTCAAGCTTTTAGCCCTCATTATCAATTATTTATGTTAGACTTGATAAAAAAGCCAGGCTGTCAACACCATCAGCATATTGTGCTAATAATGGTTTTTGAAGACTACCAAAAGGCAAGTATTTTTTTCCTACAATACATTGTATTTCCTCTAGATTGAACTGCAGAGGGTTGTCAATTTTATAGTGCTGATAATGGATCTGACTTATTGCGGCAAAAGGAGAAGGGTTCTCGCTCATTAATACACCGCCAGAATCCATATACAATTGCTTACTCATCATTAGCAATGCCAATTGATAATCGTAATTGTGTTTGTATTTATGTTGGTCTAATAAGTAATTATATTTCTTTAGCGCAGTTAAAAAAGGGATGAAATCATATCCTTCGGGCACCCAAATTTGAGTCACATTTCTACAGCCCATGCCAAAATAAAGCATACAATCATCTGCAAGCAGAGCCAATTCTTCTGTGCTTTCTTGTCCATCTAATACAGCAATAGACGTTTTATTTCTTCTAATGATATTCGGGTACTTGCCAAAATAGTGCTCAAAAGAATTGCCGGCATTATTACCTCCCGTTGCTATATAAGCATCGCAGTTATTAAGTTGTTCTTGTACTAAAATCTGTGTTCCAAAATCTGGATTAATCTTTATTAAGCTGCTAATTATAAAGTCCATTAAAACCTGATCTTTAGAGGATCTTTTTACCACAGCAATATGTCCAGCGATAAGGGTGCTTAGTAAGTCATGAAATCCGACCAAAGGGATATTGCCAGCCATCACGATTCCTACTTTAAGTTGGGTGAATTTGTCAGAAATGGAAGGATATGAAGCAGTCCAATCTGCTAATGCTTGTTCCTTTAAAAATTGAGAACAAATTTGCTGTATTGCTTGATCTATAAATTCGGGCAAAAACCAGGCATTTTGACGATTAGCCTCATTTTTAGCGTCATTTAACAGGGTATTATTAGTGTCTGAAAGCTGTTGACCTAGGGTCACAAAACCTTGAATTCTTGCTTGTAAGTTCATGCTTGTGTTATATCTTTGTAAGCAAAAGTACGTTACTAAAATTTAAATAATTTTTATGGCAATTAAAATTACAGACGAATGTATCAATTGTGGCGCATGTGAGCCAGAATGTCCAAATAATGCAATTTATGAAGGTGGTGTTGAATGGGCTATGTCCGATGGCACTACTGTAAAAGGGGCATTCACTTTAATGGATGGGTCTGCAGTAGATGCTGGCGCGAGACAAAATCCAGTAGCAATGGATACTTACTATATTACTCCTAACAAATGTACAGAGTGTCAAGGGTTTCATGAAGAACCACAATGTGCAGCTGTTTGTCCAGTTGATTGTTGTGTACCTGATGAGTTGTACAAAGAAACAGTGGATGAGTTGTTGGCAAAGAAAGAAAAATTACATTTATAATAATGGTTTAAAAAGGGAGTCATTTCCCTTTTTTTATTTTAAACATTGGCCAAAATAGGTTGATAATTTGAATGCTATGAAAAAGAAAATTGCATTAGTTACAGGAGGTTATAGTTCTGAATCAGAAATTAGTTACAAAAGTGCAAAGACTGTGATGAATGCCTTGGATAAAAGTAAATTCGAAGTTTACCAAATTGATATCCATCCAACAGGCTGGTGGTATGAAAATGCAGTTGGCGAAGAAGTGGCAGTGGATAAAGCAGATTTTAGCATTATTGAAGGAGCAGAAAAAATCAAGTTTGACCTTGCTTTAATGTGCTTACACGGCACACCAGGAGAAGATGGGAAATTACAGGGTTATTTTGATATGGTAGGCTTGCCATATACAAGTTGTGATACAGCAACATCTGCCTTGACTTTTAATAAAAGATATACGGTTGCTGTAGCTGGATTTGGTGGTGTAGGTGTTGCCAAATCATTGCATTTATTTAAAGAGAATACATTAAGTCCAGAACAAATTTTGGCTAATCTTAGTTTGCCTGTTTTTGTAAAACCAAACAACGGAGGGAGTAGTTTTGGTATTAGTAAAGTGAACCAAGCTTCTGAATTGCCATCTGCTTTAGAAAAAGCATTTAAAGAAGACACGCAAATATTAGTCGAAGAATTTATCAGTGGAAGAGAGTTCACTATTGGTGTATTTAAATCAAAAGGAAAAATTACAGTCTTACCAATCACTGAAATCAAAACTGAAAATGAATTCTTTGATTACGAGGCTAAATACCAAGGCAAGAGTAAAGAAATTACTCCAGCAGAAGTTTCAACAAAGATGTTTGATGAATTAACTGCAGCAGCTCAAAAAGTGTATGCTATTTTGAATTGCAGGGGCGTTGTAAGGATTGATTTCATTTATGATGAAGCAGCCGAAAAAGCTTATATGTTAGAAGTAAACACGGTGCCTGGACAGAGTGAAGCAAGTGTGATTCCGCAACAGGTAAAAGCGATGGGATGGAGTTTGACAGATTTTTATGGTTGGATTATTGAAGATAGTTTAGAACAAAAATAAAATCAAGTAATTTGAAATTTACAGACGATATATTAAAGAAGCCTTTATGGATGAATGTGCTCATTGGATTTGGAGTGGCATTATTCATTTTAATCGTTTTCTTTTTCTCCTTAGGCTGGATTACTGGTAATGGTGAAACAGAAAAAGTACCATCAGTCATTGGATTGGATGTACTTGCTGCAGAAAAAAACTTAACTGCATTAGGTTTTGATGTAGAATTACAAGACTCTATTTATGTAGATACACTTGCTAGAAATGCTGTGTTAAGACAAACACCAGATGCAGATGAAATTGTAAAAAAAGGCAGAACCGTATATCTTACAATCAATCGTGTGATTGCGCCTCAAGTGGATATGCCTAACTTGGTGGGATTTTCAATAAAAAGTGCGGAGACCTATTTAAAAGTGCTAGGATTAAGATTAGGTTCAATACAAATGGTGCCAGACCAAAATAAAAATGTCGTAATCGATCAATTAGTGAATGGGCGACCAATAGCCCCAGGTTCTAAAATACCATCAGGCACCTTAATTCATTTTCTAGTTGGTGACGGTGGCGCATCTGCAAATATGGTCATGCCAGATTTAGTTGGTTTAACTTATGAGCAGGCAAAAGCACAACTATTAAGTTTAGGGTTAAATCTTGGTGTGGTTTCTGTAAATGGTTCTATTGGAGATAGTGCTTCTGCTTTTGTATTTGATCAAAGCCCAAGTGCTTATGGAAGTCAATTGGATTCGCTCGGCATGCCGGTTAAAAATGGCGTCTCAAAAGGTGCAAGTATCAATTTAGTTTTAGATAAAGTGGCTCCAGTTAAAGCGATACGTGATACAATTCAATAATAAATAAAACATACATTAATTTATACAATTTCAAAATTTCGGTTATGAATACAATTACAGTGGAGGAATTAAAAGCAAAAATAGATGCTGGAGAAAAATTAAATCTCTTAGATGTAAGAGAACCACATGAACACGCTGCATTCAATATTGGCGGTCAATTATTGCCTTTAGGTTTAGTGCAAGCTTTACAACTAGACGAGGTAGAACATTTGAAAGAAGAGACGGTGTATGTTTACTGCAGAAGTGGTAACAGAAGCGGTCAAGCTTGTATGATGATGGAGCCTTATGGTTTTAAAAATGTAATTAATGTAGTAGGCGGTATGTTGGCTTGGCAGGAGAAATTCCCTGACTAAATTTTTACATTGAGATTCATTTGTTATATCAAAAAGGTCCTGAATATTCAGGACCTTTTTTAGTAGGGGAAGGCAAATGGGGAATTATTTTAAATCTATCTTTAAACTCAACCAGTAGTTTCTTCCAGCCATTGGATAAAAATTATTTGAAGTGATTGTTGCTCTGTCATAGATATAACTGTAGGTATATCCATTAGGGGCATATTGAACATCAAATATATTATTTATGTAAAACTGCAAAAGCATTTTGTATTTTGTTTTATCAACTATAGTCCAATGCGCATTGATGTCATTTAAAAAGTAGGCATCTAAAACCCTTGCTTCGTTTTGTGTATTGTCAAGATATTGTTTTGAGATATATTTAGTTGTCCAAAAAAAACTAAATTTATCATTTGGCTTCCAATTAAATGTTCTGTTGGTGGTAATTGCAGGGGATAGTGCTATTGCTGTATTATTATGTTGAATAGCAACTTGTGTATACTGATCATAGTCGTCAATGAATTCTGTAAATTGTCTGATTCTGTTTTGACTTAATGTAATGCTATAGGAGGTGCTATATTTCTTATTCAAGGAGTACTTAATTTGCAATTCTATACCTGATCTATAACTTTTTGGCACGTTGATTCTGGTATATGCACCTACGTCATTGATTTTCCCTGTTAATACAAGTTGGTCTTTGTAATCCATGTAAAACAGGTTTGCATTAATTGAATATTTTGGTTTTTTAATTTCAAATCCTCCCTCCCAATCAATCAATTGCTCGCTTTTAGGTTGCTCAGTAGCGCTTGCCTCAAAGTCGTCTCTTATAGGTTCTTTATTTGCAATTGCTACACTAGTATAGTAGAAAATATTTTTTGCTTGATAGGATAGGCCCATTTTAGGATTAAAGAAATTGAATTTTCGATCAATCATTAAATCTTCATTCTTTGTAAATCCATTCATTATATGATTCACTGTTCTAAATTGCAAGTCTACAAAACTTGCTAGTTTTTCATTTAGTTTCCTTTCCCATTTGATATAACTGCTCTGCTCCTTTTTTGTAGCATCATTGTCATAGTATTTAAAATTAGAAGGTGCTAAAGAAGTAGATAGATAGGGTAAAGTACCAAAATGTAGTCCATTGTAGTTACTCCATGCGCCACCAATTGTAATGTCATTGTTATTATCTTGATAAGAGACTGCTGCGATTTGTCCGTAAAATTGATTGTCTAGCCACCTTCTTCTTACCAAATCAGCAGGTACATTGACTTTGCCTGTAATGTCAATCTTATAGTCGTTAAAGTCGACTCCGGCTTTATATTCTTCATAATAGCCTTTGCCTGTTGTTAGATATACAGCCGTATTCCATTTCCAATTTTTATTAATGGTTTTATTATAAAATAATTGATAATGAGTTTGCGTATAATTATCAGTTTGATTTTCATAAGGCGCATCCGCTTTTTCTGTACCCGCTGGATTAAAAGTTCTATTGGTTGCCAATAATTCTTGAGGCACACCATACCAAGCCTGGTAGGTTCGTTCCTTACCGCTAAAAACATTTAATCTTAAAGATGATTTATCACCCCAATAGGTTGTACTTAAATAAAAGCTCTTTAAGTCACTAGTTGCTCTATCAATAAATCCATCACTTTTGATAGAACTGATTCTTCCATCTATTGTGAATTTATCATTTATAAGACCTGATCCAAAAACAAGGTTGTTCTTAAAACTATTAAAAGAGCCAGCACTATTTTGTAAGGATAGGTATTTTGCAGGATTATATTCGTTCGTCATTAAATTAACGCTTGCGCCAAAAGCACCTGCACCATTGGTAGAAGTACCAACCCCTCTTTGTATTTGAATACTATTCACACTCGAACTAAAGTCAGGGATATTTACAAAGAAGGTACCCATGCTTTCTTGGTCATTGTAGGGTATGCCATTGAGCGTGAAGTTAATACGTGTCGCATCTGTTCCTCTGATTCTCATACCTGTATAACCAATGCCATTCCCTGCATCTGCATGTACCACTACTGATGGTGTATTTTCTAGTAAAAAGGGTAGGTCTTGGCCCACATTATTCAATGCAATTTGCTCTTTGTTGAGATTCGTTTTTGCAAAGGGCGCTTGATTACTTAATCGAATCGATTTAACCTCTAGCGGGGGAAGGTTGCGGGTACTATCTTTATAAACCTGTTTTGCTCGATCAGTCTTCGACTTGTCATTTTTTTCCTGCGCTATAGATGGCAGAAGCACTAAAGAAAGCATGATAGCTCCTAAAATCTTGGTCATAGCTAATGTTTTTAATGTGTTCATTCATTAATAATTTGGCAAGAACAAGAGGAATAAGCTTCGAGAAGTGCACGAAATGTGCTGTACCTTCCCTTCGCAGGCATTACCCTGTTCAGGTTCAACGGGTTTTATCTCAGCTTTTCACGGCACCCCGAGGACAGCGCAAAATTAGGTTGAAAATTTAAACCAACAACTGTAACTTTAATAATACATTTTCGTTATACGAAATAAATACAATGATTATGAAAAAGATAATGGCCTTTGGTTTGGTTTTACTTGCCTTTGTGGCGCAAGCTCAAAATAAGACAGGTGTGATTTATGATGAAAATGTGCAAGTCAGAAAATTGCCGAGTTTCTCAGCGATCCGTGTTTCAAGTGCAATTGATTTGTACCTTACTCAGTCCAATAAGACAGAGGTAGCGGTTAGTGCAAAAACGATTGAGTATAGAGATAGGATTATAACAGAAGTAGTAGGAGGCACTTTAATAATAAGGATGGAGAATAACAAGAGCTGGTGGAATTGGAATGAGGGGGATCATAAAACCAAGGCATATGTAAGCGTCAAAGATTTAAATGCTTTATCAGGATCTGGCGCGTCAAACATCAATATCATTAATGGGCTAAGTTCAGAAAAATTAAAAATTGTTTTATCTGGGGCAAGTGACTTAAAAGGAGATATTAAAGCTGGAACCTTGTTGGTTGATTTGTCAGGGGCGTCCAATATGAAGTCAAGTGTTGAATCAAATGCTTTTTCGGTGAAGGGTTCTGGCGCAAGCGATATTACTGTTAAGGGATCTGGGGACGACTTGGTGGTGGATGTTTCAGGAGCGTCTAGTGTAAAGATGTTTGAATATCAGGTAAAAGGAGCATCTGTGGAAGCATCAGGTGCAAGTGATGTGAATTTAAATGTCTCAGAAATGTTAAAAGTAAAAGCATCTGGCGCAAGCAGCATTGATTATAAGGGCTCGCCTTCGAAGAAAGAGATACAAAGTACAGGTGCTTCAAGTGTAAAACACAAGAACTAAGTTTTTAGATGGTATAAAAAAAAGGCCTGCAAGATAGCGGGCCTTTTTCTGTTTAGGTATATTATTTTCAATAAACTTGGTTAGGAAGGATTATTGACCTATCTTTGCCGTCCAAACATCGCGAGGTAGAGCAGCGGTAGCTCGTCGGGCTCATAACCCGAAGGTCGGAGGTTCGATCCCTTCCCTCGCAACATCTAATCCCGCTCCCGATTTATCGAGAGCGGATTTTTTTTGTCGTAACTTTGTATCATTAAATAAAAGGAATGAAAGTCGGTTTTGTAAACATATTTGGTAAACCTAATGCAGGAAAGAGCACTTTGCTAAACGCCATCATGGGCGAGAAGATGGCTATCGTGTCCTCTAAGGTCCAAACTACAAGGCATAGAATCAAGGCCTTTTTAAACAAGGAGGACGAATACCAGATCATATTCTCAGATACGCCAGGGATCATTGATCCTAAATATAAGCTACATGAGAAAATGATGGGTGCTGTCAAATCAGCATTGGAAGATGCAGATTTAGGGCTTTTAATGGTAGATGTAAGAGATGATTTTGAAGAAATAGACGAGATGTTCACTGCATTGAGGCTAAAAGTGCCTTGTATTGTAGTGATGAATAAGTCGGACTTGGCTGAAGGAGGAAGGGTAAAAGAAGCAAATGCCTTCTTTAGTAAAAAGCCTTATTGTTCTAAAATAATTTCTATTAGTGCATTGAATAACAGCGATATAGACAGGTTACTGAAAGTTATTTTAGAACTAATTCCAGAGGGGGGGCATCCTTTCTTTGATCAATCTGATTTGAGTGATTTGCCTACTAAGTTCTTTGTGAGTGAAATCATAAGAGAGAAAATTTACCAGTTATTCGGGGAAGAAATTCCATATCATACCGCAGTTTTGGTGAATTCATTTAAGGAACAACCTTTATTGGTTAAAATTCAAGCTGATATTGTGGTGAATAGAGATTCGCAAAAGGCAATTATTATTGGGGAGAAGGGCAAGTTGATTAAGGAGATTGGGACTTTGGCAAGAAAGGATATAGAGGCATTTATTGGCTCTAAGGTCTATTTAGAGTTACTAGTAAAAGTGAAGCCTAAGTGGAGAGACAATGAGTTGAAGTTGAGAGAATTTGGATACCAATAGTACTTTATATAAATAGCTTTAAGTTATTGATTTATAGTATTTTAAGATAGTTTATTTGAATATTAAATTTAAGTTTTATGAGTTTTACAGTCGCTATAGTAGGAAGACCCAATGTGGGCAAAAGCACGCTGTTTAATCGCTTGTTAGAAGAGCGTAAGGCCATTGTGGATGACGTTAGTGGTGTAACAAGAGATCGTCAATATGGTGTTACAGAATGGAATGGAAAAAATTTCAATGTAATTGATACGGGTGGTTTTGTGCCTGACTCAAGTGATATGTTCGAGACAGAAATCAGAAAGCAAGTTAGAATTGCTATTGACGAAGCCAATTGTATCATTTTTATGGTAGATGCAGCTGTGGGTATGACGGATCTTGATGCTGCCATGGCGGATATGTTAAGAAGAACAACTAAGCCAGTTTTGGTGGTAGCGAATAAAGTGGACAATTCAACTAGGGCTTTAGACGCGACCGAATTTTATAGTATGGGCTTTGAACATAACTATTTTGTTAGCTCTATCTCTGGAAGTGGAACTGGTGAGTTATTAGATGCGGTTACTACTTTTATTACAGAAGATCAACCTACAGACGAGGAATTGGCTGAAGCAGACAATGTGCCAAAAATTGCCATAATCGGTCAACCAAACGTAGGTAAATCTTCTTTATTGAATGCCTTTATTGGTCAGGACAGAACAATTGTAAGTGATATTGCTGGAACCACTAGGGATACCATCCATACGCATTATAATATGTTCCAAAAGGAGTTTATATTAATTGATACTGCTGGTATTAGAAGAAAAAATAAAGAAAAAGACGATTTAGAGTTCTATTCTGTGATCCGTGCTATTAAGGCAATGGACGAAGCAGATGTGTGTTTAATGGTGATTGATGCTGTTAAAGGGATCACGGCGCAAGACTTAAGTATCTTTAGCCTTGCTGCTAAAAAAGGTAAGGGGATTGTATTTTTAGTGAATAAGTGGGATTTAGTACCTAAGGAAACGAATACAGCTAGAGACTACGAAAAAAGGTTAAAAGACAAACTGGCACCTTTTACAGATGTGCCTATCTTATTTATTTCTGCCCTTGAAAAGACCCGTATTTTTAAAGCCATTGAAATGGCCTTGGATGTCTACGAGAACAAGCATCGTAAAATACCAACTTCTAAGTTGAATGATATAATGTTAAAAGCGATCGAGAAATACCAAGCGCCAGTGGTGAGAGGGCATGTGATTAAGATCAAGTTTGTGCAACAACTTCCAACCCGTGTTCCAAGCTTTGCCTTTTTTACCAATTTCCCAGATGACGTCAAGACACCCTATAGAAATTACTTAGAAAATCAGGTGAGGGCGAACTTTAAATTTACTGGGGTGCCGGTGCGTATCTACTTTAGAAAGAAGTAGTTAGGAAGCTAAAAACTATGATTTTGAGCATTTTTTATAAAAACATAGAAATTAATTAGTTAATATTTGGTGAATATATTGTTAAAACCTATCTTTGCCGACGTATTTTTTATACCAAACTTTAAAACATTTAAAATGAAAAAAGTATTCGCAATCTTCGCTATCGCTGCTTTAACTGCATGTGGTGGTGCTTCTACTGAAGCTACAACTGATTCTGCTGCTGCAACTGTTGATACAGCTGTAGTTGCTGTTGATTCTGCTGCTGTTGCAACTGATTCAACTGCTACTGATTCTGCTGCTACTAAGTAGT
>JACCDV010601737.1_pt1 | contig 13921 bp, 11 predicted proteins | sample 7446131 | NCBI WGS metagenome assembly JACCDV01 (sample SAMN15323448, study PRJNA562643) | freshwater metagenome | isolation source: river surface water | place: USA:Blue River Watershed | collected 2017-08-17 | reverse complement strand
TGCCATGGATTCTTGTATTGACATGCAGAGTTGTGGGCAGTATCGCACAGAGCGAGCAATTCCTGTGGTACTTCAGAAAAACCATTGGGGAAATGATTGCAGACAACCATTATACTGTGATTGGTGAAGAGCTCCACAAACGCGGCATGAAACGCTATACAGAGTCGCATGAAAACATGCGCATCTACCTCGCAGACGGTATGGATGTCAAAAGACAAGCAGACATTCCCATGTCTGCCATGTGGCAGCCGGGGGCATTGGCAGCCGGTACGGATGAGGAAATCAGGAGCAGGGCAGATATCCGGGAGTCGGCATCCGTAGCACACATATACGGACAAAATATAGTGGCAGCTGAATCCATGACCACGGTAGGCAACTCCTTTGTGCCTTCACCCGCCACACTCAAACGCACAGCAGACATCGAAATGGCCTCTGGAGTCAATCGTTTTGTGGTGCACACTTCCGTACACCAGCCGCTGGACAGCCTCATGCCCGGATTGTCTCTTGGTCCGTTCGGACAATGGTTTACCCGGCAGGAAACCTGGGCTGATCAGGCCCGCAGCTGGGTGGATTACCTGGCACGCACATCACACCTGTTGCAACAGGGCCGGTTTGTTGCGGATGTGCTGTATTACTATGGCGAAAACACCAACATCACCTCATTGTGTCAAAATGCACTGCCGGCTGTACCGATCGGTTATGAATACGACTTTGCCAACAGCACCGTACTGCTCGAAGCCATAACCGCTGTGAATGGCAAGCTTGTAACCCAAACAGGCATGCGGTATAGCCTGCTTATGTTAGACAGCTCCGCCGAAAAAATGACATTGAAAGTTTTGCAAAGGATACTCCAATTGGCCAAAGCCGGCGTAACCGTATGCGGTTCCGCACCCGTGGGTAGCCCCAGCCTTGCAGACGATGCAGTGATGTATGCCGCCATGTTGAAAACCCTGAAAGCCATGCCCAATGTGGCTTTTGGCAAGGATGTCCATGCCTTGCTTCATACACTTCAGGTCAAAGAAGATGTCATGATTACCCGTAAAGAAAAGGAAATACTATACGTACACCGAACCATGCCCGAAAGGGAGATCTACTGGCTCAACAGCCGTGCCAGTGAAGGACAAAAAGCCACTATTTCCTTTCGCACAGCAGGAAAAAAACCCATGATCTGGGATGCGGTAACCGGTGAAACCCATCCGGTGGGTTTTCAGGTGAAAGACAACAGAACCCTCATTGATCTTGAGTTTCACCCCTGGCAGTCATTGTTCATAGTGTTCGAAGGTGCACTCCCTTCAACGCTCTTTGCAATAAAGCCTGAAAAGGATATCAAGGTTCAAGTATTGGAAGGTTCATGGACTGTGCAGTTTCAGAATGGAAGAGGTGGGCCCGATGGCACAGTTGATTTTCCTGCACTGGTTTCTTTTGCCCAACACAGCAATCCTGCCATCCGATACTTCTCTGGTGCAGCCACTTACACCAAAACCATTGATTTGCCTGCAATCGCTTCAGGTGAAAAAATCAGTCTTGATTTGGGAGAGGTTAAAAATCTGGCTGAATTACATGTCAATGGTCAGCTGGTGGCTACTTTATGGACACCACCCTTTGCAGCCGACATCACGCGATACCTCAAAGTAGGTAAAAACAAGCTGGAAATCAAGGTGGTGAACTCCTGGGTGAACAGGCTGGTGGGAGATGCGCAACCCGGAGCCAAAAAGATTACCTATATCGCCATGCCCCTTTTCAGACCTGATTCTCCATTACAGGAATCAGGATTGCTGGGGCCGGTAACATTGAAAACAAGAAAATGAAATGACATCAAATCCGGCTACAGGGCACCTGATGGCCGGATTTTTTCCTTATATAAATGATTCACCATTTTGCGGATGAATGCATTGTATCCATTGTCATATTGGGGATCACATCCATTGGTGATGACAACGATACCAAATTGCTCTTGGGGATCGAAGAACATGGCACTGTACAGCCCATATGCCACTCCCGTATGCCCTATCAGTTTCATGCCAGGGATCATCTTCTCTGTAACTTCCAAAGCCAACCCGTATCCTTCATCATCAGATAAAGGTGTTTGCATGGCCTTAGCACTTTTTTTCGAGATAATCCGCTTGCCGTTTTTTCCATAACGCATGTGCATGACCATGTACTTCGCCAGATCTTCTGCAGAGATCTTCATCCCGCCCGTTGGGGAAAAAACCGGAGTGCTTTCGCCCATTTTATAAGCTGCAATGACTTCCGCCCTTTGCTGGTAGGCGCCCGGTGAGGCAATGAATTTGGCCGACGCACTGTCGTATGCATAGAGTGTGGCGAATTTGGACTTGTCCAGCTCCTCCACATAATAGCCACCATAAAGACCGAGTGGATCAAGTACCTTTTTTTTCACGTACCTGTCGAACCGCTCTCCAGAAACCTTTTCAATTACAGCACCCAGCATGTTGTAATTCAGGTTACAATACTGGTAACCCTTGCCCGGTGCATAGGCATTGTAACATTTGGCCCAATCGGGATTTTTATCGGGGTTAATGGCATCCAGGGTGAAATAACCCTGACTGTCGTTGATGGAAGACAGGTGAGACATCATCAACCTCAAGGTAATCACCGCCTCCGGATACTTTGGATTCCGAACCCTGAAACCCAAAATATCACTGACATCCATATCCAACGATAGCTTTCCGGCTTCCACCAACTGCATGATGGAGGTGGCAGAGAAGGACTTTGAAATGGAAGCTATGCGAAAAATACAATCATTGGTCATGGGCTGATTGTCTTCAATGCTTTTCATTCCAAATGACCGGTTGTAAATCAATTTCCCTTTTTTGACTACTGCCACTGAAACTCCTACAGCTTTTCCCTCTTGCATGAGTTGCCGTATGCCGGCCTCTGTTGGTCCGTCTTGTGCTTCAAGGCTGACGACCACAACAAGCAAAAAAAGGAATGAAATTACCTGTTTAAACAGCTCGGATTGTCCCATACCATTGATTTTAATGCCCTTAAAGGTATTGAATGAGATTGTACCTTTGACACTACAAACATTTTCCATGAGAAAAATTTCCCTCCTGCTCTCAGCCCTCATATTCTTGGCTGGATGTGCCTCTCAAAAATCCGGTGTCCCCACTGTGGCATTCATTGATGCCTTTCAGGATAATACCATCGCCAAAGCCAAACAGGGATTTTTCGATGCACTGGCAGCAAACGGCTTTGATGAAAAGAAAGGGACACTCAACGTCATCTACCGTAATGCCCAGGGAGACATCCCCACTTTGACGCAGATTGCCAAATACATGATCAGTCAACAACCCACCCTGATTGCCACCTGCCCTACCCTGGCATCCATTACAGCATTGCAAAACACCAAAGACATACCCGTATTCATGATGGTGGCCGACACTCCGGATAAAATGAAAATCAACAGCGCTGATGGCAAAGAGCCAGCCAACCTGTTTGGCGTAGGGGAAACCATCGCCTACATAGACACTTCGTTCGGTCTCATTCCACGATTAATCAAACCCAAAGGGGAAAAGATCAAGGCCGGTGTGGTTTTCAACCAGTCGGAACCCCAATCTGTGCTGGCCCTGGAAGCCATCACCAATATGGCCAAAGCAAATGATGTGGAGCTGATTGCATTGCCAGTCAACAACTCGGCTGATGTACAACTTGTTACACAATCGCTGCTGTCAAAGGGCATTGACGTCTTCTTTGCCAATCCAGACAATACCATCTTCGCCTCTTTCGAATCCATCGTGAAAGCCTGTGATGCTGCCAACGTCCCCGTCATGACCAGCGAAGCAGGACTGGTGGAAAGAGGCGCTCTGGCAGCCTTTGGAGCAGACATCTACCAGTGGGGATACCAGTCCGGCCTCCAAGCTGCACAAATGCTGAAGCAGGGCAATACCAGCGGACTGAAATGGGAGTTGGTGAAAGTCCGCAACCGGGTTTACAATCCTGCCAAGGCCCAAAAATACAATATCACCATTCCGGAGGGCTTCAACCCGATCCAATGATACAGTTCTATCTCACAGCCTTGCAAATGGCACTGTGCCTGGGACCCATGGCGATGGGGATATTCATCACCATGAAAGTCTTCAATATCCCAGACATCACCACCGATGGCAGCTATACACTCGGCGCTGCCCTCACAGCTGTCTTGTTGGTGCAACAGGTTCCCGTAGCTGTGGCACTGCCAGCAAGCATGCTCGCAGGAGCGCTGGCAGGCACCTTCACCGGCATCATCCACACCAAACTGAAAATCGATGCCCTCCTGTCCGGCATTTTGGTGATGACCGCACTCTATTCCGTAAACCTCATGGTGATGGGCAGATCCAATATTCCACTCATCGGAACCGATTCCATATTTATCAAAAGTGATTGGCTGGGCAATGAATTAAACGGACAATTGCTGACTGCATTGACTTTCGTTGGAATCATCCTTACCCTATTGATCTATTTACTGAGAACTGATTTCGGCATTGCCATGCGGGCTTCAGGCAACAACCCGGTGATGACCAAAGCTTTGGGTGTAAATAACGATTCCATCCGCATCATCGGTCTGGCCATGTCCAATGCACTGACCGCACTCAGCGGATTTCTGGTTACCCAATACCAAGGATTTTCCGACATCAATATGGGCATCGGCATTGTGATTACCGGACTGGGATCTGTTCTTGTGGCGGATGCATTGAGGCAATGGTTCAAAATCAAAAAAATAACCCATCAGCTGCTGCTCGTGGTGTTGGGCTGTATGGTTTTTCAGGCGGTGCTGGCCTTCACCCTTTCCATCGGTATCGACCCCAACCTGCTGAAATTGATTACAGCCCTCTTCGTTTTGCTCATTGTTGCATTACCCCGGATAACGGCCGTGGCCAACCCCAAAAAGTAAAGGCATGCTGGTTCTCAACAACATTTCGAAAATATACAATCCCGGCAATGAAGATCAGGTTACTGCCCTTCACAAGGTATCCCTGGAAGTGAAAACAGGTGAATTCCTGGTAGTGGTGGGCACCAATGGCAGCGGCAAATCGACACTGCTCAACCTCATCTTGGGCACACAGTTCCCTACGCAGGGCACCATCAGCATCAATGGAAAAAATATCGGGCACCTCCCCGAGTACAAAAGAAGTCCCTGGGTCTCGATGGTTTTTCAAAATCCATCCAACGGAACGGCTCCTGAACTGACCATCTTAGAAAACTTCAGGCTTGCCGCACTGCGAACCGGCAAAAAAGGTCTTGGTATAGGTATTGGGCAAGCTTTCCGCATGTCCGTAGCTGAAAAAATTGCCACCTTGGGCATGGGTTTGGAAAACAAACTGGATCAGCTGATGGGCAGCCTGTCAGGCGGACAAAGACAGGCGCTTACCCTGCTGATGGGTGTTATGGATAAAACATCCCTACTGCTGATGGATGAGCCTACGGCGGCACTGGACCCGAAATCAGCACAAGTGGTGATGCAGCTGGCGGAAAAAATCAACCGTGAAATGGGGATTACTGTAATCCTGATTACCCATAGTATGAAAGATGCTTTACAATATGGCGACAGGCTGCTGATGTTTGACTCCGGCAGCATTGCCAAAGACCTCAACAAAGATGCCAAAGCGCTATTGACACTGCCTGAAATCTTGGAATGGTTTGCATGAATTAATAAAAGAAAGACTTATGGGTAAAAAGATTGCCATTGACATGGACAATGTAATTGTGGATATCGAACAGCATTGGCTCGACATCTATGAAAAGAGAACCGGTATTCAAATAGACAGGGCCTCTATTCAGGGGAAACCCGAAGCGGAGGCATTTCCAGATCCGGTGGCAGCAAGAGCCTTGCTCTTCGAACCGGGATTTTTCAGAACAGCTCCCATCATGGAAGGCGCACTGGAAGCTGTAAAAAAGCTGATGGAACACCATGAAATTTATATTGTTTCAGCAGCTATGGAATTCCCCAACTCACTTTTCGAAAAAAGGGAATGGTTGGCTGAGCACTTGCCTTTCATCAGTTGGCGTAATATGGTGTTCTGTGGAGACAAAAGCATATTCGATACAGACTACCTCATTGATGACCATGTCAAGAACCTCGACTATTGCAAGGGTGTGCCGCTGATGTTTACTGCAGCCCACAATGTGCACATCGATAGGCATACACGGGTGAACAATTGGCAGGAAGTACTTGCCTATTTCAATATATGAAAGTTGCTTTGTGCTGGTTATCAACACAATAAACCAGAACGGAATGCGTTTATGCTCTCAAAATCAGAAGCATGAAAAAGTTGATCAAAATCACGCTATGGACCCTGCTCTCCCTCGTATTGCTCGCAGGACTGGGTTTGGCCGGCTTTGTGTACAAGGTTAAATACGGTTTCCCTGTTTCCTATGAAACTGAAAAACCGGCTTTGGAAATCCCTGCTGGCAAACCAGCGGTTCTTGTATTCACCAAGACCACCGGTTACCGCCATGAGGAGTCCATTGACACGTCCAAAAATGTTCTCGCTGCAATGGCCAAAGCCAATGGTTGGTATATACACGAAACTGAAGCTGGCGGTATATTCAACGAAGAACAACTGTCCAAATTCAATGTGGTCATCTTCAACAACTCCACCGGCAGGGTGCTCAATGATGAACAACAAACAGCGCTCGAAAAATATGTAGAAAATGGCGGTATGCTAATGGGCATTCATGGTGCAGGTGATGACTCTCACAACTGGGCCTGGTACGAACAAAACCTGCTTGGAACAAGGTTTTCCCACCATGCCATGAACCCACAATTGCAGGAAACTGATGTATACATCGGCAACTATGCAGATACATTGCTTACCAAAGACATGCTTGCCGTCTGGCCTCATACGGATGAATGGTACGTTTTTGAAAATCAACCGAAAGATGCAATCATCCTTTGCCTAATTGAAGGCAACAAAATCAATCCGAGCGGGAATTTCCTTTGGATGCAGAACAAAAATTTCGGAATGGGAAAAGCCCACCCCATTGCCTGGTACAAGCCCGTAGGTAAAGGTTTCACCTGGTACACCTCTATGGGACATGACAAGACTGCATGGAAAAACCCCAACTTCACTATGATGGTGGAGAATGGCATCAAGTGGGGCAATACACACTAATAACAGTTGAATAATAAGCCGACCGGCTTCACCACACAAACTTATTGTGCAGTGAAGCCGGTTTGCATTTTATACCCCAATGCTGATCATGGCAGAACAAGTTAATTGATAATTGCGGCATCAAAAATCCTCAGGATTCAATAACTTCAGCAAAACAACCCTTGTCATGACCAACTCCCGTTTCATTCCCATCCTGCTGGGAACTTTTGTTTTTTTGAACAGCTGCAAGACCGGCACAGAAGATGCCCGGATTTATCAGATGGACCCGGCCAAAGCCACAGCAATGGCCAAAGCGATTGATACCACCGTGAAACCCACGCTGGCTGAAGGTCTTACGCTTCAGCTTTGGGCCATGGACTCACTCGTGGCAGACCCGGTATCGATCGATATCGACGACCAGGGCCGCATCTATTATACCCGCACCAACAGGCAAAAGAACTCCGAATTTGATATCAGGGGTCATCAGGATTGGGAAATCGAATCCATCGCCCTCAAAGACGTAGAAGAAAAGCGTGCTTTTTTACGCAAAGTGCTTGCTCCCGAAAACAGCAGCAAAAATACATGGCTCACAGATGTGAATGGCGACAGCTCCCGCGACTGGAGGGATATGACTGTTGAAAAAGAACATGTTTACAGGGTGGAAGACACCGATGGTGATGGTTATGCCGACAAATCACAAATGGTGGTGAACGACTTCAACACCGAAATCACTGATGCTGCAGGCGGTGTACTCAAACACGGCGACGACCTCTTTGTGGGTATCGGCCCCGACCTCTGGCGGATCAAAGAAAATAAAAAAGGCATCGCCGTCAAGACCGAATCCATTTCCCATGGTTACGGTATCCACGTGGGTTTCAGCGGCCATGGCATGTCTGGTGTTGAAGTGGGACCTGAAGGCAAAATATACTGGCAGATTGGTGATATCGGTTTCAGCGGCACCGACAAAAGCGGCAAAAAATGGGAACATCCCAACAGTGGCGTCATTGTGCGGTCAAACCCCGATGGCAGCGACTTTGAAGTATTCGCCTATGGCAACAGGAATACGCATGAGTTTGTTTTCGACGAATATGGCAACATGATCAGTGAAGACAACGACGGTGACCACAGGGGTGAAAGCGAACGCCTGGTGTATATTGTCAATGGTGCAGACATCGGTTGGAGAACCAACTGGCAGTTCGGCAAATACCGTGACCCCAACAACAACACTTACAAAGTGTGGATGGATGAAAAAATGTATGTCCCCCGTTGGGAAGGCCAGGCTGCATACATCACCCCCACCATCAGGAATTTTGTGAACGGACCTACCGGAATGGTGTACAATCCCGGTACCGCTATGGGCAAGGAATACCTGAACACCTTCTTTATTGCGGAATTCGTTGGAAACCCCGCCAGATCAGGCATCCATGCCTTCAAACTGAAACCCAAGGGAGCCACTTTCGATTTTGACACTTCAAAACAAGTGGTTGGCGGACTCCTCGCCACTGGTATTGATTTTGGTCCGGATGGAGCCCTCTACATGGGCGACTGGATTGAAGGATGGGATACCAAAGACTATGGCCGCATCTGGAAACTGGATGTTGCAAACCCCAACGTCAAAGAACGCAAAGACACGGAGAAACATATCAAAGCCGATTTCAAAATCTATAAAGAAGGCGAATTGCAGACACTGTTGAAACATGCAGATATGCGTGTGAGGCAGAAAGCGCAGTTTGAACTGGCCAACAGAGGCAGTAAAGGACTCGATATATTCAAACAGGTATTGGCCGACAAATCGCATCAGCTGGCTCGGGTCCATGCCATCTGGGGCATCAGTCAGTTTGCCAGAAAAAAATTGGCTGACGCATCCGCATTGGTCCCCTACCTGCAGGACGCTGACGCTGAAATACGTGCCCAGGCGGCCCGCTGGATAGGCGATGTGCGTTACAAGGATGCAGGCGCGCAGCTGATTGCACTGCTGAAAGATGCTTACCCTCGTGCCAGATTCTTTGCTGCTGAAGCTTTGGGAAGGACTGAACATGCAGCTGCCATCCAGCCCATCATCGCCATGTTGGTGGCCAACAACGAAGAAGACAATTACCTCAGGCATGCAGGCAGCCTGGCATTGGCCAGAATAGGCCAATCTGCCCCTTTGGTTGCATTGGCCAAACATCCTTCCAAAGCTGCCAGAATTGCGGCCGTGGTTGCGTTAAGACGCATGCAGGATCCCGGCATCCGTATTTTCCTCAAAGACAGTGATGAGTTTGTGGTGACAGAAGCTGCCAGGGCCATCAACGATGATCTTTCCATCACTGGCGCTTTACCTGATCTGGCTGAAGCCTTAAACGACCGCCGCTTCAGCAATGAAGCTTTCGTAAGGCGCGCCATCAATGCCAACCTCAGGATGGGAACAGATAAAAACATGCAGAACCTGATTGGCTACATGAACGATGAAAAAGCACCAGCAGCCATGCGTGGTGAAGCCATGGACGCCTTGAGCACCTGGGCCAAACCATCGGTACTGGACAGGGTAGACGGTCGCTACCGCGGGGAAATAACCCGTGAGGCTGCACCGGTCAGAAAAGCCTCTCAAGCCAGTCTGTTACAATTGTTGGGCGGGAAAGACTCTACACTCCGGGAACATGCAGCCATGGCTTTCAGCAAGCTGGAAATCGATGAAGCTGCACCCCAAATCCTGGCCCAACTGCAAAAAGAACCGGCTGCAACTGCTCGGATAGAGATGGTTAAAGCACTTTCCAAAATGAAAGGGAATCATCTCGACCAAACCATCAAACTGGCGATGAACGATAAGGAGAAGAGTGTAAGGGCTGTTGGACTGAAAATGATCGGTAGCCTCAACATTCCCCGAGAAGTGATGGTGGTATTGCTAGAAAATGTAATCAAAACCAAAACACCAGAGGAAAAGCAGGCAGCAGTAACCGTATTGGGTAAACTGCCTCTATCCCATACAGAGAAGGTTTTTGCAGCAATGTTGGATCAGATGGAGAAAAAACAGCTTCCGCTTGAAGTGCATTTTGAATTATCTGATGCCATCGACTCCACCGGATCGGCAGCACTGAAAAACAGGTATGAAAAGCTGATTGCCGTTGCCGGCAAAGACTCGCTGAAAGCCCGTTATGCAGGAGCCATATCCGGAGGTGATGCTCGAAAAGGGAGCAGGATTTTCTGGAACCACCAGACTGCCCAATGTATCCGTTGTCATGCTTACGATGATGCCGGTGGCAATGCCGGTCCGCGTTTGAACGGAGTAGCCGACAGACTCACCAAAGAGCAGTTGTTGGAAGCACTCATAGAACCAAGCGCCCGCATCGCACCAGGGTTTGGCAAGCCACCATCCAGCATGCCGCCCATGCACCTGTTGCTGAACAAAAGGGAACTCCGTGATGTGCTGGCATTCCTGCAAACCCTGAAAGAGGATGGTGAATAGTTCAAGAACGCAATAACATCAGTATGGCTCCGGCAAGGGTCAGCAACAGTACCATTTTCCGGTATTGTTCATCCCTGATCCTGCCTACCCATACGATACCCGCCCAAAAACCCAAAGCCAATGCAGGCACCAGGAAGAGATCCGTCTTCAGGGTGTCTGCATTGATGTTTTTCCAATAGAAAATCTGAAAGGGCATTTTAAAGAGATTCATAAAAAGGAAAATCCAGGCTGCGGTTCCGATGAAATTGTTTTTTTCCATCCGCATCGCCAGAAAATAGAGGTTGGAAAAAGCGCCTGCGAGGTTGCCGATCATGGTTGTGAAACCCGCTGCCAATCCTGTTGAAGTAGCAAAAGCAGGATGGTCCGGAACCTGGTCAGATTTCCTGTATTCCATGATCAACACAATGGCGATGGTGATCAGGATGATGGCTGCCATGACTTTTTTGAAAACATCCTCATGCATATCCTTCCCGGCAAAGACACCCAACAAAACACCTATCACCATCCAGGGTGCAAGCTTCCTGAAATGTGACCATTGTGCATGCCTGTTGTAATAAATCACAGCAGCGATATCAGCCAAGCTGAGCAGGGGCAATACAACACCGGTGGATGATTTGCTTCCGAAAACAATGGCCATAAAAGTGACCGTCAGCATATCGAGTCCCTTGATACCTGCCTTACCCAATCCGATGATGAAGCCGGAGGAAAGTACAAGGGCCCATTCGACAAGCGTGAAATCTGGAATCATGCATACTTCTTTAGAAGGGGCAAATTAACTAAAATGCCATGAAGTGTTCAATTCCATTGTCTTTGAAAAAGGGTAAGCAATATGATTGCCCCCACTATCAATAAACAGGCCAACCAGTCAATTGCATCAAACGGAACCTGCATCCAAATCACAGCAACAACAGAGGCTGCGATAGGTTCTGTAGTGGCAATCAGACTGGCAGGTTTGGCACCCAGCCATTTGACTGCAAGCATATAGGAAAGAAATGACAAGATGGTTCCGCACACAATGATGTAGCCAAGATTGATGAATGTCCATGCATCCCATATGCCGGGCACTGGCCATGGAGCAGAGATAATGCTCAAGGTAATCCCACCAATTAAAAATCCCCATCCCAACAACACTGCAGCAGTATACTTCGCCATGAGCTTCATGGGTTGAAGTGTGTAAAAGGCAAGTGATATGGCTGAAAGGATACCCCAAATCAAGGTTTGGGTTGACACCAAGAGTTTGGTAAAATCACCATGTGTTACCAAAAGGAAAATACCCAAAATGGAAAGCAGGATGGAAATCCATTCCACCCATCCCGGCACTGTCCTGGTCTTGACTGCCAGATAACAGAAAATCATAGCGGGTCCTACATATTGCAAAATGGTGGCTGTTGCTGCATTGGAGAATTCAATGGTCAGTATGTAAGTATACTGCACACTCAATACGCCAAAGGAGCCGAACAATAAAAGAGCCAAAGCGTCCCACTTGTTTTTCCAGATATTCCAGGGATTGTGGCCTGAAAGAGCCGCAACAGGCAAGAGAATCAATCCGGCAACCAGCAACCTGATGGAGACCAACCAGGTGGCATTCAGTCCGCGTTCCTCAAACAAAAACTGTGCACACACGCCTGAAACACCCCAAAATAAGGCAGCAGTAAATGCCAGGAAAAAACCTTTGATTCTCTTCATCAGAAGCAAGCGTGGGGATCAGAATTTTTGCAGCTCTCTCAGCATAAATGGGGATTTTCGAAACCCCGGGCTTACTTCATCGCATCACCCTTGATAGGAGTGCAATGCTCTGCAAGGATTTTTACCTTGCCATCGTGTTTGACAATGGTGATGCTGCAACGCTGGCGGTCATTGAATGCCTCACCATGATAGATGCCTTGTCCCTTCCATACGGTATTGACAACTGCGGTATTGCCCTCTATCTGCATGGTCTGGCTTTCACGCTCCATAGACTGAAGTGTATAAATATCCGAACCTGCTGTGGCAATCAATCCAGAACGGTCGAAGGCGTTACCTGACTGGGTAAAATAAACATAGTGCTCAGAAAGGACGGAGTCCACCAGTACAGCATTCTTCTCCTGCCAACCCTTGTCGAAACTGGCAATCACCGCGAGCACTTCAGCCTCCTGAAGGGTTGTTTCGCGTGGAGCCCTGGAACAGGAAAGGGCTACCAATGTGAGCAAAAAAATCATTATCCTCATGTGCCTGAAGTTAACTCATTTCCTCATCAAAAAACAAAACCACCTTACCCTTTTCAATGCCGGGGTCCTCTATGAGCTTCAATGCATCATCGACTTGCAAAAAAGGAAACCGGTGTGTAATCATGTCCCTGACTTCCAGCTTCCTTTCCTCAAATAAACGGATCACATCGGGGAATTTTTTGTTGTGAAGCCTGGTTCCACGGACATCCAGCTCGCGGGCAGTAATGGCAAACTGCGCAATGGCTGATGGTGATGGATTAAATCCCAAGGTGATTACCCTGCCAGCCGGACAAACAACTTTCAAGGCCTCTTCAAATGAACTGACTGAGCAAACTGCATCAATCACCACAGTCGCCATGCTACCTCCTGTGAGTTTACTGATGGTATCAGGCACATCCTCACGACCAGCATGAATCACCACATCTGCCCCATGGTGCAAGGCCATCAGTAACCTGTTGTCTGCAATGTCGGAGATGAAACAGGTTGCCCCCGCAATTTTGGCACGCTTTAAAATACTCAATCCCGCCGGACCAGCACCCATGATAAAAACCACATCATCCGCTGTCAATGCCGCCCTTGAACAGGTCTGCTCTGCAATGGTGAATGGTTCAATCATCACGGCCTCCTCCCAAGACAAATGCACCGGAATCCGGTAGATGCTGTTCTGGGGCATAACAATATATTCCTGAAAGCCCCCATCCACATGCACTGATCTCACTTGCAGTTTACCGCACACATTGCTGCGGCCAATCTTGCACTGGTAACAAACTCCGCAACTGATGACCGGATCCATGACCACACGATCTCCCTTTTGAAAAAGATCTACTCCACTGCCTATCTCAATGATTTCACCTGCAATCTCATGACCAATCACGCGTGGATAGGTAGCAACGGGTGATGTGCCGTGGTAAATGTGCACATCTGATCCGCAGATGCCTCCGGCTTTGACTTTAATCAACACATCATCTGCATGTTGAATCATGGGGAAAGGCCTGTCTTGTATTTCCAGCTGATTAGGGCCCAAAACACAAATGGATTTCATCATATTCATGATGAGGACAAATTACTGATTCCATTCGATTGAAACAATGATTTCATTCCTTCTTCCAACCAACTGGTAAGGCGGATTGTAACCCAGATAACGGAAGTGGCCAATGGGTTTGATGCCCCTCTCTTCC
>JACCDV010869140.1_pt1 | contig 13923 bp, 15 predicted proteins | sample 7446131 | NCBI WGS metagenome assembly JACCDV01 (sample SAMN15323448, study PRJNA562643) | freshwater metagenome | isolation source: river surface water | place: USA:Blue River Watershed | collected 2017-08-17 | reverse complement strand
TTGATCCTGGATTTACGCAACAATCCCGGCGGTTTACTGACCCAAGCCATTGACATTTGTAACTTTTTTTTAGCCAAAGAAACACCCATCGTAAGTACAAAGGGTAAATTACAAGAGTGGAATGCAAATTATAAGGCTTTAAATTCCAGCTGGGATACCTCCATCCCTATTGTCGTTTTGATCAACCAAAACTCAGCTTCAGCAGCTGAAATTGTGGCGGGAGTTTTACAGGATTATGATCGGGCGACGATTGTGGGCCAACGCAGTTTTGGAAAAGGACTGGTGCAGGTGACACGGGATTTACCTTACCGTGCAAAAATCAAGATTACTACCGCAAAATATTATATCCCGAGTGGTCGCTGCATTCAGGCCATCGATTATTCTGAAAATAAGGACACGACAAAGCGCGAATTCAAAACCAGAAATGGCAGAAAAGTCAATGCTGGAGGTGGAATTGAACCCGATGTATTAGTGGGTAGGCCACAAGCAAATAGTTTGATTCAGCAATTGATGAAGGAGAAAATCTTTTTTCAATATGCCCGTCTTTATAAATTACAACATACTTCCATTTCGTCAGCAGCTAGCTTCCATTTAACTGAACCTGCATTCGAAGCGTTCATTCAATGGGTAATAGCTAGCAAGTTTACCTATGAAAGTCCACTGGAAAAACAAATGCACGATGTGTTGAAAGAAACGCAGAAAGATCCTTTGTATGCGAATTTGACGGCAGCACTTGAGAAAATCAAGCCGGAGTGGGATTCATCAATCGCTAAAGAAATGAATGCAAACAAAAAAATAGTTTCGGCGTTATTAGAACAAGAAATAGTGCACCATTATTACCTGAAAAAAGGGATTAATGAATGGTCTTTTGAAAATGATCCGAGCCTTTTAAAAGGGGTAGAATTAATTAACGCTTTGAAATGAGTCTGATCCTTAGTTTAGATACATCGACCCAAAATTGTTCCGTTGCCTTACACGATAAAGGGCAATTGATCAGCCAGGAATTGGTTTCGGAGGAAGGCTCACACTCGAAAGCACTGACGCTTTTGATTGAAAAGGTGATGAAGACGGCAGGTTGCTCACTACAAGACATTTCCGCCGTAGCCGTATCCAACGGACCCGGTTCATATACTGGTTTGCGCATCGGTTTAGCGACCGCAAAAGGAATTTGCTTCGCTTTAGACAAGCCTTTAATCTGTCTACCCACCTTGCAGGTATTAGCCTCTGCCGTTCAAACGCCGGCTGATGTCTTACTTTTACCCCTGGTAGATGCTAGAAGAATGGAGGTTTATGCGGCCGTTTACTCGTCAACACTGGAGGAATTATCTCCACAAGAAGCGCATATTCTAAGCCCAGAGTCTTTCCAGGAATTCAAGCCTGTACTTGCTTTCGGAAATGGATCCGCAAAATGGCAAGAAAGCTGCACGCATCCATCCATCACCTTCCTGGAAGGACCATTATTGCCGGAGGCAAAATACATGGGTAAATTAGCCTATGAGGCCTATTTGAACGAAAAATTCGAAAATATCGTTACGAAAGAGCCCGACTATTTGAAAGAATATATGGGCACCAAACCGAAACTTAAATCCTTGTAACATGGCGGAGGAAATCATCAATAGAGTAAACCAAAGTGGGCTTACACAAATCGATTTAGAAGATTTACGCATTCCAGGAGACCGTGTTTTCATCGACATCAAGGAGCAATTATACCAGGGCATCGCCTTGAGAGAGAAGGACTTTAGAGAGTTCATCGCTAGCAATGATTGGTCGATTTACACAGGAAAGCACGTGGCTGTAGGTTGCAGCGAAGATGCAATTATCCCCACCTGGGCCTACATGTTATTAGGCGTTCAGTTGACCGCTTTTGCGAAGACACTCGTTTTCGGAACTTTAGCCGATTTAGAAAAAACCTTATTTGAGCAAGCATTGGCAAAGATTAATCCGGAAGATTTTCAGGATGCCAAAATCGTCATCAAAGGTTGCTCGAAAGAATCAGTTCCCACAGATGCCTACCTAAAAATTACGCAATTATTACAGCCAGTGGCAAAGAGCTTGTTTTATGGAGAACCTTGCAGCACGGTTCCGCTTTATAAAAGAAAATCGTAATTTTGATTTATGTCCTCTGAAACACAAGCACAATACCAGTTCATTGATAAGATTATCCAGCATCACTTAGGTGAAAACACCGAGGTGAAGGACCTAGAATTTTTCTATGGGGGAAATTTTAACTTGGCGGTGCGCGTGCAATTGAAAAATGCGGACGAATACTTCATCAAATGGAACCAGGGAGATCACCAAGGTTTGTTTGACGCAGAGGCGAAAAACTTAAATTTAATCGGAAAAACTTCCTCCATTTCTGTGCCGAGTGTCATGGGAACGGGAACGATGGAAGAAAAAGAATACTTAATGATGGAGTGCATTCCATCGGGAGAAAAGGCGGCAAATTATTGGGTGGATTTTGGAGAGAAGCTAGCTCTATTACATAAAAATTCGTCGAACAACGGCCATGGACTTGATTATACCAACTACATCGGAGCTGCACCACAAATTAATTCTTGGAATCAAGATGGTATCGCGTTTTTCATCGAACATCGCTTGCGCAACCAATTAGCTAGAGCGATTTATGATCGTAAAATCGACGCTGCTCTAGAAGCAAAATTTGAAGTGTTGTTTGAGAAACTACCTTCGCTTTTGCCCAATGAAAAGTCCGCTTTATTACATGGAGATCTTTGGTCAGGTAATGTAATGACGAACCCGGCAGGATTGATTACTCTCGTGGATCCTGCGTGTTATTATGGATTTAGAGAAGCGGAGCTTGCCTTTACCACGATGTTTGGAGGCTTTGAAGAAGGTTTCTACGAAGCCTATCACGCGAATTTTCCCATTGAAAAAGGATTCCACGAACGCATCCCCTTGTACAATCTGTACCCACTCTTAGTGCACGTCAATCTGTTCGGAGAAGGTTATTTACCTGCTGTTAAGAAGATTGTAGATTCGTATTAACCACTTCATCCACATCCTTCGCACCTGGAAAGAAGGAAACTAGTTTTCGCAAGATTTCTTCCATCACCGCATCAGGACAAGAAGCGCCACAGGTCAATAAGACACGTACCTTATCTTTTGCTGGGATAAAGTCGTGGGTGGTGTTTTCTTCTTTCGTAGCGTTTTCAAAATGTAAAACCTCTTCTGCTGAGATCAACTTTTCCGCATTCTTAATGAAATAAGTCGGCAATTTTTGCGCACATAAATCCACTAAGTGAGCTGTATTCGAGGAATTATAGCCACCTGCCACAATGGCAAAATCTGCCTCCTCGGCTAATAAGCCATAGGTCGCACTCTGATTATCATTCGTAGCATAACAAAGTGTATCGCGCGTATCTGCAAAATACTCCTTGATGTTTTCTGGTGATAGTTGGAAGTGAAGGCGAATAATTTGACGTAAATAATCCACAATTTCTTGTGTATCCGTCGCTAACATCGTTGTCTGATTTACGACCCCAATGCGTTTTAAATCTTTTAACGGGTCAAAACCCTCAGAATATTGCCCTTCAAATTCAGCATAGAACTCTTCTGCCGATTTCTCTTCCTTAATATAGGCAGCCAAGGCGATCGCCTGCTTAATATCCCTGATGATTAATGTAGGCGTTACGGATTGAGAATGGGAAAAAGTAGCCTTAGTTTCCTCGTGACTCGGTTTTCCATGTACAATCACCGTATAATCCTTCTTGCCTATCGCCTCCGCCCTATTCCATACCTTTTCCACAAATGGACACGTGGTGTCATAGGCATAGGGATCAATTCCACGGGACTGAAGAATCGCTTGAATTTCTAATGTCGTTCCAAAAGCAGGGACAATCACCACATCATTCGAACTTAATTGCTCCCAGTCTACTAATTGATTTCCGGCTGTATCCTGGATAAATCGAACACCTCGATCTAACAAATCAGCATTTACGGCCGGATTGTGGATCATTTCTGACAATAAGAAAATACGTTTATCTGGATTTTGGTCAATAATCTGGTAAGCCGTCTCTACGGCATTTTCTACTCCATAACAGAAACCGAAATGCCGCGAAAGCAATACCTCCACCGGACCGAAATCCAAATAGGTAGGTGTAAAATCCTTCTTTAATTTATCTTGAACACGACGAGCCTCCTTAATCCGACCGATCAAATTACTCTTAAACAAAGAGGGGATAGAAAAGGATTTCATTTTTTTAAAGGTTCGTTTAAGAGGAGTATTTGTTGAGAATGTACGCTTTTGTGCAATTGAATGCATTTTATAAACTTATTTTTTGGTTATTGGTTTTCAAAATTACGACATCTACGGCAATTAATCATTTTTTTGTGGCTAATTTGCACCTCATTAAATACACACCCTTTATGGAATTCGAGCCAGGTATAGTTAAAGAAGAATGGGAGATGATTCTCGATTTTTTCGAAAACTCATTTGGCAAGCGCCCCTCTGAAATGGAACCCATTTTATTGATGATCGGTGTACAAGAATTAGGGCAGGGACATGCACATTTTACCAAAGAACAAAAGCAAGATCTACTACACATCGCCACTTGTAAGGTGTTAAGCTACAGTGATTTTTATCGATTAGAAGGCTTAGATGAGGAGGGTTGGCCGCACTGGGAAAATGTACAAGGAATTCCTTCGCTTCCTTTGAAAGAGCAAGAAATACTCTTAAAGGCCCATATCATTCATTATTTCAAAACCGAGGTATTCCCGAATGAAGATCATTAGTTATAACGTGAATGGCATTCGTGCCGCCATTACGAAAGGTTTTACCACTTGGCTACAAGAGGAAAATCCGGACATCCTATGTATTCAAGAATTGAAGGCAGAGGTGGAACAAGTGGATTTGAGCGAAATATTCGCTTTAGGTTATGAGGTTTATTGGCATTCTGCACAGAAGAAAGGCTATTCGGGAGTTGCAATATTTAGTAAGATTAGGCCAAATAACGTGTCCGTAGGTTGCGGTATCGATAAATATGATGCAGAAGGCCGTGTTTTGCGTGCTGATTATGACGGATTTTCCGTGATGTCTGTCTACATGCCTTCCGGCTCCAGTGGAGATGAAAGACAAGCTTTCAAAATGGACTGGTTAGGTGATTTTCAAAACTACATCAATGCCCTCAAGATTGAATTTCCGAATTTAATCATCGCTGGCGATTACAATATTTGCCACAAAGCCATCGATATTCACAACCCTAAAGGCAATGCGAACAGCTCTGGTTTCTTACCCGAGGAGCGCGAATGGATGGATGGATTTGTGAGCCGTGGTTTCGTAGATTCTTTTAGAGCCGTAAACCAGGAACCGCATCACTACAGCTGGTGGTCCTACCGTGCGGGAGCTCGAGGTAAAAACTTGGGCTGGCGAATTGATTACCAGATGGTTTCTGAACCTTTGGCAGGAAAAATTCAACATGCGTCTATCCTTCCAGATGTGAAGCATTCGGACCATTGTCCTATTGTATTACTTTTAAATAGCTAATTATATGCACTTCGAAAAACACGTATTTATCTGCGCTAACGACAAAGATGCCCCTAAAAAATGTTGTGGTTCTGGCCACGGAATGGAATTAGTCGACGCCTTCAGAGCGAGCTATGCTGCACAAGGAGGAACCGCTAAAATCCGCGTTCAAAAATCAGGCTGCCTTGATTTCTGTGGAAAAGGCCCTACCATGGTCGTTTACCCTGAAGGCGTATTCTATGGCAATGTTCAATTAGAAGATGTGGCAGAGATCACAAAATCGCATTTAATCGAAGATGAGATTGTGACTCGCCTCCAAATTCAATAAATTGCGACATGATTTACCGCTTATATCCTACCCTTTTAAATTCATTTAATCTCTATGTGAACCAATCCCGTGACGGGAATGGTAAAATCATTGTGGATGAAATTGAGTTAATCGACCGCATTAATCGAGTGAGAAAACCGACGACGAATGCGCAGCAAAAAGGGATCGATTTCGAGCGAGCTGTCACTTTAGGAGAAAATGAAGAAGCTTTTGCGGAGGGAATCATCGATCAAGCCCGCGAATTGTTGCCAGCGAAATACAAGACCCAATTTTACGTAGAATCCCGCTACAAGAACGCCCAGATATACGGTTATGTAGATGGTGTGGGAGAGACGGTGGCTTTCGATTTAAAAAGTACGGCTTATTATGAGCCGAATCGCTTTTTAACCAACCACCAAAATCTCTACCTCTTAGGTCTTCAAAAATACGGAATTCAGCGCCTAGACTACGTTATCACTGACTTTAAGCAAGTCTACGTTGAATCTTATGATGTGAATAACATCGATTTCAGTGTGCAATACGAGCAAATCGAGAAGTTCATTTTGTTCCTAGAAGAGAACAAGAAATTCATCCGGGATAAGAAGATTTTTGATCGCAAATCGAGCGATAATCAATTATCGATTTTTGAGTAAAGCCCTTAGCTCATCCAAATGTTGTATTTCATGCGGCAAATCCGTTTCCACTGAAAAAGGATTATAGTGAATCGCCGGAATTCCCACCTGCAAAGCACCGCGCACATCCGCCTCCACGTGATCTCCGATCATCAAGGCCTCCTCTGCTTGAATTCCAGCACGTGCTAACGCGTAATGGAAAAATTGAGAATTCGGTTTCTTCGTCCCCACTTGCTGCGAGGTGATAATTTCTTTGAAAAAAGAACGCATGCCGGCTCCTTCAATCTTTACGTATTGAATATCATCGAAGCCATTCGTTAAAATGTATAAGGGAAAATGCTCCGCTAAATCTTGAATTAGCTCAAAAGCGCCCGGCATTAAATTCGTTTTTCGAGGCGCGCGGAAAAGGTATTTATCCCCGAACTCTTGTGCAGGACCTTGAATACCCACCTCCTCAAAAAAGCGAACGAAACGGATCTCCCGTAATTCTGCCTGCGAAATCTCACCTGCAGCGTATTGATCCCATAAACCGTTGTTAATTTTTTCGAAGGTCGCCCAATAGCTCTCCGGCTCGATGTCGAGCTCATATTCAACCGCCAAATCCAGTAAAACTTCGCGGGCATTCAAATCGTGATCCCACAGGGTATGATCCCAGTCAAAAAAAAGCGCTTTCGGTTGAAAATTCATTCGACAAAGGTAATAATAACTTATCTTTGCTTTGGCCCATTTTAAAAAATCCCATGGAACATCAATTACAACTCAAGAGACCTCTAGCGTTTTTCGATTTAGAGACGACCGGCATTCAAATAAACCGCGATCGCATTGTGGAAATTTCGATTGCCAAAGCCAATCTAGACGGAACCGTAGAAGTAAAAACGCGTCGCGTGAATCCGGGTATCCCGATTCCTCTCGAAGCATCCTTGGTTCATGGGATTTATGATGCGGATGTCAAGGATGAGCCCACTTTTCGTATGGTGGCTCGATCTTTAGCGACTTTTTTGGATGGTTGTGATCTAGCCGGATTTAATTCGAATCGTTTCGATGTACCTATGTTAGTCGAAGAAATGCTTCGCGCTGAGGTGGATTTTGACATGAAAAACAGAAAATTGGTGGATGCTCAACGCATTTTCCACTTAATGGAACCACGCAACTTGACTGCCGCTTACCAATTTTATTGTGGTAAAGAATTAATTGGAGCCCACGGGGCAGAGGCAGATGTACTGGCTACGCTTGAGGTATTAAATGCCCAAGTAAAACATTACGCGAATAAGTCCATTAAGGATGCAGACGGTAAGGAAGTCTTCCCGATCCAAAACGATATGGACAAACTTCACGAACTAAGTGCCTCGAATTCAATAGACTACGCAAATCGAATGGCGTACAATAAAGAGCGTGTGGCTTGCTTTAACTTTGGCAAACACATAGGGAAACCGGTCATTGAAGTATTAAAGTCTGACCCCTCCTATTACGACTGGATGATGAAGGGTGATTTCCCAATGGACACCAAGCGCAAATTAACCGAAATAAAATTGCAAGGTTTTCAGCGTTAAGGCATTTTTGATGTCGAGGCTATCAGATATTTTCGTATTTTTGCCTCGCATAAATGCATTTTTTGGACGGGCTTTTGCCTGAAGCCTTGGTAATTATTTAAGACTATGCAATCAATACCTGAAATTATTCGTACGATTCCATTAACGCAATACATTATTTTAAGCTCTGCTTTGTTTTGTATCGGTATTCTGGGCGTATTAACTCGCAGAAACGCAATCATCGTATTCATGGCGATCGAATTAATGTTAAACGCTGTTAATTTATTGTTAGCCGCTTTTTCATCGTATTATTCAGATCCAGCGGGTCAAATCTTCGTGTTCTTCATCATGGCCGTGGCCGCAGCGGAAGTAGCTGTAGGTTTAGCGATCATCGTGATGATTTACCGCAATATTCAAAGCATCGACATCGGTGTTCTCAACAAGTTAAAAAACTAATTCAGCGAACCCATTCCGCCAAATTAATATGTCTTTACTATTCCTTATTCCACTATTACCCTTATTAGGATTTGCTATTAATGGTTTAGCGTACCCTACATTGCCGAAGCAAGTAGCGGGCATCATTGGAACGATTCCTCCCTTGGTTGCCTTCGCTTTATCGCTTCAGTTATTCTTAAATTTCGATGGCCAAGCGCAAATTTTGCCCATCGCGGATTGGATTAATGTAGGTGATTTGAAGATTCCTTTTGCCTTCCAAATCGACCAGTTATCGATTCTAATGCTCCTAGTAATTACTGGGGTGGGCACCTTGATTCATATCTATTCGATTGGTTATATGTCTCATGATGCGGGTTTTGGCAAGTTTTTTGCCTTCTTGAACCTGTTTGTGTTCTTCATGTTAATCTTAGTTTTAGGAGCAAACTTCACCGTATTATTCATTGGTTGGGAAGGCGTAGGTTTGTGTTCGTATTTATTGATCGGATTCTGGAACCAAAAGAATTCCTACGGAGATGCAGCTCGTAAGGCTTTCATCATGAACCGTATTGGTGACTTAGGTTTCTTAGTGGGGATTTTCTTGTTGATCCAGGATTTTGGGACAACAGATTATCAAACGATTTTCGCAGCGATTAAGAGTGGGGATTATACCACCGATTTAAGCATCATCGCTTTCTGTTTATTCATCGGTGCGATGGGTAAATCAGCTCAGATTCCGTTGTTTACTTGGCTTCCAGATGCGATGGCAGGCCCGACTCCGGTATCTGCTTTGATTCACGCAGCAACGATGGTAACGGCGGGTATTTATATGGTCATTCGTGCTAATGCCTTATTCGAATTAAGCCCAGAAGTATTGCACTTCGTAGGTTGGATCGGTTTAGCGACTGCCTTATTAGGCGCTGCAATCGGTTTATTCCAAAACGATATTAAGAAAGTCCTTGCCTATTCTACGGTATCCCAATTAGGTTACATGTTCATGGGTTTAGGCGCCTCAGCTTACACCGCTTCTTTCTTCCACGTAATGACACACGCCTTCTTTAAGGCCTTGTTATTCTTAGGAGCTGGTTCGGTCATTCACGCCATGTCAGACGAACAAGATATTCGCCGCATGGGTGGATTGAAATCAAAGATGCCTATCACCTTTATCACCTTCATGTTAGGTACAATCGCGATTGCAGGTATTCCTCCATTCGCCGGTTTCTTCTCGAAAGATGAAATTTTAGCGAGTCTGTACCACCATGATCCGATCATGTGGAGTTTAGCAATTTTAGGTTCTGCCTTAACTTCGTTCTACATGTTCCGTGTGTTCATATTAACTTTCTACGGAGAGTTTAGAGGGACAGAAAAACAAGCGCATCACTTACACGAGTCACCTCTCACGATGACATTGCCCTTGATTATTTTAGCGGTATTCTCTGTAGGTGGCGGTTTGATTAACCTGCCTCATTTCGCAGGCGGAAATGAATTCTTAGCCCATTGGTTAGCGCCATTATTGCCAGAAGCAGGTGCAGCTGGAGAGGTTAACTTCTTGAGTTTAGAAGGAGGAGCTCCTCTATTAGCTGCTTTCTTACCAGCGTTCTTAGCCATCTATGTATTCGGAATGCAGAAATCGGTTCCAGCCGAGGATGCACAAGTTTCTGGTATCCAAAAAGTGATTTATAACAAATTCTACATCGATGAATTATACGACACGCTATTTGTGAAGCCGATCGCGTTCCTATCTAACTTCTTCTTCCAAGTAATTGATTTCTTAGTGATTGATTTATTCGTTGAAGGCCTAGGTCGATTCGTGAAATATGCTTCGAGCGAGTTCCGTAAAGCCCAAACCGGTAACGTAGGTATCTACTTATTCTGCATGGTTGCGGCCATCTTTGTTATCTTGTTTATTAGTTTAAAAAGTATGATCCTTCATTAATCCTTCGATCGCCACCTAGCTATGTATTTACTATTTATACTTTTATTTCCGCTTTTGATAGGATCAGCTTTGTTGATCTTGAAACCCAAAAATGCGTTTATCATTTCCCTCGCGGCTTCCCTTATTGAATTAGCCGCTACCGCTTTCGTATTACAAGAGGCCAGTCTAAAACCCGTATCTTTTTCTGCTCCATGGGTAGCGGAAGCCGGTTTATCGTTCTCTTTATATGTAGACGGAATCAGCGGAGTACTCATCGGACTTTGTGCTTTACTAGTTCCCTTCATCGTAGCGACTACAGCAAACACAGATCGTGCCAATAATTCACAATTCCAAGGCTTGATGTTAGCTATGCAAACGGCTTTAATGGGTGCGTTCTTAGCGAAAGATGCCTTCTTGTTCTACTTCTTTTTCGAAGCGTCTTTATTGCCGATTTACTTCTTAGCAGCCATTTATGGTGGTGAAAACAAGAATGCTATTACATTTAAGTTCTTCATTTACACCTTATTCGGCTCCTTATTCTTCTTAATCGCCTTGGTTTTTGTTTATTTACAAACACCTGGACAGGTCCACTCAGCAGATATAGACGTACTTTATAAGACAGCGAAAGGTTTAAATGCAGATCTGCAAGGCTATTTATTCGCCGCTTTCTTCTTGGCCTTCGCCATCAAGATGCCGGTTTTCCCTTTCCATACTTGGCAACCTGATACCTATACGGTAGCTCCTGCACAAGGTACGATGTTATTATCGGGGATTATGTTAAAAATGGGCACCTACGGCGTCATTCGCTTGGTATTACCTATGTTTCCTCTGGGCGTAGCTAATTGGGGTTTAATCGCTTCCATTCTTTCTGTGATCGGTGTGATCTATGGATCGATTATCGCGATTCAACAAAAAGATGCGAAGCGCTTATTAGCTTATTCTTCTTTCGCTCACGTAGGCTTGATGTCAGCGGGTATTTTATCTGGTAGCATCGAGGGTATTCAAGGGGCACTATATCAAATGTTATCCCACGGTATCAATATCGTCGGCTTGTTTTTCGTGATCGAGATTATCGAGCGTAGAACAAAATCAAGAGAAATTGCACAATTGGGAGGCATTACCCAATTCTCTTATCCACTTACGGTGACGTTCGTGATCTTAAGTTTAGGATCAGTTGCTTTACCATTAACCAACGGTTTCATCGGGGAGTTCTTATTATTAAAGAGTGTATTTGACCAAAACGTAACACTCGGAATTATCGCCGGCATTACCATTATATTAGGTGCGGTTTATACGTTGCGTTTGATTCAAAAATCGATGTTTGGGAATGTATCTCGTATCACCTCTGAGTTTGCAGACTTAACGGGTGCTGAGAAAGCGGTATTAATTCCTTTGAGCGTATTAGTTATTTTAGGTGGTGTTTTCCCATCGACAGTTTTAGGTTTTAGTGAGCCAGCGGTTCAGCAATTAATCCAATGGTTCAAATAAAATAGTATTAAAAAGCATTATGACGGCTATCATTGCATTATCACTTCTAGGTATTTTAAATTTATTCTTGGGCTTTTGGCTTTCTAGAAAAACCATTCAGGCGGCGACGCTTTTGTTCTTAGCGGGTAGTATGGCTTTAACGGCTATAGACTGGAACCATGAACTGTTATGGTATGGAAACATGTTCCATACTACGAACATGTCCATTAGTTTTAGCTTGATTATTCAGTTAGCGGCCTTTATGGTAGTTAGTTTCTCGAAAGGCTTTGGCATTGATGAAGAGCATACACATCCAGCAGAATACTACGCGATCCTATTGTTCTCCGTTGTGGGGGCCATTTTAATGGTTTCATTTGACCATTTAATCATGTTCTTCGTCGGTTTAGAGATCCTATCTGTTGCGATGTATGTGTTAACGGGATCAGATAAACGTAATTTGCGTTCGAACGAAGCCGCCTTGAAATACTTCTTAATGGGGTCTTTTGCGACGGGTATCTTGTTATTTGGTATAACGCTGGTTTATGGTGCGACCCGTTCATTCTACCTAGCAAACATTGCACAAATGATTGCGAAGACCCCAGCGGAATCCACGCCTATCTTCCTTACGATTGGCGTCTTGTTAATCTTAGTAGGATTCTTGTTCAAGATTTCAGCAGCCCCTTTCCACTTCTGGACCCCAGATGTATACGAAGGAGCGCCTACGATCTTTACCATGTTCATGTCGACTGTGGTAAAAACAGCCAGCTTTGCAGCCTTATACCAAATACTAACAGGTCCTTTTGAAACGATGTATGGCACCTGGGTTTATCCCATCTATTACATTAGTATGTTAACACTTTTGGTGGGGAATATCACAGCGGTCTACCAGCAATCTGCTAAAAGAATGCTTGCTTACTCGAGTATTTCACACGCCGGATACCTATTAATTACGGTGAGCGCTAATCAAGTAAGTACTCCATCAACCATTTTGTATTATTCCTTATCCTATACCTTAGCCACCATTGTAGCTTTTGGGGTAGTCATGATAGTAGCTGAATACCAAACAGGTCGTACAGAAAAACCCGAAAACTTTAGCTCTTTCGAAGGCTTAGCTAAGCAAAATCCAGCCTTAGCCTTTTGCTTTACGATATCATTATTGTCGTTGGCGGGGATCCCGTTGACAGCTGGCTTTTGGGGTAAATTCTTTGTGTTCTCTGACATCTTTAGCAAACAAGTATATAATCAGGTGATCGTAGCAATCCTGATGTCTGCTATCGGAGTATACTACTATTTCAAAGGAATTATAGCCATCTACTTTAAAGATGGAGAGATCGAACGCATTGAATTACCAGGATTAGTAAGATTCGCGATGTGGGCTTGTACACTGGGCACCTTGCTATTAGGCGTATATCCAAGTATCGTTAAAAATCTCTTTTAAATTCGGCATTTGAGAAACAAGAAACTGGCCCTTTTCAATCAAAAAGATTTATTCGCCTACTTTATTGTAGCTGGATTAGGGGCTTTCGTTCAATTACTCTCCGGAGGATTGCTCAAGGATTGGTTTCGCATCTCCTATGAGGATTCCATTTTACCTGCCTATTTTATATCATTAGTAGTAGGTTTTTTTCTGACTAAAGTATTTGCTTTTAATGCACGCGAAAGTAAGCAAACAAGAAGGGAAATGTCCAAATATGTCCTTGTTGCGAGCTTTTCAGGTATCATCACCTGGTTATTCAGTACCATTCCTTATGAATTTATTCATGCACGATACCCGGATTTCTATTTTCTCATCCCTTATTCAGTCAAAAGGTTAAATATTACTCAAATCCTTACCACCTTACATGGAATGGGATTTAGTTTTTTATCCAATTACATCCTACATAAAACCTTCACCTTTAAGTCAAGCGGATTTTACGATCGATTTAAGGAGCTGACAAAATAGGATTTATCTAATTTAGAACATCTGTAAGTTTCTAATTCTTAAAAAATCCTAAGCCGTTTACGCTACTTTAAGCCCAATTTTTATCTTTTTTTATTCATTCCTTAAAAAAATCTTAAAAATTTATTTGCATTTATTTGTACTTATAAAATAATGCCGTAGATTTGTGGCTCAAACCTTAAACAAAATAAGAAATGAAAAAAGTATTCGCTCTAGCTTTCGT
>JACCDV010548092.1_pt1 | contig 13924 bp, 11 predicted proteins | sample 7446131 | NCBI WGS metagenome assembly JACCDV01 (sample SAMN15323448, study PRJNA562643) | freshwater metagenome | isolation source: river surface water | place: USA:Blue River Watershed | collected 2017-08-17 | reverse complement strand
TTGATCCTCCAAGGCATAGTGCAGAATATAAACAGCATTAGCAGCAAATAGGGGAGGTCGACTAAAGCTTCACGAAATACTTGATTGATAGTTTGATTTATTCTTAAGAACTGTATTAAGTAGGTTTGGTCGAGCTGGGTCAACATGAGATCCATTGGTTGTATGGCTGGGCCAATAATCAGGAATTCCTTATAGAATTTAGACAAAGTTAGTTGATAGTGTCTGAGGAATATCCTTAGCTGCTTCTTCCTTGTCCAAAATACAACTATGAACATTAGTTTAAAGTGTACAAGAAAGCCAATCAACCCTACTTGCAGAATATTGAGTTTTAAGAATTTATATTTCAACCTTTGATAGATATCGAATGTATCTATTCCTGCAGGACCATACCTAAAGGAAGTCTTAAGGACAAAGTCTATGAACATCTTTGGCGCAAAGATGAAACTAATGACTTTTAAGGGTAAAGTTATTATATCATTGAACATTTGTACGTATATTTTTTTAAGAATGGGGAAGAAGAATTTCTTAGAGCGATGATACCAGAATATTTTCAAGAAGGTAGGAATTCTCCAGAGGGTGAGCGGAAGGAGGATGACCACTCCAATCACAGTCAGGATGATTTCTATTATGAGGAAGATGAGCCTCATTATCATTTTGTTTGTCATCTCGCTTGTGTTCCAGTAAAGGTTAGCTATCTAAGAAAATCTTGTTTATAACTACAGTCTTTTCTTTATATTCTACACTGATTTTTTAGGCAGAAAGAAGCTTACGATCTTTTGTACTAAGAGTAGTCTTTAACATTTATAGGAATATTTCCAAAATCTATATTGCTCTTTCTATGTAAGAAGTCCTCCACTTGCTTTCATTCGATTGAAAATAAGCTCATATTACTCATGGCGAGCAGATTTAACAACCGATAAATAAAAATATGTCCTTTGGAGTTCCAAGAGTAAATTGGCTGATGTTTTGGGTTTTAGTTTGGGTGAGTAAATGTTGATGAAAGTAGCTGTGAGGGTAATGTACTAAGGAAGATGAGGGATGTCCTATTTTATTGCATTATATATTTTGACCAAATAATGGCAGAGTTAACTTCCTGAGTAAATATTTTTCAGATGAGGATTGGGCGCAGTTGTTTTATTCTGTATGTTCTTTTGATAGAAAGCGTCCACTTCCTCTCTGGCCTATTGATAGAGCTGCAAGGGTTTCTTCGAATCATAGAGGAAGACAAGGAGAGTCAGGACAATCGGTACGGGTGAAATAATAAGTTCCACAATACTTTTAAATAGGTAGTTCCTTACCATTTCACGTTCCATGGCATATTAACCATTAATAATGTATCTCAGCCATAAAATATTCCAAGGCTTCATTAAGGTGACAACAACCACAAAGGGATAATGAAGTAAATCTGCTAATAGTTCGCTAAATGAAGAGAAGGTGAGCCAAATGTACTAATTGCTTGATTAGTTGGGAGCCTCTTTGCTTTCATTGTACTTGCGCAGTAAGAGGTTTCTCCTCTTTAGCTTGTACACTGAAACACTTATAAATAATAAGCAAAAAAGGTAAGGCACTTTGAGCATGGCCTCAACAATCAAATCCTTGAACTAGCTTTGAAACAATTCATCTTTGCTCTTGAAATCCACCCATTTCTTCAATGCACTCACTCCACTCTTCCAACACACAACCAAACAAAGTATTTAAACTAAAAGCTGTAGAATGTGCAAAGCTACAAATACGAACATGGAGAGTGTTACTTTGTACTTCTAATGAGTGGCTGCCATTTGATCGAAGTACACTTTCCTCTGGTGATGTAGCACACAGGGCAGTCCACATAGCGCTATAACAGCAAGATCGAGCAGGGTCATAAGGTAGATGAGAGTAAGCAAGACAAGGCAGTTCAAGACATTCTTTTCCTCCTTCTCCTTCTTGTAAGTATTGAACTAGACAATAAACCTCCACTTAAATATCCTAAAGAAGAACTTCACATAGAAAAATTATATGTAGGTTATTAAGCTCTCACGGATTAGACCTACCGTGTGGCTTATGAATTGATACTTCTTCCATCTATCATATTTATAACTCCAACTCTGCCCCACATTTATTACTAGGCACAAATTTATGATCCACAGTAATATTCCCAAGCAGTCCACTATAAAGTAAAGTCCTAGCTCGATATGTTCTAAGGGAGATTTGAGTTTTGTGAGATTGTACTTTTCCAACAGAGTCAAATATCCCTTGCGCATGAGGATTAGTAAGCCTGCGAGGGTGAGGATCATTCCGACTATTTGAATCACCAAGCCATGTTAATGAAGTTGCATCACTTCGAAGATTAGGTAGAATTCCCCAGTGAATAAAACTCCGGCCAGTGCGAGGAGGAAGACTCGGGGGAGCCAAGACACGATGTAGAGGAGGATGGTGGATTGGAGATATTAATGAAATAGGACTGTGTCAATGAGGAGGAGGATGAGGTAATTGGGGAGGTAGGTAATGATGGAGAAGGCTTTTGCGATGATTTTGATGACGATAACTGGGAACTTGAGGATAGTGATGAGAAATAGCTCCTAAGTTTGCTGCATCAACCCAATTATTAAAATAATAGTAAGATTTAAAGCCAAATATGCTCTATACTATCAAAGAAGTCCACTCTGTAGTCGTTTGATTGGACACCTAAATATCCTATGGCATAAGACTATTGAAAATATTCTTTTCTTTTCGTATTATTACATTCTTTATCGAATTAGCATGGCCCAGCAACGATTCACCAAACTAGACATCAACAACACATATAGTTGCACCGAGACAGCGGTCAGCTAAGTCATAGAAAGTATCATTAGTCGTTCATCAAGCCAGTTGAACGAGAAGATGCTCAAAGCATTAAGCAAAAAGATGCTCACTGAGGAAGTCATGTACAAGAAGATCAATACTGTTGCGCAGGCATACCACTCCAATCCAAACGAAGAACCACTCCAAGAATAAAGCCATTATGTATACTAATACTAACACAGATAAACACACTGCGTGAAGGGAATCGTCCATTCTCTGCAAAAATATATCGAAAATAGATAAAGTGCCAATCCTCATCTAAGAAATCGATCTATGGTACGCCTAACCGTCAATCATCAAGGAGTAACTACAAGTACTCTGTCTGCTACAGCACCAAATCAAGAGAGGGCAAAAGGAATGGTATTTGTAAGCCCAACAATAAATTTAAAGCCCTTGACCAGGATCAAACTGCTGAAGATTCCTTTGAAGAAGCATTCATTGATTCTTTGAGGGAGAAGAAGATTAAGGAGCAGGCCTATCAGAAATCAAAGGAACAGTTTTTAAAAGATTCCAAAGACCAACACGAAAAATACCCCAAGATGAACAAGAAGTTTATACAGACCATGGGCAGTAAGAACTATTACTACAACAAAAACGGATAGACAGTTTAAGTGAACCCATCCAAACCTCGCAGACTCATGAAGAAGACCAACATCACTCGACTCTCAACTAAGGCGGAGGCAACAAAGCGGGCGAATACTGATTCCTGTAAAACATAGACAGTGCAGTATGAATAGAAAGAGAACTACCTAAAGCGAACAAGATAGTTATTGGTGTTATAAGACAAGCCAGATGTGTTATTCTATAAGTCAGAGCAGTGTAAATATCAGATCCTTGCCTGATGGGACTCATAATTGATTCTTTGTATGCTTATTAAGGATGACTGTCTGCTACCTCCCGAAACTTGCCCCTTTCTTCAAACTCATATCGTTTTTCTATGAAAAATCCACAGGCCAGTATCGCGTTGATGCCTTCTTTTCGTCCAGCAACCCTACACTTTTGAATGCTTTGGCAATCAACTAGGAACAGAAATACCCACGATCCTCGTTGACGGTTTGCCAATCAAAATCGCTTTATAGCTTAAAGAATTTGAAGGCGTTCATGTCATACTTTTTGCCGAGGTTCTTCTTAATGAAATGGAGTAGAGTTTGCTGTGCCTATGCTTTCCGAATATAATTAAACTTCCTGAGGGTGATTTTGCGATAGAGGTCAAAGTACGTGACATATTGTTTCCAGTCATAGATGGAGACACCATGCATCTGGTTGCACTAAAACACCATGAGATCCTTCTTCTTGAGCTTCACAACCATCGCCACATGGTCAAAGTCACTGTTTGTAAAAAATCTTTGTAGCTTAGCCCCAGTATTCTCTGTATAGAACAGCAAGATGTCCCCAGTGTCCGCTGTCTTAAGGAACTATCTCTATGTCAGTGTATCCTGATTGTCGTATGCGAATTTGTTCATGGTCTTTAGCATAAGTTTATTCTATTTCGAGTGGAAGTTTAATACTTCAGTCAATACTGTTCTCCATTCACACATTTCGCTCATGGATTATGGCTTCAGTAATAAATTTTCACACTACCCTTTGAAATCGAGCATGATTCCTTAGGGATCACTCTTTAGCTATGCATGTAAGATCTTCAAGTTGACGCATCCAATGACCTTCTGTTTCTTCTCATCTTCGAAACTATATAGTTTCTCACTGGTCAGTACCATATACCTTTCCTATGTTAAGCATAAATTACGTGCCAGGTAAAGAAAAATCCATCAGTTTTCTTGTGCATGATTCCTTCCTTGAGGATGAAGTGAGGGTTGGTGAAGTCGGGTTTTATTCTATTGGATTTGATTTATTAGCATTTTTTGAGAGTGTTGGGTTTGTAGAAGTTCTGTCGTGTGTTGGTGATTTCCTTATCGATTTGGCCTACAATTGATTGGTTTGCTTGGGTGTTGGATACATCCATCAATGTCTTTTCTGTGGTGATGTGCCGCTTCTCATCGTCCCAATAGTCCTGGTCAAAAATGGCGATCTACTGTGAAGATTACTCATTAGTAAAGCTATAGTTCTAAGTTGTTTGTCTCTCCATCCTTGTTAATTGTAGTATTTTTCGAAGAAATTTAAAAATAACAACTTTATAACAAACCATAAACAATAATACTCATTCGTTGCCCGTATGGTACCACCCTATCCTGTTGTGGTGATATATTTTATTGTATTGGTTTTTTGTATCTATTTTAAATTAAAGATGGGGAATGAGAATGAGAAATCTAACCAAAACGGGGAACTGGTGGTCTCCATCAACCACCCGAGATTCCAGAATGCGAGGCTGGTGAGTGAGGGGAAGGAGAAGTTGTTGCAGCTGACAATGGGTGTGGATGAGAGGTAATATTAAAAATGGAATCAAGCACTGAGCAAGGCCAACCCCAACCCCACCTTCCTCCTTCTCCCCAGGAAGAAGGAGTTCGGGCGGAAGGGATTTTGTGGGGATTCAGGCACATTGAAAGTAAGGGAGATATTATTAAGCTTAGCTATGATAACTATTCGTACCTGCTTACTTAGTAGATCTACAATCGCAACGGCAAAAAGAGCAAGTTCGAAGAGTGGGAACTGTGGTACCTGCTGCTGGCTTTGATCTCCGCCCACCAGGAAATGAAGAGGAAGACAGGGGAAAGGATCGGCGATGTGCGTCCTCAGAATATCTTCCTCAACTCCCAGGCTGAGATCAAAGTTGCCAATTTGCTCAGTTGGCCAAGGGAAAGCACCAACTTCCAGAAGACCTTTGATAATGAGAAGACATACCTGGCCCCTGAAGATATGGTGAGGTTGTAGATGGGAACGAATGAAGATGCCTCCAGCTCATCCTCAGAAATGTTCTCCATCGGCTTTACCATCCTCAGTGCGGCCATGCTCTAGGACTTCCTCAAGCTCTACAATATAAAGAACTACAAATTCGACAGCGTGTAAGCAACTAACCTGCTAAACGAATGGAAGTCAAATACGGTCTATTCCTAAATATTTACTGCAATCATTTCCAATCTGTGCTAGTTCCAACCCTAGAAAAGGCTGACGGATGACTAGCTTTGGAGCTGGATTTCTAAGTACGAGCGGGAGATAAAGAACAAGGAGGATTTTGTTATTGAGGAGGCCCCGCTTAAGGTCGAACAGGAAATAGAACAAATTAGGAGGGATTTCCCGACTGAGCAGGAACCTCAGATCTACCAACCTTCACAGTATCAGCCACATCCCTTCACTGACAAATCAGTTGTGGAGTCATACATTCCTCCCAACCAACACTATCTTCCCCATCCTTCCTTCCTCCCGCCCAACTACCAACCTCCTCAGGAAGTTCTACAGAAAATGCCTTCCCCAAGAGTCACCATCCCTGCTGAGAGATACTTCCTTGACGAGGGGCAACAGCGCCCATAGACATCAGCTTCAACTAGAATGCAAAGTTCGCCATTCCAAAGGAATTCGGAAACATCAGAGTTTATACAGGGGTATCCTCAGCCATTGCCTGCTGATGTTGCCAAAAGAGCAGGCTTTGACACTCAATTCAATCCTCAGGTTGTCGGAAGGCCACTTCAGGAGCATTAGCTCCCTCCAGAAGTGAGGAAGGCCTTAGGACTTGAGGGCCAGCCTATGAGCCGACACTACGGGTAAGGACAAATCCCGCCCCAACTCCAAGCAACGAGGATGACTTCCACAGGATAAAAGCAACTCCCTCCCCAATTCGTAGGAAGAACAATCAACTAAACCTACCTTTCCCCACGTTCAGTGCCGCAAGGATATGTCCCTCAGCAAGGAGCAAGAATTTCAGCCCATCAGCAGCAGGGACTTGGCTTCTTCCAGAACGTGGTTGACCCTCAGGGAGTGCGTGGTGGTCGGATATAGTAGACAGTGTATATCCAAAGGCCCGAGCACCAATATGAATATGATCCTCAATGATAATTAGATAATAATCGATAAAGAACAATTTCATTTATCATTCCAGATCAGCTGTGTATCCAGCTTATTGTTATCGATTGGCACGATGAGCTGATCGTACTCGCCCTAGACGACGTTGCCATTTGCCAGCACCCACCTTCCTCGACCTTTAGGCTTGTTATTATGGAAGTTCCCTTAGAAGTAGGTTCCATTCGGGTACGCCCATTTGCCAGATAGGAATCTGTTCTCCACCCAGTTGCCGATGTATTTCATCCCTGTGGCATTGAAGACGTAGGTCCCATTGCCGTGTTTTTTCCCATTGAGCCAGTTGCCTGAGAAGATGTCCTTATTGGGGTAGATAAGCATGCCTTCGCCTGATTTGACCCCACGCTCCCACTGTCCGTAGTATTCACTCTTGTCACTGTACACCAATCTTCCGATTCCATGCTTTAGGTTGTCTTTGAACTCACCAGTATAGACATCTCCATTAGAGTATGTGTATTTTCCCTTGCCGCTTCGCACCTATATAATGCAGGAACATTACTCCATCAACGTATTCTCCGTCGTAGGTTTAGGTGTTGGGGTAGACTGCAAGGCCCTTGCCTGTGTATCCCTTTGAAGAATTGCCTGCAGCACCGCCTTCAGGTGTAAATTGGTAGGGTTGCTCTTATTTTTTCTACTCTTCTGCCATTCCTATCCTCTTTCAATTAATAATTTAAGTTATATTTCAAATGCTTTACAAATTAGAAATAAATCATCAATCAAAATAGAAATAATAATGATTTTTTGATATACGACTCGAACAAACAGGAAAAACGCGTTTAAGTAATGTTTTTTATATTTTATGAATTTGAAGTAGTCTTAGAGGCTTAGCTATGGGTTTCCTGAGCATTTCATACTATTTAATTCCTAATCCATGCATTTACTGAAATCAAATTTACCAGAATACAAATCATATATATTAATATTTTTATTAATATCCCCAATTCATATATAAACTTAACAAAAAACGTACAATTTACAATATTATTCATAAGGGAAGGCTTCTCAATCTTTGTTTCTCAATATTTATTTTACGAGTATTCCTAATCAAAAACATATTAATAGCAATGCCCAAAAGACAAAACTGTAGTATTTTGACTGTTTTTATTGTTGAATTCATTGTTTTTACGCTTCGAGAGAAAGCTGTATGTTGTGCAGGAATTGTATTAAACTAGGGTTTCTGATTCTGTTTATAATAATAAGATGGGAAAAACAAACAACTGGTCAAAGGAGGTACCTTTTGGTGTATGATAGGAAGAGCAGATAGTGAGGGACATGCTTTAGATCACCAAATCTAAGAAATGGATCAGAATAAGTCACAAACTACGACAGGAGGGCTACCATCGAACCCCGTCCGAATGCAGAGAAAGGTTCAACATCATTTACATAGATTTATCAACTACCTTGCACCCAACATCGACAAAAGTTAAATCACTCAAGAAGAGCTAGCCACCATCTATTAGAGGTACGGATAGCTTGGCCCCAAATGGTCTCAAATTCAACTCTCTGTAAAAAGCAAGTATTCAATTTCATTATAATAGGACTCAGTGCAAAATTAAAAATGTTTTCTATGGCAATGTTAAGAATCTACTTAAGACCACTTACAAGTTCTTTACGTTCAAAACTGCGCCATTCATTAATAGCATCTCAACTGACTACCTTCAAGCCATTTATGATGGTGCCTTATGTAAGGATTAAAATATGAAGAGTTTGATGGGATTAAGCAAGTGAAGGAGGGAATCAGGGCAATGGGGTATAGAAACAATAAGTACAAGCTAATTCGCCACATTAACGACCATAAGGAAGATTATTTGATAGTCATTAACACAGTGTTGAAAGAAGTATTTAAGCAAGGACCTCTTAAGGTCAATTTTGATGAGGAGCATGAGAAGAAAGTGAGGAAAATTCTTAAAAACGAAAAAAATAATGTAGAATTACTCTCCATCAAGGCACAAGTGAAGTGTTAAGATTAATATAGCTAATAATAGTAATAGTAAGCCTTATAGAGTGAGGTGTAAAGGTAGGAATCAAAATAGTAACCGAAGGAACGTTTGTTTGCGATTAAAACTTAATCTGGAGACGTTTCCATCAAACAGGAGCCTTCAAATGAATGCTATTCCTTATAAAAGAAGGAAGAATCAGATTATTTTCCATTTCTCAACTATACAGCAACGGAAGCCCCTAAATACTCTTACCCTCCACAACCTTATATTGGATATGGGCATTATTACCCTTATCCACCATTCTATTGAGAATGATTGCTCAACTATTTTATCTTTAAACTTATAACATTTAAATAATACAATGGAACAATATTCACTCTACTCCTTCAACGAAAATGCTTCCCAAGTACATACGAAATGATGTAGAACAACTATGCCTCACAATTCTTTCCTAATTTCAATGATACTTCTAACGTATATCTATAGTCATATAGTTATAAAGCAGCGAGTCATCTATTTCAAAGCAGAGTTCTCCCCAACGCGACTAGCCATAAAACTATAACGATTTTAGCATTAACGAGTAGAAGCTCAAACAATTCCAAATGCAGAACCTTATATATCTTTGTGAGACGATAACAAAGAGGATATTCATCAGTACTCTATCTTTTGACTCATAGATAAATGGATCCACAACAAAGATAGACTTAAGAGGTTGGAGAACGTAACACCCAATAATTTGACCAAAGTATTCCTTAAAATATTCTACTCCATCTCGGTCAAATTACAGCTCAAGTACTCTATCGCTTTCAGAAAAATACAGAGAATATATCAATAGTACAAAAAAAGTAGTCAAGTATAAATTGAGAGTCTAAAAGCCATTCAGGAACGGACCTTGCAAACGAAAGGGAAAGAAAGGGTTGAGAAGATAAAGAACGGATGCTAAAAGATACATATATTAGTAATGAATCTCAGTACAAATAATCCTTTAGATGATCTAAAGGAATCATTCAACTCCATTGTTAGATTCGCCTCAAAGAAACAATCCATTTTAATAATTTGCAATGTATTAAACGAAGAAGATGAGAATTTGCTGGAAAGAGGGTGGTGTTCGATTCGAGGTTGGATTAACTACATATAAAAAATAGAAATACTCGATGGAACTCTAAATCTGCTGATACACCAGCAAATGAGGCAGGCCTTATGGATAGTAAAGACGCAAAAGCCGACCCTTTAGTATAATGACATAAGCAACATACAATAGACAAAGAGCAGGAAAGAATCAATGAAGATGAACTCTTCTTAAAGTTTAGTCCTTCAAAGAGAACTTCTAGAGCCCTACAAAACCTATGAGGTCAAAAATATTCAATAAATCTCAGTTTAAGAAAGTCACCTCGTTCGAAAGGAACTGCCTTAGCTGATATAAAGAAATAATCCTCGCCACTTAAAGTTCACAAAGGACATAAAAAGAAAGACACAACCAAATTCAATCCATCAATAATTGGATCCATTATAACTCGACACGATTCAATCGTCCCATCCACAGTAAAGCTCAATAATAAAGCCTCAAAATGAAGATCTCTCGATGATCCGAAGGGGATGTGCCACTATGAATTCATCCATATGCCAATCGCGATCAATAATTAGAAAGTTCTCCAATCCACTAGAACTCAATCTTACTCATCAGCCAGCTGGAATTGCAACTAAATTATGTGATGAATAGTTTACAGCTCTTTTGAATGAAGGGAAAGTCAACAAAGTGTTTTAAAACCTTAATAAGGTGACTAAAGTAAAGGCTCTAAAACATTAGTAACTAAGAAAATAATTTACCGATTTTAGTAAAAATAATAGTAATTTAGATGATCTGTTTTCAGTAAGGGAAATTTGGTCCTTTTACAATTCCTTCAAGACAGGATAAGAAAGAAAAGGAATAAGTTTGGCCAAGATAAAAGAAAAAATAAACACCAAGACGCATGAGGAATATTATTCAAGACAATTGCTGATAACTATGCCCGATTAATCGAAAACCCTTCATAAAGTTGTCTCCTGTAATACATTTACTTACATAGAAACCAACATAGCAGACCTTTCTAATAAGATGAGGAAGGGGGCGTAAAGGACATATAACTCCATCAAAATCAGTAATTCCCAAAGCCGATAGAGAAACCACTCTAACTCCAAAGACAAATCAAGATAGAAAAAGTCTCAAATTAGAAGGCTAAAGTAGTTGCCCAAACATTTCGACTATTACATTGACAAATCAATAAGGCGATAATAAAAGCCGTTATCTCCTTAGTTAAACCTGAATGTGGTGGAGCTGAAAAGAAAAAGTATTAGTAGCAAATCAAAGAAGAAACTACAGTTCAATGTTGTAAAGGCAGGGACCACTCGACTATCTAGTGAACATCAAGACAGGAAGAAGCCATAGGTAGAGATAAATAAAGTAAATTCACCGAATAAACCCAAAATAGATTTGCAGCTAAAACATGTAAGCAGATAGAAAAGAAAGTCAAAATAACCTTCACAATCCCCAATCCCTCAAAATCCTTCAGAGTGCGAGTACTACATGGCTTTTCGTGACCCTCCCAAGAAGAAGATAAAGAAAAGCATGGTTCAATGATTATTTTTGATAATAAGCATAAGAATCATATAGCTTCAATTTCGTTTTAGTTGGTGAGGTCGAGGGCTCCAAGCACATTCTCAAGAGTTATATTATTTCCCTCACTATCGTTCAATTGGCTGCGGCTTAAGTCAATCCCTTGGATTATGTTCTTCTTAAAGTCTTTCAGCTCTCTTATCTTTTATTCAATCATCTTCAGTTGCTCCTCTCCCTTCCCATTCTCCAAGAGAATTTTCCTTGCTGATGAGTACTACAGTGAATTCATAAAGTCTTTATCTTTGGTGAAGTCTCTGCTCTTATTCATACTATTGTACCCATGAGCTCCAATAAAGGAAATGTTAGCATTTGCAAGTTCATTGTCCATCTGCTTCATTTATTCGTTATGGATTTATTCCTACACTTCTCTCTTGCGTTGCTTGCGTGTCACCACTATAAATATAAAGAGATTGATTATTAAGACTACTAAGAGGATGATGAAGGAGACCAGGACAATTGAAAATCCAGTCCCCAGACTAGTGCTCATTAGCGAGGCCACAACATGGAGTAGCATTAGTAAGATGAGAGCAAAGCAGTTGATAATGCATCTTTTAGTGTCGAGTAGCTCAAAGTAAACCTTGTACTTGAGCTGGAAGATAATCATCACAATGCAGGCAGTGATGATAAGAGCGAATACAGCAATGCCAGTCTTACGCATCAAGGATATGAGTGCACATATAGCAATAAATGTTAGATATAGGAGCATGTAATAGTTGTTGATTATCGATTTGAGGATGCTATTAAGAGAGGTCTTGCTTGAATTGTTGACAATCACTAAGTAAGATACTTTGACAAAAGCCTTGCTTTATTTACTCTGGTAGGATATTATCCAGAATACAGTTGACGTTACAACGAGTATGCCTGTTTCTATCATATTAGTCACCAAGTTCACTGATGTTGTAAAGAACACTGCCACCACCAATATCCCACTAATCAAGAACATCAAAGACATGAAGGCGTCTATTACATAGGTCATCACTCTGTCAATAATCCTCAACTTTTACTAAGGACGCTCGTTGCTAACTGATCGATTCTAGGATTATTCCATTTCCATTATTTCCTGTCTTTTCTTTCGCTTTATGTAGTATTAGTTCAGCTTGTATATAATGACTGCTACAAAAAGAAGTAACTCAAGGGCGAGACTAACATTTAAGACATTCACAAGATTTGCGTCAATCTATAGGGCTTTTAGATCTTTTTGGGCAGATGCACTCATAAGGGTGGGGTTGACCCCAAAGGAATACTTGCCTGTTAGTTGGAACCCTGACCAACTTTCAACTAGTTTAGTTTGGTCAAGAAGTGTTAAATACGTAAGCTGTAAGACAAGCATACATTCAGTCCCAATAGCTCCACGTTTCCTCACTATCGTAATAACTAGGAAAATCCAATATAGGATAATCAGAATCAAGAAGAAATATTACACATTTTTGACTAAGGATAGATCGCTTTAGCTGTAGTAAGTGGTTGACAGATTGTTGTAAGGCTATTAGAGTGAGAGTTGTGAGGTTGGGGAAGCATAGAAGTATTTGATTTATTGTGAGTTAGTGGAGGATGATGGGACGAATTGGATGTACTTTTTAGTGAGGTCAATAGTAGCATCATAGTCGAACACTATGGTAAGGACATTAGTTGAGGAATCGAATGTAATTGATTTAGTAGGAATTGAAGTCCAGCTTGTACCTTGCAGCAATCTTTCGTTTTCCTTTAAAAGCCTTGTCTTATCATACATGGCTAGATATGCAGATTTCTCGAGGTAGGTTTTGAGGTTGGATGGATTGCAGTTAAGGGCGTTGACATAAAGTTTAAGCTATACTGAGTTGCGTCCTGGTATTTTGTATATAAGTTTTGTTTAGAACTATATCTTTCTGGTGTAGTAGCAGAGGGAGACATTGGAGAGGGAGTTATTGTTGATGCAAGTGTGGTCTGTTTCTACTAAGCACAGGGAAGAGCATCCGTCGCTGTTCATAGTGTTCCCATCATCACAGGTTTCATTTGCCTCCATAATGCCGTTCCCGCATGTATTAGTTCCGGTTGTATTCGTGCATGATGAACCTGTCAATGTTGTCCCAGCCACACAAACACACGAAGTTGACTGAAGCATAAAGTTCAAATTAGAACTGCAATTCAAGCACACCTAGGATGAGGAAACATTTAGTTGACAGCTTAAGCATCCCACTGAGCATACAACACAGGTATGATTGGTATGGAGGTAGTATCCTAATGGGCAGGAAGTGCACACTATATCTGAGGTGCAAGTCGAGCAGCTATTAATGCAGGGTACGCAAGATTTATTAGCATGCTAGTATGTCCCATTTGGGCATTCACAGCTGGTATTAGAGGAAGACATGGTCCTTGTTGTTGAGGAGTCACAGTTAGTGCATAAGACTGTTGAGCCGGAGAGATAGCAGCTTAGACATCCGTACTGGCAAGCCACACATGATTGGGAACTATTCTCATAGAGCCCAGCTGAGCATATGCAAGACAAATTGTCAGCCGATAGGGCTCTCGAAAGTGATGAGTTGCAAGAAGAACAAACGACTTGTGA
>JACCDV010531291.1_pt1 | contig 13927 bp, 11 predicted proteins | sample 7446131 | NCBI WGS metagenome assembly JACCDV01 (sample SAMN15323448, study PRJNA562643) | freshwater metagenome | isolation source: river surface water | place: USA:Blue River Watershed | collected 2017-08-17 | reverse complement strand
GGAAGCACTGCAATACTTTAGGGAGCTCAAGAACGATAGTGAGGTGTAATAATTCGACAAGCACATCGAAGGGCTATGCTACTCTTAGAAGTAGCTTGAGCTGAGATAGAGGTGGATCAAAAAGTTAACTGGATATCAATGACCAAATTGATTATATAATTTTAGATCGAATCAAGGGTTAAACATATTCTTTCTCATTTGTAGTATAGGTTAGTAGGATTGGTTGAGATCCGTAAATATTGGCAAGTTTTACTTATTATATATCCTTATTTCGTATATTTACACCACAATGCCATCCATCATTAATACTCCTTATCTCTCCATAGGCAGATTTAGTATGCGCTAACGTGAGGTGCGCAGTATTTCTAAGGTGGTTTGAGTGCATTGGGGTGATTTAATTGATTTATCTAGGGACGCTGAAGTGTTTAATCATTAAAAAGGAAGGCGGTAAAGATGAGTTGGTGAGGGATTAAATAGGTAAAATTGAGAGTAGAATAATAAAACTAAAGTTTGATATCAAAAGTTGAGTGAGTTGAACACACATCTGACCGTAAGCTACCCAGCATCATTGGAGAGAAGAGTAGCTGGTGTGAGTCTTTGGACCTGCCGGCTCTTTACTAAGGCTTTCATCATCTCAGGAGTGACATTAACTACTTTGGTGGGGTTGGCGGTGTGGGAGTGCTGTCTTCTGATTGAGAGCATCTTTTCTATTATTTATAGATTAGAAATTGATAGCCTCCAATTTACATAATATAGTTAATCCAGCGTTATCACCCAATGATAATGGATATGATGTAATTTATTTGAATACAATCACTAGATGGGCACCCATGCTTTAAGGGAGAGGTTATATTCCTCATTGACGCTTGCCACGTTTCTCCTTGATTTCTCAATTCTTCCTCTTCTGTCCAGCTGGATCTCAATGTGCTCCTTAACAACCTCAGCCCTTGCGTTGAACAATACCACATATTCTCCCTCATGCAGGTTCTCGTTCTCGAACAGGAAGGCGTTGCTAATACCAGTCTCGTCTCCTATCACGCATCTCAATTTGTTGCCCACTTTTTGCACTGAGATAACCTAAATCAGGAGTAAAGTACCTTGACGTTGATGTTGAGTCTGTCGTCTCCTGGAGTAATGTCCACGATTTTGTTCCAAGTAAGGGGAGCTCTCCTTTCTCTGTTCTATTCTCTCCTTTCTCTGTTCTCTTCTCTCTTTTCTTCGTATTGTCTGGGATGGCGTTCATTTCTGTTATAGTTCCTCTCTCCTCTATCATTTCTATTGAACCTGTCCCCTCCTTCTCTATCGTTCCTGGGTCTTCTATCATAGTCTCTATCGGGATCTCTTCTGTTTTATCTTCTGGGCTCTCTATTGTCTTGGTTGTTTCTATCATAGTTTCTGTTATCTCTTCTAGGCTACCTAGTATTGTTATCTTGGTTTCTGTCTTATCTTCGATCTTATTCTCTTCTGTTTTATCTTCTGTCTTATCTTCTTGGCTATCTCTTCTCATTGAAGCTTTCATTATTTCTTTTTTATCCACCTTCACGATTGTCTCTTCTGTCTACTCTTTACTCTCTTCTATAGTTTCTCTCTTATCCTCCTTCTCTATTCTATCTTCTGTATTATCTTCTCTCACCTCCTTCCCTATCGTTTCTGCGGGGTCTATCTCTGTTTTATCTATTATCCCTGTTGTCCCTATTGTCCCTGTTATCTCTGTTCCCCCTGTTGTCTCTGTTATCTCTCCTGTATCCTCCTTGCCTATCGTTTTGTCTCCTGCGAGGCTTGTCCTCAAGCTTGTGCTAAACTTCAGAGATATTGTTGGTGGCAGATGGAGCAATATTGACATTCTTTTCGAGGGTGACTCTTCCGAAGAGATCAATTTATAGAGAGATGAAGTTTTTGATGAAGCGCTTGACTCCATTACGAATGGCAATAACATTATCCTTCTCAATAATGCCAGCGTTTTCTCCCTTGAAGAATGCCTTGGCTGAGCCAGTTTAATCGGCCACTATAGCGTCCACCATGGGGATCTTCTTTCCGTCCCTAGTTTAGATCTATCGCTTTTGGGCCGACACAATCTTGACATAGACATTGTAGCCACTTCTGGCAGTCTCAATATCTTTGACTTTGATGAATTTTGGTTGAGCAAGAGCTTTGCTTTAAGCCATATTTGTTGAAACTAAAAAATAATTAAATCTAATTCTTTCATAAGATATAATCCGCAACCAACACACTCACTCTATTCCTATTCTATCCTCCCATTTCAAACAAATCTCATGATCTCCACTGGCTTTTATCCATTACTGTAAATATAGTTGCAGGGAAGCAGGAGAAGAAGGATATGCAAGTTACAAATATAAAAGTGGGTTCTTTCACTGAGAATACGTATAAATTCTATTTTGCTTCCCAATATTAAATATAGAAAATAAAATGATCTTTCCATTATATATATTTTCTATTCGAACATCAATGAAATACCATCTCCTACTTGCCCTGCTCCTCGCAGCTGCCTACACACAGTCCTGTGCTAAAGGAGGACTAGTGTGCGCATAAGGAAGCTGCCACTATCCCAAATATATCGAAGGATGCTTCAAATACTCCATCGATAATACCTGCGTCTCATGTGAATACAGTACCACGTATAACTAACATAGACTATCAGCTACGATCTGGAATATGCCTATACTCGCCTAACCTGCAAGGCCTGGATTGCTGCTCCAAGTTTGATAATAACAGTATCTGTGCTGGCTGCTCCAATGGACTCTTCCTCAACCCATCAACTAATCTCTGCGAGGACAAGAAGATCGAGGGGTGCCTGGTGAAGACAAGCAAAGGCTGCTCTGTGTGTTCTGCAGAGTTCGACCTAGTGGGATCTGTGTGTGTCAAATCAGTTGAGGGATGCACTGCATACGATCAAAACTTTAACTGTATCTCCTGCAGTAGCTCATTCCAGCTCTCACAAGGCTCGTGCATTCCCATAATCCAAATTAGCAGCATTCCTAACTGCAAATTCATTAACTAATTTGGATGTGCAGAATGTAATAGCGGATTTCGAGTTAACACTGATGGTTCTTGCTCTTTACCTGCTCTTCCAGGCTGCCTTGTAGTTGCCAATAGCGGGGCCTGCCTTCAGTGCGAAAGTCCTTACTATCAGCTTGTTAATGGTCAATGCGGCATAGTTGGATGTCTTGAGCTTGGCAATGCAGGCTGCGCTAAATGTAACTCAGCATTAGGCTTTGCCTTAAATAACAGCAGATGTTAAATTGCTAACTGCATTTACTTTGACTCTACTGGATGCAAAATTTGCAAGAACGGCTTGCTGAGTGGAAGCTGGGGATGCAAGAATGAGAATGAGAAGGTATGCTTAATCTGTAAGAATGATGAGTACAGAGGGCAGGATAATAAGTGCTACAAAAGAGATATTCACTGCACCAAATACCAAAATGGATTGTGCTTGGGTTGCTGTGATTAGTTCTACCTCAACACCAACAATGGCTGCTCACCCAAACAGTTCGGATGTGTCTACTCCAACGGTCTTTGCAGTAGCTGCAGCAATCCCTTCTCATTAGTGAATGGCTCGTGCTTGATCTTTGGATGCACTAAATACAGCGCCCAAGGATGCATCACTTGTGACTCAAGACTGCAATTGAGTAATTTTGTTTGTGGACTACCAAACTGCAAACAACTCTCTGGCTTCACTTGCTCAGTCTGCCAAGATGGATTCCAGCTTAACTCTAACAAATAGTGTGTTTCTATTGATGTAAATTGCTAAGTGAGAAATACATTAAATGTGTGCTTAAGATGCAAATAAAACTTCTTCTTCGATACCAACGGAATATGCAAGCCTATGAAACTCGGATGCAACTACGTGGACGGGATCTGTACTTCTTGTCGTAGTCCTTTCAACTATGAGCCTCAAAGCCAAACCTGTGTCATTGATGGCTGCTTATCATACTTCGTGGGTGGATGCTCCCAGTGTGACTCCAGCTATAAGTTGCTCTTCAACAGCTGCAAGCTTCCCAACTGTTTGATCTCCAAAAATGGGAAATGCATTGAGTGCGATCCAGACTATGTCTTTACCTCCCTGGGCTTATGTGTTTCAAGGGACCAGTTCTGCGACAAGATGAATGAGTATGGATTATGCGTGAAGTGCATGAGCAACTATTACTACAGCCAGGATAAACAAAAATGCATTAAACGCTTATCAGGATGCGTCTATGATGATAAGGGAGTATGCTGCTCTTGCTTGCCTCCATTCACTTTCACCAATGGACAATGCTTGATCTATGGATGTGATGTCGCTGCTGATGATGGCTGTGTCTAATGTGCCTATCCTTTTACACTAACTGCCAACAAAACTTGCTAAATCGCCAACTGTAATGCCTATAGAAACGGAACATGCGTTAGTTGTAAGCAAGGATTTGCTCTTAACAAGCACAGCCTTTGCGTTGATGAAGATCCTTACTGTCTCAACTACAACATCGAGCAGACTAAGTGCCAATCCTGCATTAAGGGCTATAGATTCGACAACAAAGGACGTTGTGAGTATGCTGATGAGCACTGCTGGGAGTTTGATCCATCAGGGATTTGCATGAACTGTGATCGCATTTATTTCTTAAATCCTTATGGAAAGTGCCAGCTTAGAGACCCTCAATGCAAGATTTACACAAATGGATATTGCACGAAATGCGCTCCCTATTATTTCTCCAACAAGGGTGAATGCTTTGCCAATCTGAAGGGCTGTAAGAGCCAGTAAAGCTATAGTAAATGCTTGGTGTGCGACAGTGGTTACGACCTTGATAAAGGAGTTTGTAAGGCTAAAATAGTTGAGCTAGATTGGAACTCAATCCAAATGGATTTCAATGAAGATAGTACACAAGAGGGTGCTCAAGCATCACGATAAACCTTTACAGAACAGTTTACAAGCCTTGAAAACCTTGTTTCAGCATTATATAGCAACTCCTCACAGGTGTTCTTTAGTAGCTCTTCCCTCAATGACGCACAACTGCAAGTTGACAGTCAAGGCACAAACGGATGGTCGCCCGTTGGTCAAGCAAAAGGAGCATTTGTTGGGGTACAGACATCCGATCTTCAAACCTTCTATGCTGTTTCTATCAAAATTCTGGCTGGAAGTTCCTTGTCGAAGTTTAGCATTGAATTCTCTAAGAACGGAAAATAGTTCACTAAGATCAAAGATTTTGCCCTTGAGCAAACCACGATTGGTTCAGTCAAGACATTCTACTTCAGCCCAGTCTACGCCAAATTTATTAGGATTGTTGTGGTTGAAGGTACTCCCCATATCAAGTTCTAATTTTACTTCAGCTCTGCCAAAAAGCTATCAAAGATCTAGACTCAAAGTCAAAATACTTTTATCGGTAAGACAGTGTTCGATAGCATCAATGGTGCTGAGGGCGGGATATCATAATGTGGTGCATAGAGTGCCTTATGCTGGGCTGGAGTCGAGTCTTGTGAGCCTAAAAAGCTGGCTGGCTTCAACCTCGTCTACAGGAACGGCACTCAGGGTGACTAAGTGCAGTCAGTCAAGCTGGATTACTCAATGGACGGCATAACCTTTACTTGCTGGAACAACTGCAAGGAATTCCCCCTTAGCAACAATGGCTTTACTTTCCCAGCGCCTCTGCTGGCTCAGAAGGTTCATGTCCATTTTACTAAGTATCGTGGAAATCCTCGCTTCGGAATACAATTTACTTGGGCTTAGGCTTGATATTTTATCCACTTATCTCATTCATTTAAATCTATTTGCTAGGCCTATCCTATTATAATAATCAAATGTCAATGTCCTCCTCCCTCTTCAGGCAGAAATAGACTGACTTTTCAGCAGACATTGAGGATCTACGGCAGCAGAATAGGCTCCTCTATGATGAGAATGTAACTCTCAAACGGTCTTTAGAGGAGCTGATCAACATCAATACTGAGCTTACAGAATCAATCTAAGAGTTTAACAATTCGCACGTTGACAACTTCCCCCATATAAACCAGCAATAAATCGAGCAACTTGCCCACCAGGTGATCCAGCTGCAGCAGGACCTGGAGCGAGAAAGGCATGAGAGATAGGCAGATCGCGCACAGATGGCTAGTCACTAGCAAAACAGTAATACTGTTGAATAAACCCTCAAGGTCATCGAGGAACTTGTCAACTCCTTCAGGACCATGCAGGAGGAATACCAAAACGAACTATTCAGAATCGAAGGATAGCTTTAGTCTCAACACAAGGAGTGGGTTAGGATATCAGACAGCATTGAGCAGAAACTAATTCGCTTCGAAGCTTAATATAGCAAATTGTTACAGTAAGTGAAGAAATCCTAAAGCATAATAAAAAATCTAGAAGGCGAGTTGGCGGAGAAAAGTCGAGGAATAATAATGAGTAAGAAAGAGATGAAGATTTCAACAACAATTGAGGACCTCCGGCAAACACTGGACAAGCAGATCGAATAGAAGGATAAGATAATTAAGATATATTAGAACTTGCTCGACAGCATTAGGGGCAAGCTCAATTAAAAACTCAACAACTGATATTATTCACGCCTATCCTATATTACTTGATGATTAGATTTCATGGATGATGACTATCATGAACTGCTGCTGCTAGAACTTCTGTGTCCTTTTCTTTTGCCCCAGCGTCCTCCTTGGCACTTGCATGGCTTGTTTTTGAAGTAATTGATACCACTTCCATAGCACTTAGGGCAAATTTGGTTTCTCTTATAGCAAAGACGGCATGGAATCATATTTCCGTGTTTTGTGATGGATCCACTTCCATGGCACTTCTTGCATCCAGGCTGGAAGTTAATTGGAGGAATATAACTGTTGTTTGGATTAAACCATTGAGGCTTTTGTGCGAATCCATTACCCCAGTTCTGGTTGGGATTATAAAATGCATTTTTGGCCCACTGAGGGTTTTGATTAGGGTTTTGTCCGAACCCTTGATTTTGCTGACCCCATCCTTGACCCTGATTCTGCTGTCCCCATCCTCCTTGACCTTGGTTTTGTTGTCCCCATCCCTGGCCTTGGCCTTGATTTTGCTGCCCCCACTGGTTTCCTTGACCTTGATTCTGTTGGCCGAAAGGATTAGGAATGTTTGGTTGTGTATTGTTGTTTCCCCATTGGTTTGGCTGATTTTGTCCCCATTGGTTTGGCTGATTGTTGTTGTTGCTTCCCCATTGATTAGGTTGGTTGTTTCCCCACTGTCCTTGCCCTTGGTTATTACCAGGTTGCTGATTCCACATATATTTTGTAAGATTTGACAATAAAATCTATGATGATAAAGCTACGATAAAATAAGGTTGATATTAAAAATCACATGATTATACATTTATCTCCGGAGCAGCACCCACCACTTGATTACTTTCTATCTTTGCCTTTTGGATCACTCTTACTACCTACAGGCTTTTTATTAATTTCTTAAGCTCTTTTACTTGCCTAGAGTTGACGTTTCATGCTTTAAAGCTCCTCATTTTTCAGCTTCAGCTTCTTTTCGTACTCGTCTGCCTTTATCTTTTACTGACGTCTCTGCTATTCCAGCTCAGATGTGTCAGGGGCATCAAGAGAGAGCATGATGGGGGTTAGGTTGGTAATGAACTAAGTAAGAATCTAACCTTTGTTCTCTCCCCTAGCCTCAGAATTGTAGTTACGGGACAGCTACTGTAAGTCATTAGTCATTTCTTCTTTCTTTTTGTTGTACTTGCCGCTTTCAAGCTTAGTCCTAATCTTCTGTGCGTATTTTTTAAGAATTTAGTTATTCCTTGCCTAGTTGACATTGTTATTGATTTCGATAATCTTTTCCTCCTTCTGCTTGAGCAGATCCTTGAGTTTTTTCAAATACTCCTGGTTTAAGTTTCCGTAGCTGTTGGTTTAGAACTCCTTCAAAGTCTCATCACGTAGCCTTGCTAGTATTTTATAGATTTAGTCTCCCTTAGGGCTATCGTCAGGGAACTACTCCTTAAAGACATCTTCGTACTTTTCCAATGCTCTATTGTAGGCAGAAGCCCCTTCGTCATCTGCTATTTGCTGCCAGGCTGATTTGATATTTGGCACTTTGTTTTAATTGAAAGCTTCGACATAGTATTCAATCATAGATACAATGGCTGGGCCAGTGATTTGTTATCCCTCGTAAGTCTTAGGGCCAGCATTTCGAAGGATAAGCTCGCGAACCTTATTCACCCCATCAATAAATTCTCTCCTTAAAGCGTGGCTTGGAATATTGTTTAACTTTTGCAATTAGGATTAGTCTCCAATAGGCCTCACTAATGTCACGCATTCCCTATCTTTGAAATAGTTTATTATCGATTTTTTTACCTTTTTGGCATCTTCATTCACCTTCCCTCCACTTTGCTCATTGAGGCAGTTTTACAGATACTGAGTGGGACTGATTTTACGACCACGCTCATCTTCTATCTTCAATGTAAAGTCTCTTAGGATCCACAGGAACTTGGGCATAAAGCGATGGAGAATTTATTGATTATCTCTATCAGTAATTTTGTTATCGGCTTTGATAGTTTTGCTCAGGGCAGTTATCATCTAAAGTTCACTCAGGGAGCGTTAGTCGATCGAGCCTACTGAATTGTAGATGAAATATGAAGAGATAAGAAGAGCAAGAGTAAATATCTTAGTGTCGTTTTATACATCTTTTTCTAGACTATCTGTGCCTTAGGTATCGAGAAAGAAGATATAGTTATTTTGTTCGGAGTTGAAAAGGGGCTAGGACCACATCCATATTCCTTGGGTGCAGCTAGACACTGAAGGATCCACCTTAAACTAAATCAATTCGTATTTACCCCCTTCCCAGTCAGTTACAGCAGCCTATTCAATAGACAGCTTTTGCCAGTCCGCATCTTTCCTACAAGACTCACAAACCCAACTGGTAAGTTAAACTACGCAAGCGTAGTGAGTGCCTCTTCGTTTACTTCAACCATTCCATTTTATTTTATTCGAATCAGTTGGATCGGCCTTCCGTTGTTCTATCTCTGGTCGGTGCTGGGCTGATAAAGCTCGCTGTAGTTGGCCTCTGAGTCCTCGAACTGCTCTTCGAATTTGGTGCGTTGATTTTCTACATAGAACTTTGAATACTTGAAATTTTCATAAGGCTATTATTATAATACAGGCTCAGAATAATATAAATTTGATGATAAATTGATAAATGCAGATCATTTGGATTTGATGTTTGCGAATTTACGCCTGTTCTCCTTCTCCCGGCTGTCCTACCATTATTATTTTAATCCCCCCACATTTGACTGCACGTTTGGTAAGGTCAGGTAGATTTCAGGGTGCTTTAGCTTGTAGTGTTGATTGAGGCTTCCCTCACTTCCATATGACTTCCCGCATGTCTTCACAGTGCACTTATAATATCTCTCTATCTCATCTGCGTTTCTCCTCATGCGCTTGCTCTTCTCATTGTTGCGATCGCTCTGACTAACGAACTAGTCATCCTAACTAAGACGATATTTACTTAGTATTTACTGAGTCTGTTGAGAAGTTGGTTCTTATCCTCAATGAGCTCTTTGACTTGGTTAGTTAGGGCAATATTGGCGAGGTAAAGCCTGCAGTACTAGTGATAGTATCCATCTTCCTGCACTGAGTTACTTGATAAAAAGCAAGGGTACATCTGGAACTCTTTGTCAAGCTCATAAGCGTCCATCGATAAATCCGTTAAATTTCGATCAATTATAACCCAACTCATTCCTAACAACCATCATAACAGAAAATATTTTTATTTGATAAATACTACTATCACCGTTTACGTATTTCTTCACGAGCAGCTAAGAAAGACTGCAAATGGCCCATTACCTCCTTGTCGCGGATGTTGGATGTGAGAAGGGAAGAATCAATGCTTTGCGTGAGGTTGGAGCGTTCTTTGGATTTGAGCATATACCACTTAGTGAAATCTTTCTTGAGCTGCTCTAGGTGCTTTTTGTTGAGGAGCTGTATGCTCTATATATCATTTTTCAAAGATTTTAGCTATGTTCCTATTGGCTTAGATTTTTCCTTCAGGCTTAAGATTTAATTCTAAAGCCTCTATTGTTCGGGGTGCTCTATCTATTTTCCTTCGACTAAGCTGTTAACTGCGTTCTATCTTTTGATATTTTCCAGCCTCTCCTTCTTTTGCTGGATTTGAGACCTTATATCATTCATTATCTTGCCAAGCTCTTTCCCCTTAGTCATCTTTTCTCCCAGCAAAGCGACATTCTTCTCCATCGCTTCGTGTCTTCTATATGAGCGTCTGAATTGCTAAAAGGCCTGTGCTTAGTCAAGCATCTGTTCTGGGGTGAGATGGACAGGACGAATGAGCATTTTCTCGATTTATTCGACATCTGCTTCTTGGAGGGGTTTCAAGTTGCTAGCAGTTGTATTGGACTGTTTGGACACATTAACGTTGGATTTCTAATACTTGGAAGTCTACTATTATTTTGGCTGGTCGAGTTCTTTGGGGAAGACTAGTGGTTTTTCCTTGACAACACTACGCAGTAAATCTTATTCTTGGTTACTTCGCTTAACTGGAATTACATACTCGTTTCCTTATCCACTTTTCTTCTTTATTAAGCTCACCAGTAGAGCTAGTTCGTTGTCTCTCTGCTGAATAAGCAGCTTTAACCTCTTGATCTACTCTGCTGCTCGAGTCCCCACCTCCTCTTCATTCATCACGCCTGATTTCTCCATCATTCTTTTACTTTCATTGTTGAGCACTTTTTACTAAAGGACTGGCCGAGCAGCAAGCCCACCTTGTTTTAACCTCGTTTTGAAGTAATAAAAGCATTCGTGTATCTTGAGTCTGTCATTGAGGATGATGGTTGCACTGGGGTCTTCTGTTTATACGAAATCATCGACGAGTTTATGGCATTCTTCAATATCATATTTATCAAGTTCCTCTTTGCCTTATTATCCTTTGAGTAAAGCAATTTACGCTTTCAACTGAGCATTTTATTTTTTGAGCCTTGCAATGATCACTCCAGGATCAACGGTTTCGTTCCTCAGAAGATCGTTTTTAATCAAAGCAACACGCATTGCGAACTTACAAGTGGCAATAGACTAAAGAATATCTTCCTCTTTAGGGCTCATTGTTGCAACCATTCGTGTCTTACAGTTGCCTCCAAGGGAATCTCTTAACACCATCGTCATTAAGGATTACCTATATGGAATATGGACATTTTAGCCCCTTGCTTTCTTATTAAGCTCAATTATAACTCTCTACAAATAATGAAGTCCGAGATTGATATTTATTGCCTACTTCTATAACAGACCTTACACTCCTGTCTGCTTTATTCTTTATGAACCTGACAAATCCACCAAATGAACTGATGCAACTGTCTTTATGTCACTCCCAGGCTTAGAACTTTACAAATTTATTATAAAGATGCAGTGTGAACGTGTTGATTCGTCATTCTTAGGCGTCTTGCTGACCACTCTATTTGTGTCTCCAATAAACAAGTAATTTAAAGCATCTTCCTCAGTGTTGCAATGAAAGCTTTGGAGATTATTAAGTTGGAGCTATCCATTCGCACCTTCTCTTGGCTCCACTCTTGGGAGATCTTCAAGCTTTTTTGTTACATTTTCGACAGCGAGCAAGTCGTAACCAACTGACTGATAGATTTGCAAATAGCTGATATTGACCTTAATATTATCGGACCTTTGCTTGCATTAGTTGAAGATATAGCTAAGCGTTCTTGGAATGAGGCCTCTATCGTCATAGCTGCCAACTCCTCCAGTCATTGTGAATGTTTTACCACTACCTGTCTGTCCATATGCGAATATAGTCCCGTTGAAGCCCTCCATTGCCGAATCCACCACGTCTTTGGCAACTTTGTCGAATACCTTTTATTGCTTTGTGTCCATGTCAAACACCTGGTTGAATTGGAACGACCTTTTCTCCTATTTGTTATTGATATATCCTTCATCTTGATCCTTAGGGATGAAAAATTAAGCTCGGCACTCCTCTTTGTTCAAACCTACTTAGAAAATGCATTACTGAAGCCTTTGTAGACATTCTTGTGTGGTCTGACTCTGAGGATGATGTCGATTGCTGAATTTTTTGACATTACTAACTATTATATTCTTAATTTCAAATTTTTACCTATCAAATCTCTTCCTCTAAAATTCAAGGTGGGAGCTGGGGGTACTGTAAAATGAGGTCAATCTATAATATCAACAAAAGTAGGTTTTGTGGATATAATATAATGGGAGGTGAAAGCACTGAGCTTTTGAAAAAATTGGTGGAGGAGTTCTTTGTCCTTCGAGGGATCATTCTTTCTGATAATGAAGGATTGCACATTTGTAGTAGCTTTTCACCGCATTAGAAGAAGTAGCAACACTAAAAGTTCATACAAACAACCACCCTCCTGATCAGCGCCCTCAACCAAACCAATGGCAATCTGCAAAAGGTAGCTCTTATCAAACATAGACTAAAACCTACTCTCAGCTCACAGTTGTCAACTTCTACTACGACGAGTACCTCATCCACCTTGCTCACAACAAACAACTCATAATCACGCTCTTCTTGGCCAAAGATACCAACGTAGAAACTGCTCGAGAAATATCCAGCTAAACTCTGCACACCTTTGAAAAACTTAACGCCAAGGTCAATGATATTCGAGCACATTGCAGTTGATATTTCTGCTTATTATTAAAAATAGTCATTAAAGAATGCCAATAAATGAATCACGATCACTCACTTGCGTATTTTACTTCTGAAAGGCGTGACCAACATTTGTAGTATTCCTTGTCGACCTCTAAGAAATCATTCATTGCATAAGTTGTTGTTTTGAGCAAGTACCCTGACTAAAACATGAAAGATAGGTTTCCTTATCCAATCTTATAGGGCTTTTGCTCGCTTGTTACAAATTTTTCATAAGAGTCAGCATCAGGCCCGTGTGGAGTCATGGAAGAATGGAGGGAGGAGCATCCTGGTGCAAATCCTTGTCCCTTAGCATCATACTATCCACAAATGTTACCCATAAACTAGCTCATGCAGTTTCGATGATAGTAGGGTGGCTTAAAGGTATGCTCGGCGACAAGCCATCTTGGAGGGAAGATCACAAAGTCAAGAGTTGCCGTTCTGCATTAGGAATTATTTACCCTTCCATTGCGGATTTGCATGTGAGAACTGTGAAGATGGAGGGATCTGGATGATCGTATGAAATAGATCCAATCGTATTGTAAAGGTCCAAATTGTATTTGTAGGGAGAGTAGTTGCCTTTCCATCCCACCACATCATAGGGACTAAACTCCGATTTGCATTCGAAAATTTAGCCAATGTACTTATTGTAAATCTACATATCTAAGAATATACTTTCCATTCTTACTTCTTGTCCTAGAACCAGGCAGTTGGGTGTTAAAAATCTCCTGGATTGGCTAGACCATTGGCTCCAATAGGTCCCAATTCTGGCAAGCTTAAGTGATGTCCGAATAGCTAAGCCACCCATCCTTTTATTTAGCCTTAGACATCAACTGAAAATTTAATCCCTCTTGGGATGACAAGGATCTATTTTGGTTTCACAGTTAATCGTCCATTAAGGGTTCTAACTTTGAGTGTTCCTGCATGAGGTACAATCAGAAAGTCTCCATCTGAATTGTAAAACGCTGATTTTTACATGGAAGCATTAGCACTGTAAGAGTAGATCGAAATCCCTTGCTTGAGGGAAGGCTCTCCTGCTCCAAGCAAGGAAGTAAGGCCTTCAACAAAGTTAACTGAGCCTTATTTTACGGAGGGAATGGGCTTCCATCTTAGTTGGTTTGGATGGTAATCCAAGTTTTATTTCTGTAGATAGCTGGCGATGATTTTGAAAGGGTATTTAGACTTCTCATTCTGTCCCTCAATAGCAGAAGGGCGGAGTTTATAGTACCAAACCTTTTGGTTTTCTGACCTTTTGACAGTGAAGGCGGTTCCAGATAGTTGCTCAGCATAAAGGCCGTATTTGAGCTT
>JACCDV010502941.1_pt1 | contig 13929 bp, 11 predicted proteins | sample 7446131 | NCBI WGS metagenome assembly JACCDV01 (sample SAMN15323448, study PRJNA562643) | freshwater metagenome | isolation source: river surface water | place: USA:Blue River Watershed | collected 2017-08-17 | reverse complement strand
TTCTAATAAATTCAGCGTATTCACAAGATTATTTTGATAATATTTTGCCGGGTCTTTCACAGACTCCCCGACCTGTATAAACGCCCCAAAATGCATCACCGCGAGAATATTATGCTCTGCAAAAATCTTTTTGAGTAAGGCCTGGTCTCCTAAAGACCCCTGAATATAATTTTCGCCTCTTAAAGCATCGGGATACCCTGTGGAAAAATCATCCAAAATCAATACGTTATAACTATTTTCCCGAAGCATAATATTCATATGAGAGCCAATATATCCGGCCCCTCCCACCACTAAAATTTTACCCATGGATATATTCAGTTCCTCTCAAAATTTGATGTTTACGTCGCTTGCCGACCGATCGAGTAATACTTCAAGCCTATAGATTTTAAATACGCAGGGTCATACAGATTTCGACCATCAAAAATCACTTGGTCTTTTAAACAAGCTTGGAGCTTTAAAAAATCAGGACTGCGAAACTCTAACCATTCTGTGACCACGATCAGAGCATCTGCATTGACACAGGCATCTTGGGCGGAAGGACAGAGCATCAGGCCGGCTCCTGGCTTCACAAATTCAGGATATTCATGGGCAATCGCTGTATTCGCTTTAGGATCATACGCCTGAATTTTTGCGCCTCTTGCCAATAGCCCTTCAATCATCACTTTCGAACTGGCGCTCCGAATATCATCGGTATTTGGCTTAAATGCTAAGCCCCAAAGCGCAAAAGTTTTCCCCCGAACCCCTGAGTTTAATTTTAAATACTCTGAGTAATGATGATCGATTTTTTTTAACAGTCGGGCTTTCTGAGATTCATTCACTTCATGAACGGCTTTTAAAATTTTGGCTTCTTCCCCTCGACTCTCCGCAATAAATTTTGCCGCCAAGACATCTTTAGGAAAGCAGGATCCGCCATAGCCACATCCCGGATGCGTAAAATCATACCCAATTCGATGATCTGCGCCCATGCCAAGTCTCACTTGTTCGATATCGGCATTGACGGCTTCCGCAATGCGGCTCATTTCATTCATAAAGCTAATTTTGGTCGCTAACATCGCATTCGCGGCATATTTCGTGAGCTCTGCTGAACGAATATCCATGACCATTAATTTATCTCGATTTCGATTAATCGGCGCATATAACGCTCGCATCAATCGACTGGCTCGATCAGAGTCCACTCCAATCACGATACGATCAGCCCGCATAAAATCTTGAACCGCCGACCCTTCTTTCAGAAACTCTGGATTGGAGACTACAGAGAAATTCAAATTTTTATTCTGTGGCAAAGCCTCCAAAATCAAGTTTTTCACTGTATCTGCCGTCCCCACAGGAACGGTTGATTTATTCACAATCACGGTATAGGCATCTGAATTTTTGTTTCCCAGATATTTTCCGATGGTTTTTGCAACGGACTCGACATATTGCATATCCACACTTCCATCAGGTTGGGGCGGCGTACCAACAGCGATAAAAATAATTTCAGCCTGAGAAATGGCAGACTCAGGCTCTGTCGTAAAAGTCACCCGACCGGCTTTTAAATTTTCCTGTAGAAGTTTTTCTAACCCAGGCTCATAAATCGGACAAACCCCACGGGTCAAACTCGCGACTTTTGCGGGATCAATATCAACACAGCAGACTTGGTTACCCAGCTCTGCAAAACAATTCGCGGTAACTAACCCAACATAGCCCGATCCAAATACTGCAATTCTCATAATAATAACTCCCGTCTTTTAGCCTGGTCTTGGCTTAAAAATATTCAAAAAAAACGGGGACAGTATTCGAAACGCTTTAAAAATTAAACTGAGCGAGTGAAATTAGCGACTGACCATCCGGTACAGCACCAATTTTTTTCGCAAGGTCCCTCGATTAATTCCCAAAATTTTGGAGGCTTCACTTTGATTGCCTCGCGTAAAAAGCAAAACGGCCTCTAATAAAGGACGTTCGACTTCAGCCAACACATCATCATAGATATCACGGGGAAGGTGCGAGCCGGGTTCGAAACGAGCGAAAAATTCTTTCATGTTTTTTGCAACGGCATCACGAAATGAAAATTCATGAACACTTTTTTTATTTGTCTGATTCACGAGAGTGGGGTCCTTTCCCAGGAAAAACGTGGCTTGATCATATCCGAAAGGAAAAATTCACCTAATTTTTATTGAGCAAAAAACAACCACTTGATGCGATTGCAGCAAAAGAAAATTTGAATGAAAATGGTCGATTTTTTAAGGCGAGGGCGATCATGCAATTTACGGTCAATCGAGAACATATTCTAAAACCGTTACAATCTATTTTGGGCGTCGTGGAACGAAAGCACACTCAACCCATGCTGGTAAACGTCAAACTGGCGGTGAAAAATCAAACGTTAATTTTGACCGCAACGGACTTAGAAATTGAACTCATTGCTCAAATTGCTTTGGGCGACCAAAGCACCCCAGAACCGGGTGAAATTGCGGTCCCCGCCAGAAAGTTCTCTGATATTTGCCGCAGCTTACCGGAAAACGCCTTGGTTTCTTTCAAAGTCGATACCCATGAAAGCCGTGTGACGGTCACATCCGGCAAAAGTCGATTTTTACTTTCCTCGATGGACGCAAAAGATTTTCCTCAAATCGAGTCTCATCTGGGCGACCACCATATCACCTTATTGCAGGGTGAGCTGAACAACTTACTTCGCAAAGCCCAATTCGCGATGGCGCAACAAGATGTCCGCTATTTTCTCAACGGTATGTTATTTGAAGTCTCTCATGATTTATTTCGAGTGGTCGCCACCGATGGTCATCGTTTAGCTATGTCTTCTCTCGAAAAACATTTTGATCATGCTCCTGATAAACAATTTATTGTCCCGCGAAAAGCCATTATTGAACTCGTGCGATTAATCGGCACAGAAGACACGCAACCCATCAAAATCACTTTCGGGGAGAACCATATTCGCTTCGAAATGTCTGATTACACCTTTACCTCCAAGCTATTGGAAGGCAAATACCCTGATTATTCCCGAGTCATTCCGCCTCAAGGCAAAAATATATTAAAAACTCAACGGGAACTGCTCAAAAACGCCCTCACTCGAGCGTCCATTCTTTGCAATGATCAATTTCGAGGCGTGCGAATCCAATTAAAACCGGGCTCTCTTCATGTCACTGCGAATAATCCTGAACATGAAGAAGCCTCGGATGAGATTGAAGTGCACTACAACGGCAAAAATCTCCAAATGGGTTTCAATGCCGCGTACTTATTAGATGCTATTCAGGCAGGAACAGGGCTAGATATTGAAATTGCCATTGAAGATGCTCATAGCAGTGCGTTGCTTTTAAATCCGGATGATCCACACACACTTTTTGTTGTCATGCCCATTCGGCTTTAAAAAATTAAAATTTTGCCCGCATGAAAATTCCATTTTTTCGAAAATTGCCTCTTTCGACCCATCAAGTCCTAGAGGCCTTATCGGATGGACAGTTCCATTCGGGGCTGGATCTTGCCATGGAATTAAATATTTCACGAACGGCCGTCTGGAAAATAATTCAAAATATTATTAAATATCAGATACTTATAGAAGTACACCGACGCAAAGGATATCGACTGACCCAGCACAAAAAAAATTTAAACTCTTCCGCTTTAGATTTTCTTTCTGAAAGCAAAATTTCAGCGCATCTTTCGAATCTATCGCCTGTCATCCGAGAAGAACTGGAAATTTTTATTTACGACTACAGCCCCCTAGAACACTGGGCCAAACGGTTCTTTGAGCATCGACGCCCCCTGACGGATATTTCTATTTGTTTACTAGAAAGCCATGGCGAACCTCCTTCCCCTTTTGGAGAAGGCATTCATGCCGCCATCGGGTTTTCGCTTTCTCAACCATTCATCTCTTCGAGCCAGTTTGATACGTTCATCCAACATATTGTGAACGCCATTTCCAAGACACTGTTTTTAGAACACCCCTCGATTCAACCTTATGGATACAACGCGTTTAGAATTTTATTCTTATCTCTTGAGACAACCGACACTCTCGGGACTCTCGATATTCACTTACAACCCAACCCACATGAACACTTTTTAATGGTGGGTCAATTAAAAATTTCCACTCATATTGCTGACCGGAATTTGTTTCTTGCCAGACTGTTTGAAAACTTTTTTCACGCCTTACAACGCATTCGAGAAGTCACTGTTAAAAAACACAGCGAAGCATTCAGCCCATTGCTCTCTCCAGTGCTGTGTCCATTACTCTGACAGAAAAATAAAATCTTGATTCCAGCACAAACCATCGGCACGATAGGGCCCATACTAAAAAAACAATAAGAGATAAAAAAATGAGCTATGTCGCCGCACCCATTGCCGTCCCAAGAGAACTATGGTCTGGCCTACAACCTAAAATTTTCCTCCAGAATAACCTCCCTAAAATCAATCCCGCTTTAATCGAATGGCGGACCCCCGAGGAAATAGCCAGAGGCATACCCCGAGAAATGGCTCAAGCGAAGCAAAACGGTATAACATCATTCTGCAACATCTTGGGACTCAACGCAGAAGAATCAGAAACTTTTCGTGATAAAGCTTTAGGCTCAAGCGTCTTCTACAGTTTTGCGGAAATTCTATACGCTCGATGCTCAAAAAAATTGGATTCGGGCTTTGGATTATCGCCCGTCACCACAGATGAAATCACTGCCATCGGTTTGAAGATTAAAGAAGGGATCGGAAATTGCTTGGCAGGCTTCATCGATCGTCTGCAAGGCTTAGTGAACACCCTGACTCATCCCAAAACTTTTGATGATTTTCTATGTGCTGTACGAGTGGACCTAGTCACCCGTTGCGCGGCCAGTCACTCGGGAGGAGAAATTCACGCAAACACTCGCTTCGCACACATTGCGGCACCCATTTATCGTACCCCCACACCAGTAGATGACCCGTATGTTGGCTTGATTACACCTGAGAATATTAGATTCTTTTTATCCTCTACTTTTAAAGAAAATTTCAATTTTTTTGGAATACTCGCGGGTTTAACAGAACTTTTAAAATCTAGACTGGTCTCCCTAGAATACATCGGTTCCCGACCCTCTTATAAAAATAAATATGGGCTCGACATGTTCTACAGTAATCATATCGACACATTCCTTCCCGTATTACATGGCTTATTCTCTCAGAAAGCTGCGGCAACCCTTGTGACACAAGCAGGGGCAGGAGCGGGAGCGGGGTCTGGGACGACTGCAGAAGCTCCCTCCATAGATTCATCTCCATCTGAGATAGAACAATGGTTTTGCATCGAAGAAGATCAGGAACTCTGCATCTCCTATCCCATTGATTTAAATTGGTTTTATATTCTTCAACATTTTGTCACAATACTCATCAGTGAAGGGTATATTCGCGTGAAATCCACTGAATTCGAGTTACTCAACGAGCTTGAACTTTATAATCCTCGATTAGCCCGCCAGCCTCTCTTGCCTAGCTCTTTTGCACCAGTGGATCAAACTTCCTTTTTTCAATGTCATTCGAAAGTTTTAATCGAATTTTTTATCAGTTATCCAACAATATTTGAAAAAATACTACAAAAATCAAAAGAATTAAGAGATGTGTTTCTATCCTCAACCAGCAATACTAAATTTATGCTGTTTCAGTTGATTAAGGATCGAAGCGAATCGGTAGAGCCTTTTTTAGAGTTAATTAAAGCCTGCCAACCGGAGACTTTACCTATTCTCTTAAACGGAAAAAAAATTACCCCTCTCATGGCCGCCGCATACCGAGGAAACTCTCAATTAGTCGCCGCATTACTGACACATGGCGCCAATGTAAACATCAAAAATCCAAAAGGCATTAGCGCGATTTCCTACGCCATTGCATCAGGTTCATCCACTTCGACCCTAAAACTTTTAGAGGCAGGAGCCAGTGCTTCTTCAGAAACGCTCACAAAAGCACTCCATCTCGCAGCTCAAAAAGCTGACATGGCTTTGTGGAACTGTTTAATGCCCAAAATCGGCAAAATTACTCTCCTCGATCCTTTAGGAAACTCTGCCTTCGTGACGGCGATTCGTTATCAACAATTTGACTTTGCTGCTGAGATTTTACAAACGCATCCGTCTTTTGGTTCTTCTAAAGAAATCAAACGAAAAAACACTCATGGTTTGACGGCCTTGGACATCTGCTTTTTAAGCAATGCTCCGACAACATTAATTGCCAGATTATTTCCGAATAGTCCGAAATCACAAAAAATGAGCTATGGCCGCACCTTTTTGATGGAAGCGACTAAACATGGCAATACAGAAACGGTTGACTTCCTCTTAGAGCGCGGCGCTAAAGTCACAGACTACAATCAGAATCGAGATACGGCTCTAAACTTCGCGATTGAAGATAAACACTGGGACACTGCGTCTCAACTATTAAATTCCCCATCCGCCTCCGCTGCGATCTGTGTGAAGCTAACGCGACACGTAAACATTCGAAAACTCACTCCATTAATGCTTGCTGTTTCCAGAGAACCTGAAGCCCCGCTCGACTTTATCAAGTTATTATTATCGAAGGGCGCCGCCAAAGATTTGAATTATGTTGTCAGAAAAAATAACGAAGATTTGACGGCCTTAGACATTGCTCTCAAGCATAACCATATTAAAACGGCCCTCTTTTTAATTGAATGCGGCGCAGAGTTATCGGCCTATTCGGCTCGAAAACTCTTCGAACATGAGCTCACTAAGACCCCTGATCAAATGAGTCATATTTATATTCATGCTTTATTGCGCTCCCCAGGGGTTGTTTCTATTGATGATCTGGACACAGCGCTCAGTCAGAAGGCCATCTGGAAAATAAAATTCATCCTGGAGACACATCCTGATTTTGAAAATGAGAAATTGCCAACACAGGGGAAAACTCTAAAAGAATTCCTCGTAGAAAATCCATTAATAAAACGCGAGTTAGAGCTGTGCGAGAGAGGCTCTTCGTCTTCTTCAAGCCCTCCTGTGAGATCGGCAGTGCCTACAGCGTTTTCATACCCTTCCTACGATCAAGCACTTTCTGATTTCTTAATCAGTGTCGAGAGACTCAGGCTCATTTCTGCTTCGCCGCCAGAAAGTTTTAATCCTTGGATTTGCCGCGTTATTGCTCAACTCCCCCAAAGAATCACTCCCAGAAATCTTGAACCTCATGAGGTTTTGTCAATATTGAAAAATTTGGGCCTTCATAAATATAAAATCTATGAAATCATTAAAAATCTCAAAGATCCTGAGTTAAAACTAAAAACGCTCGATGCGATTTTGACCCGCGCCCCCCAAGATCCGGACTCTTTAGGAGCTAAATTATTTTGGAAAAAAAGAAAATTCACGCATAAATCGACTGAAAAAGGCACGCTGCAAAAGCTCAAAGAAATGCATGATGAATTAAAAGCTCAACTCAAAACCCAGGCTGTGAGCGCTTTCTCTTTCCATCAGTCCCCGGTTCACGATGTTCGACCTACTGTTGCTGTGATCCCCCAGGGTGCTGGCGCTCCGGCGGGTGGTGCGGGAATAGGAGCAGGAATGGGTGCATTATCCGTGATTTAAATATTTAGATAATTTCTAAAAAATCTAGAAAATCTAAAAAACAAATTTGACGGGCACTGAGAGCAAATAGCCTTTATTACGAATCGATTGAATTAAATTATGTTGCGTTTTATCACGTAGCTTATGACGCAGACGAGAAATCTGAACATCAATGGCGCGACTTTCTAAGTCATTGATATCGATGCGTAATGCATCGGCAATGACTTCTCGGGTCAAGATTTCTTGATGTTTCTCAAGAAATAAAGAAAGCAAAGTCGATTCATTGCGAGTCAATACCATTTTCTTCCCCGAAGAATGGACTAAAGCCGCTTCCGCAGGATAAAAGCTCCATTGGGCAAAATTAGCCTGCTTATATCGGGAAATAATACGAACATGCGGCATGACTAATGGCATATGTGCCGCTACTTTTAAAGCAGAATGAGAACGTTCGACTCGTTTTAACACGGCCCGAATACGAGACAGCAAGACATGGGCACTAAAAGGTTTTTCAATATAATCATCGGCACCGGCCTCAAATCCTAAGACCATATTCATTTCGCCTTGAACGGCTGTGAGCATAATAATCGGAACATCTGAGGTTTCTCGAATTTTTTTACAGACATCTAAGCCATACATATCAGGCAGCATCAAATCTAAAATAATCAAATCAAAGTATTGTTGACCTAAGGCTTTTAAAAGTGCTTCTCCCGTCCCCACTTCCGTGACGGCAAAATGATGTCGAGTCAGAAAAGTGTTCACGAGTTGGCGAATACCAGACTCATCGTCACAAATTAAAATTCGTTTTTCAGCCATTTGTATTCAATCGTTTATTGATCATGCCATGCCAAGGATTCTAGAGAGAAGGTTCCTACAATTCCATCGCAAATTTTGACGAAAATTTTGACGAAAATTTTGTCATTCCTGCAGATAAAAGCAGATAAAAGCAGATAAAAGCAATTCAATTTTAAAATTAAAAAATTATATCTTTACGTAACGATTATATATTGATAGATTGCTCGGGTTGCGCGCAGCATGAGTCTCATTACGAATTTACATAAGGAGTTTTTTATGCAACGACATTTACTCGTTGGGATACTTTCTGCGTGCGTATTTTCTAGCATTGCCCTCTCTGGCAATGCCTTTGCTGACAAACCCAGCGACGCTTCGACAAAATCCATCTCCATCAAAAATCTAGCGTCTCGACAAAACAAAGTTGCTGAAGATTTGAGTATGTTAGATGCCAAGTTGAGCACTAAAGCCAACTCAAACACTGGGGCATCGTATGATAAAAACGTCACAGACCAATCAAACTTGGTGAAAAAAGCGTTAGGAGAAGCGAAGCAAGCTGCGGATGATTTAGCACAAGCTGACAAACTCAATAAATCTACAGGAAAAAAAGCGACCGCCGATAGCAATCTATCGACGAACTTACTGTCACCTACAAATGGCAGTACCAAAAAATAATTTAATTTATGTAATAAAATCAAATACAAAGGGGAGAGTGGACCGCATCTCCCCTCTTTAATCCAGTATGTAATGCTTTATATTTTGACTGAAAACTTATTGCAAATAATAAGAAATCGCAGCCAAATGACGATCTGTCGCCCCACGATTTTTCAAGACGACGGCTTTTCCGTTTTGACCCATTTTCGTTCGCAACGCTGGTTTTTCGGCAAGATTAATCAAAACCGCTTCCAGCTCTGAAGCATCATCGACCTGAATCACAGCGTTTGCTTTTTTCAGCATGGCGGTCACCGCGACAAAATTTTCCACATGAGGACCCGTTAAAACAGGCAATCCCAAGGCAGCAGGTTCCAATAAGTTATGCCCGCCGGTGGGAACTAAACTGCCTCCGACAAAAGCAATGTCCGAAACTCCATAGTAATAAAGCAATTCACCCATGGTATTTAAAAGAAAAATATCAACATCTTCTGTGATCGGAACTCCGCTGGTTCGGGTAATCAGGTGTAATCTTTCTTCTTGGGCCAACGCTTCGACTTCCGAGAATCGTTCTGGATGACGGGGTGCACAGATTAATAATAAATTGGGAATACGAAGCTTAATATGTCTATACACCTCAAAAAGCACTTGCTCTTCGCCACTATGAGTACTGGCAATAATCCAGACTAAACGACCTTCAAAATTTTTCCGCAAGGCCACAAATTTTTCAGCCAACGCATCGGGGGGAGTCAAATCAAACTTTACATTTCCAAGGACCTGACAACGAGCGGGATCTAGTCCTAATGAAACAAATCTTTCTTTATCTTCAGGACTTTGAGCGAGCACTTGTGTGACACACTGCAGCATCTCTCGCGTTAAAGATCGAATGATTTGATACTTCTCCATCGAGCGTTCAGATAATCTGGCATTCGCTACGATGACAGGAATTTTTCGTTGCACACATCGATGAAACAGATTGGGCCACAATTCTGTTTCCATGGTGATCATCAATACCGGTTTCACTCTGAAAAAAAAGACATTCCAGAGAAAAGGCAGATCAAAAGGGCAATAGGCATATTTCACCGTATCTCCCAATGTTGATTTGACTCGGTCGCGACCCGTAGGAGTCGTATTGGTGACCACGACTTCATACTGAGGATATTTTTCAAGAATGGCTTTAATCAAAGGTCCCGCTGCAATCATCTCGCCTAATGAAACGGCATGAATCCAAATGCATTTTTTAGATTTATCCGATCTAAAAGGCATAAATCCTAATCGCTCGGACCAATTTTTTCGATATTTCGGAGAACGTTGCCCCCGAAAATACAGGCGAAGTAATAAAAAAGGCAGCGCCAAAGTCATCAGCAACGTATATAAATACCGCATCTATAAATATTCCACTTTGGTAATTTGATAATTAATTTTTCCAGCTGGAATTTGAATTTCGACTTCCGCATCGAGAGAACGTCCAATTAAACCGCGACCGATGGGCGACTTCACAGAGATTCTCCCCTGTTTAATATCTGCTTCATCGTCTCCGACAATTTGATATTTCAAGACTTCATCCGTATCTAAATTCGTAATTTCAACGGTCGAGCCAAAAATCACTCGGCCTTGATTCTGAATTTTTGTCACATCAATAATATGAGCATTCGATAATTTACTTTCGATATCTTTGATTCTTGCTTCACAAAAGCTTTGCTGTTCACGGGCCGCATGGTACTCACCATTTTCTTTGAGATCGCCATGGGCTCTAGCTTCTGCAATCGCAGCAGTGATACGGGGACGTTCAACAGATTTTAATCTTTCTAGTTCAGCACGAAGGGCTTCAGCACCTCGATTCGTCATAGGCTCACGATGTAACACACAATCTCCTGGAAAATCAAAATAAGTCCTGATAATACGAGCGGAAAGAGTCTGAGACAATCAAGATCCATACTCTGAAAATTTAAAAGCTTATTTCCATTCTAGGACACCGCTTGCAGGGTCAGAAGGTCCTCCAATCTGAAAGGGTTCCGGGGCTGGCGGCTCTGGCAACATCCTAAGCTCAGGACTTTCTGAGCTCCCAGAAGCAGAGGAACTAGATGCAAAAATCGTTGCGATGGTTCTCTGGTTTGCATCCACCTGGGAAACATAATGTTTGACGGCTTTGGAATGATTTCTCATCCGAATAACATCAATCCCAAAACCCATCAAAGCGCCAATTCCCGCCGCAATGAGCGCAGAGGCAATCAAGCCTAGTCCTAAAGGAGGCGCCACCACTGAAAGCAAAAATAAAGCACACGCGGCACCGCCTAGCACTCCGGTTGTTAAGAGCGGCGTGGCCCATAAACTCCAGATTTTAGGACGAAGGGGAGGAATCGAAACAGTCGAAGCAGCCCGGCACTGAACCAGCTTGGTTTTTTGAGTATATTTCAAAGCAACATCATTCAGATATGCATGAGAACGGGCCGTCTTAATTTTTTCAACCACAGACCGGAACTTTTCAGGACTCTGCCCCCGAACATTAGACAACAATAATCTCCCAGAAACTTTTGCCTTGCCGGAGAATTTTTTAGGAATTCTGAGCTCAGATTCATCAAAACATAACACAAAAAGGATGTTCTCTTGATCTGCTCCCTCAAAATACCGGAGGTTGGTTTGACGAGAGCTCCCCTTCAACACCAATATCTCTTCTCGTGATCGCGAATCGGTCTCTTGCTGTATGTTCAATTGCCGCGTAAGACCAGCGTCCTCGCTTCGCTTCCAGGGTTGAAGCGTCACCGTATCTAATCCACGCAGCCCATATTCAGTGGCAAAGGCCACAGTGAACCCTGTCGATTGATTACAAAACCAGAGAAAGTGAGGGCATTCTTCTAATAAAGTTGCAAACTCAGGATTCCGGGATTTTAGATCCTCCAAAAAATCTTCTGCTTTTGACTCCCCTACGCCTTCTTGGGAGTTTTCAGGGAGTTGCAGCGGAGATTGATCCAACCGAAGATCTATTCGCCTCACTTCTTGCTCTAATTCTCGCACCACTAAGTTTTCTGAGTCGATTTCTCTTGAAGCCCACTCTTTGGCCGCTTCGGCAATATCAAATTCAAATTCAAATTCAATCAGAGCCTCTGCGGGTTTAGGAGGAAGCGTGATCTGTGATGAGTGAGCAGAAGACCTGACTGGATAAGAACGACTCATGATTTATTCACCTTTTTTCTAAACAGTTCTCAATCATAGCTTAAGCTTCTTGAGGGGTCACAGTCACTGACGATACGGAACCCGAAGCAGCTCCAGAAGAATCACGACCATCAGGCAGTAGGCTTTTGTCTTCTGGGCGAACGCTATTCCTTTTTGTCTGACCCACGGCCAATGCCAAATTTTGGTTTGAACGATGGTCTTTGAGCACCTTCACACCCCCTCCGAGACCGATAAACGCTAACGCCGCACTGGCACCGACAGAACCGCCTATCACCGAAGTCAACGCTCCAAATAATCCTGCAATCACAGGAACCGCCACGCCATAAGTCCTGATGGACACTGCAACGACAAAGACCGCCAACACGCCCATGGCAACCGCAGCGCCTATCGCAAAACTACGCTTTACACTGGGAGCGTGTCTAAAAGCTTTTGAGGGCACCAAGATATCTGTAGTAGGAACAGGGAGATATCGTCTCCCACCAAAATCGCGGCGTTCGGCGATAGCAGGAGGACTGTCAGCATGCACAGCGCGTTTAATTTCTTGAATTTTCCCATCAATGGTTAATTCGAGCGAGAACTCAATTCCTTCATGCATCGAGAACCACCGCGCATAATTCTCAGATGATTGCAGACGGCCAATCATCTCCTCCAATAAATCGGCCTCACACGCGAGAGTCATTTTTAGTCTTGATTCAAATTCTCCTTGGGGCACCAAATCTTCATTGAATGAGAGGGACTGTTCCGACTTCCCCGATATGCCGAATTCCTTACCTGAGTCAAAATCCATTGCCTCGACCCTCGAGACTGGGCTTTCTATATAACACATCCTTCGAGTTGCATCATTCCACTGCAGCTCCCCAAGCTCATCATCACCACGTTGAGGACTGTGAGACCTTAAGCATGCTGCTATAAAATTTCTAACACCCAGAGAAGGAATCGCTGCAATCACTAATGCCATAGGAGTTCCAGGAGGAAGCGCGTGGGATGTTACAGCATTAAGAAAGAAGTCAGTATCTGTTGGCTGGCCCTTAAAAAGAGGGCCGTTTTGTCCGCCACCACGACTTAATTCATTCGCGATATAGTCAAACTCAGGGGGTTTTGATTTGTGTACTGTAGCGGGTTGTCCTGGGGGTAATATTTGAAACCTCTCCCACAAAGCTTTGGCATCGGCCTTCACCACAAGTTCAATTCGAGTTTCTTTTATTGCGCCTGACATGATGATTCCTTCTTTTAGTTTTTTTAGTTTTTATTCAAGGCAAGCATGCCAAGAAATTCTGCTGAAACCTATGATTTTTATAAAAATTTTATGGTTTCATTTCCCCCACACCCTCTGCACCACTCTCTGCACCAGGCAAAGGACTCGTGCCGACACGACCACTGGCCGCTTGAGGTTGATCTAAGACTCGGGCTTGTCGAGCAGGCGGGATCACAATCTCACGCGCTTCTTGTCGTTTCTGTTGGACATACGCCGAAATGGTGGCAATCACCAGACAAGCAGCTAAGGCAGCAGCGACACCAATCACCCCGCCCAAAAAAGCCCCCGCTAAAACTAAGCCAGAACAGAGCGTGACTAGACTCATCTTTTTCGCAATATTCACAGCGGTGCGTTTGGCGATAGGAGAAGAAGGCATCGAGGGAAGGGCAGGAACCAGCGGCTCCGCTTCCAGAGGAGGGCTGATCAAATTCGCAGGAACAACGCCTTTTTTTCTTTTTAGCAATGCCCCTTCTGCACCGGCTTTCCCGAGACCTTCCTCCATCAAGCGAGGTGTTTCGACAAGACGCGAGACATCTTGCAGACGTTCTTGCGGTTGGGGTGATGGAGTACGTT
>JACCDV011259658.1_pt1 | contig 13933 bp, 14 predicted proteins | sample 7446131 | NCBI WGS metagenome assembly JACCDV01 (sample SAMN15323448, study PRJNA562643) | freshwater metagenome | isolation source: river surface water | place: USA:Blue River Watershed | collected 2017-08-17 | reverse complement strand
GGTGAGCGCGGCCCTTGCTCAGGGGTAAGGCCCACAATCAACTGGACTACCGCCGCTTGGCAAGCATTGCTGTGCCCACGCCCGACACCCTCGGGCTTGCCCGCGTAGCAGTGGCATCTCGTTCTGGGGGGCCGCAGAAGGATGCGGGGGAACGGATGGGCAAGGGTCAGAAGCACCAGGTAAGGTCAGTAGACGGCACAAGGCCACCGACCAGCAAGAGCACGGCGGCGGGAAGTGGTGCGCTTACCAAGACTGAGCCGTTGCTCTGCGTAACCGACCTTGAGGCGATGGACCGCGACGGGCTCTTGCGTCTCTGGCGGGACTGCTGTGGAGGGCCCGCCCCAAAGGGCATGAGCCTGACCTTCCTGCGCCGCTTTCTGGCCTTTGACCTGCAGGCCCGCAGCCAAGGCGGCCTGCCTGCGCCGCTCCTTGCCAAGCTGGGCCGCATCGAGGCGGGCCAAGATCGCACCGCTTCCCCCGTGCTCAAGTCCGGTGGCCGGCTCCTGCGCGAGTGGAACGGGATCACTCATGTCATCGACGCCACGCCAGAGGGCTATCTCTGGCAAGGCCAGCACCACCGCTCCCTCTCCGCCATCGCCCGCGCCATCACCGGCGCGCAATGGTCCGGGCCGCGCTTCTTCGGGCTGAAGGCAGCAGAGACTGCCGCAGTTCGGAAGGGTCACGCAGCGGCATCGGCAGCGGCAGCGGCAGCGACATCGACAGCGGCAGCGCGCTGCAAGGCGGGCAGCCGATGAGCAGCCCCCCCGCCAAGACCACCGTCCGCTGCGCCATCTACACCCGCAAATCCTCGGACGAGGGGTTGGATCAGGAGTTCAACTCGCTGGACGCCCAATACGACGCCTGTTCGGCCTATATCGCCAGCCAAAAGCACGAAGGCTGGAAGCGGCTGCCGGATCGCTTCGACGATGGCGGCATCTCTGGCGGCACCTTGGAACGACCCGCCCTGCAGCGCCTGATGGCCGAGATCGATGCCGGTCGCATCGACATGGTCGTGGTCTACAAGATCGACCGCCTGACCCGCGCCTTGGCCGACTTCGTCCGTCTGGTCGAGCGGCTGGATGCCAAGGGCTGTTCCTTCGTCTCGGTGACCCAAGCCTTCAACACCTCCACCTCGATGGGCAGGCTAACCCTCAATGTGCTCTTGTCCTTCGCCCAGTTCGAGCGCGAAGTCACCGCCGAGCGCATTCGCGACAAGATCGCGGCCTCCAAGAAGAAGGGCCTCTGGATGGGCGGTCTCGCCCCCTTGGGCTATAACCCCCATCCCGATCCGCTGCGCCGCGAGTTGGTGATCGCCGAGGGCGAGGCCGAGACCGTCCGACGGCTCTTCCACCTCTATGCCGCCCATGGCTGTCTGCGCCTTGTCGAAGAGGCCGCGCGGACAGAGGGCATCACCTCCAAGGCGCGCAGCACTGCCTCTGGGCAGCGCAGCGGTGGTGCCGCCCTCTCGCGCGGGCAGATCCACTATCTGCTGACCAACCCGATCTATCGCGGCCTGATCCGGCACAAATCCGCCCTGCATCAGGGCCAGCACCCCGCCATCATCGATGCAGGCCTCTGGGACAGGGTGCAGGCGAAGCTGCAGCTTGCCGGATCAAAGCCGCGGGGGCGCAAGGCACAGCAAGGGGTGCAATCCGGGGCGCGGGCCCAGCAGGGCATGACCGCCCCCCTCATCGGCAAGCTCCGGGATGAGACGGGCGATCCTCTGACCCCCTCCCACACCCAGCGCCATGGGCGGCGCTATGTCTACTACGTCTCAAACCGCCTGCTCGCGGGCGGCACTGATCCAACCGGATGGCGGCTCCCCGCCGAGGCACTGCATCAGCTTCTGCGCCGCACGCTGGCCCATCGGTTTGAGGCAGCGGCCACCGAGCATCGGCTGCTGGCCCATCCCGATGCCAGCCGCGCGGCCGCCGTCGCCGCAAAGGGCATCGCTGTCGCAGACCGCTGCAAGGACGGAAGTGACCCTCTATGCTTCGACCTCATTGCAACCATCGCGCTGCGGCAGGGTGCGATGGAGATCGCGCTGTCACCTGCTCCCCTCGCGGCAGCCCTCGGCATCCCCGTGGGCGATCTGGCCCCCGACCTCCTCCGCCTCACCGCCGCCTTCGCCCGCAAGCGCCGCGGCGTGGAATCTCGCCTCATCTCAGGCCAAACCGAGCCCAGCCCCGATGCAACCCTCATCCGCCTCCTCGCCAAGGCCCACCGCTGGTCGCGCGAGATGCGTCAGGGCACCAGCCTCACCGAGATCGCCCAGCGCGAGGGTCACTCCGACAGCTACATCCGCACCCGCACCCCGCTCGCCTGCCTCTCGCCAAAAATCCAAGCCGCCATCCTCGCCGGAACCCAGCCCCCCGACCTCAGCCTTGAGCGCATCGTCCGTTCCGGCATCCCGCTCGACTGGGCCGAGCAGGAAGCAAAGTTCGGCTTCTGCTGAGGGGGAGCCTCACCGCAACCATGACCCGGCCGGCCATTCAGCGGCCGGGATCAGTTGCAGTCTCAAGGGCCTCAGCCCCAACGCAACAGAGTATCAGAACCCGCATGCGTCGAAATTGAAGAATCTTCCCTGTTATTCCCTGTAAACTCCCTGTTAATCCCTGTTTCTGGGGCGGCGCAGTCAAACCGAACCGGGGGCAGAGCGCCGCTGAGACAGCATGCCAGAATGCGCGGAATGAGGGGGAGTTGCAGCGGTCTCAGCGCAGGATCAGGCCGCGCAAGCGACCGAAATCACGCGGGAAATCCGGCGAAACCCGAAGAGAGAAAACAGAGATAGGGGTGGGTGGCGGAGGAGGTGGCTCTAGTTCCGAACACTCTCCTCGAAGCCCTGGCTGACAATGTGTGCAAATGGCGGTTGGGGAGTTCTGGTGGGTGTCGTTATGAGCAGGTAAAGTCTTGAGAGAGCCTAAACATGATAGCGTCAGGCATCAAAGGATAAGCCGGAGCGCTGAACCATGCATCTTTCATCTTCACCGGTAACTTTGACGGAGAAATGGTGTTTCAATTCGCGCCCTATACAATTTTTCTTGTAAATCTTGCTCGAATTTCGCAATTGGAAGCGATCCATTTTTACCTGGAAACTTTATGGCAAAGACGTTGGAATGTTTGACACTTTTGACTTGCATAAGACTTTTTCCCATGGCGTAATTTAGGTCGATCGGCTACATAGAAATATCGGATAATAAATGAAAGACACGTGCCTCAATCAGTCTGAGTTGGCTATTCGTTGGAAAATAAGTCCGCGAACTCTTGAGCGCTGGCGTTGGATTTGCGAAGGTCCATCATTCATGAAAATCGGAGGCCGTGTGATTTACCGTATCGAAGATGTTGAAGATTTTGAACGTCAAGTACTGCGTGCGGCCAACGACCGGTATTAATAAGAAATAGCGGTACAAAATAGGATCGACATCACGTTCTTGCAAAGGATTATTAAATTTTTTGCGCTGTTGGAAACTATATTCTACATCGTCAGGCTCGAAACGAACTTGAGAGAAAACGTTCGCGGTGTTGCGCAAACGGGTGCTGTTAGACTAGTGCGAACCAGTCTCCGTTTGTCGCGCTTCAGCCAGATATCAGGCCGCAAGAAGGCCGCGCCACTCGGCGAGAGCAGCGGCGCGTGACTGTTTGTAGTGATCACGGTTTAAGAGGTGGCGCTTCGTCGGAAAGTGATTGTGGACCGAGGCGTGGACGCACGCGAACTTCTGTAGCGTTCGCCTGCGCCCGAACCGCAGCATGGCACACTCTCGTCGTCGAAATGGTAAGTTCGAGTTTCCCGCCCGGTTGTTGTGCCAGCGCCCCAACTCGCGGTAATCACCACGACCCAGGTCCTTCAAGGCCACTGGAAATGTGTCACACCGTTGATCTTCACAAGCACTTCGTAGTGGTGCCAGCGCCACTGTTTGCGGCCGCGCATTCGATCCACCCGCTTGCGCCGGAGTTCCGCGGCAAACATCGGACCGAAACGGTTCCACCAGTAACGCACCGTTTCGTGGCTGATCTCGATCCCGCGCTCATGCAGTAGGTCTTCGACGTTACGCAGCGACAACGGGAAACGAATGTAGAGCATCACCGCTAAGCGGATGATCTCAGGGCTGGTCTTGAAGTAGCGGAAGGAGGAGCGTTTTGTCATCCAAGTAGGCTAGTGGCCCACCCTGCCCCGCGGCAACCCAAGTTTCTCTGACAGCACCACAGCTGCTGCTAATTCATGCCGATATTTCAATATCATTGGACCCTGGCCCTAACGACCTCAGTGATCTGACCGTTATCGTCCGCAGAGAGACGACCCGGCAGCAGGGTTAGTCTGCGCCGGTCGCACCGGCCCCGAGCCGCTGCGACACCGACACTGCCATGGCAAGCAACTCTTCCCGCGCTCCGTCGATCGATACCGTGTTCGTTCCGGACAGGCGGCGGACGAAGGGAATGGTAATTGCCGCAACGACCCGCCCGGTCAGGTCGCGAATGGGCGCCGCGATGTTGGTGACGCCCGCGATGGTGAAAGAATCGTTCTGCGCATAGCCCGCCCTCCGCACTGCAGGCAGGTCGCGCACAAAGGACGCTTGCCGATCATCCGTCCCCACCCCCGCTTCGGCCAAAAGACCTGCCAACGTCTCATCATCCATCCAAGCGGCAAGCACCCGACCAGACGAGGTGTCGTAAAGCGAAATCTGCGCGCCCAGACGCACAGCGGTGATGTTATTGTCGCTGCAGTCGACCTGCGCGATGACCAGAACCTTTCCCGAATGCAAGATAGCCATGTGCATAGACTGGTTGATCCGATTGGCCAGCTTTTGCATCATCTCACCGGCAATGCTTGTCAGGCGGCGGATCGGCGGATGCCGGTGCGCAATCTCGAACAGTTTGGTCGTCAGACTGTAACGGTCGTCCTCTTCGTTCAGATGCACATAGCCGCGTTTGCGAAGCACCATCAGCATCCGGAAGATTTCCGAAGTCGTGCGTCCCAGCGTCTTGGCAATCTCTGCCTGCGTCCGCCCCTCGTATTCGGTCGCAAGGTATTCAAGAATATCCAAACCCTTCGACAGCGCCGGGGCGCGATACTTGTCATCGCCAGCGTCGACAAGATCATCGTCGTCCTGATCTTTTGTCGCCATGCCTCAACCCTCCGTTTTGCTAGTGATAGCATGCCTTCAAATCTGAAATCAAATGGGTTTAATGGTAAAATTGTCTTTTACATATGAACTTTTTCCTGCTAGGCACGGCATGCAGGAAGGAGAGAACTGGCATGACCGCGGACATCATCTTGAGAGGCATGACATGGTCGGACCCAAGGGGATACGATCCAGTCGTTGCCGCGGCGGAAGTCTTTTCGACACTTCATCCCGGGGTGCAAATCCAGTGGGAAAAACGATCGCTTCAGGGCTTTGAATCGACGCCCGTCGACGAACTGGCCGCAAACTTCGACCTCATGGTCATCGACCACCCCCATGTCGGGTCGGTGGTTGCAGAGAACTGCCTGCTTCCGATCGACCGTCATTCCGATGCCGAAAGCCTGCTGCGCCTCGAAGGCGAAACCGTGGGCAAGAGTTTCGCGTCCTACCGCCTAGCCGGCTATCAATGGGCGCTGCCGATCGATGTGGCGACACAAGTTCAGGCCATTCGTCCCGACCTGCAGGACCGGCCCGCCACGAACTGGGCCGACGTGATTGCAGCCGCACGTGATGGCGCGGTCCTCTGGCCGCTTCGTCCGCCACATGTGTTGATGAGTTTCTTCACGCTGACGGCCAATTTGGGCGATCCGTGCGCCGTAACCAAAGGTCCACTCGTCGATCGCAAGACAGGCTTGGCCGTTCTGGCGGCCCTTCACGCCTTAGCCGATCTAGTCGACCCCGCTTGCCTGACGATGGACCCGATCGCCGCGCTTAACGCACTTTCGGAAAGCCGCACGCATAGCCTTGTTCCGCTGACGTACCTGTACGCCCCCTACGCCCGCACGGGCTACAGGACAAACTGCATCGCTTTCCATGACTTGCCTGCACTCGGCACAGGGGGCCCCATCGGCTCCGCCCTTGGCGGCACCGGCATCGCCATCTCGGCCAGGACCGCGCATCCGGAACTTTGCACCCGTTTTGCCCTCTGGCTGGCATCCGCCGACGTGCAGCGAGGGCTTTATGCAAGCCACAACGGGCAGCCCGGAAACGCCCGCGCATGGGGCGATGACACGGTTAACGCAGCTGTCGGAAATGCATATGTCCAGACCCGCCTGACACACGAAGCTGCATGGCTACGCCCGCGCCACCTCGGCTACATGGGCTTTCAAGAAGAAGGCAGCCATATCCTGCTCGACGCGATCACCGGTCGTGTCCAGCACGAAGCAGCGCTAGATGCACTTGATCAGCGGTTTGTGGAAAGCTTCCCCGAATGACTATGCCCCCCCTGCCCCTTGAAGGATTGCGGGTCCTCGACTTCAGTCAGTTCCTTGCCGGTCCCTACGCGGCCTTGAAACTCGCAGACATGGGTGCGGATGTGGTCAAGGTGGAACGCGCGGGCGTGGGCGACCTGTCGCGCCAGCTTTACCTGACCGATACCCGCATCGGCGGCGAAAGCACGATCTTCCATGCAATCAACCGCAACAAGCGGTCGGTCGAGATCGACATGAAATCCGAAGCCGACCGCGCCGCGATCCGCGAATTGGTGCGTGGCGCGGATGTGGTGCTGCAAAACTTCCGCCCCGGCGTGATGGACCGTCTCGGCTTCGGCTATGAGGCCGTTCGTGCCCTTAACCCCAAAGTCGTCTACGGGTCAGTAACAGGCTATGGCACCAAAGGCCCGTGGGTCGACCTTCCCGGTCAGGACCTGCTGGCGCAGGCTAGATCGGGCATGATGTGGCTGACGGGTAGTGCGCATGATGGTCCCGTGGCCGTAGGCCTGCCCATTGGCGACGTGCTGGCCGGTGCCGCGCTGGCGCATGGCGTCCTTGCGCTACTCTTCCGGCGCGAACGCCACGGGATCGGCGGTCTGGTGGAAACCTCGCTGATGGAGGTACTGGCGGACCTGCAATTCGAACTTTTGACCACATGGCTCAACGACGGCAGGCGCATGCCGCAGAGGTCAGGCCAGAACCCCGCGCATGCCTATCTGGCCGCCCCCTATGGCGTCTATCGCACGGCGGATGGGCACATCGCCATCGCCATGGGCAAGCTTGATGTACTTGCACGCCTGACAGGACTAGACACCCAGACAGCCACGCTTGACCCTTTTGCAGAACGCGACCGTATCAAAGCTGGCCTCGCAGGCATGCTCTCAACCAGACCCACCACAGACTGGATGGGCGAATTCATTGCCGCCGACATCTGGGCCGCTCCCGTGATGGACTGGCACGAACTGGTAGCCACCGGAATGATGAGCACACTGGACATGCTGCAAGACGTTCAGCGTGGCGATGTTAGGCTGAAGACGACACGCCTGCCCATCAAGTTCGACGGCAAGCGCCCCATATCTGACCGTGCTGCACCTGAGCTCGGAGATGCGAACGATATGCTTTCGAAAGGATGGAGCTAACACGATGGCCGAGATCGGCGTTCACGCCCGCGCCTTGAAAGGACTACCCGAGGACCACGCCACTATACCAGTCTGGAACTCAGAAGACTGGTATTTCGAAGACTTCGAGATCGGCGACAAGATCCGCTCCATCCGCCGCACGATCGCCGAAGGCGAGTCCATGATGTTCAATAGCCTTGTCATGGATCACCACCCCTATGTCAGCGATGAGACATTCGCCCGTGAAGAGGGCGTCTTCGGCCGCAGGCTGGTGGCGGGGGCATTCGTCTTTTCGCTCGGCCTCGGCCTTGCGGCGACGAATTGCCTGAATTCCTTTTCTTATGGCTATGACCGGCTGCGCTTCATCAAGCCCGTTTTCATCGGAGACACCATCTACACGATCCGCGAAAATCTTTCGAAGGAAGTCCACAACGAAAAGATGGGCAAACTGCGCGTCAGCTATTCGGTATACAAGGGCGAGGGCGAGTTGGTCCTCTATGCCGAACACCTGCTGACCGCCCTCTACCGCGATCCGTCCCTGTTCGCGGATGAGGCGCAGGCCAGGCTGTCTGCCAAGGCCGCTGCAAAGGGGGGCACAAGCTCTTGACGGGAAGCGCGGCACCACGCCGCGCCCCCTAATTTTTCTTGACCGTCTCAGCCGTCGGCCACGCAGACCTGACGCTGTATGCCCAATCCCTCGATCCCCAGTTCCACGACATCGCCTGCCTTCAGATAGCGCGGAGGCTTCATGCCTAGACCCACGCCCGGCGGCGTGCCGGTCGATACCACGTCGCCCGGATGCAGAGTGAAGAACTGCGACAGGTAGGAAATCAGGAACGGCACCTTGTAGACCATGGTCGCCGTGCTCCCGTCCTGCATGCGCTGGCCGTTCACATCCAGCCACATGTGCAGGTTGGCGGGGTCAGCCACCTCGTCCCGCGTTACCAGCCAGGGGCCGATTGGGCCGAAGTTATCGGATGACTTGCCTTTGGACCACTGCCCCGACCGTTCAGTCTGGTACGCCCGTTCGGACACGTCATTACAAACCATGAAGCCCGCCACATGCGCCATTGCGTCGGCTTCGGCGATGTATTTGCCAGGCTTGCCGATGACGAAGGCGAGCTCCACCTCCCAGTCGGTCTTCTCTGATCCGCGCGGGATGATGATGGGATCATTAGGTCCGCAGATGGCCGAGGTGTATTTGGCAAAGATCACCGGTTCAGGGGGCACCGTCATCCCGCTTTCAGCGGCATGGTCAGAATAGTTCAGCCCGATGCAAATGAACTTGCCCACCCCGCCCACGGCCGCGCCGAAGCGGTGGCTGCCCACGACCAGCGGCAGGCTGGCCGGATCGATGGCGCGTAGTGCATCCAGATCAGCGAGGACGGGCCCCGCAATATCGGTCACATGGCCCGACAGGTCACGCAACCGCCCTTCGGCGTCGATCATGCCCGGCTTTTCGGATCCGCGTTCCCCATAGCGGCACAGTTTCATCGTATCCTCCTTCAGGCGGTCCAGCCGCCGTCGATTACATGTTCAGTTCCCGTGGTGAACCCCGCCTCGTCCGAAGCGAGGTAGCACACCAGCGCCGCAATCTCGTCGGCATGGCCCAGACGGCCCATCGCCTGCCGCGCGATGAAGGCCTTCAGAGCGCCGTCATAATCGCCCGTGGCGCGTAGGCGTTCATGCAGCGACGGGCTGTCCACCGTCCCGGGGCAGATCGCATTGCAGCGGATGCCACGGGTCACGTAATCCGCCGCCACAGCCCGCGTCAGGCCAACCACGGCAGCTTTCGACGCGGAATAGACCGCCCGGTTCACGGGCCCCTTCTTCGGCCCCGCGACCGAGGACATGTTGATGATCGACCCGCCCCCCTTGGCCAGCATCCCGGGCAGGAAGGCGCGGATCATCCTGAACTGCGCCTTTGCGTTCAGGTCGAAGGCAAAATCCCAGTCCGCCTCTGACGCCTCCAGCACGGTCCCGTTATGGACGACGCCCGCGCAGTTGAAGAGGATGTCGACTGGCCCCACATCATCGGCAAGCGCGGCGATGGAAGTCCCGTCCAGCACGTCGAGACGGCGTGCCGTCATCCCCGGCACCTGCGCCAGTTCGGCAAGCATCGCCTCGTTGACGTCGGTGGCAATGACACGCGCCCCTTCGCGTGCCATGCGCTCGACACTCGCGCGTCCGATGCCCTGCCCCGCTGCCGTGACCAGTGCAGTCTTTCCCTTCAGTCTTTCCATGATCTTTCCTTCAGGCAATGCGTGGCAGACAGGCCGGGCCGATCGGCTCGAAACTCTTGTAGGTCAGGATGAATTCGCGGTGGCCCAGCTCTTCCGACTTGGTCCGCTGCCCCCCCGCGACGGCCAGAACCAAATCGCGGATCTCGCGTCCCACCTCGTCGATGCTTCTCTGGCCTTCGATAATATCGCCAGCGTTCACATCCATGTCGTCGGCCAGCGCACGATAAGTATCGGGGTTCGCGCAGATCTTGATGACAGGCGAGATGGCCGAACCCACGACCGACCCGCGCCCCGTGACGAACAGAGTCATGTGCGCGCCAGAGGCGATCATCTCGACGATCTCGGCATTGTCGCTGATGTTGGGAAAGCCGAAGCGCACGTCGCCGTCGGGGACGACGTCCATCAGGTAAAGCCCGCCGCGGGGTGGGATGTCACCGGGTTTGATGAGGCCGGAAATCGGGCTGTCACCGGATTTGACATAGGCGCCGAGCGACTTCTCCTCGATCGTCGAAAGCCCCCCCGCCGCATTTCCGGCCGCAAAGCTGCCATAGCCGAGGGTGGCGTAATAGCGTTCCGCCTTCCGCACGCTTTCGCGCAGCGCCTGCCCCAGTTCGGGCGTGATGGCGCGGGTGGCCATGATTTCTTCGCAGCCGATCAACTCGCCCGTTTCCTCGAAGATGCAGGCGGCACCAGAGCCGACGAGCAGATCGAAGGCCCGCCCCGCCGCCGGATTGCCCGATATGCCGGAGGTACCGTCAGACCCGCCGCAAACAGTGCCGATGACGAGGTCGGCAGCAGTCATCGGAATACGGGGGACTGTGTCGATTTCGGACAGCGCGCTTTCCACCCAGTCGCGTCCGGCGGCGATGGTGCCCCTTGTGCCACCCGCCTTCTGAATCACCAGCGTCCTGACCGGACGCCCCGATGCCTCGACCGCCGCCGACACACGAACCTTGTCGAAGCTTTCGCAGCCGAGCGAGACGAAGAGCACCGCCCCCACGTTCGGATGCGCGCACAACCGTTCCATCATCCGCGCCGCATATTCGTTCGGAAAGCAGCCCGGAAATCCGATCAGCTGGACATCGCGCCCGCGGAACTCCGCGACAATCTCGGCCGCGACGAAATGCGCACATTCCACCAGATAGGCCACAATGACGGTGTTGCGGATGCCTTTGCGCCCGTCCGCGCGCAGCCAGCCCTTGATCATGTCAGGCCCCTTTGCCAAGGCCATCGGCATCCTGCAACACCACACTGGCCGTATATGCAGACCGGATGTTGTGGACATGCACATGCGCGCCCGCAGCGATATCCGCCGTCGCTACCCCGATGGACATACCGTATTTCAGTACCGTCGCGCCCGCGGCAATGGGTCTGCGGGCGATCTTGTGCGCCATCGGGATTGGCCGCGTCAGGCGCACGGGACCGACTTCCGTTTCGACCTCCGTCCCTTCTGGGGCGTTGGCACGGGCAACCAGCGTGTTGTCATCCGGATGGAGCAGCAGGAATGGGCCTGTCGCGCGGTCGGTCACGGGCGGCACTCCACCATGTAGATGTGATCGGCTACCAGCACGACTTCACCCGTCTGTTTGGTCACGGTCAGCCTTTCGGTGACGCGACCATAACCGGGGCGCTTCTCCATCAGCTCCTTCCCCACGATTTCGACCCGTGAACGGATCGTGTCGCCGATAAAGACGGGTTTGACGAAACGCATCCTGTCATAGCCATAGGAGAAGGCGACCGGATTGATCACCGTCGCCGTCAAACCGACACCGATGGTGAACACCATGGTCCCGTGCGCGATGCGCTGGCCGAAGGGCAATGTCTTGCAGAATTCGGCATCCATGTGGTGAGGAAAGAAATCACCCGAATGGCCCGCATGGACCACAAAGTCTGTCTCGGTGATGGTGCGCCCCACTGTCTCGCGCCCCTCGCCCAGCGCGTAATCCTCGTAGTATTTGACCTGTTCAAGCATCGGGGGTGCTCCGGATCGAATGGGCGGGTTTGGCAGCGCTTTCATAGGCGGCCTCGACCAGCGCCATCGTGTGCCAAGCATCCTCGGCGCTTCCTTCAAGCGCGGTATCCTCGCCCACGGCATAGCGCATGACCTGCGTGAAGCGACCGAGGAAAGCCTCGATGAACCAGTTACCGGACAGCGCCACCTGCTGCCACCCTCCGCCGGTGTGCAGCCAAAGCTCGTCTGGTTCGCCGCGCGGATAATCGAGGTTCACCCCAAGCTTCAGATAGGCAGCACCCTTTGTCCCGCAGATGCGGAACTCGCAGGCTTGAAACCTGCGGCCGAAGCTGTGGTTGTGGTTGATCGATAGAGTGCATCGGACCTGCGGGCCATAGTCGAGGATCATCGCGGAGCGGGTGTTCGAGATGGTCGAGGACGGATGCCCCATCGTGCGGGCATGCACGCCCTCCGGATTGCCGAGGATATCGCGGATCGCGTCGAGGTAATGGATGGAATGCAGGAGGATCTCCACCCTCGGCAGCTTGGCCAGAAAGGCGAACAGGTGCCACGGCGTATCCACGGCCAGCAGCCCGTCGACATCCACTACATCACCCAGCATCCCCTGCGCGATGGCATCCTTCACCGCAAGAAGCGCAGGCGCGAAGCGGAGCTGGAAGTTGACCGCCGCCTTCAGCCGCCGCGCCTTGACGACACTCAGGATCGCGTCCGCCGCGGCAAGATCGGACCCCATCGGTTTCTGGATGATAACGACCGCCCCTTCGGGCAGGGCCGAGAGGATACTCGCGATCGCATCAGGCGGCACGGCGACGTCATAGACCGCCGCTGTGCCAAGCGCGGTCGCACGGTCCATGTCGGCAAAGGCGACGGTGCCGAACGCCTCGGCAAGTGCAAAGGCCTTTGGCTGATCGGGGTCGAAGATGCCCGCTACCTTGAACCCAAGCCGCTGGTAGGCAGGCAGATGGGCATCCTTCACGATAGACCCTGCCCCGAAGATCACCACTGGCAGCGAAGTCGCGGGCAGCGGCAGTGCTTGGCGAAGGTCAGTCGACATGGAATATCTCTGTCATGCCGGCCCACCATTCCCCGTCCTTGCGCGTCTCCAGCGGGCGTTGCAGCGGCATGTTGATCGCCCACCACCGCTGCGTTTCGGGGTCCGCCGCCATGCGCGCCATATCGGCGTCGTAATCGGTGCCGTGGTATTCGAAATAGGAGAACATCAGGTTCTCCGGCTCTTTCAGGAAGATCGTGTAGTTGCGGATGTTGCACGCAGCGATCTTGGCCAGCACGCCGGGCCAGACGGCGGCGTGCAGCTTGCGGTATTCGGACTTACCCTCCTCGGACAGACCAATGACAGAGCCATAGCGTTTCATGCGGACCTCACTTCGAAATGGCTGCCTACTGCCCTGCGGGCCTTGAGAGCGTCCTCGTCCCAGTCGATACCAATCCCCGGCGCGGCGGGGGCGATGGCAAAACCGCCCTCACGCGCCATCGGGGCGGCGATCTCGTCCAGTTGAGGGATGTATTCCAGCCAAGGCGCGTTCGGGACCGCGCAGACAAGGCTGACATGGATCTCCATCAGGAAATGGGGGCAGATCGCCAGATTATGCGCCTCGGCCATATGGGCGACCTTTAGCCACGGCGTGATGCCGCCCACCCGCGCCACATCGGCCTGTACGATGCCGCAGGCACCAGCGGCGATGTAATCGGCGAACTGACCAGGGGAATAGAGGCTTTCGCCCACCGCGATCGGCACGCGCGACTGGCGCGCAAGGCGGGCATGGCCTGCGATGTCATCGGCGGGCAAAGGCTCCTCGAACCACCCGATGTTCAGCGACTCCAACAGCGGCAGGCGGCGGGCTGCCTCGGGCTGGGTCATCGACTGGTTGGCATCAGTCATGATCTCGTAATCCGCGCCAAGTGCCGTGCGTACCGCCTCAAGCCGCGCGGCATCGCCTGCGACAGTGGGCTTGCCGATCTTGATCTTCGAACCGAGGAACCCGGCCGCCCGCATCGCCAGCGCATCCTCGACCAGTGCGGTGGGTTCCAGATGCAGCCAGCCGCCTTCGGTCGAATACATCGGCACCCGCGACTTTGCCCCGCCCGCAAGTACATGCAGCGGCAGACCGGTGCGGTGGCCGCGCAGATCCCACAGCGCCGTGTCGATCGCGGCCAGCGCCAACGACATGATTGGCCCCACCGCCGTGGC
>JACCDV011237125.1_pt1 | contig 13935 bp, 8 predicted proteins | sample 7446131 | NCBI WGS metagenome assembly JACCDV01 (sample SAMN15323448, study PRJNA562643) | freshwater metagenome | isolation source: river surface water | place: USA:Blue River Watershed | collected 2017-08-17 | reverse complement strand
TTCAATGAACGCGTGAAATCCCATCGCATGTTGTAATTCCTATCCACAACAAAGTACTTGTCGTAGGTCTCCGGAATCTTATACTTTCCGCCGCCAACATTTCGGGGCCTGATAGCCCCAAATTGCCTGCGTGTGTCCATTCTGATGCCAATCAGGGATGGGGACGGATTGAAGTTGGCATTCCTGATGAAATCAAGCCAGGGGGAATTGGACTTGATCATTTTCTTGAAGGGCTCTATGTAGGCTGCCTCCTTGGTGTAGTTGTAGCCGATTCCGCCTTGGGTGCGACTTACTTCATTGTTTTCGATCAGTGGGTTTCTTTGTTTTGTTTCACTGAAGGAGTAGCTGAAATCAAAGTTGGAAATGCTCCACAATCTGTTTTTTTGCTCGGGTCTTGGGGCAAAACGAACATTGGTGAAATTGAATGTCTTATTGCCTGTGTAGTCTACCGCATCGTTCCGGATGGAATCCCGTTTGTCCCTGTACAACCTAAATTTTTCCTTCAGGGTGATGTCTTTGTCGTAAGGGTCGTATTCAGGTGAGCTGATGGTTTGGGAGAGGTTTGCAAAAAACGGAATCTCAAGTCCGAGTTGCTTGGGCAACAGCTTCCCGAGCTGCAGGTTGGTTGATAGGTCGAATTGCTGCAGGTTGTCGCGGAACCGGTCATTCACCCTTTGTTCAAGTTGTCCAAAGCCGATGGTATGCACATTACCAGACATGGAAATTGTTCCGAGGTCGGCCAATTGCAGGTTCATTTGACCAACAGCTGCCCAGCCGCCTTCTTCATTCAATCCCGATAACCGCAGTTCATTGATCCACACTTCTGTGCTCAAAATCCTGCCGCCGGTAGCATCTTTGGGGTTTTCGATGCCAGCCAACATGCCTTTCACCTCACCCAGGTTAGGGTTACCCATGATGGAGAAAATTTTACCATTGATCACTTTGCGATAGATCGCAGTTGCATTGTTGGTATTGAGATTCCTTTCGTTTTTCAACTTGATCAGTTCCACCATGTCAAAGTTCAGTTCATTTTCAGCAGGCCAGATGACTTTGGCGTCTGAAGCACCGAATGGCGTGATTTTCAGGGGGAACTTGATTTCATAGAAGTTGTTGATGTAATCATTGCCGATGCGCACAACCGCATAAACTTCACCATCACGCAGCGGTGAGAATTCTTTCAGGCTTTCTGCATGGTAGAACATGGAAAGGCTCTTGTATTGCCTAAGGTCATGGCTCAGGGATTTGTAAACAGCTCTGCCGTCTCCTTCGCGCAAGTTGGCGACATTGATGCTGTGGGCCTGTTCGTTTTGGAGGATGTTGATGCCGCCATTGCTCAAGGTCTGGACCCTTTCGATGCCTGGGGGTGTTCTGTAGGGGATCGGGTCTCTTCTGTCGTTTTCTTCAATATTGACAGCCGATACATTAAATCTTGTTGCGTTATTGGCCAGGTCGATGGGTTTGTATTGGCCTGTGGTGTCGAGGTCATACGCGAATCTTCTCCAGTTGTTGCGCACCAGCTCCATCTTTGCAAAGCGGAGTACAACAGAGTCTGCAAAGTCTGTCAGGAACATCCTGAAAAAACGTATGGATTTGAAGTCGGGGATTTCACCCACTTTGCTTTCGTATGCCGTGATGGGCACACGGAACTGATACCAGATCTGGTCTTGCTTGGAACCGTCTGCCAGGGTAACATTTACCGTTTTTTTGTCGGAAATGAAGTTTTGTCCAACCTGCATCACCGGGTCACCTGCGGGTTTGAGATCAATCCGGTATTGGAAATATTCTTCAGATTCATTCAGCGTATTGTCCCGATTGAGGTCTTCACTGTCGGGATACAAAGTGAATGCTGATGCAAAGTCGGATCCTGCATTGGCTATTGGTGAATTGCCCTGAGGGCTATTGAAGTTTTTGTACCTGCCCAGGATGCCAGTGTTGGTGTTGTCATAGTATGTGTCACGGTAATACCTGAAATTGTCTGCCGCGGGATCTGTGCTGGCTTCCTGATAGGCTTTGGAAGTCAATCCATAGCGCGTTGCAAGCTCATTGAGGTATTGGCTTCTGGTTTTGGTTTCGGCTGAATCGGTTTGTCCATCCAATCCAACATCCTGATAAGGCCTGTCTGCCGGGTTGTTGCTGAATCCCTGGGTGATCTGTATCGGATTGAGCGGTGATGTTCCCCAATTGGAGCTGGCAGTAGCTGATGGGATGGATGGAGTTGGCAATCCGTTTTCATAGAAACGCCTGGAATCTTTCAGGATATCTTCGGAAATATTGCCCAGGTTCAGGTAGAGTGATCCTCCTGAAGGCAGGGTTCCCTTGATGAAGGGATCCAATACCCAGAACTCCACAAATTCGATGTTGGCTGTCTCGAAATCAGTTTGATCGATTCCGCGCATGATACCGCCCCACCTTTTGGAGGGGTTTTTGAGCAAGCCATTGCTTTCGATGTTGGAGGCATCAAAGTTGTAAGGTCCTCTCTCTTTCGGGTAGTAGGCAAGGTCAAAAGTGACAAGCTGGCTTTGGCCGAAGTCTGGTGTTCTCCTAGGAAAAATCTCCTGTTGGCCAATGCTCCGGACGCGTGGGTCGGAGAGTTGGGCAACATCATTTCGCAAGGGATTGCTGATGTTCCGCTTTTCCTGGAGGATGGGTTCGATATTGTACCAAGCCAATTTGGCCCTGTTCTTGCCATAGTCAATATTGTCGAATGAACTGGCTTCCGGAAAGAGGGTATTGCCGAACCGGTCAGTTGCCCCATAAGGTGTTGAGGCAAGCGTCCATCCTACAATTGGGAAGCGTAGGTCTATGCTCGATTTGGTTCCTTCAAAGTCATCCAGGTATATAAGGCCTTCGCCGCCTTTGCCTATTTGGGGTGCATGTCCGGGCGTCATTTTTGCAGCTTCCGCAGAGAAGTTGATACTCGAAGTGCCATTGGCTTCATAAAAAGGCAGTTTGCCCAGCAACTTGCCCAGGCGGGGCAATTCATTGTTGTAGTTGATGTCGAGCCCGGTCATGCTGTTTCTGATCGGGTCGGAGCCATATTCCATCTTGGTGAAGAAGGGTCTTTCGCTCAGTCTGACCATGGTGCCACCAATCGATAGTTTATCGCTGAAAAGGTAATCCCAACGCATGCCCAGATAAGTGCGTTGTTGCACGCCGAAGGTGGCATTGTTTTCAAATTGAACATTGACAGGCAAACCTGAATTGCTGATGGCGTTATTGATGATCCTCACTGTTCCTGCCAGATAGTCGATTGTATAGTCTACATTCTCCACCAGTGTTTGCCCTCCTGCTGTAACGGTTACCGAGCCTTGGGGGATGTTGAAGGCATTGAGGGAGATCTCCCCATTGCCGCCGCCGGATGATTTGGAGCTTCCCCTGATCATGAAGCGGTTCAGGTTGGCATAGGTTTGGGCAATGGCTTTGATGGTGTCATATAGGGGATAAAAAAGGTATTTGTCGCGCAGTGCCGGATCGGTGGCGAAAGCAAAATCTAGGTCGTGTCCAAAAGGTTCCAGAACGGGGAAGATGACCCTGCTCTGGTAGGAGTTAACCGTATAGCCCTCCACAAAATCGAAGACGCCATCGGGTTGCGGATCGTTCTGGTTGTTGAGCCGGTCGAGGTTCATGAGGGTGATCAGTGGTACACCGGCCTGGTCACCTTCCGGCAGGTAACGCTTTTCTCCGCCACCTGGCTCTTGGTAAAGTACATTGAATTGGAAATCCTGGCGTTGCAACTGACCAGATCCCACGGGATAGATGTTTTTCATCATCAGGTCCCAGATGGGCAGGGAAGTCCTTTGGGAGGTGGCTTTCAACAATTTCAGGAAAAGTACTTTTTGTACGCCGCTGGTGCTGTCTACCGGAATGTCTTGTGCGAATTCACCCACCTGGTAAATTTTGCCGTTGACAGCATACTGATAGGCAACGCCCAACACTTCATCCGGTTGTAGGGATATATTCAGGGAGATGAAGCCCAATTGCCTGTTGAAGTAGTATTGTGTGGTATCCAGCTTGCGGGCAAATGTTTTTTCAAAGTCGCGTACTGGCATCAGACCCAGTCCGTTCAGGTAGTTCACTATCTGTGCAGGATTTCTACTGGAAGGGTTGCTGATGATTTTGCTGTAGAGGTTGTTGGTGGCATTAGACGGCAGTGTTGCCCCGCTGGGGATGATGACTGGCGGCTGTTGATAGGGTTTATCTTCACCCAAATCCATCAATCCCACAACATCCCGTGCATTGGTGGTTGCCCCGTTCCTGTTGGTTACCCATACTTCCAGGCGCAGCATTTGCACTTGGGAGTTGATGACCGGCAGGTTTTTCATGGCCTTGTTGTAATCCCGCCTGAAATGTTGCGCCAGCAAGAAGTGCCTATTCTCTTCGTAGTCGTCGGCTTTGATTTCAAATGGTGTTGAACTGGATCCTCCTTTGAAGCCGGCGGATTGCCGTTGCGAGCGCTGGCTGGCAAAAACCGTTGAGAGCCATAGTTTGCCAAACTGCATCTGTGTTTTGACGCCAAAGAGTTGTTGGGCGCCCGGAATAAGGGTTCCTTTCGAAGCAAAAGAGGTGTTGCCGACTTCAATTTTTTTGAATATATCGTCGCCTTCACCGGTATAGTCGAGTTTCAGTTGGTTCTCGAAATCGAATGTGGATTGCGTGTTGTAACTGATCGGGAACTTCATCTTGTTGCCGATATTGCCCACCACGTTGAGGTTGGCAGCCATGTCGAAGTCCAACCCCCCATTTTTCCTGGCCCGTTCGGGTAGGGTGGGGTTTTTGATGTTCTGACCCTGATAGCCTGCTGTAATGTTCACTTCACCTTGTGGGCGGATGTCTATTTTGCCATTGCCAAAAAGCCTGTTGAAAAGATCTTCACCCATATTGAGCTTGGGTTTGGCCAATTTCCTGTTGAGCAAGCTGATGGTATTTGCCCTTTTCCTGAAATAATCGTTTTCTGTTTTGCGGGACATGATCCGCATATACTCTTCGAATGTCAGCGATGTTGGCTTGCGATAGTATTTGTCACCAATCTTCTCGTAGATGTAGTATTCCTTTGTTTTCGCATCGTATGCAATGGAGTCGGTGATATTGGCCGGATCTTTGAGGTCGAAGGCGTTTTTCCCTGGTTGCGAGAGCTTGTCGGCCCTGCGGTCTTGCAAAGGATACAACAGGGTGTCCTTGGGCAATAGCGTGTCTTGCTGCCCATTCACCAGCGATGCAAAGGTGAGCGAGCAGGCTATTAATGCGGTTTTGAGGGATACCGGGTTCAACGTGAAGGAATGCTTTGGTGGAGTAGCTTTCTTCTCAAATAAGCTGTAGGGATTTTTTGATGAGTGATTCAAGGTTGTCGTCAGGGGAGCCTGTTTTTGCTTTTTTGAGTGCTGTTTCTGCGGTGTTTCTGGGAATACCCAAAGCCATCAGCGCATTTAACGCATCATTTTCCATGGTATTGTGTATGAAACCTGGCGCAGTGCTTTCCACACCCGCTTTAACCATTTTGTCGCGCAGTTCAAGGATGATCCTTTCCGCAGACTTCCTGCCGATTCCCTTGATTTTTTCAAGGGCGCCGGTATTGCCAGAGGCAATCGCGCTGCGGAGTTCCGCCGGCTTCATGGCCGAAAGCATCATTCTGGCGGTGGAAGCGCCAACACCATTGACGTTGATCAGCTGGATGAAGAGTTCCTTTTCCGCCTGTTCTGCAAATCCAAAAAGTGTATGTGCGTCTTCTTTGATTTGGAGATAGGTGACCAATGTGCCCTGCTGTTTGTCCTGAATGGCAGAATAGGTGTTGAGGCTGATTTGCACCTCATAGCCAACGCCTTGAACATCCACATGGATGAAGGATGGTGTTTTCTGCACGAATGTACCGGTAAGGCTGATGATCATATAGGTTCAAAGTTAATGATTTCCTACCTTTGCACTCCAATTGAACTTATGCAAAAAATTACAGCTGCGATTACCGCTGTGGGCGGATATGTTCCGGAAGACAAACTCACCAATGCCGATTTTGAAAGGATGGTGGATACCAATGACGAGTGGATCAAAACCAGGACAGGTATTGAAGAGCGTCATATTTTGAAAGGCGAGGGCAAGGCCACATCAGACCTCGTTGTGCCTGCAGTGCAGGATTTGTGCAAGCGCCGTGGCATTGATCCAGATGAAATCGAATGCCTGATTGTAGCCACCATTACCCCTGACATGTTTTTCCCCAATACCGCCAACGTGGCTTGCGACAAGCTGGGGATCAAGCATGCATGGGGTTTCGATATCATGGCAGCCTGTTCCGGATTCCTCTATGCACTTACAACTGCTGCATCACTCATCGAGAGTGGCCGGTATAAAAAAGTGGCCGTGGTGGGTGCTGATAAAATGAGTTCAATTGTGGATTATACCGACCGTACCACGTGCATCCTTTTTGGGGATGGTGCGGGTGCCGTTTTGTTGGAGCCGGATACGGAAGGTTTCGGGGTACTCGACAGCATCCTAAAAAGCGACGGCAGCGGTGGAAAGTATTTGCATATGAAAGGGGGCGGTTCGCTCAATCCCCCCACAGCGGATACTGTGGCCCAAAAGATGCACTACCTCTTCCAAGATGGCCAACCCGTTTTTAAATTTGCAGTCACTGGTATGGCGGATGTAAGCTATGAACTGATTCAGCGCAATAACCTTACGGCTGAAGATATCGCCTGGTTGGTGCCGCACCAGGCCAACAAGCGCATCATCGACGCCACAGCCCGCAGGATGGGTCTTTCAGACGAAAAAGTGTTGCTCAATATCCAACGTTACGGCAATACCACTGCCGCAACCATTCCCTTGTGTCTTTGGGATTACCAAGGCCGTTTCAAACGCGGAGACAACATTGTTTTGGCAGCGTTTGGTGGTGGCTTCACCTGGGGCGCAACCTGGATTAAATGGGCGATATGAAAAAGAAACAATTCAAGGGGTTTGGTTCACTGGCTATCCATGCCGGTCAGCACCCTGATCCCATGTATGCCCACCTGACACCCATCTATGCCTCCTCCACTTACATTTATGATGAGGCTGAGCAGGGTATGCGGAGATTCTCCGGTCAGGAGCCCGGATACATCTATTCCCGATGGGGCAATCCAACCATGAATGAAGCGGAGGAAAAAATTGCCGCCATGGAGACTTTCGGGTTGGAAAAGGATGGTCAGCCGTTGGCTGCCAAAGCCATCCTCCATGCCTCTGGGATGGCCGCCATCAGCTCCCTTTTTCTTGCCGCATTGAAGAAGGGGGATAAGATTCTTACGCATTATTCGCTCTACAGTGGCACGCAAGACTTTATGAAAAGCTTGCTTGAACCTTTGGAGCTGGAAGCCATCATTGTGGACCTCCGGGATCTCTCTCTAGCTGAAAAGTGCCTGCAAGAAGATCCTGCGATCCGCATGATGTATTTGGAAACACCAGCCAACCCAACTTTGCAGTGTGTGGATCTGGAAGCATTGTCAGCGTTGGCTAAAAAATATGGTAAGTTGACGGCATGCGACAACACATTTGCCACGCCTTACCTGCAACAGCCTTTCCGTTATGGTATTGACTTTGTAGTTCATTCCACAACCAAATTCCTGAACGGACATGGAACCGCCATCGGAGGAGTATTGGTGGGTACCGATATTGCTTTCATGCAAACCCGTGCCACCAAAACACATAGACTGTTGGGCGGGAACAGCAATGCTTTTGATGCCTTCCTGCTGATTAATGGTATGAAAACTTTGGAAGTGCGCATGCAGAGGCATTGTGAGAACGCAGTTCAGGTTGCAGAATTCCTGCATGTCCATCCTGCTATTGAAAAAGTCAATTACAATGGGCTGCATCAGCATCCAGATTTTGCTGTTTCCCAAAAACAAATGCGTCATCCCGGAGCCATGATGAGTTTTGAACTGAAGGATGGGTTTGAGGCGGGTGTAAGGTTTATGAACAAACTGATTCTTTGCACAAGGACCGTTTCCCTGGGAACCTGTGACACCTTGTTGTCGCATCCGGCCTCCATGTCGCACAGTTCGGTTCCCCGCGCCAACAGGCTTGAATACGGCATCACCGACGGACTGATCCGGTTGAGTGTGGGTATGGAAAACATCGAAGATATTCTGGAAGATTTTCAACAGGCATTACAATGAACATCAGAAAAGCAGTAATTGAAGATTGTCCTGCCATGCTTGAATTGGTCAGGGAGTTGGCTTTGTATGAAAAGGCACCCCAAGAGGTGACCGTTGATCCACAACATTTTGAAGAAAGTGGTTTTGGTCCCAACCCAGTCTGGTGGGCATTGGTGGCAGAGGATGAATCCGGACTCGTGGTAGGTTTTGCCCTCTATTACATCCGATATTCCACATGGAAAGGTCAGGTCATGTATTTGGAGGATATCCTGGTAACGGAAAAAATGCGTGGCAAAGGCATCGGTTCCATGTTAGTGGACAGGCTGATTGTAGAAGCCAGGGAGAGAGGTTTCAGCAGGATTGTTTGGCAGGTGCTGGAATGGAATGAGCCAGCCATCAATTTTTACAAAAAGTACAATGCCCGATTTGATCCGGAATGGGTCAATGTAATCTTGGATATCTGAAAAAAGCCCCATCCATCATTTCTGCGCTCTTCATCTGATTACTTTTCATTAATTTTGCGCAAAATTCTGAATCCCCATGGCCGGTCAACTCAAGGAAGTCCGTAACAGGATCAAGTCAGTCCAATCCACCCAACAAATCACCAAAGCAATGAAAATGGTGAGTGCGGCCAAGTTGCGCCGTGCTCAGGATGCCATTTTGCAAATGCGTCCTTATGCAGCCAAACTGCAGGAAATGCTGAGCAATATTGTGAGCAATACGGAAGGGGGAAGCAGTATTTCTTTGGCTGAAACAAGGGCTGTTCGCAAAGCACTGCTGATTGTAGTGACCAGTGACCGTGGTCTTTGCGGAGCCTACAACGCCAATGTACAAAAGATGGCTTTGGCTGCTATTGCAGATCGTTATGCAGATGTACGTGCGGCCGGCAATCTTACCATCTGGGCCATCGGCAAAAAAGGCGCTGAATTCTTTCAAAAGAGGGGATTTCAAGTTGATACCCGTTTCAGGGACACCTTCTTGCAACTTTCATTTGAAAACGTACAAGACTGTGCACAGGCTGCAGTAAAGGCGTTTCAGGAGAAGGAATTCGATGCGGTTGAATTGGTTTACAGTGAGTTCAGGAATGCGGCAACCCAGCGATTTGTGGCTGAGCCATTCCTGCCAATCCCGAAAAACCAACCAGTCAAAGGCAATACCCAAAAGGCGGACTTCATTTTTGAGCCTGAAAAGGACCAACTCATTGCTGAGCTGATGCCTAAAATCCTCAATACCCAGTTGTATAAGGCTGTTTTGGATGGCAATGCCTCTGAACATGGTGCCCGGATGACGGCCATGGATAAGGCCTCAGAGAATGCCAACGAGTTGCTGAAATCACTCAAAATTTCGTACAACAGGGCCCGACAGGCTGCTATTACCACTGAGTTGACTGAGATTGTCAGCGGTGCGGCAGCTTTGCAGGGTTAGGTTTTGCGGTTTTTCCCTTACATTTACGCCCCATTAACCCGGCAAAAACCTGTGAGCATCCCCCGCAATGGAAATAGCCAACCTCATAACGCATATTGAAGCATTGGTTTTCGCCAGTGAAAAGCCACTGACGGCAATCGAGTTGGTTGAGCTGATTAACAATGCATTTGGATTCTTGGATGACAAAATTGTCATCGATCAAGTAGAAACTTCCATAGCCGGTATTCGGGAAAAGTACAGCGCTGAATTTTACCCTTTTGAATTGCGGGAGAGTGGCGGCGGATGGCAGTTTCTGACCAAACGCCAATACCACCAAACCATTGCGCAACTCAATGGCGATAAATTTCTCAAACGCTTATCGAATGCGGCACTTGAGACACTCGCCATCATTGCCTACAAGCAACCCATCACCAAATCAGAGATAGAGGCAATCAGGGGGGTCAATTGCGATTATTCCATCCAGAAATTGCTGGAGAAGGAATTGATTGTTATTGCTGGCAGAAACGAACAGGCAGTCGGTAAACCCTTGGTGTATGCAACTTCCAGGCAGTTTATGGATTACTTTGGCATCAATTCTGCTGAGGAACTGCCCAAAATCAATGAAGTGTTGGCTGATACGATGGTTGAACCAACCTTGGTTAATGCAGATCATTTTGACGTGGAGGTGCAAGAGATGAATGCGGCAGAAGGCACAGGGCAGGAGGCACAAGAAAATACAAGTACAGAAGGCACAAGGCAAGAGGCACAAGACAATATAGCGCATGATGGAACCGATACTGGGCAATGAGATTTTACTGAAGGCTGCCAATGAGTATGGCACACCACTCTACGTTTACCACAAGGAAAGGATTTTACACCAATACAGCCAGCTGAAGCAGGCTTTTCATCGCACGGATAACAGCATCTTCTATGCTTGCAAGGCACTCACCAATGTCAACATCCTCCGCATTCTCGCAGAAGCAGGTTCTGGTATTGATTGTGTCAGTATCAATGAGTTGAAACTCGCGCTGCTGGCGGGTTTTGCACCTGAAAAAATCATTTTCACCCCCAATAGCGTAGGTATTGATGAGTACCATGAGGCCACAGCTGTAGGAGTGAATATCAATATCGATAATCTCCATATTCTCGAAGCTTTTGGCCGTCATTATGGCGACAGCTATCCGGTAATCATCCGATTGAATCCCCATATCATGGCTGGTGGAAACCTGAAAATTTCTACCGGACATGTTGATTCAAAATTTGGCATTTCAGTTGAACAGGTTGACAAGATTATTGGAGTGATGCAAGAAACCAATGTTGTTGTAAAAGGCCTCCATCTCCATACGGGCAGTGAAATCAAGGATCCAGAGGTTTTTGTGCGCGGTTTGTCTTTGATTCTCGGACTCACCAGCAGGTTCCCTGATCTCTCCATCATCGATCTGGGAGGAGGGTTCAAAGTGCCTTACAAGCCTGATGAGAAAGGTACGGATATGGCTTTGTTGGGGCAGCATCTCCACGACACACTCGAAGCATTTAGGTCCGAAACCGGTAAGCAATTCCAGATTTGGTTTGAGCCCGGCAAATTCCTGGTAAGCCAATGCGGTTATTTCCTTGTCAAGGCAAATGTTACCAAGCAAGGCCCCTCCCGCACATTTGTTGGCGTTGACAGCGGATTCAATCATTTGATCAGGCCGATGTTTTACGATGCCTATCATAAAATATCCAATATATCTAACCCACTAGGGGAGAACAGGACCTACAATATCGTAGGAAATATCTGTGAAACCGACACTTTTGCCTGGGATAGGGAATTGTCTGAAGTAAGGGTTGGTGATGTGTTGCTGTTCAACAACGCAGGTGCCTATGGATTTGAAATGAGCAGCCGGTTCAACTCACGTTGCAGACCTGCAGAGATACTGGTGGAAGGGGATCAAACAAAAGTAATCCGCAAAAGAGAAACCTTTGATGATATCCTGGCAGGGGTTGTTCTACCCTGAATACCTATTTCCTGAATTTGCCGTCGAATGAGCAACGCACCCCCCGGTGGTTGCCACAAGCTTCGAGTTCCCTGACTTGGATATTGTTCTTGCCGCTGAAAGTAAATTCCAAGGTGCAGTGGTCGTCTGCCTTACTGTAATGATAAACTTTGGGTTTGACTGCGATCATATCTCCACGCAAACTGCCTTCACAATTTCCGTTGGGCTTTTCAATATGTATGAAGAAATTGAGCTTGCCGGGTTTGCCTCCATCCCGGATGGAGATGAAATTCAGTTTGTCTTTTTTGTAGTCCCCACTCAGCGGGTCTTTGGCTGAAAGGGTGTCTATAGGATTGTAAACGCTCTTTTCTGCAACCGGTTCATTGCTTTCTGTGAGGATTAGCGTAAACAAACCCTCGGTATTGTACACATAAGCACTTTTGTTGTACAGGTTTTTACCATCTTTGGAAAATCTTGAACGTGTTTTAATTACCGTCAAACGCTTGTCTAGTCCGGCTTCCTCTTCGGTATTCGGTGTAGCATCAGAGGACAGCAGGAGCATGCCGGCACGGTAATCATTCTTTTCATCAAAACAGAGGATATATCCCCATGCAGTCGACTTCTTTACTGCTTTCAGGAAAAGATATGTTTCTTTAGTTTCTTCAGCTGTGTATCGCCCTTTTCTGTAAAATTTCACCCCTTTTGTAGATTGGAAATCCTGTTTGAATAGGCTGTCTGGAATGAACTTTTGTAACACTTCGTTTTTGATGAAAAAGCTGTCCGACTCTTTTTTTTTCAGGTCTTTTTGCTGAAACATGAAAGGCAGTTCAATCGGCTGAAATGAGGCAATCAGGTCTTCCGCCTCAGGGTTTTCTGCCTGATTGATATCAGTTGCTTTTTCACCACAACTGCTGAAAATCATTAGACAATAAAGTGCAAAAACAAGGTGTCGCATAATTCAAGGTAATAAAAATAATGAATATCTGTTCACTGCAAACGTTTGTGTAGATTAAACACATTAAAATAGGGGCATTCCTGAAAAAAGGTTTATCTTGCATACTCACCAAACCGATCAGGCATGACCAATTTTCGTGATTATTCCATTCCATACGCCAACGATTCACGATATGCCAAAAAAGTTGCTTACTTCTCCATGGAGTTTGCTGTACACCAACCACTGAAGATTTACAGTGGAGGCTTGGGTTTTCTTTCTGGATCACATTTGAGAAGTGCCTACGAGTTGCGCCAGAACTTGATTGGCGTGGGTATCCTTTGGAAATACGGTTATTATGATCAAGCCAGGAATCAGGATTTGACATTGCAGGTGCAATGGAATGAAAAAATATACAACTTCCTGGAAGATACTGGTATCAAATTCCAGATTATGATTCATGATGCCCCGGTATGGGTGAAGGTTTACTACCTCAATCCGGAAACATTCAAATCTGCACCACTGTTCCTCTTGAGTACAGATTGTCCGGAAAATGATTATGTATCCCAAACCATTACACACCGTTTGTATGATGCTAACGTGGCCACCAAGGTGGCGCAGTTCATCCTGCTGGGTGTGGGTGGAGCCAAATTGATCGATGAACTCGGCTTCAATCCTGAAGTGTATCACCTCAATGAGGCACATGCCATATCTGCTGCATTTTATTTGCTGAATAAGAATGGTGGCGACCTCAATGCATTGAAAAAGCAATTGGTCTTCACTACCCATACACCGGAAGAGGCGGGCAATGAGAAACATGATATTTACCTCTGCAACAAAATGTCTTATTTCTGTGGTATGCCACTGGAAAAGGTTAGGGAAATAACGGGCATGCAAGATGACCAGTTCAACCATTCCCTGGCAGCACTGCGATTTGCCCGACTGTCCAATGCTGTTTCTGAATTGCATGGCCATGTCAGCCGCAAAATGTGGAACAAACATGAGGGTGTTTGCCCCATCATCCATATCACCAACTCCCAAAACTGGCGCTATTGGGCCGATAAGCAATTGTATTTTGCGATGGATGAGCAGAATGATGAGCGCTTCATCGACCGCAAACGCTTTCTCAAGAAAAGGGCTTTTGATCTTGTTGCCGATCAGACTGGCAAGCTGATGAATCCTGATGTGTTTACGATTGTTTGGGCAAGGCGTTTCGCAGGCTACAAGCGTGCTGACCTGTTGACACGCGACAGGGAAAGGTTTGAAGCCTTGCTGAATGACACCAAATACCCTGTTCAGATCATTTGGGCAGGAAAACCATACCCTGTTGATTATCCAGCCATCACTGAATTCAATCACCTGGTGCACCTGAGCAAGGCTTATGACAACATGGCTGTTTGTACTGGCTATGAGTTGGGCCTCAGCAAGCGGCTGAAGCAAGCTTCAGATGCCTGGTTGAACAATCCGCGTGTGCCCCGTGAGGCTTCAGGAACCAGTGGTATGACAGCCG
>JACCDV010665887.1_pt1 | contig 13937 bp, 10 predicted proteins | sample 7446131 | NCBI WGS metagenome assembly JACCDV01 (sample SAMN15323448, study PRJNA562643) | freshwater metagenome | isolation source: river surface water | place: USA:Blue River Watershed | collected 2017-08-17 | reverse complement strand
TCGCTCCTTGACCATCTTCACCGCCTCAAGCTTGAACTCTCGCCTGAATTTTCTTCTCGTTTCCATAAACCACCTCCGGTTTCATTTCACACCTTAACAAAGTGTCTTTGAAACCGGCAGCAGCCCAATCAATTGGCTATTGAAAGACAGAAAGGACAAACACTTCCTGTTGAATGCAGCACCTGGTGCCGGCAAAACAATTGCAGCATGCACGATTGCACGCGAACTTTTTGATCGCGATGAAATCGATCGTGTCATCGTTATCGCACCTCGCTCTGAGGTGGTCAATCAATGGTCCAAAGACTTCAACTTAGTCACACAACGACCCATGTCTAAGGTGACTGGCGTCGACGGCAATATCGACTATTTGGGCATCGATGTATGCGCAACATGGTCAGCTATTCAAGGACTTGAGTCTGGTTTTCATGACCTTTGCAATAAAAACCGAACTCTTGTCATTTGTGATGAGCACCACCACGCAGCTGTTGAAGCAGCATGGGGTGACAGCGCAGACAGCGCGTTCTCAAATGCTAGCTTTGTACTGGTATTGACTGGGACACCCATTCGTTCGGATGGGGCACAGTCGGTATGGCTTGCCTACCACGACTCTGGCGCTATCTCCCACCCTACCGAGGGAACATACACATTGACGTATGGTCAAGCGGTGGATCTGGGCTATTGCCGCCCGATTACGTTCCACCGTCACGAAGGAAGATTTACTGTCGAATTAGACACAGGTGAGTCAACCCAGGTATCAGGTAATGAAAAAACAGAATTGCCTAAGAACCTGAAGAAGATTCCTGGGCTTCAACGAGCTCTGGATTACTACAAGCTAACTTGTACGCCCCAATACATCAAAGGGACAACAAGCCCATTGATGACAGGTTACCAAGCAACGATGCTTGAAGCCGCAATGATCAAACTTGACGATCTGCGCAACAGGATGCCTAAAGCTGGTGGACTTGTTATCGCCCCATCTATTGAGATGGCGAAGTACTTCGTCGAACTGATTGAAATCATGGAGGGTGAAGCACCCATGTTGGTTCACAGCCAACTGCCAAATGCTGAAAGTCGTATTGCAGCATTTCGAAACAGCTCTAAAAAGTGGCTTGTTTCAGTTGCCATGGTTTCAGAAGGTGTCGACATCCCACGCTTGCGTGTGCTCGTCTATTTACCAAATGCCCGTACTGAACTTGCATTTAGACAGGCTGTAGGGCGTGTTGTTAGGACATCAACTCCTGACGATGACACGCGCGCATATGTTGTTATTCCAACGCTAGAAGCGTTCGAGCAATACGCGCGCCGCGTTGAGGAAGAAATCCCTCATCACAAAGGCAAGGAAAAAGACGCGAAAACAAAGAAGTGTCCGATTTGCAACCATGAAAACGCACTTGGTGCTGCTCATTGCAGCGCTTGTGACCATGAGTTCCCAAAGGCATCTTCACGTCTTAAACCTTGCCCAAGCTGCGGAACAGACAACCCACCAGGCGCAAAAAAATGCTGTATGTGCGGTCACTCATTTGATGGCGAGTTCAACCTGAAGCTTGATGAAGCGCTACGTACTGGCGCAATCATTCGAGGCATGGACATTCCAGAACTTGAAGTTGTTCAAGCAGAAGGAATGGCAGATCACGTCCGCGCCGCCATTTTGCAAAGTGGTGATGCTCGATTGATCAAGCTCTTAAAAGTAATGCCTGAAGAAGTTCTTGGGCACTTAAAAACAATTTTGGATTCGAAAGGATAAATATGTCTGGTGTTTACGTTTTGAAAGATAGCGAAACAAACTTGCTGAAGATTGGCCGTGCGACCAATCTAAAAGAGCGTTTGTCTAACCTTCGTACCGCGAATCCACGACTTGAATTGGTTCAGTGGTTTGAGACAGATGATGACTCAACTGTGGAAGCTTACGTTCACTCGAAGTTGGTCAAACATCGTAAATCCGGAGAGTTCTTCGAGGTCAACTCTGTAATCGCAATTTCAGAGATTGAGTCGATTCTTAATCTTCTATCCCAAAAACCATCCGAGGAGCAGGTAGATACGGTCAGATCAATCTCTGACCTTGCCGAGGCTCGTTCGCCCACTTTAGAAGAGGTGACCATGTTCGAAGAACTCGTACAAATTCGAGCGCAAATTAAAACGCTTGAGTGCTTAGATTCAGTTCTGACTGAAATGCTTATGGTACGAATCGGCGCATGCGATGGCGTTGCTGGCTGGGCTTCATTCTCAGGAATGAATGTTGATCGCTTTGATGCGTCAAAGTTCCGTCGCGAAAACCCAGAGCTTGCACAGAAGTACATCGAGCGAACTTATCGCCGTGTTCTTCGCATCCGTCCTCACATGAATAGGAATTGATATGGGTGAAATCTTTGACCCTAAAGCTGCATCAGCGACCTTGTCACCATTGATCTCTGCTATTGAAAAGCTTCTAAATGAGAAAGGGATGGAAGCGACACAGCATCAACTCTCATGCGAAAGCAAAGATGGTTGTTTGCCATCCCTTGATTCCACAACATTGGTCAATGTCATTCCCAACAGCCCGACAGGGAAATTCATGTGTTGCAACTTAGCTATTGCTATCGCACATGGCTCCCGCGGGATTGGAGGTTTGAGCCAAGTAATGCAACAACTACGTCGTCATTTAATTTGCTGTGCAAATGCAAAAAATGGCATGTCTACAAAGACCGTACTGATCATTTACGACAAGGAAGACAAAAGAGTCTTTTGGGAAAGTAGACGAGATTTTCAAGCCCACATGCTGCGAAATGGAGTCAACTTCATTCGTCTGCATTGGAACGGAAAGAAACTGATTCAAAAGGCGATTATGAAATGATTGATATAGAACGCATGTACAAGTACATGGACTTGCTTGAACGTAAGCGTTTTATCACGGCATCAGAATTTATGACTGCAATGGAAATATCACATGCTACGTTCAAACGAGATCTGTCAGTATTACGAGAAAGATTCGATGTGCCAATCATCTACGACAGAGATGTTGGCGCGTACAGGCTTGATCAAAACTGCAAAAGAATGCGACTACCTGGGGTTTGGTTTAGTCCAGAAGAAATCAATATCATGCGTAATATATGCAGCCAACTATTACTTGATTCAAATCCAGAAACGGCCGATGCGTATCAATCGTTGAGTACAAAGTTACACCGTATCGGCTAAGTAAATGTCCCAGAGCCATTAGACGTTGCAGTTATAAAGCTCACAAATACACCTTACTTGGAAATCGTGCCAAATTCAAATGGACTTAAAAGCATGCAGTCTAAACTGGCATTTCCATTTCTAATGACATCTTTGCTTTTATGTGCGGAAAGAATCCTTCTCTTTCAACGCGAGAGGCCGATACGTACCACTGTAGCGTCGCTCTACCTCCTTTACAAAATGGTCTGTCATCATGCTCACATCTGTATCGTGATCCTGCTGATCAAGCAGCGGGGGAATGACAGCTCCTCTGTCTAGACGCACCCCCCCCCGCTCGGTTATTAAATAGCGTGGATGAAGTTCGCCAACGCCGCCATCCATCCACCAATGAAGAGTAAAAACCAAGTTTTCACCAACGTCGTTCGCCCAGCTCCTGAATGCCGCCTTGCTAGCCAAAGAACCATCTCGTTTTTCACGAGGGTCATCGTCGAACTCCATATGCAGATCCAAGTACAGCAAAGAACGGTTCACAGATCTTCTCGCTGCGACGAGCTCGCGTAAAAAATTTTTATGCGCATGGTCTGGCTTGATGAATGGGTCAACAATCGAGAACCTATCGCTACTAACTACCAGCGGCCAGAACGACTTAATCAGGTCAGTAGCGTTTCTAGGCACTTTATTCTCTCGAAGGCCTGATCGAAGATTTTCATCGTCCATTGCCGCTGCATAGCCACGACAATTAGCAGATTCGACTTCATCGATAATCGCATGAAATTGGTGGGCAGCATTCGACGCTAACGCCTGCTCTAACCAAGAGCCGCCAGCCACTGAAGGCCTCACTCTTGCAACAGCTCTTTCTCGAAGAAGAAGCAATTTGCCTAGAAAATTCTCACGATCTGGCTCTTGCATTTGTTTGGCACGCTCGCGAATATTTTTATACCATCCATTTGGAAAGTCGGAGATAACTGCGCCGTGCTCAAAGCCAAAGACTTTTTGACAAAGGCTTACATCAGCGCTAGAGCATATACAGGCAGGATTGACTGCAAATTCAGCCAGCACTATAGACATCATTGCTCCTCAAATCGTTCATCGAAAAATCCGTGAGGCCAGCGGTCTACAAAACGTCCAGAGTCGCTTACTCGCAAAGGCGCTATTCGAGTCTCACCATCTACGCACTCGACATACAGAACTTGAAGGGCCTCAGCAGTCAGTGAAAATTCGGAAGAATTGGCTCCTTCACTGGTCTCTCGAATCCTGCGAAGCAACCGCAACATCAAGTGCTCGGAGTGTGTTTCCAGCAGGAGCGTCTTACCATGCTCTGCAGCGTGTACAAACAGATCGCCCAAAGCTGTCTGAAGCCGAGGGTGAATGTGCAACTCTGGTTGCTCGACCGCCAAGATCGTTGCCTCTCTGGCAAGTGCCCCAATGACAACTGGCATAAGCTGAGATACACCTATGCCAACATCATGTGGGTAGACATCTACCTGCCGAGTAGTGTCACGTAACAGTAGCCTCTTGTATCGATCTAGCGGTTCCGAAGCGATGGCAGAGGCGCTCGTATTCTGCTCAGACACTTCAAGGATTGGTTGCGACACCAGCGAATATCCCAGACCTAAGTGCTCATGATTGAGCCAAATGTTTGCGGCTGATCGAACAGCAGTATCTCTAGCAACGAGATCCCAGGCGGCTAAACCTGCGCCCCACCCAGCATTTCCTCTTTGTGCACGCCTTGCCCTACCTGGAATATCGCGCAATGGTCCTACATATCTGAGCCCTTCAAGCTCCCGGCCCAACGCCTCAAGAGAGCCGCAAATTATGCAGTTCAGCAGTGCGGCCATCGTAAGTTGGGTGCCTTTATTGTCGTCAGCTAGCTCTCGCCAAACATCGCCGAACTCTAGGCCATTGCGCCAGTCAGGAATTGCGTGTTTCGTACCTGCTAAGCTAATGACAGCCGAACCATCATCCGGAAAGAAACGGTCAGCAAAGGCAGCGCGTGCAACTGCTTTCCAGCCGTCAACATCCTCGTCTCCTAAAATATCGTGATCAAGAATAAGGTTTGAAATTTTTGCGCTTCGAGCATCGTCGGAGCACTGCACCGAGGCGAACTCAACCTCATTGACTCGGAAACCTAGTCTGCGAACGAACGGCCCATCTAGTTCATTGCTCCATGCAACCTCGAACGAAAAATTAATGTCAAGCACACGTGCTGTGATCGGGGTCAGATCAACAAGGCCGCTGTTGCGCCTTTGTTCCGGAGAAGATGCCTCGTACAACTGACGGTACGCTCGATTCACCCGAGTCTCAAAAAGGTCTTCCCCGTCCAAATCCAACTCGACAGAAAGAAAAATTGACTTGGTTTTGTCGTGCTGATGCACGAAGTGACCAAAGCCGCCAAGATCCATTGCTGTGCTGCCGTGATGCCCACTGCCACCATTGGGATCAAAACGATTTACCAAGTCGTTAAGGTAGTTCAAAGCATGTAGAACCGTACTCTTGCCCGCGCTGTTTGGTCCGAACAACAATGTGATCGGAAGAATCGGGACAACTTGTTTACTTCCAACGCCCTTGAAGTTCTCAATGGTCAAAGATTTGATGGGCATATCTATCCTTGTTCAAATAGCTCAGCGTTAAGGGAGTGAGACAACTCCTCAAGTGCCTTGAGCGAGTTAGTCTGGGATGCTTTTAATCGTGTCGTACGATTAAGTACTTTAAGGAAGTCATCTTGGAGAGTTATAGGCGGGAGTACGAGCATCACTGGGTAGAGACGAGACGCCGACACTAACGGCTGACCAGACTGACTCGAATATTGATTGAGGTTGGCTTGAGTCAGCGCAAATGCCAGATACTCAAGTCGTACAAGCGGACTAATTTCACTTACGTAAAGAGCGTTATCAGTAATCCAATTATGAGGCTTGGTTAGATGAACCGCACCGCAATATGCTCCAACACGACCAATGACAAGCTTGACATCATCAAACATCGCGATGTCGTGCTCACCATTGATTCCGTTACCACCATAAACAAAAACACCACCAGAGCCTTTCATTTCGTAGCTAGGCAGGAAGTTACCGCTCTTCAACCTAACAAGGTCACCGAGGGGTGTCTTCGGTAAACCTTTAATGTTGGTGACTGGATCACCGAACATATTGTTGAACGCCGCATTCAGAAATTCATCTGCCAGCCTGATGGTCTCCTGGCGCTTGCGGCGCAGGCTTTCGACCTTGTCGAGGATGGCGGCGATTCGCTGCTGTTCGTTTAGAGAAGGGAGCGAGAACTCGTAGTCAGCCAAGAAGGTCGCCGGCAAGCGCTTCTGCCCTGCTGACCCAGTCATCCGAGATGCGCCCAGCCTTCGGAAGTTTTGGTTCCAGACGAGGTGAAACAAAAACTTGGGATCGACCTCTTCGCTTGGTCTAAGAACATGAAATTCCGTGGATCCGAACCCTACCTGTGTAGGTAAAGATTCAACAAAGGCAGCTTTGCCGTTCTCAAAACATGGCGTAATCTTTGCCATCAGCACGTCGCCTGCTTGAAAAACTGTATATCCTTTTTGCACTTCCGCCAGTGGACGTTGCTGGACCGAATCGACTCGCCCCTCTTCACTGATATCAGCCATCGCAAGGAACGCGACAGAATTATCTGGCAAGCCCGTAACTTTGGAGGGCGGGTTGATATCGACGACTTGCCCCAATCGAACTACTTGGGGCTTCATTCAATGAGTCCCGCAAGTTCTGCCATGTCTGCGCTGATCTGGGTTTCCATCTCTTGGAGTCGCTTAAGGATCAGCCGAGGCTCTTCATGAGTCTGGGTAGCATGAGTTTGCTTCTTGTATCGATTGATAGAAAGGTCGTACCCTTGGGTGCGAATGTCAGAAACTGACACCTCAAATGCCTTAGCTGTTCTTTCATTCAAAACAGCTTCGCCCTCACACCACTGCTTGTACTTCGCATGAACGTCCGGTAAGTCCCCCTTACCGTCGCCTATCTGTGTCCGCTTGTCATCCAAAGTGAAGCCATCAGACTGCACGTCATAGAAGAAGACGTTCTCCGTCTTGCCGCCCTTGGCAAAGATGATGATGGCGGTTGAGACGCCAGCGTAAGGCTTGAATGCACCAGAAGGCAACGATATCACCGCTTCCAGCTGGTTGTTCTCGATCAGGTGCTGGCGAAGCTGCACATGGGCTTTGCTCGAGCCGAAGAGCACACCATCCGGCACGATGGTGGCGCTGCGGCCACCAACCTTGAGCATGCGCAGGATGAGTGCGATGAAGAGCAGCTCTGTCTTCTTGGTTTTGACGACGCGCAGCAGGTCAGGAGCAACGTCCTGTTCATCCAGACTACCCTTGAAAGGAGGGTTGGCGAGGATCAGGTCAAACGCACCTTTGGAGCCTTTGGGATACCTCTCCTCGAAACTCTGGCTGAGAGTATCTTGGTATTGCACATCGGGCTCGCCCACTCCGTGCATCACTAAGTTCATGCTGGCGATGCGCAGCATGGTGGCGTCGAAGTCATAGGCGTGGAACATGTCGCTGTCCACATGCGCGCGATGGCCTTGCTGCGAGAGCAGGTCACCGCTGTAAGTGATCTGCTCCTCGCCTTCCACCAGCTCAACATGCTTACCAGCGTCGCTCGTGTGCTCGCGCAGCAGGTAGTCGTAGGCCTCGACAAGAAAGCCAGCGGTGCCACAGGAAGGGTCACAGATGCGGTCGGTTGGCTGGGGCTGCATCAGCTCCACCATAAGGCGGATTATGTGCCGCGGCGTGCGGAACTGGCCATTGATGCCGGCAGTGGTCAGCTTGCTGAGTAGGTACTCGTAGAGGTCCCCCTTGGTGTCGCCACGCTCCAGCGGCAGATCGCCTACAGCTGAAACGGCTTTGGTGAGCAGGGTTTCTTTCTGGATCATCAGCTGAGCATCCTTCATGAAGGAGGCAAACATGCTGTTGGAACCTGTACTGCGCTCGGCAAGGCGGCGGAAATGAGGAAAAACGCGGTCACGCACATGCGGCAGCATCTTCTCGCTGCCGAAGTGGCGCCAGGTTTCCCAGCGGCAATCTTGCTCATCGTCACCGAAGCGCCTTGCGAACGGCTGACCGGTCAGCGAAGCCCGCTTTTCGTCAGCACGTTCTTTCATATCCAGCAGGCGGCTGTACATCAGGAAGGTGATCTGCTCGATCACCGTCAAAGGGTTAGTGATGCCACCGGTCCAGAAATCGGTCCAGAGACTGTCGATGCGGCTCTTAAGAGGCCCTGTGATCATGGTTTGTCCTATATTTTCTTTGCCAACAGTCAGTTGGCTGAGGGCGGTTGAAGCGGTTCACCGATGGCACGTACCAGCGCCACCAGCTCATTGAGTTGGGTTGAGTTGGGGAAGACACCGCCCAACCCCTCAGCATGAAGGGTGTTGAACGGCGCGTCGAACAGCTGCGCCACGGCGATAGCACCGAACTGGCGAATGTGGTCCTTCAGCATCGCCAGGAACCGCAGCTGCTGACTGGTCAGCGTATGGTTCTGTGCGAAGGCTGTGAATTTGGTATCCACCGTGTCATGGTCTAGGCCTACTATCGCACGCAGAATGTTCGCCAACGGCACTGCGGTGTCTGGATAGAACTCCCGCAGCGTAGCCAGGTCAACATTGGGGTTGCGGGTGTGCAGCAAACTATTGAGTCGGTTCAACTCTTCCTGCGTCACGGCTTCGCCTCGACGCACCTTCTGCAGCACTGGGTCGCTCGTGAACAGTGGCTCCAACGCAGCTTGCACGGCCTTGCGGTAGATGATGAAGTCGACCGACTTTACGTTGGTGGAGCGGTGCTCGACCCGGTATTCGGCTGCATCTTCCTGAACGTCCAGTATGGTTGCGGGCGGGGTGGGAGGGGTGATCGGCGCATCAGCCAGATCAACGATGCTGCGCAGTGCCTCACGCATCCCATCCAGCTGTCGAAAGGTGGGCTGCTGCCAGAACGTCTCAGAATGCACTGTCTTAAGCTCGTTGGCCTTGGCGCGAACAGGGTTCAGGTGCGCCGGTAGCCGATCAAGCCAATCGAGGATTTCTCCGCGATGTGGGTTGGACTTGGCGGGCTCGGAGATGGCCGAGGCCTGGGCTTTGGACATCAGTAGGTCCCAGCGCAGGGCATCACCCTGACCGCGTACATCCAGGGCGCACATCAGGGGTGCCACAGTCTCGGTCAGCAGCTGCCGGGTTACAGGAGCGAATTGGTGGACGAGTTTGGCGTCGCGCGCTTGTTGTACAGCTTGCCAGTTTTCTCGAACGGTTATCGCCCCATCGGGCAGAGCTGCCGCGTCTTGCTGTAGTTGATGGGCTAACAGATCGAAAGCCTGTAGATCGGAACGTGCCAACGCAAGGGCCGCCAGCTCAATACGGGCCTCGTATCTCCGCTGGGTAAGTGGCCTGGCAATGGTGGGCTCAACCTCCTGCGTGTTCAGGTCGTGGAATGCAAAGTTGGCCCAGTGATCGAAGATCAGAAACTCGCTCTTATCCTGACCTGGACCAAACAGGTCTTTGCAAAGACGAGTGCCGCGTCCGATCATTTGCCAGAACTTGACCTTGCTCTTCACCGGCTTCGCGAAGACAAGATTCACCACCTCGGGCACGTCGATGCCCGTGTCCAGCATGTCTACCGAGATGGCTATGCGCAGGTCACCTTTGGGTTCCTTGAACTGGTCGATCAGCTCCTCGGCTCGTGGCTCCTTGGAGTGAATAACACGGCAGAACTTGCCTGCGAACTGCGGGTACATCTCATTAAACAGTTCTGCCAGCAGCCGGGCATGGTCGATATTGCGTGCAAAGACGATGCTCTTACCTGGAAGCTGACCATCGGCGTCTCGAAGACCGTTGTCCATCAGGTTTCGCAAGATGATGCGATTGGTGTCTTTGTTGAACACGGCAACGTCAATTTCTCCGGTGTCGAACTCTAGAGTATTTGGGTCGAAGCCTTGATCCTCAAGCTGTGCGATCTGCTCGTCTGACAGATGCGCGCCCTTAATACCCTCACGCAAAAATTTTGTTGTATGAGCAACTACGCAAAACGGCACTAGGTTGTTATCCGCAATTGCTTGTTCAAGCGGATAGTTAGCGGTAGGTAACTTGTAATCGCACCCAAACAACTGACAAGTGCTGCGACTGACCATTTCAACAGGCGTAGCAGTTAAGCCTATTTGTAATGCATCGAAATATTTAAACAAGTCTCCGTACAGGTTGTAGATGGATCGATGCGATTCATCAGCAATGATCAAATCAAAGAAGCCGACATCAAAAGATTCGTAATCATTAATCAATCCTTGATAGATGCCGATATAGATACGTGCATCCATCTTGCCAATGTCGTTAGCCTGCCCAATCACATAGATCGGTTCACTGACAAAGTCATTAAACGCTTGCTTAGCTTGCTTGCGAAGTTCTTTTCGGTCACACAAAAACAGCACGCGTTTCGCCCATCGCGCATCAATAAGCAGCTTTGCCAACGAAATCGCTACGCGAGTTTTACCTGTGCCCGTTGCTTGCACAACCAATGCTCGGCGATGGCGCTGACTAAATCGCTCAGCGACTCTAGTAATGCTCTCGATTTGATACATCCGTCCTGCTATTGCAGAGTCTGGCCGCACGTCTTTAATCAAATCACGCTTTTCTTTACGTTGAAAACCGACACGGTATTGAAGTGTGTCTTTGGAATAGAAGCCATAGATTGAGCGAGGTGGATAACCCGCAGCGTCGTCCCACACCCAGATGTCATGTCCGTTTGTGAAGAAGATCATTGGACGCTGGTTGTGCTGCTTTTCCAGCGCATCCGCGTATTGTTTTGCTTGCTCTTGACCTGCACGAGCATCGACGACTGTTTTCTTTGCTTCGATTACTGCCAGCGGCTTTCCGTTGTCATCCCAAAGTACATAGTCGCAGTAACCTTTGCCGGTGGCAGTTGCCTGATCCTGCACCTCAACTTCTTGACCGACAGACTCATTACTAGCGGTGCCATTCGGCACGTTCCAGCCTGCCATTCGCAAGTCGCGATCAATGAGCCATTTACGAGTGTTGTCTTCAGTGAAGCGAAGTTGATTAACTGCCGCAGCAGAATTTTGGCCCGCGTGCGCCAATGCTGCCGCTGTCGGCGGAGTGATGGATTGGCCAGCAAATTTATTGGCTTGATCTGCCGCACGTAATTCAGCAAGTTCTTGCAGCGCCTGTTTTAGTCGCTCTTCTTTAAGACTGTTCTCTTCAGCGAGCGCTTTTGCCTTTCGCTTGAATTCAGCCTTGCTATCGATACCTTCTAAGGGTGGCTGTTTAAACGCAGCAAAGTCATCAACTTTGCCCCCAAGGAAAGTTACATGCATCCATCGTGCAAGCTGCCATGCCTCTTGAACACAACGGACTGCATCGGCAGCTTCCACACCTTCGCCATGAGCACCACGATTTCCCAAACGACGAAGCAGGTGCAACTTATCAAGCACCAGAGGCTGTGCAACAGTTTGAAAGCTAGAGTTGTGAAGCAGATCTACGAAGTTCGATTGCGGCATACGCTCAAGCTTGAGCTTTGTGTAAAGGCGATCAACTAAGCGCTCTGCGAAATTGCGTAACTTAACCAGCGCACTCTCGGGATCGGAATGGGCGTAGTGCTCCGCATAGCCGCCCATATTGGCGAGCTCGGGGTACACCGCACGCAGTGGTTCGAAGTTAAGCGATTTCAAGTCTTGCATCAACATTTGGGAGGCTCTCGGGGCATTCATGCCTGTTCTTTTGCGAGAACCGTGCCACCCTCCATTTAATTTTTATTTTCTTCCTGATCCAGGTCTAGGCGCTTCATCCAGTTGCTCAATGTCTGATGATTGGTAAAGCCCAATAGATGTGCCGCGGTCGTCTTACGATCGCCTGTTTGCTTGAGTGCCCGAAGGATGTAATCGCTAGATATTTCATCCAAAAGTGCTTGCAAATCAAAGCCTTGCGTCAACGCACGGCCCATTACATTCTCAGTATGACTTTGCACCTGAAGCAATGCAGATCGAACATCGTCAGGCATGATTTCTTCACCAACCGACCATATCGACGCCCTAAGCAGAGAGTGATAGAGCTCTCGAATATTTCCTGGCCAAGGGTAAGAAATGAGAATTTTTCTTGCATCAAAGGAAATTTTCTTATCCTGAGCTTCAGGTTTGCCCCTTGCGTCAGCATTGATTGACTCAAGGAAGGCATCTATCAGCAGGTCGACATCACCCTCGCGCTCACGCAAAGGCGGCAACTTAAGAATGCCCACAGCCAAACGATGAAATAAATCTTCGCGGAATCGTCCCGAGGCAACATCAGCAGCCAAGTCTCTGTGAGTAGCTGCAATGATTCGAACATCAACCTTAATGGCTTTTGAATCGCCAAGTGGTGTAACTTCTTTTGCCTGAAGAGCTCTAAGCAAACGCACCTGCGTATCAGGAGGCAAATCGCCCACTTCATCTAAAAAGAGCGTTCCACCATCAGCCTCTTGAAAGTGCCCCTTGCGAGTTCCAGTTGCGCCAGTAAATGCCCCTTTGACATGACCAAACAATTCAGAGTTAGCCAACTCAGGCGCAATAGCCCCGCAGTTGACTGTAATGAATGGCTTTTCGGCCCTGTCGCTAGCAGCACGAATGGCTTCAGCAAAAAGCTCTTTACCCGTACCTGTTTCACCCAAGATAAGAACAGGAACATCATGAGCTGCAATGCGCTGAGCCAATTGAATCTGGTTTTTTACTGCGGAACTCTTGTGAATGATCTTGCCAAAATGAGGTGCTGCCTCTTGCGGCCCATTAGCAAGCCGCTCAATTCGACGGCCACTGCGTTGAAGGTACTCAGGCAAAAAGTCACTAGCTAAATCGAATTGGAAGTCGACTGAGTCGAGACCGTTTTCCTTGGATGTCTGGATGAGTTTCGCTGGGAAACGCGTCTTAGCCAACATGATCCAAATTGCAGCCATCGCAGGCGTACCTGGACTGAGATGAAAAGTTAGATCGACATCTTCACGCGGCAAACCCAAGACTTTGAGATGCTTGCTCACCTCTTCGTAAATAGAGGCGTAGTGAATTGGACTGACCAAATCCATCTCTTGTAGATCTATCACGTTGCTTGAGTAACCGAACTTCTTCTCAAGCCACTCGCAGAAGTTTGCACTGCGCTCATGCGGGAAATTGGTCAAAAGACAAACGCGATCAAATTGCAAACCGGCCTGCAATGCCGTCGCAATTGGGCCCAGACCTGACACTTCACCTTGCTCTGAAGCATCGTGGTCAGCCTTACCAATCCAAGAAATGAGCCATTGTTTGTTTTTCACGGCCTAATCATATGCAAATTAGCGGCCATGTAAGAAAATTTATCATCTAGAAGTAGTATATTTGAATTACAAAAATTATGCATATCCATTTGAAAAGAATAGTATGTGTGAGTACCCGAGGGACCCAAATTAATTAGCGGGGGGTAGGGGTATGGAGGGGTGGGTCGATACCAGAATTTGAAGGCCCCCCCCCACTTTTCCAGCGACAACCATCCAAGTTGCTGGGGCAATATCTTTTGCCGCTGGAACTGATGCAACCAAGATCATCTTGTACCTAAGTAGCCAAGCGATGTTTTATTGATATGTTTTTTGGTATGTAAAAATGAAAAACGCCCCAAGAGGGGCGTTTTTACTCACTTACTGGCGGAAGCGGTGAGATTCGAACTCACGGAAGGCTCACACCTTCGCCGGTTTTCAAGACCGGTGCATTCAACCACTCTGCCACGCTTCCAGTTGAATTCAGCCAACATTGTAATGTGTCTTTGGC
>JACCDV011057734.1_pt1 | contig 13939 bp, 10 predicted proteins | sample 7446131 | NCBI WGS metagenome assembly JACCDV01 (sample SAMN15323448, study PRJNA562643) | freshwater metagenome | isolation source: river surface water | place: USA:Blue River Watershed | collected 2017-08-17 | reverse complement strand
TTGCACCATGGCACTGCGGTCGCTGGCTAAAACCTTAGGCTGGGCTTTGAGCGGCGGTGTGGCGGCAGGGATGAATTTAACCGTATCTAATTGTCGCGATTGTGCTAGCTCTTCGGCCATGCGTAAGTGGCCAAAATGGATGGGATCAAAGGTCCCGCCTAGCAAGCCTATTCGGGCCATTTACGCGCGTACTTGGCCGTCGCCCAACACGATGTACTTGAGCGAGGTCAAGCCTTCTAAACCGACTGGGCCGCGTGCGTGCAATTTGTCGGTGGAAATGCCAATTTCAGCCCCTAAGCCATATTCAAAGCCATCAGCAAAGCGTGTCGAGGCGTTGACCATGACGCTGCTGGAATCGACTTCGCGTAAGAAGCGTCTGGCATGGCTGTAATTTTCCGTGACGATGGCTTCGGTGTGCTGTGACGAGTGCTGATTGATGTGCTGTATGGCCTCGTCCAAACCGCTGACCACTTTGCAGGAAATGATGGCCGCTAAATACTCGGTGTAGAAATCATCCTCAGTCGCGGCTTTGGCTTGTTTGACCAGCGCGCAGGTTTCTTTGCAGCCGCGAATTTCTATGCCGTGTTGACTTAGCATGTCGGCAATTTTAGGCAACATATTGGCCGCCACGGATCTGGCAATCAATAGCGATTCGGCGGTGTTACAGGTACCCAAGCGCTGGGTTTTGCTGTTTTCCACTATGCGCAAGGCTTTGTCCAAGTCGGCGTCGTCATCGATGTAGACATGGCAATTGCCATCCAAGTGTTTAATGACTGGGATGCGGGCTTCATTGCTAATCCGTTCGATTAAACCTTTACCACCGCGCGGCACAATCACATCCACGTATTGCTTCATGGTGATCAACTCGCCGACAGCGGCGCGGTCTGTGGTTTCTATCACTTGCACGGCGGCCGCAGGTAAGCCAGCCGCGGCTAAGCCTTCCTGTACCAGTTGCGCCAATGCTTGGTTGCAATGTATGGCTTCGCTGCCACCACGTAAAATGGCGGCATTGCCGGATTTGATGCACAAGCCGGCGGCATCTATGGTGACATTGGGTCGCGCCTCATAGATGATGCCGATGACGCCTAGCGGTACGCGCATTTTGCCTATTTGTATGCCACTTGGGCGGTATTTAAAATCGCTCATTTCACCTATGGGGTCATCCAGTTTGGCAATCTGCACCAAGCCGTCGGCCATGCTGATGATGGATTTTTCCGAGATGCTTAGGCGGTCTAGCATGGCATCGTCTAAGCCATTGGCGCGCGCGGCAGCCAAGTCCAGTTGGTTGGCGGCTAATAGTGTAGTTTTATCACGTAATAGGGCGCTGGCTATGTGCTGCAGGGCAAGGTTTTTTTTGTTGCTGTCCGCACTGGCCATCAGCCTCGATGCGGCACGCGCGGCCAGGCCAATGTCCTGCATGTATTTTTTTATGTCCATGATATTTGTCTGCCCATGATGTTCATCTGTCTTGGATTCTGTTTTTTCTTGGATTATACTTTTTTATAGTAAGCCTGCGTAGGTCTTAGCGTGCGCGCACTCCGGCTAAACCAAAACACAGCCGTGAAATCTCTAGCCAGGCATCGCCTTGCATGACGCCCTTGGCGGTTTTATCAATGTCGGCCAATTTTTGCACGGCCGCTTCCAATTGGCGTAAGCTCAGTCGGCTTAAAGCGCGTTTGACTAAGGATTGCCGGTCACCATAAATGCGTGCATTGCTCATGGCCTGCACGACATTTTCGCCACGCAATTCAGCTTGTTTGATGCGTAATAATGGTCGCAACACCCACATCAGAGGGTTCATGACGGCGACGGCATTTTCACCTTCGTCTTGTAAGCCTTGCAAAATGCGTACTGTGCGGGCACTGTCGCCAGCCAGCACGGCGTCGCCTAATTGAAATGCATCGTAACGGGAAACATTGAGCACCGCTTGCCTGACCGCTTCATCGCTGAGCTCGCCCTGCGGGTGCAACAGGCCTAGTTTTTGCACTTCTTGATTGGCGGCCAGTAAATTGCCTTCCACTTGGTGGGCTAGAAAATCCAAGGTGGCCGGGCTGGCTTGTTGACCTTGCGCTGCCAAGCGTGCGCCTATCCATTTTGCCAATTGATTAGCCGGCACTTCTTCTATATTAATCACCACGGCTTTTTTTTCTAAGGCAGAAAACCAAGCGCTGTTTTTCGCTTCGCGCTCCAATTTAGGCAGGATAATCAGCACGGTGGTGTCAATCAGCGCCTCGTTGGCTAAGGCCTGTAAGGCTTTGCTGCCTTCCACCCCAGGTTTGCCGTTGGGCACGCTGATTTCCAATAAACGGCGGCTGGCAAACAAGGACAGGGCGGCGCCGTAGGAAGCAATCTGTTGCCAATTAAAAGCGCGCTCCACCAACAAACTGTTGCGTTCATCAAAGCCCTGCAGGCGGGCCGCCTGCCTAATCGCATCCAAGCATTCCCGGTGGGCTAAGGGTTCGTCGCCCACCAACACGTATAGGGCTTGCAGGCCTTGCTTTAGGTGGGCTGATAATTGGGCTGGGGCGAGCTGCATGCTTACGGTTGCAAGCGTTTAATGGCGGATAATCGGCGCATGATTTCACGCACCACTTCACTGCGCATGTCCGCATTCAGTTTGTTTTCCTCGTCGAGCTTGGCCAGCAAGGCTTTATCATCGTAGGAGAAATTGCGCCGTGATTGCACGGTCTGGGGCTCGCTCCAAACAGGGTCATTGGGCAATCGGGTTCTGAAATTCAGTTTATACACCAGCTCGTATTCCTTCACGGTACCGCCACCGCTCAAGGACAAGATGCGTTTTTCATTGCTTTCGTTAAGCATTTCAAGCATCAATGCCGTTTCGTCTAGCTTGTCTAGCACCTTAATGCCGTTGCTTTTGAGCGTTTGACGCAGCTCCCTACTTACGCTCAAGTTGCTGCCTTGGATAGACAGTGTCTTGAAGGTGACTTCGCTCATGCCGCGTGGGTGAAAGCCACAGCTGCTGACCAGTAGGCCTGCCATGACTAGCCAACTGCATAGCTTGCTGCTGCGTTTCATTGCTGCAAATACCGTCAGCGTGCGCATAGGCTATCCTAAGAGACCACCACATTAATTAATTTATTGGGCACCACGATTATTTTTCTCACTTGCAGAGGTGCTGTGATGAATTTCTGCACAAAGTCTTGTTCCAGCGCCAGTTTTTCCAAAGTGGCTTTATCTTCATTTTTAGCCACGGTTAGGCTACCGCGCAATTTACCGTTGACTTGAATAACGTAGTCCACCGTGTCTTGTTCCATGGCGGCAGGGTCAGCCTGCGGCCAAGAGGCATCGAGTATGTGGCTGCCTGGGCAGAGCTCGGTCCAAATGGCTTGGCATATATGTGGCACGATGGGCGAGAGCAAGAGCGCCACATTTTGTAAGACTTCTTGCCGTACTTGGCGGCTCAAGGGCTGTGTGCTTTCCATTTTAGCCAAAGCATTCATTAATTCCATCACCGACGATATGGCGGTATTGAAGCTATGGCGCCTACCGTAGTCGTCGCCTACTTTGTCTATGGTGAGGTGCAATTGCAAGCGCATGGCTTTGAGTTCGGCGCTTAATTCACCAGCGCTGTAGGGAGCAATAGGCCCTAGCGCAACATGGTCGTAAACGGCTTTCCACAGCCGGCGTAAGAAGCGGTGTGCACCTTCAACGCCACTGTCGGCCCACTCTAAACTTTGTTCGGGTGGGGCGGCAAACATCATGAACAGCCTGGCCGTATCGGCGCCGTAGGCATCGATTAAGGCTTGCGGGTCGACGGTGTTGCCTTTGGATTTACTCATTTTCGAACCGTCTTTTAAGACCATGCCCTGGGTCAGTAAATTGGTAAACGGTTCGTCGTTGCTGATCAAGCCAACATCGCGCATGAGCTTGTTAAAAAAGCGCGCATACAGCAAATGCAAAATAGCATGTTCTATGCCGCCTACGTATTGGTCGACCGGCAACCAATAATTGGCGCGGCTATCGACCATGGCTTGCTCGCTGTTAAAGCTGGCGTAGCGTGCAAAATACCAAGACGATTCAAAGAAGGTGTCCAAAGTGTCGGTTTCACGCTGTGCTTTGCCGCCGCATTGCGGGCACGAGGTGTCGTAAAAAGTTGGGTCTTTTTTGATGGGTGAGCCGACGCCGTCCATGACCACGTCTTCAGGCAAGACCACAGGCAATTGCTCGGCTGGCACGGGCACTTCGCCACAGCTGGCACAATGCACGATGGGGATAGGGCAGCCCCAGTAACGTTGGCGCGAAACGCCCCAATCGCGTAGGCGGAATTGGCTGCGCTTTTGCCCTAGGTTTTTTGCGCTCAAGTGCTGGGCAATTGCCTCACTGGCTTGCGTAAAATTCAAACCATCAAAGTCACCGGAGTTAAACAATAGGCCGTGTTCTACCATGGGTAGGGTGTCGGCCTCAGTTTGCTTAATCACCGCTTTAATCGGCAATTGGTACTTGTTGGCGAATTCAAAATCGCGCTCATCGTGTGCAGGCACAGCCATCACTGCGCCTTCGCCGTAGTTAGCTAATACGTAGTTGGCTACCCACACCGGCAAGCGTTCGCCGCTGATAGGGTGGATGACAAATAGGCCGGTGGCCATGCCTTTTTTCTCTGCAGTGGCCAGATCCGCTTCGGCCACGCTGCCACGTTTGCATTCGGCGATAAACGCGGCCAGTTCAGGGTTGTTTTGCGCCGCTAGGCTGGCCAAGGCATGTTCGGCGGCGACGGCGACATAGCTTGCGCCCATCAAGGTGTCGGGACGCGTGGTGTAGACTTTAAGTGTGGCTTCTTGCGCTTTACCGTCCTGGCCCTGGATAGGGAAGCAGACTTCGCAACCGTGGCTTTTGCCTATCCAATTGCGCTGCATGGTTTTAACTTGCTCAGGCCAGCCGTCTAGTGTGTCTAAATCGCTGAGCAGCTCTTCTGCGTAGGCGGTGATTTTCATGAAATATTGCGGGATATCGCGTTTTTCTACTAAAGCGCCACTGCGCCAGCCGCGCCCATCGATGACTTGCTCATTGGCCAGCACGGTGCCGTCTACTGGATCCCAGTTGACCGTGGCGGTTTTCTTGTAGATCAAACCCTTTTTGTACAATTCGGTAAATAACCACTGTTCCCAACGGTAGTATTCCGGCTTGCAAGTAGCGATTTCCCTGCTCCAATCGACGCCCAAGCCCAATTGCTTAAGTTGGGTTTTCATGTGTTCTATGTTTTCATAGGTCCATTTTGCCGGGGCGGTATTGTGCTTAATCGCTGCATTTTCTGCCGGTAGACCAAACGCATCCCAGCCCATGGGTTGCATGACGTTGTAACCCTTCATCTTATGGTAGCGGCTCAAGACATCGCCTATGGTGTAGTTGCGCACGTGGCCCATGTGTAGGCGACCCGATGGGTAGGGGAACATGGATAAGCAATAGTATTTTGGTTTATCGCTTGCTTCCTTGGCAGCAAAGGTTTGCTTGCTTTCCCATTCGTTTTGGGCGCTGCGTTCGATTTCTTGGAAGGGGTACTGCTGCTGCATAATTTAAGGCTTCATGGAATTAAATGGAATGGCTAGATTATACCTTTGGCCGCCCAATAATGCGATTTTTAGCAGGAATAATCGCAGTGCTTTTTAGGCTTTGGGCGCACCTAACAAGCGGTGGGATGCAATCAGCTTATACAGCATTAAGCCGACCACTGTGGTCAGTGCCAGCCCCAGCCAAAATACAGCAGGCAAGGCGGGCCGAAGAAAGGCGGCTAGTTTATGCATAGCATTCATTGGGCCGCAGCTGCGCGGCCCAATTAGGACTTAGTTTAGCGCGGCAAAAATGCTGTCGCGTATTGCGTTCATGTCGCCTAAGCCATTGACAAATACGTGCTTGGGCGCACCTGCGGTGCCGCTTTTTGCCCAGTCGGCATAGTATTTGACCAAGGGTTTGGTTTGGCTGTGGTAGACATCGAGTCTAGTCATGACGGTTTCGGCTGCATCGTCCGGACGTTGCACCAAGTCTTCACCGGTGAGATCGTCTTTGCCGGCTACTTTGGGTGGGTTGAATTTGATGTGGTAAGTGCGACCACTGGCTGGGTGTGAGCGACGGCCACTCATGCGTTCAACGATGGCGGCATCAGGCACGTCAATTTCCACCACGTAATCTATGCCCACGCCGGCATTTTTCATGGCCTCGGCTTGGGGGATAGTGCGTGGGAAACCATCGAATAAAAAGCCATTGGCACAATCGGCTTCCTTGATGCGTTCGCTGACCAAGCCTATGATCACTGCGTCTGGCACCAAGCCGCCGCTGTCCATGAAGCTTTTTGCTTCTAAGCCCAACGGTGTGCCGGCTTTAACAGCGGCACGCAACATGTCCCCGGTTGAGATTTGCGGAATGTTAAATTTTTCACGTAAGTAGGTAGCCTGTGTGCCTTTGCCTGCACCTGGCGCGCCTAGAAGAATAATACGCATAAAGTCGTCCTAAAAAAGTTGGTTGGAAATGCTTGCTGTGCTGTGGTTATTTAGTAATTATTACGGTGGTCATTATATCAGCTCAGGTAATTGGCGATGGCGACAAAATCGGCCACGCTTAAATTTTCTGCCCGCTGTTGCGAGTCTATCTGCAAAGCCGCAAAGCCGTCGTCTGCCAGCAAGCCCTTGAGGGTATTGCGCAAGGTTTTTCGGCGTTGGGAAAAAGCCGCCAACACGACCTTTGCGAATACGCTTTCATCCTTGGCGATATAAGGACGGGTGGCATGCGGTACGCAGCGTACAAAGGCCGATTCCACTTTAGGCGCAGGCTCGAAAGCCGTGGGCGGCACGGTGATTAAATAATCCATGTGCAAGTGGTATTGCAGCATCACGCTCAGCCTGCCGTAAGCCGGGGTGGATGGCTGGGCCACCATGCGTTCCACCACCTCTTTTTGCAACATAAAGTGCATGTCGGTGATGTGCGATAGATTGGCCAGCAAATGGAACAAGATGGGCGTCGAAATGTTGTAGGGCAGGTTGCCGGTAACACGTAAGCCGTGACCCAAGCTGGTGAAATCGAATTTTAGGGCATCGGCGTTGTGTATGCTGATGCTGGCTTGGGCATAGGCCGGTTTGCTGTACTCAGCGTTCATCCAGCTGATGATGTCGCGGTCCACTTCCACCACGTGCAGCTTTTTTAAGGTGTGCAACAGCGGCTTGGTCAATGCGCCTAGCCCTGGCCCTATTTCCACCATTAGGTCAGAAGCTTGCGGCGCAATGGCTTCTACTAAGCTGTTGATGACGCCACGGTCGGTGAGGAAGTTTTGCCCAAAGCGTTTTTTTGCGACGTGTTTCATGAGGTGGTCTACCGGGGTTTGCTGTTTTGCTGAGCGAGCGCTATGGCCAGTGCTATGGCGGCCAGCATGCTGCCTAGGTCTACCTTGCCACTGCCCGCTAGGCTTAATGCCGTGCCGTGATCCACTGAGGTGCGCACGATGGGCAAGCCCAGCGTCACGTTAACGCCAGTGCCAAAGCTGGCGTGCTTAAGCACCGGCAGCCCTTGGTCGTGGTACATGGCCAGCACGGCGTCGGCTGATTTTAAATTGGCTGGCGAAAACAAGGTATCGGCTGGCAGTGCGCCTATTAAATGCATGCCTTGCGCGCGCAATTTTTCTAATACGGGGTTGATGATTTCAATCTCTTCACGGCCCAGGTAGCCGTCTTCCCCTGCATGCGGGTTAAGCCCGGCGACTAAGATGCGCGGCTGTGCGATGCCAAATTTTGTGATTAAGTCCTGTTGCAAAATGCGCAAGGTGGTCTCAAGCCCAGCTTGGCTAATCGCAGTCGGTACGTCTTTGAGGGCTAAATGCGTGGTCGCCAGGGCTACGCGCATGCCACCGCCCACCAGCATCATGACCACCTGTGGGGTGCCGCTTAGTTCGGCTAAAAATTCCGTGTGACCCGTGAACGCGATGCCGGCTGCATTGATGATGCCTTTATGCACGGGGGCCGTGACCAGCGCATCAAAATCATGATTTAGGCAGGCTTGCGTGGCGACGCTTAGGCAGTCCAATACGTACTGACTGTTGCCGGCATTAAGCTCGCCTGGCGTGGCTGTTTGCGCTAAGGCTTGGTCCCAAACCGTTAAGCTGCCGTTGCCCAAGTGCTTGCTAGGTTTGAGGGGGTCATACGCCTGCGTGCGCAAATCCAATTTAAGTAAGGCGGCACGGGCCGCTAGCATCTCGGCATTGGCTATGACGACCAGCTCCGCATCCAGTGTATGCTGGGCCAGCATGACGCATAGGTCTGGGCCTATGCCAGCCGGCTCGCCAGCGCTCAGTATGATTTTAGCTAAGAAAGTGCTCACACGATGGTTCAGTTTTTATTGAAGCGTTGGTTTGCAGTCGGGTAATTAAAACTTATCTTCAAGCCGAATTTCCACGTAAGCGCGGTCGCGTAATTCACGTATCCAATCTTGATAGGCTTCGTCGGCTTTTTTGGCGCGAATTTCTTGTCGAGCTTTTAGTCTGGCAGCTTCTTTGCTCATGTCTTGGCTGCGGCGCTCTAGCACTTGGATGAGGTGCCAACCAAATTGCGTGCGCACTGGCGCACTGATTTGCTGGTCTTGAAGCTCGTTCATGGCTTTTTCAAATTGAGGCACGGTGTCACCCGGGTTGATCCAATTCAAATCGCCGCCGCTGGAGGCAGTGCTGTCTTCCGAATATTGCCTGGCCAGTGCTTCAAATTTTTCGCCGTTATTTAAGCGTTCTTTGAGGCCGTCTATTTTTAGCTTGCCGTCTTTTTCAGACATGATTTCCGACAGCTTAATTAAAATATGACGAGCATGGGTTTGCTGTATCACTAAGGGCGAATTGCCACCACGTTTATTGCTTAATTTTAAGACGTGGAAGCCATTCGGGCTGCGTAGTGGGGCAGACACCTCGCCTATTTTCATGGTTTTTAGCGCATCGAGAAACAAGGCTGGCATTTGTGCGGCGCTTTTCCAGCCCAAGTTGCCGCCTTCTAATGCATTGGGTGCATCCGAGTAACTGGCTGACACCTTGGCAAAACTCACCCCGGCTTTAAGGTCGCTGAGCGCCTTGTCAACTTTACTTTTAGCCTTTTGTATGTCTTCTGTGGCGCCCTCTTCGGGGGTGCGTATCAGCAAGTGGGCAATCTCGTACTCGTCTTGATTCTCATTGTTGGCCGCTTGGCTGGTTAAAAAGTTATCGATTTCCGACTCGCTGACATTGACGCGGCCATCCACTTCCCGTTCACGCAAGCGTGCCAAGGTAATTTCACTGCGTATGTCTGACCTGAACTTGGTCATGCTAACACCGTCTTTAGCCAGCGCTTCGGCGAATTCGGCTTGGCTTAATTGGTTTTGCTCGGCAATTCGACTGATGGTTTTATCCAGTTGATTGTCGTCTACTTTAAGACCGGTTTGCGCGGCGTATTGCAGTTGCAAGGTGTCGCTGATGAGGCGCTCTAGAATTTGTTTGCGCAGTATGTCCTCTGCTGGCAACTCGGTGCCTTGCTTTTTAAATTGTGCCTTCACCGTTGCCATGCGGCTTTCCAACTCTTGCTCGGTGACCACGGTTTGGTCGACGATGGCCACGATGCGATCCATTTCGACTACTTCTGCGGCTAGGGCATTAAATTGGTAAGTCAAGCTCAGCCCCGCTAACAAGGCCATGCATTTAAAAAAATGTTTAGTAGAAATGGGCAAAATAATCACTCGTGTTTAAGGTTGTTTATAAGTTTCAGGGATACTCCCTGAGTGCATATAGCCTGGAATGCTGCGTTCGATAACTTCCATGGGGTTAATGCCTATGGACGCTATGCCACCTAATTCCACTTGGAAAAATAAGGCGTACACATCGCCCGAAGTCGCGGTGCTTATTTTATGCATTACCGTTCGCGTTTGCCAGCAACCAGCATCATACTCTAATCCAGCTAGCGTTTCGACGACCTGCTTGTCTAAAAGAGAATAGTTGACGCGTGCGATACCGTACCAGCCTTTGCCCAGCGGCCATTGCCCAGACAAATCTACCTGCTCTATCGAGTCTTGCCGGTAACTGTAACTGAGGTTCAAGGCCTTGCCTGGTTCCGGGGTGAAGCGACTGGTCAGCGTGGTGCTGACGAAGTGGTCTTGGTCGGTGTTGTATTGCCAAAACGCATCCATATTCCAGTGGGTTTTTAGGTTGGTGCTGAGCCCGGCCAAGATGTCTGAGCTGTTGCTGCTTCTGTAAGCACTTTGGTCAGTGTAATCAAGCGCAACTTTTTGCTCGTTAAAGTAATAGCGCTGGCCTACCGTGGCAGACAGGCGTTGTGTGCCACTGTCGGTTTCAATTAAGCGGGCGGTCAATGACAGGCTAAGTTGGTTGGCATTATTGATTCTGTCGTTTCCGTTAAACTGATTTTCAGCAAATAGGCTACTGAAATTTAAGTCAGACTGACTGGTATCAAATACTGGCATGTCGGCTTGATTGACGTTAGGGATATACAAGTAAAACAGCCTGGGCTCTATGGTTTGCGTGTACGCTCGGTCGGCAATTTTAAAATCCCTATCAAAAAATAAGCCACCGTCTAGGCTGGTTATGGGCAAAGTCCGGTGGTAGCTGTCGTGGTTGTTAGGGTCGTTATCTAAGCTGTAACTGGTGTGATGCAGACCTAGTTTTGGGGTGAGGTAGCCGTATGCCTGGCTCATGGGTAGGCTCACGCTAGGGTAGAGCGTGGCTCGGATACCGGTCGCTGCGATGGGTGCATGCTGGTTTTGATCAAACGATACCAGCTCACTGTACATTTGGCCGTAGACCTTGCCGTAAAATTTTTCGCCTATCAATGATAACTGTGGCAGGCGTTGGTAAGGGTAAGACGTTTGATCCAAAGTTTGAAACTGTTGTGCCAAGGCATTAAAACGCCAAGTTTCATCGCTGTAATCCAGATTAAATTGCTGCGGTAAATTCACCCGGCTGGTGTTGGTGATGAGCGTGGACAAGTCAGCAAAGTATTGGTCATCCGATACTTTTTCTACGCTGTAGCCAGCCGACCAGCCTTGCTCAAATTGATGTTGGTGCTGTAAGTTGGCGTAATAACGATTTTTGCCATTTTGATTGTCATCGGGCAAGTATTCTAGGTTGTCTATACCGAAAAAATTATCTTCTAAGTAGCGAAATTCCCCTTGCAATTGCAGGCCGCGTCGACTTAACATGCGGCTGGTGATGGTGGCGTCTTTATTGGGCGAAATGTTCCAGTAGTAAGGCACGGCCACTTCCACACCACTGTTCGAAGTGGTGCCGTAGGTGGGGGCCAGTAAGCCGCTTTTACGTTGGTCATTGTAAGAAAAATTTAGCCATGGCGTGTACAGCACCGGCACGCCTTTGACCTCCAAATGGGCATTTTTGGCACTGCCGGTTTCGCTGTAGTTGTTAAGCTTCAATTCGTCGGCGGTGATGTACCAATCGTCCACTCCCGGTGCGCAAGTGGTGTAGCGCGCCTGTTTAAAGCGTCTGACATCTTGCCCTTCAAACAGCACGCTTTTGGCCTCGCCTCGGCCTTCTGCGGTGAGTTTTTTTGCGCTAAAAGTGGTGCTTAGGTATAAAGAACCCAGCACGTCGCTGGCTGAGCCGTTTAAGGATTTGGTTGGGTAGTCCAGCGTGCTTTTGTTGTTGTCCTCGACGCGCGGCGGGCTGACTGCTGTTGGCCGTGCGCTAGCATTTTTCAACATTCTAAAACTGGCATTTTTAAATTCGCCCAACTGGTCTGAAAGTTTTAAGCGCAATTCTGAGCCCTCGATTTGCGCGTTGTCTAAGGTAATTTGCACGTTGCCTATGACGTGCAATTCATCATTTTGCAGGTCGTAATCTATACTGTCCCCGGAGACACTTTGCTTGCCACGGCGCATGGACGCGTTACCAATGGCGCGCATTTTGCGGTCCAGATGCAGTTCCAGTTGGTCGCCATCTATTAATACGCTGTCATTAGCTACTAGCGGATTGTCGGCAAAGCATGGCCAGGCGTAGCAAAAAAAAGCCGCCAGCAGGCCGCTAGAAAAACGCCTGTTCAACATGCGGTTTTCCCATGCTTAATCAAGCTAGCGCTGCTTAGATAAGAAGGTGAACGGGTGAGCACGGGTGGTTAGCTGCGGTTTTATTTTAAGGATGAGTTTATCGATGCTAAAATCTCACAAATAGGGCTTTTTGGCAATCAGTAAATGGCTATATAGCCTGGCCAAGCACCCTATTGCTGGCGCGTTTTTTATTGCGTAGAGCAGACACGATCACATTATATAACATTGGATAAGCCCCCGTGGACGACAGACAGCAACAACTCACTATATGGCTTAATACGGTCTTGCCATCGGCCAACTTTACCCTCACTAGCGCATCGGCGGATGCCAGTTTTAGGCGCTATTTTAGAGTGCATTTAGCACAAGCGCATTTAGGCCATAGCAGTTTAATTGCCATGGATGCGCCGCCACCTCAAGAAGACTGTGGCCCGTTTGTTCGCATCGCCCAACTTTTTCTAGAGGCTGGGCTGAATGTGCCGCAGGTGTTGGCGCAAGATTTAAACCTAGGATTTTTATTGTTAAGTGATTTGGGTGACGATACCTATTTGTCGCAATTAAATGCACAAACCGTTGCACCGCTTTATCAGGCCGCGACCGACAGCTTGATCAAATTGCAATTAGCCAGCAAAGCCAATGCCTTGCCTGATTACGATGAGGCTTTGCTGAGCCGTGAGATGCAGTTGTTCCCGGATTGGTACGTGGCCAAGCAGCTTAATTTAAGCTTAACGGCTGAGCAGCAAGCCGTGTTAAATAACACCTTTGCTGTTTTAAACAACAATGTCCTAGGGCAAGCAAAGGTCTATGTGCACAGGGATTTTCACTCGCGCAATTTAATGCTGACCACAGAAAATAACCCTGGCGTGCTGGATTTTCAGGATGCGGTGTACGGCCCCATCACCTACGATTTAGTGTCCTTGTTAAAAGATGCCTACGTCAGCTGGGATGAAGAGCAGGTGATAGACAGTGCGGTTCGCTATTGGCAGCCCGCCAAAAAAGCCGGTCTGCCGGTGCCGCATGATTTCAGCGAGTTTTACCGTGACTTTGAATGGATGGGCGCACAGCGGCACATCAAAGTGTTAGGCATATTTGCCAGACTCAGTTACCGGGATGGCAAGCATGCCTACCTTAAAGACCAGCCTTTAGTCATGACTCAGTTGCGCAAGGTATGCGAGCGTTACGTGGAATTAAGGCCCATGTTGCGTCTGCTTAATCAGTTGGATAAAGTCGTGCCGCAAGCAGGCTATACCTTCTAATGAAAGCGATGATATTGGCGGCTGGTCGTGGTGAGCGTATGCGGCCATTGACCGACTTCACGCCTAAGCCTTTATTAAAGGTCGGTGGCAAGCCGCTGATTGTTTGGCACTTGGAGCGTCTGGCGCAAGCTGGGTTTAAAGAGGTGGTGATCAACCATGCCCATTTAGGTGAGCAGATTGAACAAGCCCTGGGCAATGGCAGTCTATGGTCTATGCGCATAGAATACAGCCCAGAACAGCAGGCTTTAGAAACGGCTGGCGGCATCGCTCAGGCCTTACCATTGTTAGGCGACCAGCCTTTTTTGGTGGTTAATGGCGACATCTATACCGAGATTGATTTTGCGCCATTGGCGGCCCACAAGCTGACGCCTAAGCTGGCCCATTTGCTGATGGTGGATAACCCACCTCAGCATCCTGAGGGTGACTTTGCTATTGTCGATGGCTGTTTGTGCGAAAGTGGATCGGCCAAGCTTACTTTTTCTGGTGTGGGAGTCTACCACCCCAGTTTGTTTGCCAGTGTGGCTAGGGGGCAAGCGGCCAAATTAGCGCCCTTGTTACGTTTGGCCATGGCCCAGCAACAAGCCACAGCTGTCCATTATGCCGGCGTTTGGCATGACATAGGCACACCAGAGCGCTTGCAAAGTTTAGATCAGCACTTATTA
>JACCDV010086484.1_pt1 | contig 13942 bp, 11 predicted proteins | sample 7446131 | NCBI WGS metagenome assembly JACCDV01 (sample SAMN15323448, study PRJNA562643) | freshwater metagenome | isolation source: river surface water | place: USA:Blue River Watershed | collected 2017-08-17 | reverse complement strand
TCGGTTTCATCAACATCAACCAGAACAAGATCATCAAGATCTTCTCGGTGGCCAGCGTGTCGCTGCTGCCACCAACGCTGGTGGCCAGCAGCTACGGCATGAATTTCCAGTTCATGCCCGAGCTGGGTTGGACGCTGGGCTACCCGTTTGCGATCGCGCTGATGGTGGTGTCGGCGGTGGTGCCGATGGTGTACTTCCGCAAGCGCGGCTGGCTTAAGTGAGCACCCACTCGCTCACAACAGGTTGAGCGCCTTGCGCACGATGCGCCCGCTGTAGTGGCGCGCCACCTGCTGCAAGAAGTGCTGAAAATCGACGTGGGCCGCGTCGTCGGCGCGATCCGAAATGGTGCGCACGGCCGCGAACGGCACGCCGTAATCCGCACAGACCTGAGCGACGGCCGCGCTCTCCATGTCCACCGCCAACGCCTCGGGCAGCGCAGCTCGCAGTGCCGCGCTTTCGGCACTGGTGGCCACGAAACGGTCGCCGGTGACGATCTCGCCGCGGTGCACACTGGGTGAATGCAAGCCAAAGGAGCGCAAAGTGGGTTCGTCGACCAGCTTGGGCAGCCAGGTCACGGCATCCTTGGCGGCCTCGTGCAGTACCTGAGCCAAGGCCAGGTCAGCGGCAAAACGCGAACGGCCATAACCCGGCACTTCCCAGCGCGGCACGATGGGCGAGGCGTCCAGATCGTGCTGCATGAAAGCGCTGCCCACCACAATATCGCCCACCTCAACGCCACTGGCCAGCCCGCCCGCCACGCCCGTGAAAATGACCTGCTGGGGCTGAAATCGCTCCATCACGGCCGTGGCCGTGGTGGCCGCAGCCACCTTGCCAATGCCCGACAGCACCGCCACCACTTCATGCTGCTGCAAATGACCTTGCCAGAACTCCCGCGCGCCCGAACGCAGCGGCTGCTCGTCGGACATGAGGTGCAGGATTTCGGCCAGCTCTTCGCGAACGGCGCTGATGACGGCAATGCGTTGGCCCATGTGCTTGGCTCCGGCTAGGTTTTATCGCGCAGCTCCCGGCGCAAAATTTTGCCCACCGGGGTTTTGGGCAACTCGGCGCGAAACTCGATCAACTTGGGCTGCTTGTACCCGGTCAAGGCGGCTTTGCAGTAGTCTCGCACATGTTGCTCGCTCAGGGCGGGGTCTTTCTTGACGACGATCAACTTCACCGCTTCGCCGGAATGTTCATCGGGGATACCCACCACCGCGCACTCGAGCACGCCGTCCATTTCTGCGACGACCTCTTCCACCTCGTTCGGGTAGACATTGAAGCCGCTGATCAGGATCATGTCTTTCTTGCGGTCCACGATCTTGAAATAGCCACGCTCGTCCATCACGGCGATGTCACCGGTTTTGAACCAGCCGTCGGCGGTCATCGCCTTGGCGGTTTCGTCCGGGCGTTGCCAGTAACCGGCCATCACCTGGGGGCCCAGGATCGCGATTTCGCCTGGGCGCCCTGGTGGCACTTCCTCGCCTTCGTCGTCGATGCACTTCATGCGGGTGCTCGGCAAAGGCACACCGATGGTGCCGGTGAACTCGGTGTTGGTGACCGGGTTGCAACTGGCCGAGGGACTGGTTTCCGACAACCCATAACCTTCGCAAATGGGGCAACCGGTGCGTTCCAGCCAGCGCTTGGCCACCGCTGCCTGAACCGCCATGCCCCCGCCGACCGACACCTTGAGGTTGCGCCAGTTGACCGTGTCGAAATCCGGGTGGTTGAGCAGCGCATTGAACAGCGTGTTGACCGCTGGGAAGCTGTGAAAAGTGTGCTGGCTCAAGGTCTTGAGCACCGCTGACAGACCGCGCGGGTTGGGAATGAGCAGCGTCTTGCCGCCGGTGCGCAGGCTCAGCATCATGTTCACCGTGAAGGCGAAGATGTGGTACAGCGGCAAGGCGCAAACGCTGGTGGGTTGCTCGTTGGCCGGGATTTTCTGCATCACCGGGGCGTTCCACGCCTCGGACTGCAACACGTTGGCGATGACGTTGCGGTGCAGCAGCACAGCGCCCTTGCTCACGCCGGTGGTGCCACCGGTGTATTGCAGCAATGCCACGTCGTCCGGTCCGATGGTGGGCTGTTGCAGCGTTTGCCGGGCACCTTGGGCCAGCGCGTGGTTGAAGCGCACCGCGCCGGGCAGGTGGAACGGTGGCACCAGCTTTTTGACATGGCGCACCACGTGGTTGACAAGGGCTCCCTTGAGCCACCCAAGGCGGTCCCCCATGGCGCACAGCACCACATGCTTGACCGGGGTGTGCGCGATGCACTGCTCCAGTGTGTGGGCAAAATTTTCGATGATGACGATGGCCTTGGCGCCTGAATCCTTGAGCTGGTGTTCCAGTTCACGCGCGGTGTACAAGGGATTCACGTTCACCACCACAAAGCCGGCCCGCAACACCGCCGCCACCGCCACCGGGTATTGCGGCACGTTGGGCATCATCAAGGCCACACGGTCGCCACGCACCAGTCCTTTACCCTGCAAATAAGCGGCCAGGGCCTGGGACTGGCGGTCGGTGTCGGCGTAGCTGAAGTCCTTGCCCAGAAAGTGATAGGCGGTGCGGTCGGCGTAGCGGCTGAAACTGTCTTCCATCAAAGCCACCAGTGAGGCGTACTGGGCCGGCTCAATCTCTGCGGGCACACCCGGGGGATACGCGCCCAGCCAGGCTGGGGCAGCGTTGACGTGATTCGTCATGCAGGACTCCGTGCTCTTGTCTCAGTTCGATAGGTGGGCGTGATCGCCTCTTGCCGATCGATTATGGCCCCTTATCGTGCGCGACGGGGTCGTGTTTTTCCCTGACAACAGACTGACATTATTGGGCAGAAACCGGGCTCAGGCGCCCGGCGGGCGGGCGATCCGGTCGAGCACTTCCAGTGCGTGCGCTTCGCCCTGCTGGACGATGCTGTCAAACCGGCGCCACTGCAACAAACCGACGCGGGCCAGGGGCGGGTTGAAGTACACATCGCACAGGCGGCGAGACTCGTCCTGGCGCGAGATGCTGTACAGGATGCTGACGTTGAGCAGGTAAGACACGAGCGAGGGCAAGCGGTACTTGCGCTGAGCCCGAGGTTTCCATCGGTCGAGCAGCAGCGTCCAGGGGCCGGGTACTTCGTCAAAGTCCAGCTTGCGCGCGGTGCGGGCGCTGAGGTCGACCCCGAATACTCGCCCAACGCCGCGCATCTCGCGCATCGCATCAACGGGAAAGTTATTGAACGTGCCGCCATCGCACAGCAAATCGCCATCGCGCACCACCGGCGGCAAGGCGCCAGGAATGGCGATGCTGGCGAGCAGCGACTGCGCCAGATTGCCCTGGGTCAGCCGCAGTTCCTGCCCCTGTGAGTAGTTGCTGGCGACACAGAAATACCCCTTCCAGAGGTCCACCACGTCGGCCGGTCCGCCCGTCAATCGTTCGATCGAGCGGTGGATCAGCCGCCGCACCCGCTGCCCCTTGATCAAGGACAGCAGAGGAAGCCAGTTGTAGTCGCCCGTGGGGTTGACGCGGAACGCCTCCCGAGCGATGTTGATGGTGTCGTCCACCGGGCCATCGGCAGCGATGACGGCGGCCATGACCGCGCCCATGCTGGTGCCGCCCACGCAATCGACCTCGATCCCGCGCTGCCGCAATGCCTTCCAGACGCCCAGGTGCGCGAAGCCACGAGCACCGCCACCGGCCAGCACCAGCCCGACGGCGTTGCGGCTGAGGATGCGCGCCAAACGCGCCATGTCGCGGTCAAGTTCGGGCCGCAGGTTGAGGTGGCCGGTCACCGGGCGCCGGTCGACCCAGCGCCGCATGCCCATGGGGGATATGCGGTCGGCAGGGTGCAACAAAAGCAAGGTTTCTGCGGCCTCGCTGCGCTGCGGACGCTGGGTCAGGCACGCTTGCTCGATCGGATGCACCACGGCGGGCTGGTCGGCCTGCGCCAGCAGCAACACCTCGTCGCTGTGCTGAATGCAGCGCTCGGTCCAGACGCGGTCGTCCGGATCGGCCACCATCAGCACGAAGTCGTTTTCAGCCTCCAGCGCATCGAGCGCCACGTCGCCGGCGCTCGCGGTGGCGCACACCACCCGTCCAAAATCGGCCAGCGCCGTTTGCAGACGTCGCGCAAACGGCAGCGCCTCCACGCCGTCGGTGATGGGCAACAGACACACCATCACCGGCGCAGGCATGGGACGGGCTTGCTGCTGGGTTTGCAGGCGGTGGATGATCTGGCGCGTCAGCGCGATGGAGGCCTGTGGATAGCGCGACACCAGCAACTCGAAATGCGCCTTGTCGATGCGGGCCAGCAACGTGTGGCGAATCGCCACCACGGTGGCAGATCGCGGGGCACCGGTGTACAGGCTGATTTCACCGATGATCTCGCCACGCCCCAGCTCCCGCACCACCCGGTTATCGCCGTCGGCACCTCGCAGGTAAACCCGCAATCGGCCGCTGAGCGAAAGGTAGGCATCGTCGCCCGGCTCGCCCTGTTGCATCAGCACATCGCCAGCTTCCAGCTGCACCCAGCTGACGTGATCGTAGATGGCGTTCAGCACGCCACTGCCGATTTCGCCAAACTGGGCACGCAAATGGTGGGCCAGCAGCGCATGCCTGCGCTGCAGTTCGTCGTGTTGTGTCTCCATATTCACGCAAGTCTGTCGGAAATGACACCGCTCGACAAGCGGGCCCAACGGTGGCCTGTCGTGCGCGCGACAAGCCCGAGACCCGGCCCTGCGTCGGTCAATCGCTTACTCGACCGCCTTGGTCATGTCCTCGACGACCTTCTTGGCGTCACCGAACACCATCATCGTCTTGTCCATGTAGAACAGCTCGTTGTCGAGACCGGCATAACCGGCGGCCATGGAACGCTTGTTGACGATCACCGTCTTGGCCTTGTAGGCCTCGAGGATGGGCATGCCGTAGATCGGGCTGCCCTTCTGCAACGCCGCCGGGTTCACCACGTCGTTGGCGCCCAGGATGATGGCCACGTCGGCCTGGCCAAACTCACCGTTGATGTCCTCCATCTCGAACACCTGGTCGTAGGGCACCTCGGCCTCGGCGAGCAGCACGTTCATGTGCCCCGGCATGCGGCCAGCCACCGGGTGGATGGCGTACTTGACCGTGATGCCCTTCTCGGTGAGTTTGTGCGCCAGCTCCTTGACCGCGTGCTGGGCACGGGCCACCGCCAGGCCATAGCCGGGGACGATCACCACCGTCTCGGCGTTGCCCAGCACAAATGCGGCGTCGTCGGCGCTGCCGCTCTTGACCGGACGCTGTTCGGCCTTGGCGCCACCGGCGGTGGCGGCTTCGCCACCAAACCCGCCCAGGATGACGTTGAAGAACGACCGGTTCATGGCCTTGCACATGATGTAGCTCAGGATCGCACCCGACGAACCCACCAGCGAGCCGGCGATGATCAGCATCGAGTTGTTCAAGCTGAAGCCGATACCGGCCGCCGCCCAGCCCGAGTAGCTGTTGAGCATGGACCCCACCACCGGCATGTCGGCGCCGCCAATGGGAATGATGATCAGCACGCCCAGGATGAAGCCCAGCGCGATCACGATCACGATGTCCGTCCAGCTCTGCGAATGCCAGAAGCCAAAGCAGAAGAACAGCACCGCCAGACCCAGCACCAGGTTGAGCTTGTGCTGGCCCGCGAAGGTGACGGGCGCACCCTGGAAAAGGCGGAACTTGTACTTGCCCGACAGTTTGCCGAAGGCTATGACCGAACCCGAGAAAGTGACGGCGCCGATGAAGGCGCCCAGCGCCAGCTCGATGCGATTGCCGCCCGGGATGGCCTCGCCCTTGGCGACGATGGAGAAAGCCCAGGGTTCAGCCACCACAGCCACCGCGATGCAGACCGCAGCCAGACCGATCATGCTGTGCATGAAGGCGACCAGTTCGGGCATCTTGGTCATTTCCACCTTGTTGGCCATGTAGGCGCCGATGCCGCCACCGACCACCAGGCCGGCGAGCACCCAGGCCAGGCCCTGGATCGCATCCACCTGCATCTGCTGGGCCAGGCTGACGATGAGCCCGACGGTGGTGAGCGAGGCGATGGCCATGCCGGTCATGCCGAACACGTTGCCACGGATGGAGGTGGTGGGGTGAGACAACCCCTTCAAAGCCTGGATGAAGCAGACCGAGGCCACCAGGTACAACAGAACGACGAGGTTCATGCTCATTTGGCGGCTCCTTCAGCGGCGGGGGCCTTGCGCTCTTTTTTCTTGAACATCTCCAGCATGCGCCGGGTGACCAGGAAGCCACCGAAGACGTTGACCGCCGCCAGAGCCACGGCGAGCACGCCCATGGTCTTGCCCAGGCTGGTTTCGGTGAGTGCGGCGGCCAGCATGGCGCCAACGATGACGATGGCCGAAATCGCGTTGGTCACGGCCATGAGCGGCGTGTGCAGCGCGGGCGTGACGTTCCAGACCACGTGGTAGCCGACGTAGATCGCCAGCACGAAGATGATGAGGTTGAAGACAACCGGGGAGATGGCTTCCATGGGGAGGCTCCTTGGGTTACTTGCGGCGGACTTCGCCGCCCTGGGTCATCAGGCAGGCGGCGACGATGTCGTCTTCCAGATCGACCTTGAGGCTGGCCGGCGGCTCGCCCTTGGCCGCTGGCGGGGCGATGAGCTTCAGGAAGTCGAGCACGTTGCGCGCATACAGGCTGGAGCTGTCGGCGGCCACCAGCGCGGGGAGGTTGGTCTCGCCGATGATGAAGACACCGTGTTTTTGCACCGTCTTGCCGGCCTCGGTGAGCGGGCAGTTGCCGCCGGGTTCGCCGTGGGGGCCCTGGGGGCCTTTGCCCGCGGCGATGTCCACGATCACCGAGCCGGGTTTCATGGCCTTGACCATCTCTTCGGTGATGAGCACCGGCGCTGCGCGGCCCGGAATGAGCGCGGTGGAGATGACCACGTCGGCCTGCGCCACGCGCTTGGCCACCTCGACCTGCTGGCGCGCCAGCCAGCTCGGCGGCATGGGGCGCGCGTAGCCGCCCACCCCTTCGGCGGCCTCTTTCTCTTCGGCGGTCTCGTAGGGCACATCGATGAACTTGGCACCCAGGGATTCGACCTGCTCTTTCACCGAGGGGCGCACATCGGATGCTTCAATGACGGCGCCCAGGCGCTTGGCGGTGGCAATGGCCTGCAGACCAGCCACGCCCACCCCGAGAATGACAACGCGCGCAGCCTTGATGGTGCCAGCTGCCGTCATCAGCATCGGGAACAGACGCTGGTACTGGTTGGCGGCCATCATGACGGCCTTGTAGCCCGCGATGTTGGCCTGGGATGACAGCACGTCCATGCTCTGTGCGCGGGTGGTGCGCGGCGCGGCTTCCAGGGCGAAGCTGGTCAGACCGGCTTGCGCCAGTGCGGCCAGACCTTCGGCATCGAAGGGATTGAGCATGCCGACCAGCGTGGCACCGGGCTTCATCAGCGCCAGTTCAGTCGCTGAAGGGGAACGCACTTTGAGCACCAGCTCGCCGGCGAAAGCGGCGGGGGCATCGACCACTTCGGCACCCGCAGCACGGTAAGCGTCGTCGGTGGCACTGGCGGCCAAACCTGCACCCGATTGCACCCGCACCACATGACCTTGCGCCACCAATTTCTTCGCGGTCTCGGGCGTCACCGCCACCCGCGTTTCGCCCGCCACCGTCTCGGCAGGTACGCCTATGTGCATCTTGGTCTCCTCACTCGTTGCAATATTGAACAGGGTGTTCCCGAACGAAGCGTAACAGGTTCACGCAACACGTCCAGCGGCCGATTTCGGGCTCACCGTTGCAAGAGTCGTTCCTGTCGTCGCGATAATCCCGGTATGCAAGAACGTTGGAAACCCAGTGTCACCGTCGCTGCCATCATCGAGCGGCAAGGGCGCTACCTGCTGGTCGAAGAGCACACGCCGGAGGGCCTGCGGCTGAACAACCCAGCCGGTCATCTGGATCCGGGCGAAGACCCCGCTGCCGGCTGCGCCCGAGAAGCGCTGGAAGAAACCGCCCACCCTTTCAGGCCCACCGCGCTGGTGGGCCTCTACCTTTCGCGCTTCCAGCGCCCGGCAACCGGCGAAGACATCACCTACCTGCGCTTTGCCTTCTGCGGTACGCTGGGCGACGCCCTGCCCGGCCGGGCTCTGGACACCGGCATCGTACGCACCGTGTGGCTGACCCCCGACGAGGTGCGCGCGAGTGTCGACCGCCACCGCAGCCCGCTGGTGCTGCGCTGCATCGAAGACCATCTGGCCGGACGGCGCTATCCGCTCGACCTCATCCATACCGACCCTTCCGTTTTGGCCCTGCGCTGAAACCTTCACCGCATTCCGCATGGCCCTCAAATCCACCATCTTCAAGGCGAACCTGCAGGTCGCCGACATCGACCACAACTACTACGCCGACCACGCGCTGACGCTGGCCCGCCACCCCAGCGAAACCGATGAGCGGATGATGGTGCGGCTGGTGGCCCTGGCGCTGAACGCGCATGAACTGCAGGACACCTGCGGTGGTGACGGCACGCTGGCTTTCGGTGCCGGCCTGTCAGACCCCGATGACCCGGACGCGCACCTGACCGACTTCACCGGGCGCAAGCGGCTCTGGATCGAGGTGGGTCAACCGGAAGACAAGCCACTCGCCAAGGCCTGCAGCCAGGCCGACGCGGTGCGGGTGTATGTGTTCAACCACGCCGCCGAGGTGTGGTGGAAAGGCATCGAAACCAAACTGACCCGGCTGGACAAGTTGCAGGTGTGGCGCCTGCCGACCGATGGCGCACAAGCGCTGACCAGCCTGGCCGAACGCAGCATGCAGCTGCAAGCCACGGTGCTGGACGGCGTGTTGACGCTCAGCAGCGACAAAGGCAGCGTGTCTTTGGAGCCCGTGCGCTGGAAGTGATCCGCACCGCGGGCTCAGCCGGCCAATGCCAGCACCGCCATCGCGGCGATGGCCGCCGTTTCGGCCCGCAACACCCTGGGTCCCAGGCTGACCGGGGCCCAGCCCTGAGCCAGCAGACGCTGCTCCTCGGTCGCTGACAAGCCGCCTTCGGGCCCATGCAACAACCACAGTGGCTGGTCTGCCGGCTGGGCGGCCGCCCAAGCAGCCAGGGGCTGGCTGCCAGGCGCCAGCGACAACACGGCGCGCGCGCCCGTCACCGCCTCGCGGCTCCAGGCGTCCAAAGCCTGCACCGGCTGCACCACAGGCACGCGGTTACCCCCACATTGCTCGCACGCGCTCACGGCCACGGCCTGCCAATGGACGCGCTTTTTTTCGGCACGATCGCCCTGCAGGCGCAGCACACTGCGCTCTGTCATCAGGGGCTGGATGCCGGTCACGCCCAGTTCGGTGGCCTTTTCCACCAACCAGTCCATGCGATCGTTGGCGGGCATGCCCACTGCCAGGTGTACGGCTCGCCTGGGCTCACGCTCGTTGGCTTCGTGCGTCAAGGCTTCTACCTCGACGCTCTGGCGGCCCATGCGCAGCACGCGGGCTGCCCATTCGCCGCCGGCCACAGGATCGCCGAACAGGGTCAAGGAGTCGCCAGGCTGCAACCGCAGCACCTGCACGTGGCGGGCGCTTTCCGGCGTCAGCTCGAAGCACTGGCCAGACTGCAAGGCGGCCGGATGGTGGATGCGGGGCACGTTTGGCTGCACCCGTGTTACATGCGCCCGTAGGCAAAGCCGCTGGCCGCGTCCCAGCCCTCGACCTTGTCGATCAGGCGCAGCAGCGGCGCCAGCTCACGGTAGCGCAGCGCGGTGCTGCGGATGTAGTGAATGAAGCGCGGCGCGTCGGCCAGATATTTGGGCTTGCCGTCGCGCAAGGTCAGCCGGGCGAAGATGCCGGCCACCTTCAGGTGGCGCTGCAAGCCCATCCACTCCACCGCGCGGTAAAAAGCACCAAAGTCCTCGCTCCAGCCGTCAAAATCCAGCAAACCGGCCTTGCGGGCCCGTTCCCAGTAGCGGATGGTCACGTCCAGCACCATGTCTTCCTCCCAGGTCAGGAAGGCGTCGCGCATCAGGCTGGCAATGTCGTAGGTGATGGGGCCAACGACCGCATCCTGAAAGTCCAGCACGCCCAGGCGCGGATCGGGGTCGTCGGCGCGCGGCAGCATCAAGTTGCGCGGCATGAAGTCGCGGTGCACAAACACCATGGGCGCAGCCAGGTTGCGCTGCACGATCTGGGCAAAGGTCTGGGTCAAGGTGCTGCGGATGGCATCGTCCAGCGCCAATCCCTTGTGCTGGGCCAGGTACCAGTCGGGAAACAGTTGCAACTCCCGCTGCAGCAAGGCCTCGTCGTAAGGCGGCAGGGCCGTGGGCCGGGACTGGGTCTGCCAGGTCAGCAAGGCGGCGGTTGCGTCCTTGAACCAGGGCAGGGCGTCATCGGGACGCTCGGGGTTGAGTGCGGTCAACAGGGTCTGGTCGCCCAGGTCCGTGAGCAGCATGAAGCCCAGCGCTTCGTCCCATGCCAGCACCTGCGGCACGCGCACACCCGAACCACGCAGCCACGCGGCCACATCCACGAAGGGTCGACTGTTTTCCTTCTCGGGCGGCGCGTCCATCACGATGACGGTGCCCCCTGCCACACGGTCTACCCTGAAGTAGCGGCGAAAGCTCGCATCGGCCGACGCCAGGCGCACGCTCTCGGCGCGCAAGCCGTGCGGGGTGCTGACGGCCGCCAGCCAGGTGGCGAACGCGGCCTGGCGGGCCGGGTCGGCCCACGCGATGTCGAGGCTGTGGGAAGTAGGGGCTGTGGACATGCGGAAATGGGGCGCCCGTGGAGGCACCAAGGCTCATGGATAATGGGCGCCTATTCTACGAAGGGCGGGGCGCAGGGTGCGCCCAACCCGGAAAGCCGCACCATCCGATTCATGCCAGTCACGCACCGTCTGCCGGCCTTGCTGCGCGCCTTGCGACCCGCCCCGCCCGGCTGGGCACTGGCATGCCTGTGCGCAACCCTGTGGCCCTGGGGCATCACGGCCGCCCAGGGGTTGGCGCTGGAGCCGTCCGATCGCCTCGCTGAGCGTCTGAGCGACGAGGCCCAGCGCGCAGCGCCCACCTTTGTGTCGGGCGACCGCATCTCTGGCCAGACCGATGTCAACACCGTGGTCGAAGGCAATGCCGAACTGCGTCGTCACGACACCGTCATCCGTGCCGACAAGTTGACCCACCAACTGGCCAGCGACACCGCCACCGCCGAAGGTCAGGTGCGCATCAACCGGCTGGGCAACGTGTTTGAAGGCCCATCGCTCACGCTCAAGCTCGACACGTTCGAGGGCGAATTCCAGCAGCCGCGCTTTGAATTCCTCAAGCAGGGCGGGCAGGGTGATGCCAGCCGCATTGATTTCATCAACGAAGATGTGGCGGTGGCCCACGACGTGCGCTATTCCACCTGCCAACGACCACCACTGGGGGCATGGACGCCAGACTGGATGGTCACCGCCAGCCGCATCGAGTTCGACAACGTGGAAGAAACCGGTACCGCCACCAATGGCGTGCTGCGCTTCAAAGGCGTGCCACTGCTGGCCTCGCCCTGGATCAGCTTTCCACTGTCGGATCGGCGCAAATCGGGCGTATTGCCGCCCACCATCAACATCGACAACCAGAGCGGGCTCGAGGTGAGCCTTCCGTACTATCTGAACCTGGCGCCCAACCGCGACGCGACTCTCTACCCGACGCTGATGACCAAGCGCGGGCTGGACCTGGGCGGCGAGTACCGCTACCTCGAAAGCGACCATGTCGGCACCCTGCGGGGGGCTTACATGGCCTCGGACCGTCTGCGCAGCCGCGACCGGTGGTCCGCCTCCATCCAGCACGTGCACGGTTTGGATGGTCTGGCAGGCAGCGGGCCGATCGGTCTGCGCGCCAACCTCAACCGCGTCAGTGATGATGATTACTGGCGCGACTTCCCGCGCAGCGGCAGCACCTTCACCCAGCGCCTGCTGCCCAACGAGGTGGCGCTGAACACCCGGGTCGGCGACTGGTCGCTCAACGGTGGCGTCTATGCATGGCAGACCCTGCAGGATCTGACGGCCCCGATCGTCGCGCCTTACGACCGGGCTCAGGTGAGCGCCAGCCGTTCGCCGTACGCCCTGTCGCTGGGTGGTTTCGGCGTGTGGAGCGCCCAGCTCAGCGGTGACGTGACGCGCTTCGATTCACCCCAGGTGGCCCTCCAACGCAACGGCCGCAACGGCACCCGCAGCCTGGCCATTGCACGTCTGGAGCGCACCTGGCAGACACCCGGCTGGTACGTGAAGCCTGCGTTGCAAATGCACGCACGCCACTACAGCTTCGACGCCGCACTGCCCGACGGCCGCCGCAGTGCGGGATTCATCGTGCCGACGGTCTCGCTCGACAGCGGTCTGGTGCTGGAGCGCGACTCGACGTTGTTCGGCACGGCCGCGGTCCAGACGCTGGAGCCGCGGGTGTTCTACAGCCGCACCCCGTACCGCAACCAGAACAGCCTGCCGGCCTATGACACGGCGCTGTACGACTTCAACCTTGCCACGGTCTACACCTCCAACCCCTACAGCGGCCACGACCGGCTGGCCGACCTGCACGCGGTCACGGTGGGCCTCACCTCGCGCCTGATCGACCGCGACAGCGGGGTGGAACTCGCCAGCATCGGCGTGGCCCAGCGCCGCCGGCTGAGTGACCAGACCGTCAACCTGGGGGAGGCGGCCGCCACTGAACGCGCGAGCGACATCCTGTTCGGCGGTACGCTGAACTGGTCGCCCCAGTGGGCCTTCAACGGCACACTGCAGTACAGCACCCAGTTGGGGGATTCGGTGCGGACCACCCTGGGTGCCCGCTACCAGCCCGGCCCGTTCCGGGTGCTGAGCGCGGCCTACCGCCTGCAGCGCAACGTGACGCCAGAAAGCGAACAGATCGACCTGGCCTGGCAGTGGCCACTGAGCGACCTGTTCGGCGGCACACCGGCCCCTATGACCAGTGGCAGCCATGGCCTGGGGCCAGGGCACTGGTACAGCGTGGGGCGCATCAATTACAGCATCCCTGACCGCAAGGTGGTGGACCTGGTGGCCGGCTTCGAATACGACGGCGGCTGCTGGATTGGCCGCGTGGTACTGGAACGCCTGCAACAAAGCCGCAGCACCGCGAACCAACGCATCCTGTTCCAGCTCGAATTCACGGGCTTCTCACGCATCGGCTCCAATCCGCTGCAGACGCTGCGCAACAACATCCCCCGCTACCAGTATCTGCGGGAAGAGGTCAACCCGCCGAGCCGCTTTGAACGTTATGAATAAGCTATCTGCATTCCTCACCGCCCTGGGGTTGGCCCTGGGCAGCACCGCCGGCGCTCAGACCGTTCGCCTGGTGGACGCCCAACCCAGTACCGGCAGCAGCCGTGGCGCCGAGCACATCGTCGTGCTGGTGAACTCCGAGCCTATCACCAGCGGTGACGTGCGCACCCGGCTGGCCCGCATCGAGCCGCCCGCTGGAGTGAGCCGGGACGAACTGGCGCGACAGGTGCTGGAACGGTTGATCGTTGAGAAAACCCAGCTCCAGTGGGCCACCGAAGCCGGTCTGAAGGTGGACGACAGCGCCGTCAACGACGCCGAAGAAAACGTGGCGCGCCAGAACAGCATGACGGTGGCGCAACTGCACCAGCGCCTGACCAGCGTTGGGCTGACGCCCGCCAGCTTCCGGGCCAACCTGCGCAACGAATTGCTGCTGCAGCGCGCCCGCGAGCGCGAGGTGGACAACCGCATCCGCATCAGCGAACAAGACATCGACGCCTACCTGCGGGAGCATCAGGGCAACGCTGACCCCGCCCAGACCACGTTGCACCTGGCCCAGGTGCTGGTGGCCGTGCCAGAAAACGCCAGTGCCGCAGAGGTGAACCGCCTGCGCCAGCGTGCCGAAGAAGCCGCGCGCCGTGCCCGCGCTGGCGAGGAATTCAAGGCCGTGGTGCAGGCCCTGTCGGACAGCCAAGACAAGCAAGTCGGCGGCTCGCTGGGCGTGCGC
>JACCDV010313338.1_pt1 | contig 13943 bp, 12 predicted proteins | sample 7446131 | NCBI WGS metagenome assembly JACCDV01 (sample SAMN15323448, study PRJNA562643) | freshwater metagenome | isolation source: river surface water | place: USA:Blue River Watershed | collected 2017-08-17 | reverse complement strand
TGGCACTAGGTACCGTCAAGTGGTTCAATGACGCAAAGGGTTTTGGTTTCATCACGCCGGACGGCGGCGGTGAAGATCTGTTCGCCCATTTCTCCGCAATCACCATGAATGGTTTCAAGACCCTGAAAGAAGGCGAGCGCGTCACTTTCGACGTGGTCGATGGCCCGAAGGGTAAGCAAGCCGCTAACATCGGCCGTGCTTAATGCGGATGTGGGCGTTGCTTAACTGACAGCGTCCCATCAGGAAAAAGCCCGCCAATTGGCGGGCTTTTTCTTTTGTTGGGTATCATGCCGCTATGGATCGAATCAGGAAATCGCTCGCGACAATGCTGGCTATCTGCATTGCGTCTGCCCCGATGCCGGGGCTAGCGGCTTCGACAGAGCTTCCCGAGCTGGGGGATGCTGCGCACGAAGTCTTGCCGCCCCAGCTGCAACGCAAGCTGGGGGCCGAGTTCTATAATGAGATTCGTTTGCGAGAACCCTCGTATATCGATGACCCGGAAATTGCCGGATATGTGAATCGGGTTGGGCGTCGCTTGGTTTCTGCAAGTGCTGATCCGAATGGCCGGTTCACCTTCTTCGTGTTGCGAGATCGACAGATTAATGCCTTTGCCACCTTTGGCGGTTATGTCGGGATTAATACAGGATTGTTGCTTGCTGCGCGGACCGAATCTGAGTTTGCTGGTGTGTTGGCCCATGAGATCTCTCACGTGACACAGCAGCATCTGGCGCGGGGCATCATGGCGGCTCAGAACCAGTCCATGTCCTCATTGGCCAGCCTGGCCTTGCTGATTCTGGCGGCCCGAGCTGGGGGCAATACGGGGCAGATGGCACAGGGGGCCGGTCAGGCTATTCAGGCGGCGAATATCCAGACACAGCTGGGTTATTCACGGGATTTTGAACGTGAGGCTGATCGGGTGGGGTATACAACGCTGACCAAGGCCGGCTATGACCCCAAAGGTATGGCCGACTTTTTTGAACGACTGCAGAAATCCACGGCCATTTATGAAAACAATGCGCCTGTCTATTTACGGACGCACCCGCTCACTACCGATCGTATTTCTGACATGCAGGGACGGGCACACAACGCCCCCTATCGTCAGGTAAGGGATTCCCAGGAGTTCTATCTGGTTCGTGCCAAATTACGCGTCATGGAAACCGTGCCACAGGATGCGCTGGCCGAATTTGAAACCCAGCTGCGTGAGCGACGCTTTGCGCATGAGTCTGCAGTTTTCTACGGCATATCCCGTGCGCAATTGCGACTTGGTCGATTTGCCGAAGCTGATAAGTCGCTCCAGCAGGCGAAAAAACTGGCACCGGCCAATCCGATGTTCGAGACACTGGCAGCCGAGATCAAACTCGGTGAAAAAGATATCGCAGGTGCAACGCATCTTTATCGCGAAGCCTACAAACGCTACCCCAATGATGAAGCATTGATGCTGGGGCTGGTCAGTGTCCTGCAACTGCAGGGGCAGAATGAAGCGGCCATCCAGATTTTGGATGCGCGTCTACGTAATGGCGTACGCGATCCGAAGTTGTATCTGCTACAGGCGCAGTCTTATGCGGCACTTGGCAAGTCCGTGCAATCCCGACAAGCCACTGCCGAAGCCTATGCGCTCAATGGTCAGACGCAGGCAGCTGTAGAGCAATTGGAATTGGCACAGCGGGAAGCCAGGCAGTTTCATGAGCAGTCGATGATCGACACACGCCTGCGAGCCTTGCGTGCTCAAGTCCTGGAAGAACGTAAGTCGGCGAATCAGTCGCCATTTTAAGTGCTATGTCCGATGAATAAGAATCCCATGACAGCATGCGCATCGCTAGAATCACCTGTTGAAATTCACAGACACCTGGATGTCTGTGGACTTAAATGCCCGATGCCAATTCTTCGTACCAAAAAAGCGCTGGCTGACATGGCCAGTGGCCAGGTTCTGGAAATTCGCGCCACCGACCCGGCGGCACAGGATGATTTTGCGGCATTCGCCCGGCAGACCGGTCATCAATTACTGAAGGTCGAAGAATCTGCGGGCACGTTCACGTTCTTACTACAGCGTAAGTAATAATGCAGCGACACCCGCCGGCCGTATTGTTCCGTGATGCGCTGGCACCGGCATCGGAAGCAGCCTGCCTACTACTCACGCGTGTTGAATCTGTCTGGCCCATTACGGATGGTGTGTCATTACGACAGGCGATGGCGGCAGCCGATGCGGCTCGTGCGCGGCATGGCTACGTCGTGTTTGCCCTGGATTATGAGATGGGGGTGTTGCTGGAACCTTGTCTGGCTAACGCTGACAACAGCACCGGACGACAGGCGCCATTGGGATATGTCTGGTGTTTTCAACAAGCTGACCGGCTCACTTGTGCCGAGGCGGATGTATGGCTTACTGCCCGGGGGCAAGCGGAACCCGCGGGTTGCGTGCGAGGCCGCCCCCCCTTGTCACCCGAGGTTTATGCCGAGAAGCTGGCCAAGATTCGCGCCGCCATTGCGGATGGTGAGGTCTACCAGATCAATTACACCTTTCCGATGGATGTCATGGTGTACGGTGATCCGGCCAATGTATTCCTGAATCTGGTGCGTGCACAACCGACATCACACGCGGTTTACATTGATTTGCCGGAAGCTCAGGTGATGTCGTTGTCGCCAGAATTGTTTTTCACGGTCAATGGTGATCAGATCACGGTCAAACCCATGAAGGGTACGGCCCCGCGGGCGCAGGACGCCATCGTTGATCAGCAACAGGCATCTGACCTGCGCACATCAGAAAAAAACCGTGCAGAAAACCTGATGATTGTCGATCTGCTACGCAACGATCTCGGGCGTGTTGCCAAAGCCGGCACCGTACAAGTCGAGACTTTGTTCGATGTTGAGGCTTTTCCGACGGTGCACCAGATGACCTCCACCGTGGGGGCGACACTACAGACAGATCGCCTAGGTGATTTGATCACGAGTCTGTTTCCCTGTGGTTCTGTGACAGGGGCGCCAAAAGTGGCCGCCATGCAGAAAATTATGGCATGGGAGATTGCGCCCCGTGGTTTGTATACGGGGACCATCGGGTGGGCCACTAAAGACCAGATTCGGGCGAATGTTGCGATACGAACGATTGTGCTGGATCCACCCGTTGATACGCCGCATCATGAATCTGTTAGGGTCCGGACGGGCGTGCTGGGTGTGGGCAGTGGCATCGTGTGGGATTCTGTTGCGCAGGACGAGTACGACGAATGCCTGCTGAAAAGTGCTTTTCTCGTGAAGCCGGATCCCGATTTCACCCTATTTGAAACACTGCGGCTAGAACTACCAGCGGATGAGCTTTCGACCACACTGCCGCTGGTGGAAATTTATCCGCACATCCGGCGTCATGCTGCTCGGCTAGCGCAGTCATCCTATGCCCTGGGCTTTAATTACGATGAGGGGGCTTTCGAGTCACTCTTGTGGGACGTCAAGACTGCGATCCGTCAGAAACAGGGGGCAAGTGATGTCACCCGGCTGTTCCGCGTTCGCGTTGACCTGTCGCACGCAGGCGTCTTATCAACGACTTGGTCGCCGTTGCCGCCACTTCCGGCACGTGTCGGGTTGATCTGGTCCGAGGTGCGTCTGAAGAACGATGCACCGTTGTTGCGTCATAAAACCTCGGCGCGTGCGATCTACGATGCTGCGATAGAACAGGCCATGGCACAGCAGGCCTTTGACAGCCTGTTTTGTAACGAGCATGGTGACGTATGTGAAGGTGCCCGGAGCAATGTGTTTGTGCGTGAAGGGAAGCGCTTGTTAACGCCGCCTGTCCGTTGTGGTCTGTTGCCCGGCGTATTACGCGCCAGCTTGATCGACCGTGGTGAAGCCAGTGAAGCCACGCTGACCGTGGCGGACATCAAGGCGGCCTCACGCGAAGGCCGGCTCCGCGTGGGCAACGCCCTCCGCGGCCTGATGCCGGCTTATCTCAAATAACGCGCACTCAACGCCGTGGCGTTGTTTCAGCGTACTTTCAACGCGTTTGCAATTTTGCGAGCTGTGGCTTGAGCATGGTCAGTGTGTTGCCGAAATCGGCCATACGCTGACGCTCCTGCTCGACCACCGCCGGTGGCGCGCGATCAACAAACGAGGCATTGCCCAGCTTGCTCTCGGCTTTCTTGATTTCACCTTCCAGGCGGGCGATTTCTTTTTCCAGGCGGGCAATTTCAGCCGGCACATCGACTTCGACTTCCAGCATCAGCTGCACATTCCCCAATACAGCGACGGGTGCCAGGGCATCGGCCGGTAGCGTTTCAACGAAACGTACCTCGGACAACTTGGCCAACCCCTGGAGGATCGGTACCGCTTCGGCCAGCGCGCTTTGCTCGTCCTGACGGGCAGCAATGATCAGCGGCACCTTCGTCGCAGGTGACAAGCTCATCTCACCCCGCAGGTTACGGCAGGCTGAAATCAGGCCCTTCAGACGTTCAACCTGAGCCTCTGCAGCGGTATCAATGCGCTGCTCGTCACATACCGGATAGCCGGCCAGCAGAATGGTGTCGTGTGTCTTGCGGCCCGCCATGGGGGCTATGGTTTGCCACAGCTCTTCCGTAATGAACGGAATGAACGGGTGAGCCAGACGAAGGATCGTTTCAAGCACACGCAGCAGCGTACGGCGTGTGGTGCGTTGTTGTGCCGGGCTGCCGTTCTGGATTTGTACTTTAGCGATTTCCAGGTACCAGTCACAGTATTCATCCCACACCAGATGGTAGAGGGCTTGTGCCGCCAGGTCGAAACGGTAGTCATGGAGTTGTTGACCAATTTCCGCTTCGGCACGTTGCAGCAGGCTGATCATCCAGCGATCGGCAGCCGAGAAGTTCAGGTCAGCATCAGCGGCGTCGATGCCGCAATCCTGGTCTTCAGTGTTCATCAGCACAAAGCGTGTGGCATTCCACAACTTGTTGCAGAAGTTGCGATACCCCTCGCAGCGAGACAGATCAAACTTGATATCGCGGCCGGGGCTAGCCAGGGAGGTAAAAGTAAAGCGCAACGCATCGGTGCCGAAACTCGGAATGCCTTCCGGGAATTCCTTGCGCGTTTCCTTCTCGATGCTTTGCGCCTGCTTCGGATTCATCAGACCGAAGGTGCGTTTCTTGACCAGCTCATCCAGCGTAATACCGTCGATGAGGTCGATGGGGTCCAGCACGTTGCCCTTCGATTTGCTCATCTTCTGGCCCTTGCTGTCGCGGATCAGGCCGTGGACGTACACATCCTTGAACGGAATGCGCCCGGTCAGATGTTGCGTCATCATCACCATGCGGGCGACCCAGAAGAAGATGATGTCGAAGCCGGTGACGAGGACGCTGGTCGGCAAATAACGATCAAGCATGGCGTTTGGTGTGGCGGGCCAATCGGGCGTCCAGTCCAGCGTTGAGAAGGGCCATAGGGCACTGGAGTACCAGGTGTCGAGGACATCTTCGTCGCGGGTGAGGGAGCCGGTATCGCCCGCGGCCGCTGCTTGTGCTTGGGCCTCGGTTTCGTCGTGGGCAACATAAACCTTGCCGCTGTCGCTGTACCAGGCCGGAATCTGATGACCCCACCAGAGCTGGCGTGAAATGCACCAGTCCTGAATATTGTTGAGCCACTGGTTGTAAGTATTGACCCAGTTTTCCGGGTGGAAGCGAATCTCGCCGCTCGCCACCACGTCCAATGCCTTCTGCGTAATGGATTTGCCATCAGCACCGGGCTTGCTCATGGCAACAAACCACTGGTCCGTCAGCATCGGTTCGATCACGACGCCGGTACGGTCGCCGCGCGGCACCTTGAGTTTGTGCTTGTCGGTTTTTTCCAGAATGCCTAGTGCTTCAAGATCTGCAACGATTACCTTGCGCGCTTCGAAGCGATCGAGGCCACGGTATTTTTCCGGTGCGTTGTCGTTGATCTTCGCATCCAGTGTCAGAATCGAGATCAGCGGCAGGTTGTGACGCTGGCCGACTGCATAGTCATTGAAGTCGTGTGCGGGCGTCACTTTCACGCAACCCGTGCCGAATTCCAGATCGACGTAGCTGTCGGCGATGATCGGAATCTCGCGATCGGTTAGTGGCAACTTGACCTTCTTTCCGATCAGATGTTGATAGCGCGGGTCTTCCGGGTGAACCATCACGGCCGTGTCCCCGAGCATGGTTTCCGGTCGTGTCGTGGCGACGGTCAGCGAACCACTGCCATCGGCCAGCGGATAGCGGATATGCCAGAGGAAACCGTCCTCTTCTTCCGACAGTACTTCCAGGTCCGATACGGCGGTGTTGAGTTTCGGGTCCCAGTTAACGAGACGCTTGCCGCGGTAAATCAGACCTTCGTTGTAGAGACGGACAAAGCTCTCTGTCACGGTTTTTGACAGACCCTCGTCCATCGTAAATCGTTCGCGGGTCCAGTCGCAGGAGCTGCCGAGGCGGCGCATCTGCTGCGTAATCGTGCCACCCGAATAGGCTTTCCATTCCCAGACTTTTTCCAGGAACTTTTCTCGGCCCAGGTCATGGCGCGAGATGCCGTCACGTTCGAGTTGACGCTCGACAACAATCTGCGTGGCGATGCCGGCGTGATCAGTGCCCGGTTGCCACAGCGTGTTGGCACCCCGCATACGGTAATAGCGGGTCAGCGCATCCATCAGGGTCTGGTTGAAGCCGTGGCCCATGTGCAGGGTGCCAGTGACGTTCGGCGGGGGTAGCAGAATACAGAAGGCCTCATCCTTGGCGGCATCATCGCCCGCGGCAAAGTAACCGCTGTCTTCCCAGTGTTTGTACCAGCGGCGTTCAATGTCAGCGGGTTCGAAGGATTTGGCAAGCGTCATAGTCGTCAATCAGGAAGCAGAATAGGAATTAATGGGATTTACGGTAGGTGATCGGATAGCCCCGGTCTTTGTAGAACGCCATACGCTCCCGCGCCGTTGCTTTGTCGGTGTCATGGCGACTGACAATTTCGAAGAGGCGCTGGTAGCGCGCAAAGCCCGGGGGAACGTCGTCGCCCAGATTCACCAGTAACTCATCCTGACTGACTGCATCCAGGTTATCGGTAATGATGATGAGCGTGCGGTCGGCTTCGGCGCTATTCGAATGACAGTGCGGAATGAAAGAGAGCGGGTCGGAGGACCAGAGCGCCTTGTCAAAGGCTTCGGCACGGGCCGGGTCCGGAATGAAAAAGGTGATGGGTTTGCGGCGTTGCCAGGCGAGCGTGGCCAACCGGACAGCCTGGGTGAGGCGATCCGGTTGGTCGTGGTAACAATCAATTTGAGTCAATCGGCTTTACCGGCGCGCGCCATCAGGAAGCGCGTCAGTAGGGGCACCGGTCGGCCTGTGGCACCTTTGTCTTTGCCCTGGATCCAGGCCGTACCGGCAATATCCAGGTGTGCCCAAGGGTACGCCTTGGTGAAGCGCGACAGGAAGCAGGCGGCAGTAATCGTACCGCCCCAGCGACCACCGATATTCGCCATGTCGGCAAACGGGCTCTTCAGCAGATCCTGATAGTCATCCCAGAGCGGGAGTTCCCAGGCACGATCCATGGTGGCCGTACCCGCGCTACGCAGCTCGTTCACCAGCGGATCGTTATTGCCGAGGAGGCCGGTAGCCACCTGGCCTAGTGCAACCACACAGGCGCCGGTGAGGGTGGCGACATCCACCACGGCAGCCGGTTTGAACCGCTCTGCATAGGTGAGGGCATCACACAGAATCAGTCGGCCTTCGGCATCCGTGTTGAGGATTTCGATGGTCTGGCCCGACATCGAAGTGACGATGTCGCCCGGGCGTGTGGCACTGCCACCCGGCATGTTCTCGGTCGTGGGGACGATGACGACCAGATTGATTGGCAGCTTCATGCCAGCCACGGCGCGTAGCGTACCCAGCACGCTGGCGGCGCCGCACATGTCGTACTTCATCTCATCCATCTCGGCCGCTGGCTTGAGCGAAATGCCACCGGTATCAAAGGTGATGCCCTTGCCGACCAGTACAACCGGTTTCTCGGTTTTTTTGCCGCCGTTGTACTCGAGCACAATAAACTTCGGTGGCTGATGCGATCCCTTGGCAACGGCCAGCAGGGAGTGCATGCCGAGCTTTTCCATCGCGGCCTTTTCCAGAATCAGGCACTTCAGGCCGAAGGTCTTGGCCAGCTTCTTGGCTTCATTAGCCAGATAGGTCGGTGTGCAGATATTACCCGGCAGGTTGCCCAGGTCACGCGTCAGATTCATACCGGCAACGATGTCTGCGCCCTGTGCCACGGCGTCGCTGACGGCCTTGGTGGCTTTGGTTTCTGTCAGGAGCGCCAGTGATTTCAGTGTCACGGCGTCTGGCTTTGGTGTCGTCTTGAAGCTGTTGAAACGGTAAGCACATTCGCCAGCCAGAACGACCGCTTGGCGCACACTGGCAGCAGCAGACAGATCGTTTAGCGCAACACTGCTCAACGTATTGACGGCATCCGTTGCCGTTGTAGAGAGCACGGCATTGATCGCGGCGCGGTTGGCTTGCGCCCAACCCTTGTGGGTCAATTCGGCGGCATTACCCAGGCCGACGAGCACCAGACGTGCGGCTTTGATGCCCTCCGGGTGACGAACCACGAGCGTGCTGCCTGCTTTGCCGTTAAAGTCGCCCTGCTTAAGGAGACGTCCGATCAGGCCCTTGCCTGCGGTGTCAACAGCCGCCGTAGCAGTAGGTTGGGCACCGCGTTCGAACACGCCTAAGATAAGGGCATCGGTGCTCAAAGACTGGGGGGCGCCTGTTTTTGTGCTAAATTTCATCGGATTCTCCGGAGGAATTAGAATGCTTGAGGTTTGCGCTGCAAGCTTTAACCTGTGATTATCCCTGCCGGTATCACTTTTCGTCAAAATCTGAGACCGATTTTTCCCGTTACACTGGCCGCCCCGTTTTGAAGTTACCCTACCCATCATGATCTTTGCGCGCGCCATGCGGCGGGAATTCGTCCAGAATGCAGTCGCCATTTCGGTGGCGCTGCTGGTGATTCTGTTGACGACATTTCTGGTCCGATTGCTCAATGAGGCAACGATCGGCAAGGTTTCGGCCGGGGCGGTGGGGCCGTTGCTCGGCTTTGCCATTTTTAATTTCCTGCCGATTCTGCTGTCGCTGGCCTGTTTCATGGCGATTCTCCTGACGCTTTCGCGTTGGTACCGCGATTCCGAAATGACGGTCTGGTTCAGTGCCGGGCAACCGCTCACCGCCTGGATTCGCCCGGTGCTGGTGTTTTCTATTCCCATCATGCTGGTGGTGGGCGCGTTGACACAGGAACTGGTGCCCTGGGCGCATGGAGAAAGCCTGAAATACCGTAAGCAGGTCTCCGACAAGAACGAGCTGGGCCTCGTGCGCCCTGGCGTGTTCCGCGAGTCGACGGATGGCCGCCGTATCTTTTTTATCGAATCGGCCGACAAGTCCGGCGAAGTCGTGCAAAACATCTTTGTCAGTGACAACCAGCCGGATAAGCTGGGTATTACCGTCGCCGAACGAGGCCGCCAGGAACTGCACGAAAACGGGGACCGCTTTATCGTCCTGGAAAAAGGGCATCGTTACGAGCTCAAACCGAACTCCCCTGAATTGCGCGAAATGGCCTATGAGCAGTATGGCTTCCGTGTGGAAACCAAGGCCTCGGATAACAGCATGCGTCATCAGGACAGCACGCCCACCCGAGAGCTGCTGATTAATCCGACGCGGGAAAGCCTAGGCGACGTTGTTACTCGCGTCGGTACGACCATTATGGTGGTCATGCTGGCGTTGCTGGCGATACCCCTGTCCTACGTCAACCCGCGTGCCGGTCGCTCGGCCAATATGATCCTCGCGCTGCTGGTCTATTTTGTGTACATCAACCTGATGACCATCTCCCGTGCCTGGGTGATCCAGGGCCGTTTGCCGTTTGTGGTGGGCCTGGTCGTACCGCATGTCATCATGCTGTCTGTGTTGATCTTGGGCTTTTATTACCGGATGACAGCCACGACCCGGGGTTCTCGTCGGCGCATTCGTAAGGCAGGGGTCTGACATGATCTACCGCAAGTATGTCGGCCGCGAGGTCTTGCTAGCGACCCTGCTGATTCTCGGTGCCTTTATGGTGCTGTTTGCCTTCTTCGACTTGATGGGCGAGCTGGGCAAGCTGGGTGAGGGCGGCTACAAGCTTTACCAGGCCATCGTGTATGTGGCGCTGATCCAGCCAGGACGGATTTATGAATTGATGCCGATTTGCGTACTGATTGGCACCCTCTATGCCTTGTCCAACCTGGCGCGGCACTCTGAAATCAACGTGTTGCGTGTGTCTGGCGTCTCCAGCACGCAATTGCTGACAACGCTAATGCGTGTGGGCTTCTGGCTGGTGCTGGCCACCTTTCTATTGGGGGAATTCGTTGTGGCCCCGGCCGAGCAGAAAGCCCAAGAATGGCGCGTAAAGGCCATGAGCGGGACGATTACCCAGGGTTTGCAGTCCGGCGTCTGGGTGAAGGATGACAAAACCTTTGCCAATATCAATGCCTTGCGCCCGGATGGCCGGCTGGAGTCGGTGCGGATTTACAAGTTCCGTCAGGATATGACCCTGGACCGTGTCTCCTATGCCAAAACGGCGACCTTCCAGGCGCCCGACACCTGGATACTCAATGACGTGTCCGAAACCGTGCTGGAAGGGCAGCGGGTGCGTCAGGTTCAGTTGGCCAGCAAAGCCTGGCCGTCTGCCATTACCCCCGAAGTGTTGCAGGTGTTGCTGGTTCGCCCACACCTGATGTCAGTCTACGAGTTATATACCTACATCCAGCATCTCAAGCGCAACGGTCTGGGTAGCGATACCTACGTGATCGCTACCTGGAAAAAAGTGTTTTATCCGTTGTCGATTCTGGTCATGATGGCGCTGGCATTACCGTTTGCCTACCGGCATGATCGGGTAGGCGGAGTCAGCCTGCGTATTTTTGCCGGGGTCATGATTGGTGCGCTGTTCTATATGTTGAACGGCCTGGTGTCGAGCCTGGGCGCGATTAACAACTGGTCACCTTTCGTGACAGCGGCGCTGCCGATGATCCTGTTTATGGGGGCAGCCATTGCGCTGCTCAAGCGCGCCGAAAAACGTTAATCCCGTACTTTGGGGACGTAAACGATCCGGCTGCCGGCAATGCGGTCATGTAAAAACTGCCGATCCGGATCAACCAGGCTCCAGAGCAGGGCTAGGCCTGTCGGCCAGCATATCCAGCCCATGCCGTAGCGCACCAAAGCCTGCAGTGGCCGGAGCGTCTGACCGGTCTGCGCATCCACCACATAGAGCCGCCAGGTTTTCATGGCCAGTGTCTGGCCGGCTTTGACCCAGCACCAGACAAAATAGACGCCGAGTAGGGCAAAAAGATAGAACCAGAGTAGCCCCGGGCCGAGCAGGATGTGCGAAACACCGGAGAACACGGCAAGCGGTAGCAGAAAGAGAAAGATGCCCAGCGCTAGAATGACCAGGGCTTCATAAAGTAGGCTGCCGAGGCGTCGACCCACCCCTGCGCGTTCAGCGACTGTCATTGTTTAACGATTCCACGGCAGGGCTGGTGGGCGCAGGTTCTTCTGCCGGCTTGGCGGGTGCGAATGTCAGGGGGCTGGCCGGCAGCGCAGGCTTGGGTGGTACGACTTTGACGGCACCGGGTGCGGTGACCAGCGTGCCGGCGACCGTACCGGCCGGTAAGGCACCTTCTTTGGTGGTGGTGGCGACAGGCTTGCCATCAACAGCCGGCGTGCGGGCGGCGCGCTTGTTGGCTTTTTCCAGTTCGCGAGCCTCTTCTTCCAGGCGGGCACGAACATTCTCGGGCAGATTCTGGTAGTCCGCCCATTTCTGGGCAAGCGCCTCACGCTCTTCGGCGTTGGTCTGTCGGCTCAATTCACGGAAGCGTTCGCGGGCAGCCTGGCGCTGGGCCGGCGTTAGGCTGGACCAGGCCTGCATGCGTTCCCGGATGCGTTCCTGTTCCGCTTCATTCAGATTTGGGTATCGGGCAGCGATTTCCAGCCATTTTTTCCGGCGGAAGCGCTCCATATTGTTCCAATCCTCTTCGAGCGGCGCCAGAATTGCTTTCTGGGCAGGCGTCAATTCTTTCCAGGAGGGCTGCGGTGGCACGGCGACACGGACACCGCTGGGGGTGTCCTGGTTGGAGCGGACGCGCGGATACCCCACCACCACGGCAATGATGGTGGCGAGGAGGGCGAGCAGGATCAGTCCGTTTCGGCTGGCGTTCCGCTGGAAAGCCATGTCTGGAATCCCTTGTCGATCAATGCATGAGGCGGTAAGGCTTCGCTGAGCAACGCGCTGTCTTCATTGGCCAGATCTTCCACCTGGGTCTGAGCCTGCCAGAACATGAAGGCACCCGTCAGTAACAGAATGCCAGCAGAGGCCGCCCAGCGGCGCCAGTCCGTGGCAGAACCGAACGTGTCGCCAAAGAGACTGCCGATGGCACGGTGCGTGCCCTGACCGGCCAGTTGCAGAGCACTTTGCCATTGTTTCTGATGGCTCAATGCCTGCTCGCGCATCTGTGCCAGGCGGGCGGTAATCCGGCTGGGCAGTTCGGCGGTACCTTGATCCAGTGCGCGGGTCATGGCTTTGGCCAACAGATCTTCCTGTGCGCGCGCATGGTGCTGCGGTGTCTGGGTCATAACTCAAGTCCTTTTGCTTTCAGAGCCGCTGCCAGCGCTTGAGTCGCGCGTGAGCAGTGGGTTTTGACGCTACCCTGGGAGCACCCCATGGCAGCGGCCGTCTCTGCAGTGTCTAATCCCTCCCAATAACGCAGGAGGAAGGCTTCTCGTTGACGAGCCGGCAGTTTTGCCAGTTCGTCTTCCATCAGTTCCAGCGTCCGGCGCTGTTCCAGCGCGGCATCAGGCTGTTCCTGCTGTTCGCTGTTCGGGTCGCGCAAGCGTTCGATCCGGTCCAGGTCGTTCTCATCGCTATCGGCCGAGTCACCGCCCAGGGCCGAAAATAGCGTGGTCCAGACACTTCGTACCTTGCTGCGCCTGTAAAAATCGCGAATTGTATTCTGCAAAATGCGCTGAAACAGGGCAGGGAGTTCTTCAGCAGGGCGGTCGCCGTAGTTTTCGGCCAGTTTGAGCATGGCGTCCTGCACGATATCTAGGGCGTTTTCCTCGTTATGCACGGCAAACCAGGCCGTTTTATAGGCCCGGCGCTCGACATCAGCGAGAAAAGCGTCCAGTTCGCGAGGGGTGGCCAAGCAGTCAGCTCCGGTTGGGGGTAAGCGCCAGAAATTGGCGCGATTCTAACAAGTCTTGCCCAAAAACGCTCCTGTGGCTATCATTGGCGGTTTTCCCCGTAACCACAACCCTGTTGTCGGAGCCACTCACAAGGTGTGCGTGCCGGATAGGGGCAAGGCGAAGTGACGCTTCGCGAGGAGGTGTGTATGTCAGCAGCAATAAGTGGCGCAGAGATTCTTGTTAAATGTCTGCAGGCCGAAAACGTCGATACGATTTTCGGCTACCCCGGTGGCTCGGTGCTTCATATTTACGACGAGCTCTTCAAACAGGACAAAATTCATCACGTACTGGTACGTCACGAGCAAGCCGCCGTGCACGCCGCCGACGCGTATTCCCGTTCGTCGCAGCGCGTGGGTGTGGCGCTGGTGACTTCGGGTCCGGGCCTGACCAATGCTGTGACCGGCATCGCGACCGCCTACTACGATTCGATTCCGCTGGTCGTCATTAGTGGCCAGGTGCCGACGTTCTATATCGGCCAGGATGCTTTCCAAGAAAGTGACGCCGTCGGTATCACGCGTCCGTGCGTCAAGCACAACTTCCTGGTCAAGGACGTCAAGGATCTGGCCGAAACGGTGAAGAAAGCCTTCCATATCGCGCGCAGCGGCCGCCCCGGCCTCGTGCTGATCGATATCCCGAAGGATGTGACGGCCCACAAAACCGAATTCCACTACCCGGATAGTGTCAATATCCGCTCCTACAACCCGGTGGTCAAAGGCCATCAGGGCCAGATCAAGAAGGCGGCGC
>JACCDV010352403.1_pt1 | contig 13949 bp, 10 predicted proteins | sample 7446131 | NCBI WGS metagenome assembly JACCDV01 (sample SAMN15323448, study PRJNA562643) | freshwater metagenome | isolation source: river surface water | place: USA:Blue River Watershed | collected 2017-08-17 | reverse complement strand
CGGCGCTGCCGAGTGAAGGACATCGAGAAAACAACATGAAGCTCTACAACTTCTGGCGCAGCGGCACCTCGCACCGCACACGCATCGCGCTCAACCTCAAGGGCCTGTCCACCGAGTACGTGGCGGTGCACCTGGGCAAGGAAGAGCACCTCCAAGACGCCTTCAAGTCCGTCAACCCGCAGCAGCTGGTGCCTGCGCTGGACACGGGCAGCGAGGTGCTGATCCAGTCGCCGGCCATCCTAGAATGGCTGGAGGAACAACACCCGAACCCGCCCCTGCTGCCGCAGGACGCCAGCGGCCGCGCCAGGGTGCGAGCCCTGGCCGCCATCGTGGGCTGTGACATCCACCCGATCAACAACCGCCGCATCCTGGAGTCCCTGCGCAAGACCTTTGGCGCCAACGAAGACGCCATCAACGCCTGGTGCGGTACCTGGATCAGCGCCGGTTTCGACGCCTACGAAGCCCTGCTGGCGGCCGACACACAACGCGGGCGCTTCAGCTTTGGCGATGCGCCGACGCTGGCCGACTGCTACCTGATTCCGCAGGTCGAGAGCGCACGCCGCTTCAAGGTGGACCTGACGAAATGGCCGCTGATCATGGCCGTGGAAAAAGCCTGCATGGCACTCGAAGCCTTCCAGAAGGCGGCGCCAAGCCAGCAACCTGACGCGGCCTGAACTGGGCATCCATGGATCCTCGGGTCAAGCCCGAGGATGACATCTCCTGCGTCAGTCATTGCCCGACTCGCTGGGGCGATACAGCGCCCTCTATGTCATTGCCCAAGTCGGTCGAGCAATCCAATACCTGCTGTGTCATTGCCCGGCTTGACCGGGCAATCCATGAATGCTCGGGTCAGCAAAGGTCTCGGTATCGACTTCGCTGTTGGCCTGCGCGTTGTAGCGGTCGCCGGCCACGGTGCGTTCGTTGATCAGGTCCTCCAAGCGCGCCATCAGATCGGCCCACAGCTTCACATCCACGGCCCCCAGGTCGTCCATCAGGTGCTCGACCGAGGTGGTGCCCGGAATCGGGATCAGATCCGGACCCTTGTGCAACAGCCAGGCCAGGGCCAATTGCGCCGGGCTGCAACCCGCCTCCCGCGCCAGTGCCAGGTAGGGCGGCAGCAGTTTCAGGTTGGCCGCGTAGTTGTCGGGCGCAAAGCGCGGCATGGTGCGGCGGATGTCCTTGGCGTCGAGGGCGTCGATGTCCAGCGGACCGCAGAGAAAGCCCCGCGCCACCGGGCTGAAGGGCACGAAGGTCACGCCCAGCTCGCGGCAGGTCGCCAGCACCCCGATTTCGGGGTTGCGTGTCCACAGCGAATACTCGGTCTGCACGGCCGTGATCGGGTGTTCGGCATGGGCTTTGCGCAAGGTGCTGGCCGAGACTTCGGACAGGCCGATCGTGCGGATCTTGCCAGCCCTGACCAGATCGCCCAGGGCACCCACACTCTCTTCGATGGGCACCTGTTTGTCCCAGCGGTGCAGGTAATACAGGTCAATCACATCAGTCTGCAGTCGGCGCAGCGCATCCTCGCAGGTCTGGCGCAGGGTGGCAGGGCGGCCATCGATCACACGCACCTTGCTGCCATCGCTCTGCGTGACGCCCTGCATGCCGCATTTGCTGGCCAGGGTGAACTTGCGGCGATGCGGCCTGAGCACCTCTCCCACCAGGATTTCGTTGGCACCAAATCCATAGAGCGCTGCGGTATCGAAAAAGGTCACCCCCGCATCGAGCGCGGCGAGCAGCACGCGCTCAGCCTGCGCGCGGGAGACGGGGGGGCCATAAGCATGGCTGAGGTTCATGCAGCCCAGGCCGATGGCGCTGACGGTGAAGGGGCCAAGTTGTCTTGTTTTCATCCTGCCAATCTTAGCCGTCTCACAGCCGCCCAGCAGCTGCGCCGCAGCCCGCTCAGTAACTGGCGGTGCGCGCCTGCGTCGGCATGCCCGAAGCCACTGCGGCCGACCACCAGGCCTCGCCGTCGAGCTGGGGCATGGCCGTCGAACCATCACGACCGTGGTGGTGCAGCAGCTGTGCCAGCTGGCGGTGGCTTTCGGTGATGTCGACCATGACCATCCGGTTTTCCTCACCGCTTTCGTCCACCGTGGCATCCAGACGCACCACGGCCGCGTTGCGGTGCGCACCGGGCATCAGACCCAGTTCGCAATGGCGACGGCATCGGCCGCTGAGCACTTCCCGATGGAATTGCTCAAAAGCCTGCTTCGACTCGGGCTGCAGAAAGTCGACAAAACGGTACTGCTGACACTGGGACCTGGAAATGCCGAGCTGGATGGCAGCAGCCATGTTGGTCTCGATCAGGCGGCCATGGCTGTCCACGCTGAGCAATCCGACCGGGGCGAAGTCGTAGATGTCGGCATACCGACCCGTCGTAGGCTGCGCATGCGCGGCGAGGTCCCCGTCACCGTCCGGGGCAAGTGCGGCGCCAGGGTAGCCCAGGGCGGAGGTCGCACTGCCGTCATGCACTGGCTCCTGCCACAGCTGACGCTGGTCCTGCTCGATCTGATCAAAGCAATCGCACACATGGGCACGAAGGCCCTGGCCGTCGTGGATGGTGATGCGCCCACGGCTGGTGGAGATGCAGCCTGCTGCCTGCAGCAGGCCCGCAGCCTGCGTGATGGACTCGCGGCGCACGCCCAGCATGTGCGCAATCGTCTCGTGGGTGGCCAGCACCTGGTCCGAAGCCGTCACGGTCTGATGCACCAGCAACCAGGAACTCAAGCGCTGCAGCACGGAATGGTGCAGGCTGCAGAGCACGCCTTGTGCCATCTGCACCATCAGGCTCTGAACATAGCGCAAGGCCATGGACTGCATGGCCGATGAGCGCTGCAAGGCCTGGCTGAACTGCAGGGTTGGCAAACGGTAGGCCAGGCCGGGGCGCAGCACCACTGACTGAAGGGCCGTGCCTGTGCTGCCCAGCAATGCCGGCATGCCCACCAGGCCCTCCCGACCGATCAGGGCCAGTTCGGACATGTCGCCATCGCGCGTGGCCGACACCAGGGTCACCGCGCAACTCACCGGGAAGTGCACGTGCGCGCTGGCGGTGCCCGCCGCCTCGATGACTTGTCCGGCCTGCAGGCGGACCGGCTCCAGTTGCGAGGCCAGCGGCATGTAATCGCCCATGGGCAGCGCCCCGAGAATACGGTTGGCACGGGCGGAATCTTGCGGGACCATGTTCATGACAGTTCCCCTTGTTGCTCAACGTCCGTGCTGGCGAAACAGGCGGCGTCAGAGCTGGCCAGGCTTGCCTCTGCCAAAGGCGGCAGACCTTCTGCTGGCCAAAGCAGCGCCTGCCATTCTTCGTCGCTGAGCAATCCGGGGTCACGAGGCCAGACCGATGGCGACAAAGTGGGAGAAAGAGAAGGTGAAACATCTGGCATGGCAGTACCTCTTGAAACTTACAAACTGGGCCGTCCATGCTCGGCTTCAGCGTCTCGACCGTCCATTCACCAGGCGATCTGTTTGCCTTCTCTTTCAGGTCTATACCCAGCGGTCAACTCAGGCTCCAAAGACCAGCTGCGTACCTCCGGTGGCGCGCACCTGCCAGTATCGCGCATCGCTGCCGTCCACCACCGCCGAACCCGAGCGCATCTGCGGTGCCTGCGGGTAGCGGCTGCGCGGCAGGCGCCAGGTCATCTCTGCCAGGCTCACGGGATGTGATACCGTGAACACGGTTTGCCCTGTCGCGCTGTCCAGCGTCTGAGTCCAGTTCACATCGAGTCGCTGGGTCATGAATCGGGCCAGCCGCAAGCTGGTGTACCACGATAGCCGCGGCGCCTGTGCCTTGGCATAGCTGAGCAGATTCAGCAGTACGCCGCTCCATTGAGCAGCCCCCGGCGGATGGGCATAGATCATGCGGCTGGTGTTCTGGGCTATGCTGAAGTCCACCAGCGCACGGTACCAGCTTGTCACATCGGCCTGAGGGACGTTGTAGTCCTGAAACTCCTCAAAGGTGGCGTACATGCCAAACGGTGTCACCGGGAACATCCACATCGAGGGGTTGCGCAACTGGCCGTCGCGGTACTGCCGGGTGGCACCCAGTCCGGTGTGCCCACCGAAATAGGTGGCCACCACGCCGTGCTGCTCCAGCCAGTCCATGGCCCACAGGGGGTTGTTGCCTTCAGGCGCCGAGTAACTGCTCGAAGCCGAGCCGACCACCTTGTCCACGGCCTGGCGGTTGAGCACCAGGCACTGTTCATAGTTGTCAAGGCGAACGACGCTGTTGACACAGGCGCCACCGCTGCTGTCGAGCCGGTTGGTTTCGCTCACCCGCCCGCCATACCAGTCATGGATCCACCCCCCGTGGGAACCCACGGCATGGCCTGCCTTGGCAAAAGTCTGCAGGAACTGCTTGGCCGTTTTGTTGTTGGCCAGGTTCCAGCCCAAGCCATCACGAGGCACGATCGCGTCGGGTCCGGCCGTCATCTCGATCGAGAACAGAGCCTTGGGGTCGTTGAACACATCGAGCTTGATCAGCTTGTTGGTGGGCGCCTGTGCGGCTTTGGAGTCCAGGTGCCAGTCCAGGGTCATCCCGGCAACGCCATTGGGCATGGGCGAGAGGTGCGGCAAATCCAGCAGCTCACGGGTGAAGAAATGCAAGAAACCGTGCATCATCAACGCATCGGTGCGTCCTTTGATGTAGGTCAGTGGCAGGTTGACGAACATGACCTGTCCCGCACCCACTGGATTGATGCCCGCCACCAGACCAAACTGCGGCGACGTAGCCAGCGTGCGCTGGCCCGCCAGCTTGCCGAAATCGCCCTGCGTCACATAACTGGGATAGATCAACGGGCCCAGCAGGTAGCCGCTCCAGGCTTCCAGCGGATCGGCATTGGCGGCATCGGCCAGCGCCACCATGGCGCCAGACGCGCCGGGCGACGTGCTCAGTGACACATTGACAGGTTTGGCCTGCGTCGTGCCCGTCACCGGACTGCTGCGCTGCGCCTTGCCCAGGTCAATTCGGACCTTGCGTGCGGACAGCGGACGAGTGGCTTCGCTGGTGCCGCTGAAATAGCGTTGCTGGCTGTACTGTTGGAAATCAAAGCCGCGTACACCACCGGGGTCCTGTGTGCTGACCGGCAGATACATCGCCGTCGACGTCGTAATGCCCGCTGCGGATACCAGGCTGCCCGAGGCTGAAGAGGAGGTGCTGGTGGCGCTGAGGACATTGCCGTCCGTGGACAGGCTGGTGAACGGCATCGATTTGCCCGGGGGCACCAGCAAGCTGCGCAAAGTGCTGCGTGTGCCGACCACAGGCCCCAGGCCGGTGGTGCGGTCACGCAGCTGTTCATACAGCACATAGTCCACGCCCGCCAGCGGACTCAGGCGGGAGCGGGGCACGGCGTAGACAGGCACATCACCCTGAAGCGTGAGCGCACCGAAGTCAAACACCAGCAGGGTCTTGCCGCCCCCTTCGGTGTAGTGCTGCACGGCCGCCACGATCTCGTCGGTCGCCTGCACATGCAGGCTGTCGGGCAGGATCAGACCCGCATAGCGCAGCGCCGCATCGCCCATCTGCAGGAACTCGCTGTCGTACACAGCCTGAATGCGAACGCCCTCTTCCTGCGCAGCATCCATCCAGGCACGCACACGTGCATCGCTCAGGCTCTGACCGTCGGGCAGCAACAGCAGCAGCAGTCCGGGGTCGGGCGTGCTCGCCTGCGCAGCAGATGCCATCGCGGTTTCCGACAGTGCCAATGCACTTGCGGCCACATCGAAAACAGCACCGGCATCTGAACTTCCCGCCGGTGTCTTGTCGGGGCTGGCAGTCGCCACGATGGCAGGCAAAGTCATGGCGCCCTCCTGAGCGCCGGAGGTGCCGGCACCACCTCCACCGCAGGCGGACAAAACCGCAAGGACACTCGCGGCAAGGGTCACAGGCAATACACGAATCATGGCAAGGCTCCTTCCTGAAGTTGTACTTTGGCGGGCATGAATCTAGATGCCCATGGCCTGCATTGCGGTACGCACCAGCACACATGAAGTCCAGCCGCAGTTGCGTGTTCCAGCTCGCCGAGGCAGCGCACACCCGTGCGCCAGACCGCAGACATGCCGCGAAGCCAAACGCAAGATCACTTTCCGTTTTCGCAAAGACCATCCATGCTTCGTTCAAAGCCTTCACAGAGCCCCTGTCTGCTTCGGTTTTTTCCATCGGGTTTGATGGCCTGCATGTTCTGGCCACATCGCACCCAGGCGCAAGGCAGCGATGCAGCGTATGTCAGCACCGAACCCGTCCTGTGGCTGTCGGGCATGCTGGCCTTGTTGATGCTGTTCATGCTCGCCTACGGCGTGCGTCAGAGCCTGTTTTCCTGGCAGCGCATGTTGGGGCGCAACCGCTACCCTTACAGCGGCGTGCTTGAGGCCAACTGGCCGCAGATCACGGTGTTTGTGGCGGCGCACAACGAAGAGGCTGTGATTGCCCAGAGCCTGCAATCGCTGATGGCCAGCGACTACCCCAGCGAACGCATGCGCGTGGTGGTGGTCAACGACCGCTCCAGCGACGCCACAGCCTCCATCGTTGACGACTGGGTGGACCGTTTTCCCGATCGCATCGCGGCCTTCCATCGCCGCAGCGGCAAACCCGGAAAGGCAGCGGCACTCAAGGATGCGATGGCTTTCGCCCAGGGTGATATTGCGCTCGTCTTTGACGCCGACTACACCCCCGCGCCCGGACTGATCCGGCAGCTGGTGGTACCTTTTTTCGACCCGGAGGTAGGCGCCGTCATGGGTCGCGTGGTACCGCGCAACGTCGGCACCAACCTGCTCACGCGCTTGCTCGATCTGGAGCGGTCGGCCGGTTACCAGGTGGACCAGCAGGCACGCATGAGCCTGGGCGGTGTGCCGCAATACGGCGGCACTGTGGGCGGTGTCCGCCTGTCGGCCCTGCGCAGTGTCGGGGGCTGGCACGACGACGTGCTGGCCGAGGACACTGACATCACCATCCGCCTGCTCGTGGCCGGCTGGAAGACGGTCTACAACAACGAAGCCGCCTGCCACGAGGAAGTGCCTGAGGAATGGCCTGTTCGCCTGCGACAGGTGCAGCGCTGGGCACGCGGCCACCACCAGGTGATGCTGCGACAAACCCTGGCACTGCTGCGCAGCCCGAGCGTGACTTGGAGAGAGCGCCTGGACGGCCTGATGCTGCTGGGCATCTTTCTGAATCAGCCACTGATGCTGCTGGGCTGGGCACTGGTGCTGGCGCTGTACTACCTGCGCGGCTTCGAGGGCCTGAGCCATTGGGTTCCGGTCTCGGCTCTGGTACTGCATGGCATCTTGGGCAGCTTTGCGGTGTTCATGCACACCACCTTTGCCGTGCTGCTTGATGGCCACCGCGAAAGACTGCGCTTGCTGCCGCTGCAGGCCATCGGGTTTCTGGCCAGCATGCCCGCGATGACCCGCGCCCTGGCAGGCGCGCTCGGCGACCAACTCACCCGACGCGAGATCATCTGGGCCAAAACGCGCCGCTATGCCGGCAAGGAGACCTCATGAACAGCGAACCCTGGTTGTGGGGCGTGCTCTGGCTTCTCGTCACAGTGAGCCTGCTAGCCCTGCCGTTTTACCCGACCTGGTCCGAATGGCGGCGACCACTCGACCTGCAACCCAATGCCGTCGACACGCACACCGCCAACACCGAGATGCCCCTGCAGAGCCTGAATCTCGCTTCAGGAAAATCGTTCGAGAAACTCCATACCACCAGCCTGCTGCTCGGCCATGGCCCCATGCCGGTTCCATTTCCTCTCACCCGACTGCACCGGTGGCAGCCCCCGAAAGACGCACGGCCATGGGGTCTGCAGGGCTGGTACATGCGTCACCACCTGGACATCCCTGCAGATCAGCTGGTGCCGAGTTCGCTGGTGGTGCGTGGGCGGCTGAACATGCAGGGCCCCGGCCTGGTCGAAGGCGACATCAAGGCGCATGACAGCCTCAGACTGGGTCCTGGTACCCGGGTGCGCGGCAACGTGTTTTGCGATGGCGACATCTGGCTGGGCGAAGGCTGCGAAGTCAGCGGTCTGGTCATGGCCGAGGGTCTTCTGCACATGTCTCCGGGCGTGGTCATCGGCTCGCCAAAACTGCCCACCAGCGTCTGCGCCGATGTCGTCCGCGTTCAGGGACCAGCGCAGGTGCACGGCAGCGTGCAGGCCCGGCTCAGCGGTCGCGTCATCGACGATTGAGACAACTTCTCTGTCTTCCAAAACCCTTTTGCAAGGAATCCACATGACTTCTTACCTCGCCTGCATGGGCACCCGCCCGGAAATCATCAAGATGGCCCCGGTCTGCCGCGCGCTGCGTGCCCGAGGTCACCAGGTACGGGTGTTGCACACCGGACAACACGCGGACATTGCCGATGCCTTCTACGACTTCTTCGAGATGCAGCCCGATGCACGCATCCAGCTGCAGCGTCATGCCCCCCGGCTGCCCCACCTGACCGCCGAACTGCTCACCCAGGTAGACCAGCAACTGCAGCAGTTGTCCCCCGATGTGGTGCTGGTTCAGGGGGACACGTCCACCGCTCTGGCAGGGGCACTGGCGGCGTTTTACCGGGACTTGCCGGTGGCCCACATTGAAGCGGGGCTGCGTACGGGCGAACACGACCCCTTTCCCGAAGAGATGAACCGTTGCCTGATCGGTCGCCTCGCACGCTGGCATTTCCCGCCGACGGCACAAGCCACCCGCAACCTGATGCGCGAAGGGGTGGAACCGAAAAGCATCCATGAAGTGGGCAACACCGTGATCGACGCAGCGATGTGGGCACGTGAACGCATGCTGCGGCAAGCCCCGGGGGAATTCATGCCGCAAGACGTGACGCGCTTTTTGCTGCAGCGCGGACACGACTGCCTGGTCCTGGTGACTGCCCACCGCCGCGAAAACTGGGGCATGCCCATGCAGAGAATCGCAGCCGCCGTGGGCGGCTTATTGCAGCTTCACCCTCAGCTCACCGTGGTCTGGCCATTGCACCCCAACCCGCAAGTCAAGGCCGATGTCCACACCGGCATGGCCAGCCTGCCGGCCGAAGTGCGTGATCGTCTGTGCCTCACCGAGGCCCTTCAATACCCGGCCCTGATCGGCCTGCTTGAACGCTGCCGCTTTACCCTGACCGATTCGGGTGGCATCCAGGAAGAGGCCTCCGCCCTGCACAAGCCCGTGCTGATCCTGCGCGACAGCACCGAACGCCAGGAACTGGTGCAAGCAGGCGGCGCCCGCTTGGTGGGCACCCTGGCCCACCAGATCATCGAGTACGCCAGCGAACTACTCCAAGATCCGGTGCTGCTTGCTTCGATGCAGCTGACCACGTCGCCATTTGGCGACGGCACGTCGGCGCAGCGCATTGCCGATGTGCTTTGTCGCGAAGGCCACCCCGTCAACCACAGCCAAAGGATGGCCGCATGATGATCCCCAACTATTCGATGATGCTGGCTGTGCTGTGCATGGCCATCCTGGGCAGCCTGCCGCGCCTGGTACGCGCCCAGACCGATACGCTGCCGCAGCAGGGCCTGCGGCAAATGGAAGCATCGGTCGGCGAACACCGGCTCAGCAACGGCTACGCCAACTGGCGGGACGCTTTCTTTCGCGGCCAGTACCAGCAGGGCGAGAACCTGTGGGCCATGGAGCTGCTGCATGCCGATCGCTTTGACGAGCGCGGCACCTACGTTGGCCTGCAGGATCGCTTTCGCATTGCGCCGCAGTGGAATCTGTCACTTGGGTACGGCAAGGGTGACGGCGTGACCTGGCTGCCCAGCGATCGCATTGACGCCTTTGCACACCATACCTGGGGCGAACAGCTCAACTGGGTCACGCACCTGGGCGTGGGCTATTACAAGGCTCCTGACGACCACCGTGACCGCTGGGGCAGCATCGGCATGTCGGCCTATCTGGCGCCTTACTTCAACGGACCCTGGGTCGCTCAGGGCGAGATGCGTTGGTCGCAAAGCAATCCTGGCTCGATCAGCACCCGCCAGTACTTTCTTGCGCTGTCCTGGGGACACCATGGACAGACCCAAATCATCGGCCGGCATGGCTGGGGCCGCGAAGGCTGGCTGTCGCTGGGTGATGCGCGCAGCATCGTGGACTTTGCCAGCCGCCAGGACACGCTCACGCTGCTTCACTGGGTCTCACCCGGGTGGGGCATCAAACTCGTGGCCGACAACTACCGCAACGACCAGTACCGCCGCCGCGGCCTGAACCTGGGCTTGTTCCGCGAGTGGCCATGATGCAGGCGCGCACTTTCAGATCGGCCGACCGGCTGGCGCCCTGGCGCTGGCATGACGGCCTGGGGGGGATGCTGGTCGGCATCGGACTGAGTTTGGTCTTGCTGATATGGCGACCTGAGCTGCTGCAGGCCTGGAACCTGGTGTTGGCCCAGTGGGACCGGGTGCTCGGACTGAGCCTGTCCGCGCTGACGGAAAGTGCGCCACCACCATCGTCAGTGATGTTGCTGGTGACGAGTGCCGTCGTTGTCCTGCTCTATGCTGTGGCTGGCCGCTGGCACGAGCGCTACCAACTGCTGCGCGTGGTGGTTCGTGCCATGTGCCTGGTGCAGGGCAGTGCCTGCCTGTTTTTTGCACTGGTCCCGGCGCGCTTTCCGTATGCGGTGCACCAGCATCTGGCCAGCCTGCTGCAGATGGGCGCCAACTTTTTGCTGATGGTGCCGCTGATGCTGGCCGCAGGCTGGGGGCTGCTCAACCTGCCCTGGCACCTCAAGTTGCTGGGGCCTGTGGCCGTGGTCGGCTATTTCATGCTCTGGCTGCCGCACCAGGTGCTGCTGCACGCCTGGGTGCTCGGCCACGGCACGGTGCTGTTCATGCCCTTGTTGCTGCTGTGCCTGGGTCCGTTGCTCAATGGCTGGATCTTCGTGGCGCTGTACGCCTGGCTCGCCAGCCTGACCCCGCGTGTCATGCCTGTGCAGACCAGCCCATGAACACCCGCACAAACCCATCGTCCAGACAAACGCTGCAGGCATGGTGCCATCGTGCCGCATGGGCCATGCTGGTGCTGGCCCTCTTGATGCTGTGGATCGATCGGGACTCGCTGCTGGCCTGGGCTGCGCCACAGCCACATGGCGTGGTGCTGCTGATTCCCGACGACAGCAGCCTGACGCAAGCTGTGACGCAGGCCTGGCTCGACGCCGCCAGCGAAGAAGGCCTGACGGTTCAGCCCATGAGCAGTGACCGCTTCGTGCAGGCTGTAGCCAGGCAAGAGCCGATCGTGGGGGTGCTGGTGCCCGACACGGTGCACCGACAGGCCTCGGACGTCTGGGTCCGCGCGCTGGAGGCCTATGTGCGTCGCGGTGGCCATTTGCTGCTGAGCTTCGATGCCGGCATCTTCGATGTGCGTCAGGAGCGATACGCTGGACCGTCATCGCGTCTGTCGCGTCTGACGGGATTCGAATACGCGCTCTACGAATCCCTGCAGCAGGAGACCACAGCGCTCACCCCGGTGATGGTGCGACGCGACGCCGTCCGCCGCCTGCCTCTGCAACCAGGCAAAGCCGACTTCGACACGCCACTGGCCAAAGCGCTTGAGCCCGTCGGCGAATGGGGTGAATTGACCACCTATGGCTACACGCACCTGGTGTACCCACACTTCCGGACGCGCGAGAGCATAGACACGCAGGTGTGGATGCGCTCGCCCGACGGTGATCCGGTGCTCTCCAGCAGGCGCCTGGGCCAGGGCAGTGTGCTGTTTGCCAACCTGCCACTGGGCTGGCTCAAAACCCGCACCGACGGCTATCTTTTGCACCGCCTGCTGGGGTACTTTGCGCAGGACGTGCTGCAACTGCCTTTGCTCAGCGCTGCGCCTCAGGGCGTAGGCGGTCTGGTGCTCAACCTCCATGTGGACTCCAACGCCGCCGAGCAACCCATGCTGGAGCTCGAACACTCAGGCTGGTTCCGCCAAGGGCCGTTTTCCATCCACCTGACAGCAGGACCGGACACCTACAAGGAAGGCGACAGGCTGGGCCTGGACATGCCGCACAACCCGCGCATGCAGGCCCTGGTGCAACGCCTGAACGCACAGGGACACGAAATCGGCAACCACGGTGGCTGGGCTCACAACATTTTCGGTGAACAGGCCAATGATCAAAACGCCGAACGCTTCGCGCCTTGGCTGAGTCTCAACCAGCAAGCCCTCTCGGACATTGTCGGCCGGCGCCTGTCGAGCTACTCTGCACCGATGGGCAACCACCCCGACTGGGTCACCGACTGGCTGCGCGAGCACGAATTCCGCGCCTACTACACCGCAGGTGACTGCGGTCTTGGCCCCACCCGCGCTTACCGCAACGGCCAGCGCCCTGCTGCCCCAGGACCTTGGGCATTTCCTATCTCCAACTTTTACCGCATCGCCACGCTCGACGAATTGCCCGAACAAGGGGCTCCCGAGTCCATGATGACCACGTTCATCCGCGACCTCATGGACCACGTCAGCGAGCGAGGCATCGTGCGGCTGTTTTACTTTCATCCGGCCAGTGCACCCGACTACCCTGCTAGCATGTCTGTGCTGCAGCAAGGTGCGGCAGCCCTGCAAAAATCCGGCCGCTTTCGCTGGTACACCATGAAGGACATGGCCGATTTCCTGGACCGACGCCAGAGCGTGCAATGGCAGCTTGAGATGCCGCAGGATGGCGACATGGCTGGCCTGCATGCGCGCAGCACCCAAAGCCTGCAAGGCATGACCTGGCTTTTCCCCCGGGGCAATGGGCAGAGCCTGCATTTGATCGAGGGACGGGCAGAAATCATAGAAGACCCCGGACAGTGGCGAGTGATCGCAGACGATGTCCGTGCGATCTCGCTGCGCTGGCAGCAAAGACAGCCATGAACGACATGCCCAACCCCAGTACCCTCACCTCCGCGGATCGTGCCCTGCAGATCGTGGCCGAACACTTGCGCCACGCCCAGCGCTCTCACGAACAGGCCATGCACCTGCAGGCCCAGGGTCAGAACGAGGCCGCACAGGCGCAAAGCCGCATGACCCGCGTCTTCTTGCACAACGCCCTGGACCGCATCGACCGCCACACCCCCTTGTAGGCCCCGTTCAGCCCGCCCCAAACACTCAATGGACCAGACCCGGAGGCGTCAACACGCCGTAGTTGGGGCCGACCCCACCAGCCAGGGATGTGTTGCAGCGGTTGCTCATTTCGGCCAGCACGTATTTCTGGCCATTGTTGGCATCCAGGATGTGCAGACAGGCAAAACCGGTGACTGGCGAGAGGGCATGGTTGTCGGTCTGCGTGACCGTGGGCACCACCACGTATTCGCAGCTTCGGTCGCCGGCGGCGCTGCATTTCTGAACGCTCTGGTAAAGCGTGGCCTTGGATCCAGGTTCGATCCAGATGTTTTGCCCCATCTCCAGCGACACCGGGTTACCTTGTGCGATCAGCTGGCGGATCGTGCCTACGTCGTTGGCATCGCTGAGCAACGAGGTCCATTCACCCGATGAACAGGTGCTGTAGTGGTAACTCGAGCCGATCTTGAACACATAAGGCTTGCCCGTGCCAGGGTCGATGCGCGGGCGTGGCGGGTAAACGCTGCGGTCCCAGTAGGTGTCGTACATGCACTGCGCCATGGCCAGCGGAAACAGGCCACCCGGCAGGATCATGCCCGGGCTGGTCGGCGCGGCTACCGCCGTGACCTGCTGGTTGATGCCCAGCACCTGCCAGAAGCGCGCAAAGAAAGTGCGTACCGGTCCCTGGTTCTGACCCTCCTGCTTGCGGATCGTCACGGCCACGGCCGGTACATCCCAGACGTTGGGCGTCATGGGCAAGGCCTGCAAGCCGGTCGGCTCGCCCTTGAGGTTCCAGTAGCCGGTCTGCACCTGCGCATCTTGCAGCACCTGGCCTGCGGCGCTGTTCAAGGCCACCGACTGCTGCGCCTGGGTGGCTGCCTCGTTCCAGCGCAGGCTGCCGGTGCCGGCATCCACCAGCGCATGGGCACCCGCGAGTGCAGCGG
>JACCDV010006956.1_pt1 | contig 13949 bp, 17 predicted proteins | sample 7446131 | NCBI WGS metagenome assembly JACCDV01 (sample SAMN15323448, study PRJNA562643) | freshwater metagenome | isolation source: river surface water | place: USA:Blue River Watershed | collected 2017-08-17 | reverse complement strand
TTATCTAATGGATGGCAACAACAACAACGAAAAGCTTTGGCGAAATTAGATCTGACGCATGGCCAATTTGTCGTCTTGGCTGGAGTCTTATGGTTAAGTCACCAATCTTCTTGTCATGTGACGCAGCAACAGGTCTCCGATCTCACTAAAATTGATAAAATGACCCTCTCGACCATTATTAAATCTTTACTAAAAAAAGCACTTTTGGAACGAGAAGATCACTCAAAAGATAAACGGGCTTACGCCTTAAATCTAACGACAACTGGGCGAGAAAAAGTGCTCGAAGCCATCCCAAAAGTTGAAGGAATCGATGCGAAATTTTTCTCACCAGAAACAGAAGGATTGAATGGCTTGGTTAAAATTTTAATACAGCAAGGAATTTGTTGATGATCACTCTCACTCCCTACTCCACAGAATGGCCAGAACTTTTTGAACTCGAAAAAGAAAAGCTCATGGAAATCTTGAGCCCCCTTCATCCTAAGATTGAACATATTGGCAGTACCGCCATTCCAGGAATTTACGCCAAACCGGTGATTGATATTCTGATGGGAGTTGAGGACGTGAATTCAGTATCGGTTGTTTAGAATTCATAGGTCTTAGAAGCAGGAGAGCTCTTGATGACAGCCATTAATATCGATTCTTATCTGGTTCATCGCCTAATCAAAGCCCAATTCCCACAATGGGCAGCTCTTCCGATTAGGCCCGTTGAACTAAGCGGATGGGATAACCGAACCTTCCACCTGGGAGATTCAATGACTATTCGACTCCCGAGTCAGGCCCATTACGCCGCTCAAGTGGAAAAAGAACAGTTTTGGCTTCCAAAATTAGCGCCCTTCTTGCCGCTTCCCATCCCGAAGCCACTCGCTATGGGAAAACCTCAAGCAGAGTACCCTTGGCCTTGGTCCGTCTACCAATGGATAGAGGGTGAGACAACTTCCATCAATAAAATTTCTAATCTTTCGAGTTTTGCATTGCAACTCGCTGAGTTTTTAAAAGCTCTTCAAACCATTGATGCCTCTGAAGGTCCTGAGGCAGGTCCTCAAAATTTCTACCGAGGGGGATCGTTAAAAATTTATGATGCTGAGACTCGCCAAGCCATCCAAAACTTAAGTCACCAAGTTGAGGGGAAGCGTCTCACAGAACTCTGGGAAAAAGCCTTAAATTCAGAATGGGACAACCCCCCTGTTTGGATCCACGGCGATATCGCACTAGGTAATTTACTTGTTAAAAATGGCGAGCTCTCAGCGGTGATTGATTTTGGACAGCTCGGCATTGGAGATCCGGCCTGTGATCTCGTCATTGCTTGGACTTTATTTTACGGAGAAAGTCGAGCCACTTTTAGAAAAGCGATGTCGCTCAATGAAAAAACTTGGGAACGTGCGATGGGTTGGGCGCTCTGGAAAGCTTTAATCATCTGCACGGCATTGCCGGGAACTAACCACTCCCCTATCGAAATCAAAAAATCTAAGCGAGTTATTGATGAGATTTTGAAGAATTTTTAAGGGATAAAATTCAGAAATTTCATGGTCTGGTTTCAATTAACCTCTTTTCATCAAGCACAGCGCAATCGGGCAAGGATCAATTTCTTTCCCTTGTCGACATTGCAAAATTAGATCATCTAAAACGGCTTTGATTCGCGTCAACTGAATTAGTTTTTCCTGAATTTCCTGAGATTTTGTTTCAGCAAGAGCTCGAATTTTCTCTCGATCCTGTTCTTCTATCTGAGTGAGGATAAATAGGTTCTTAATTTCTTTGAGTGAAAAACCCAAACTTTTCGCCATCAAAATAAATTGAATCTGATCGACTTCTTCCTCGCTATACACCCGATAGTCGTTGCTTAACCTTATGGGCTTCGGAATTAATTTTTGTTTCTCGTAATACCGTAGCGTTTCGGGGTTAATGCCTAATTTTTTGGCAATTACACTTCGAGTAAAACCTTTAGCCATGGCAGGACCTCCCATGTTTTTTTAACTGAAAATAGTTGTAGACCCATGCCGCTAAATATCCAAGAAACCAAGCAGGAATTATTGACCAAACGCTCAAAATCAATCGATTTCCTCCGGTAAAAAAGATACTCGCCAAATTTGCCGCTGCTTCCATCATTAACATGCTGATAAGACTCATCCCTAAAGCAACTTTTACGGCTTTTAAAAATCGAAAGTGCTTCCATAAAATCAACGTTTCGAGGGTGACACTACTCAACAAACCCGTAAGCATCGCAAGAACCATAATCAACAATATATTTGAGGAAGGTCTATAAAGCTGAAATCCAAAAATCACCGCGTTATCGCCTATTGCACACCCAAATAAACAGATGAAAGTATTCTTTGCGCTTTGTTTCCAAGTTTTTTTACATTGCCAAAAGTTCATGATTTTTCCTCAAATTATTGAATTCGAGAAAGAGCATAAACCTTGGACTACGGTACAGGGTCAAGTGCTTGTTTTAGAGAGGATGTCATTCCACAGATCTTTTGAAGTTAACTTGAAAAACACTTTGGCAGTTTCCTTATCAGCCTCGAGTTCATGATCGATTAAATCCGACTTAAGGCTTTTCGTGTACCTGCACACAAAGATACGAGGAAATTACGCCTCCCCTCCTTCCCTATCTCAATAATGGAAAAAACGAAGTGAAATGAGTCTCAAAGAAAAACCTCAAATGAACTCGGACATGCAAGAAGCTCTATTACAAAGACTTATATAGGTAAGTAGCTATTTAGATAGCTAGCTACTTAGTTATCTATTTAGCTAGCTATCAAGCTACTCCGATAGCTACTTTGATAGATATCTTGAAAATAGCTAGATAGCTATCTATCATGAAAGCTAGCTAGATATCTAAGGAGAAAACCAAATGCCAACGATCGTATTTGCCACATCAAAAGGTGGGGCGGGGAAAACTACTTCAGCCATCTTATTGGCCTCTGAACTTGCAAGGCAGGGGGAAGCAAACAATCTTTCTATTGCTTTAATTGACGCTGACCCTAATCAACACAGCGCAAGCTGGGCCAAGAAGAAAGGTTGTCCAAAAAATATTGTCTTAATGACCAATGCCAATGAAGAAAGTATTGTTGACGATATTGAAAAAGCCGAAGAGAAAGCTCATTTCGTCTTGGTGGATTTAGAAGGAACGGCAAGCATGACCGTCGCTTCTGCAATTAGCAGGGCAGATTTAGTCATTGTTCTATGCCAAGGCTCTCAAGACGATGCCGATGAAGCCGTCAAAACAATCAGACTGATTCGGAATCAAAGCAAAGTCTTAAAAACAGACATTTCTTTTTCTGTTTTAATGAGCAGGACAAGTGCTGCAATTACCCCTCGAACTCTTTCTTATATCGTTAATCAATTCGAAGCCGCTGGAGTTGATATGTTCAAAACTTCCTTAATCGATAGGGAAGCCTTTAGGGCGATTCGTTCTTTCGGTGGAACAGTTAATGACCTTAATCCTAAAGAAGTCTCCGGGATTCAAAAATCGGCGGATAACGTCAAAGCATTTGCTGAAGAAGTCAAACTCAAGTTGAAAAGTATCCTTAAGGAGAAGAAATAATGAGTGACAAACGCGCTACATTAGATTTTGGCTCAGATGAATCTCCCAGTGAAGAAACCATTTCGCTCCAGGAGCTGGTAAGCAAAAAAACTGCATCCAAAAAGAAGGACCTTTCTCTCGAGGCCATAAAGAAAGTGTCTGAACAATCCGGTTTTGTCAGCAGGGAAGTTAAACACAGAAGAACCCGACCTCAATCTCCGTATTTAGTTCAATTAAATTTAAAAACGAGAGATGGCGTAAAAGAAATATTTCAAGAAATTGGGGCTAGACTCGGCGTTTTTGATCAAAATACTTTTGAACGCGCCATTATTGCCTTGCTGGAAAAGGAAAAGATGGTTGATTTACTCAGAGAAATGGAGGATCTTAACCAATGAAAATCAATAAAAATATAGAGCCTAAAGCTCCACCAAAGGCAAAAATGGAAAGTGTTCAATATGATCTTTTTTCTCAATTTTTAACGAATAATGAAAAGTCTGTCTCTAATACCATTGAAATTTGGGAATCTATTCCAAAATATTTCTTCACGCAGGCCCAAATTGAAAAGCTACGGACCGAATCTGGACATGCGGACCCTTATAAATGGGACTATGTCTACGAGGGGGTTTGTTTTTCTAATAAAATCCAGCCGGCACTGGTTGAACAAAAAGATAAAACGTATAAAGCTTTTTTTCCGGGTGCTACAGAAGAGCTTGTTGAAGAAGTGCTAAAAAAGATTTTAACAGATCAAAATTGCGGTTTTCACGATACAAAAAATGAAGAAACTTGGGTCAGGTTCTCATTGAGTATGCTTTATCGAGAATTAAAAGCACTCGGGAGAGAACGAAATCGAAACCAAATTAAACATGCCCTTGAAGTAATGAGTTCTTCTTTACTCACTCTCTATAAAGACGGAAAAGAAATTTGGAAGGGTTCCATTCTTCAGGATCTCATTACCGTAGGGCGGGAAGAATACATAGCCGATACAGAAGCGCTTCATATGGCAAGACTTCCTCTATTTATCAGTCATGGAATTAACACCCTAGGATATCGACAGTTCAATTATTCCAAATTAATGACTTGCGACGAACAGCTGACCCGATGGTTATACAAACAGCTCATCAACCGATACCGCCAAGCAAGTATGCTCAATGATTACCATTTCATGTATTCAACTATCGCCAAAAACAGTGGTCTACTGCAACAAGCGACTGAACGAAAAAATCGACAAAAATTAGTCTCTTCTCTTGAAGAGCTAAAAGAAAAGCGAGTCATTTCCTCGTATAAAGAAGAGAAAAAAATGGATGGCCGAAAAGTTATCGATGTTAAGTACACAATTGTACCAACCATGGAATTTACCTCGGAACAAAAAGCCTCTAACAAGAGACATCAAGATTCCTACCAAACTTTGCTTTCTAAAGAAGAGGTCCTAACGGTTGGAAAAACAGAGAGATCTCCTTTATTAGCCTTTAATAAGGCAAAAGAAAGTTCTAAGTAGTGGTTTTGACGACCATCTCATCGCGAAACTATTAAAAATTAGCAGACAAGTAATGAATGTAGTAGTGGTTATAACAACCGCTTCAGCGGTACTCCCACCTAAATACCTTTAGAACTTTAGAAAAGTAGTGGTTTTGACAACCGCATAATCCGAGTAAATCATCTAAAAAAGCATTCTAAGGTAGTGGTTAGAGCGACCACTTAAATGAATCGCTCAAAAAAATAATTTTTCTCTAAAGCAACTATTTTTAAAAATCTCTTTAAAAATCAAAAGCTAGCTACTCAGATATCAAATCTAACAACTGAAGTAGTGGTTTTAACGACCGCAAAATAAGAAATTTGTGGATAAGTATTAAAAAGGTAGTGGTTCTGGCGACCGCAAAATAGTGGCTATAACCACCGGATGTAGTGGCTATAGGTACCAAAACGTAGTGGTTTTAACGACCATAGGCTTTTAAAGCTAATTTCCACTTCCTACAAATAAGGCATTAAGCCATAAAAAGTAGTGGCTATAACAACCACACGTAGTGGTTCCAACAACCATAAAGGGTAAAAAGTAGTGGTTTCAACGACCGCATTCACATTTCACATAGAGAAACCAGGGTCAAAATACGCAAAAGAAGGATATTCGTAGTGGTTTCGAGGACCACTTATAGTAATAAAAATCAGCATAACCATTTGAAAATATTGAGTTTTATTTAAAATCGATCATCGCTATTCTTTTCTTTATTTAACCTTTAATAATTAATCTTGTTCTATTCATATAAAAAAATTTGTGGAAAGATTCGACATACAGTTACAAGAATATTTCGAAACTGAAACCCTCATGTTCGCCTAAGCAGCCATTCAATAATCAATTTGGGAAACCATTTAAAAAAAGTCGGGGTAACCTTATTCCATCAACTGAATATAGAAATTGAGGTAATCAGCCCATTTGGTTTTGAAATGCTCAGAAAAGAGAAGTAGTGGTTATAACGACCGGAAAACTTCTACGTAGTACCTACGTTAAACGAAATAATCAGACTGTTCGATATGGTTGGCTCTCTCAATACTTTTTTCACGTAATTCTTATGAACTTAATAACAAGAGACAGAATAGGGCTCTTATATGAAGGTAGCCGGCACATTCGTAGCAGTATTTAATACTGTCGTCTGAATTACAGATGCTGATCAATTTTGACAAACTGAAATATTAGTTTAAATTTGAACCAAATAAATTCCCTGAGTCAGGTCTTCCATGGGTACAAAATATCAAGGAACTTCTTCTGAGATTATGGCATTGGATGCCTACATCTCTTTAATGCGAGCCAGCACTACTTTTTCGAGCAAACTGAACTCAAGTATTTTCGAGAATAAGTTAACCCCTGCACAATTTGGAATTTTAGAAGCCTTATTTCATCTGGGTCCCTTATCTCAAAAATCATTGGGCCAGAAGGTTTTAAGCACGAAAGGCAATATCACAACCATTGTTGATAATTTAGAAAAACAATCTTTAATCACGCGTTTGGCGGATATTAAAGATCGACGCTCTGTGATTGTTGATCTGACTAAAACAGGACAGTCTTTTATGGAAAAAATATTTCCTAACCATGTCAAAAAAATTACCCATCTGATGTCCGTATTAAATACGGATGAAACCAAAGAACTCAAACGCCTCTGTAAAAAACTGGGGTTATCCATTCAATCAAGTCATCTTAATAACTAGGAGAAAAAGCCATGGCCCTTTCGAAATTTAATCAAATCCCCTCCGACGACATTATTGCTAAAACGGCTAAAGCCCTCGAATCTAATGGTATGACGGTCAAGATTGCTAAAAATGGTGCTGAGGCTAAGTCCATTGTTTTGAATCTTTTACCTAAAGGCGCCGAAGTGATGGACATGACGTCTATGACATTGGAGGCCATTGGGGTTTCAAAAGAAATTCAAGAATCGGGGAATTACAAATCGGCGAGAAAAATTTCCTATACCTTGGACCAAACGAAACAAGCCAAAGAAATTCATACTTTAAGGGATATCCCTGATTGGACCCTTGGCAGCGTTCATGCCATCACGGAAGAAGGAAGCTTAATGGTTGCCTCTCAATCTGGAAGTCAGCTCGCGGCTTACAGTTTTGGCGCGGATCATGTGATCTTAGTCGTTGGAGCTCAGAAGATTGTTAAAAATCTAGATGAGGGGTTCAAGCGACTCTATGAGCATTGTTTAGTCTTAGAAAGCGAACGTGCCCGCAAAGCCTATGGGGTTCCAGCCAGTGCCATTAATAAGATTTTTATTTTGCATGAAGAAATTAGAAAAGGTCGAATTACAGTCATCTTAGTCAAAGAAGTGTTGGGGTTTTAGAGCATGGGCATGCTGGTCCAGGGGGCCTGGAAGACGGATATTGATAGCAAAACTTTTACTCAGCCCATGGAGGAATTTCATGGCTGGATCAGCGCGGATGGGTCTTCTGGATTCAAGGCAGAGGCCGATCGCTATCATCTTTATATTTCTCTGGCCTGTCCTTGGGCTTGCCGAACTTTGATGATGCGTAAGCTTAAAAAATTGGAGTCTATTATTTCTCTCTCCATCGTTGACCCTATCATGGGCCAAAATGGCTGGCAGTTTTCTGATAACCTAGGCTGCATCCCAGATCTTATTAACCATGCTCAGTATCTTCACCAAGTTTATTCAAAGTCGAAATCTGATTTTACGGGGCGCGCCAGTGTCCCTGTTCTATGGGATAAAAAGACCGGAACTATTGTGAATAACGAATCTTCAGAAATTATCCGAATGCTGAATTCAGAATTTAATGATTTTACGGACATTCACTTAGATTTTTATCCCGAAGCTCTCAGAACAGAAATCGACCTTATCAATGATCGAGTCTTTAAATTTATTAATATCGGCGTGTACCAATGCGGTTTTACCAATGACCAGAAAAAATATGAATTGGCTTTTGATCATCTATTTTCAGAGCTAGACAGATTAGAGCTTTTATTAGGCCAACATCGTTATTTAGTGGGTGATCAAATCACCGAGGCAGATTTAAGATTATTTTCGACATTGATTCGCTTTGATTCAGTCTATTATGGCCATTTCAAATGTAACTGGCGAAGAATCATGGATTACCCCAATCTTTTTAATTATCTCAAAGATCTGTATCAAACGTGGGGTTTAGCTGAGACGGTTAATTTTGATCATATTAAAAGACACTATTACTTAAGCCATCCGCATATTAACCCTATGGGCATTGTCCCAAAGGGGCCTGAGTTAAATTTAGACACCCCTCATGAAAGATTCTTAATTAAAGGAGAACCCCATGTTTAACAATTGTCTCGACGCCGAAAAAGAATTTGAAGATTGCTGGTCAAATCCCAATTACACAGCTATTGAATTAAATGACGTCGATGTGAATCAAGTCTTGGCCCATTACAAACTTCAAAAGCCACTTCATTTCACTAAGACCATGCTCTGGGATATGGAGATGAAGAAATCTTGGAATCCAGGGGCTTATATTCCTTATGTACTTCGAGAGGGATCCGCGAAAGCTTGGGGTAAGAAGCCTTGCCTTAAGACTGGCGGGGAAATTTTTGTAAGATCTTCAGCGCAAAGAAAATGGTTAGATCCAGAAGTCTATGAAGATGTTTACGAAGAAGTGTATGTAAATAACAAAAGACAACTCATTACTTTTCTGGGAGTTAAAAAATTAGAAGGTGCATCAAAAATCTTAAATCCAACCCAACCGATTTTTCATGTTCAGCATGGGGCATCCGGATCTGAAGATCAGCCTAAAAACACTTGGCGGATTGTGCATCTGACGACAAAAAAAGATCTGGCGATGATCAAACGCTTTGAACTCATGAATGATCCAAGGAAACTTCCTGGGTTTATTGAGAATTATATTAAAAATGATTTGGGGATTGGAATTGTGCTGTTCTGACACCCATACCCCACACCCATAACCCAATGATCACTGAAACACTTCACGGTGTACTTTGTAAACGATGTGGACTGTACCTACTTTCAAAGCCAAAAGATCCAAATAAATCAATTTTTAACCTCCTTCATTCCAAGATTGAATAGATTGGCAGCACGACTATGCCAGGAACTTTCTTTGACTCTGAGGAAGACAAAAAATCGGTATAAAAATCAACGCCTGAATTTCGACGACTCCCGATTTTTAGGTCTGTATAATTCAGTCACATTATTTACGAACGACTACACCACCATGATCAGCGAATCAGAAAAACAGGAATACTATTCAGCTTTATTAGCTAAAAGCCGTCTTTATGATGGTATTTTTTACGTTGGCGTCAAAACAACTGGTGTTTTCTGCCATCCGACTTGTCCTGCGCGTAAACCCAAGTTTGAAAATTGTGAGTTTTACCGAAGCGCTCAAGCAGCACTTTTAGCTTCATTTCGACCCTGTAAGCGATGCAAGCCTTTATCGCATCCACAAAATATCTCGCCGACGATTCAAAAATTGATTGAAGCCGTAGAGGCCAATCCAGAAAAACGATGGAAAGATAAAGACTTTGAAGCTTTTTCTATCGACGTTTCCACTGCAAGGCGCCAATTCAAAAAACGTTTTGGAATGACTTTTGTTCAATATGCGAGAGCCCGACGAATGGGCCTTGCTATGAAAAATATTCGCAGCGGCGCTTCCATCATCGACACACAACTCGCCGCAGGATATGAATCGGGCAGCGGATTTCGCTGTGCATTTTCACAAATCATGGGCCTACCTCCCCAAAAATTTAGGGCATTGCATGAACTCAATGCCTCCTGGCTCGACACTCCTCTAGGCCCCATGGTTGCTATCGCAAATGATTCAGCGTTATATCTTTTGGAATTTGTAGACCGACGCGGATTAGAGCGAGAAGTTGAACGTCTACGTATCAGAACTAAATCAGCGATTGTGCCGGGAAGAACGCCCATCATTGACTTCATCGCATCCGAGCTTCAAGCCTATTTCCAAGGGAGTCTGACCCAGTTTAAAACCCCTCTTTGCTTGTTAGGATCACCCTTCCAACAATCTGTCTGGCATGAATTAATCCAGATTCCACATGGTCACACTTGCTCTTATGCAGAAATCGCGCAAAAAATCCGAATGCCCAAAGCTTTTAGAGCCGTCGCGAATGCCAATGGCGCAAATCAAATTGCTATCGTTATTCCCTGCCATCGAGTGATCAACACCAATGGCGATTTGGGTGGCTATGGCGGGGGAGTCACCCGAAAATCCTGGCTGCTTAATCACGAAAAAAGGGAGGCTGAATGAAAACTCGCTGCTTCGTACTGCTTGATGTTATTAGTAAGCTTACTTACAATAAGCTTAAAAACTATTAGGAAAACACCATGTGGACAAAAACCTATACCGTCATCGCAAAAGACCTCAAACCCGCTCAAGTTTGGAAAGTTTGGTCCGATATGAATCTCAGGTCAGAGTGGGATCTCGACACCGAATGGGCAAAACTCGAAGGGCCGTTTGAAAAAGACTCCATTTTTTACATGAAACCTAAAGGTGGACCTAAGCTCAAAATGCGGATTGCAGAAGTTATTCCAAACCAACGTTTTACCGATTGTTGGAGCATTCCGTTCGCTTGTTTGTATGGAATCCATGACATGGCAGAAACTTCTGAAGGATTAAAGTTAACCACCACGATCCAAATTAAAGGACCACTAAGCTGGTTAATACGAAAACTTGTCGGCGAAAAAATTGTCGCTGAGCTTCCAGAGCAAACCGAAGCTTGCATTCAACTCGCTCGGAGATTTGCATGAACTTCTCTTTTAAACGCCCTGAAGACAGCCCCGGATTTTTGCTTTGGAAGTTATCTAATGGATGGCAACAACAACAACGAAAAGCTTTGGCGGAATTAGATCTGACGCACGGCCAATTTGTCGTATTGGCTGGAGTTTTATGGTTAAGTCATCAATCTCCCTGCCACGCAACGCAACAGCAAGTCTCTGATTTCACACAAATTGATAAGATGACTCTCTCGACCATTATCAAATCCTTACTTAGAAAAAAACTTTTGGCGCGAGAAGATCACTCCACCGATAAACGGGCTTATGCCTTAAATCTAACGGAAACTGGACGAGCAAAAGTACTGGAGGCTATTCCAAAGGTGGAAGGGATCGATGCGAAATTTTTCTCACCAGAAACAGAAGGATTAAGAGGACTGGTCAAAATTTTAATAGAGCGAGGAATCGCCTAATGATCACACTTACCCCTTATTCCACAGAATGGCCGAAGCTCTTTGAACACGAAGAGTCCAAACTCACGGAAATCCTGTGCCATCTTCATCCTAAGATTGAGCATATTGGAAGTACCGCCATTCCAGGGCTTCTCGCTAAGCCGGTGATTGATATCCTGATAGGAATTGAGGATGTGAATTCGGCTGAATTAATCCCTGGCATTATCGCCATCGGTTATCGGTATCAGCCTTTATTCGAAAAGGAATTCCCTCATCGACGCTACTTTCAAAAAGACAATGCAGATGGCACTCGGACGCATCAAATTCATGTCGTTCGCTACCCTTCTTGCTGGTGGGATAATCACGTTTTATTTCGAGATTATTTAAGGACCCATCCAAAGGACGCCAAAGCCTACGAAATTCATAAAATGGACCTGGCTAAAATCCATGAGAGCACTCTGACCTATGCCATCGCAAAAACTGACTTTTGTCGAGCTATCGATAAAAAAGCGTATTTTGATTTTTCAATTCATCATCCCGCGCTTTCTACCGAACGGCTTTTGGGCTATCGCCCTCAATTGGCTTGCTTCGACCTCTATCGATCGATGTTTCAAGATGAAGCCTTTGCTGCCTCTTTTGGAATTAAACTTTCCGACGAAAAAATTAAATCAACTTTGTCTAAAGATATGACCCTGTGGGACGAACAAGGCTTTGGGCCTTTTGTCTGGTTCGAAAAATCCTCAGGAGAATTCGTCGGCCGAGGAGGCCTAAATCAAAATCATCCAGATGGCCAAACGGAAATTGAGCTGACCTATTCCCTGCTTCCGAAATTTTGGGGCCAAGGCTATGCCACGGAAATTGGGCAATTTGCACTGCACCAAGCGTTTCAGGAGTTATGTCTTTCCAATATTGTTTGCTTTACCTCGGAAGAGAATTCCCGATCTTTGAATGTAATGAAGAAACTGGGATTCAAATATGAGAAAGATTTTATGTATGCGGGGATTTTGCATCGGTTGTTTAGGATCAAAAAATCTTGAGGTCATTGGCGCCGCCAACGACAATCCGAGCCCTATCGCACCAAGGAATAACGACTGATGAATGAAGGGATTCTCGCCTCGCAATTTGAAGTATATGCGTGCTTTTGCCGAAGCATGGCCGAATGTCGAAATTGTCCAACAGGCTGCTGCACAATTTCCTTGATGACTCACAATGATAATTTAGATGCGCTGAGATTCTACCAACGCCGCGGTTTTCATATTTGTGGAATTGATCTCAATTCCATGGAAAAAATCAGAAAGCTAAAACCCTGCATCCCCTTAAAACGATGAACGTCAGATGACTAATATTTTTGATCATAAGTAAGCTTTCAAATAAAGTTTAAAATCCCAGGAACGTTCACACAGATCTAATGCCGATTGAATAGGCGAAGATTAACTTTCTGGCTCAAGTGGCATCACCATATACCTCCTCACACCTTCGCTAGCGGCCCGTGTGACGTGACCTTGGCCGGTGGTGTCTTCTGCCAAAAGAACCTCCCCCTCTTTAAACACTCTTTTCGTTCCATCACCCACTTCAATCTCCATCCAACCTTCTAACATGACGATGTACTGAGGGAATGGCGGATTATGCCAAGAGACTTCTTTACTCTCGACTTCACCTAACATCAGACATTGGACCGGAAAAGCCTGACTGTTTTTTCCAAAGGGATTCTGAAAAAACTCCACTGGCAGTTCTTCAAAGTGAGATTGTTGATCGGGGCCGGTGAATAAGCGGATGATTTTCATTTTTAACCATTTAATCTTTGAAATAGATCCGGATAAACTACGAAGTATCCCAACGATTTTCAAGACACTTTCCCTTCAGGAGAAGCTCATCATGGTCACCCGCTGCTTCGGCAATAAACCCAATCAAACCCTGTATGCGAAATACCATGACGAAGAATGGGGCATCCCCTCTCATGACGATCGCCATTTGTTTGAAATGCTCATTTTAGAAGGCGCTCAAGCCGGCTTAAGCTGGGAAACCATTTTGAAACGACGTGAAGGTTATCGAAAGGCTTTTCATCATTTTGATCCAAAAAAAGTCAGCCTCATGACGGATCAAGAACTGGATACCCTGCTCGACAACCCAGAAATTATTCGAAATCGTTTAAAAATTTATTCGGCTCGGCAAAACGCTCGAGTCTTTTTAGAAATTCAAAAAGAGTTTACATCTTTTGATGCTTATCTCTGGGGCTTTGTTCAAAACACCCCCATTCGAAATGATTGGGAAAGCTTTTCAGAAATTCCAGCGAAAACCCAAGAAAGCGACGCCTTATCCAAAGATTTAAAAAAACGTGGAATGAATTTCGTCGGGTCGACCATTATGTATGCGTTTATGCAGGCGGTTGGACTGGTTGATGATCACTTAACCACGTGCCTTACAAGAAATAAAACCCCGGAAGAGTGATGGTCTGACTCTACATCATTTAAATGTTGAGATTCCCCTATACAGCAAAGGCATACGGCAGAGGGGTGCATAACAACTTGAAAACCCCTCAAGCTAATCTAAAAGCTTCTTTCATTTTTAATTGTTCTTTTTTAGGTATTCCTAATTTCTCTGCTTCAAATTGCCATGTTCTGATCGAAGATCGAACCTCACAAAGAATGGTCTCAACTTGCTTTGAGTTCAGACGAAAAAGTGGTGCGACGTCTCTCGCTAAATTCAGATCTTGAGAATTATCAGTTTCGGAAATATTCAGCTTGAGTCCATCTCCCAAAGGGTTAG
>JACCDV010576680.1_pt1 | contig 13955 bp, 18 predicted proteins | sample 7446131 | NCBI WGS metagenome assembly JACCDV01 (sample SAMN15323448, study PRJNA562643) | freshwater metagenome | isolation source: river surface water | place: USA:Blue River Watershed | collected 2017-08-17 | reverse complement strand
CCATTTTGCTCCGTGCCGGCGTTAGGAGCTAGATTGCACTGCCCGGCATCAACTTTGAGCGTCCTTTGTGGTGGAGAATTATTGCCACCCATGCTGACAATTCCTTGGTCCACAATATCTAACTCAACCAGTTGATTGTACAATCGTTGTCGATGCCAGTGAGGTTTGCGATTAAGACACATGTAGGCAGTGTCTATGGCGCCGGTTTCCAGCAAATCCAAATCCAATGATTGAAAATATTTGTCTACCATCAATGCCCAAAAATCTATGGTATTTTTTCCAGAGTAATATCCCATGGTGTATACCGGACGGTTGAATTCTTGATACCACAATGGATCAGCAATTGATGCATCAAACATACTGATCAGAACAATTTGATCAAAGTTTATCATTCTTAGTTGATCCATGACCTGTTGATGATAGTCACTGGTATACCAGGTGTTGTTTATCACCACTGTACACGCAGTGACATGTTGCAAATATTGACTGATAATTTGTTGTTCGAATTGTTTGGCAGAAAAGTTATGACCCCACCCATTGTCAAATGTTTTTACTATCATCAAACCACCCGAGGCATATTCTTGGGCATGGTATACTTGTGCCACTGAGTCAAATGTTGTCTATTGTAGTCAGCAATACTGGTTGCCAGTTCTACATCGTACCCATGTTGAACGATGTGTTCGATGACTATTTTAATTCGATTCCAACGTTCGGGTCCTTGATACTGATCATAGCTCTCGTCCCAACATTCACTGTAGGTTTTAAATCCTAACCCACGCAAGTTGTTTAAAAAATTAACAGGGCCAAATATCAAAAATGGTCTGCGACCTGTAATGGGTCTAAATGTTTTTTCTGTGGGGAAAAAAGTTATCCCGGAACACATGGTTTCTGCCACAAGTTCAACTTGAAACTGGTTGTAAAATTTCAACAAACTTAAATTTGTGTCTGTGTTTCCAAGGTATTGATCTCTTACAAACACGTTGTCAATGGATGGTATTGACCGAACTGATTCATGCCATGGCGAAGGATTGTACACAGTTTTCATCACACTCATAACAAAGTGTGACCGATATTGAGCAACAATGTCTTGAGCAATTCGATCTCGCTGATCTGTGTGTCGGCCAACAAAGAATCCAAATTTGGTTGCAGTTGGATCAATTGCAGGAACTTCAGTATAGTAATGTCCACTCAACTGTAAAAAGTGATTGTCAGCTTGATTTACGTTTTTGTATTGAGTGTGTTCGTATCTATTGGGGCTATTTACAGTCACTTGATCAACTGGATGACCCGACTGTTTGACCCAGTTATTGATAAACTGTAAAATTCCACTGTGAGTCAGGCTGATTCCTTCAGCACCAGTGTCAAAGCATACCCAGTCTATTGGTGTGATTTGTTGCAGTTGATCCACTACACTTTGCTGATCTATCCATGTGTCCCCACTGACTTTTACTCTCACTGTTTTCATAGCTTTTTACTTATTAGCCAAAATCTGCATAAGTAATAAAATACACAAAGAAAACAATTATGCGCGACTTGATAGATCTTGTAAAAAACCTTGAAGAAGCACGTGGCCTAAGTGCCCGTAAACCCGGCGAAACTTTCAATAGAATCGGCGGAGACACTGCTGACGATGTTATCACATTTAATAACATGACTTTTTATCCAGAAGTTGGCGCATATGAATCCGCTGAAGAAATGATGGCGGTGTTTGATCAAGTTCAAAAGCAGTTGGGACATCCAATCGAAATGGTCAATCAACCCAACAGTCGCATGGGTGCATTTGCTGTTGTGGCATTTGACACTGCTGTGGGCACACGTTATCTGGCCAAATTTGCTCAAGACATCAAACCGGTAAGAGAAAAGAATACATTTTTCCAAACCAAAGACATTCCTGGCAACTTCAGTCAAACTGGAGCACGTGGATCCAAAGAAAAAGCCGGCTACAAACCCAGTGATGTACTAACCGATTTCAAGAGTCAAACTCCTGCAAGTATTTTAGCACAGATTGAGTCAAAGTTTGGTGCTGACAGTGCTGAATATCAAGCCGCTGTTGTATTCAACAATGCCACTGGCTTTCCAATTGAGATTCCAGCTGGTAACATGGACTTTAAAGGTTTTCGCGACTATTTCTGCGAAATGTTGCAACCCATTGCATTGATCAATGGGCTACCTGTCAAAGGCAATGCCGCACAGGCCGCTGAAACATTCATGGGTCAAAAAGGATTCAGTGACTGTGTGGTCAGTTTTAACCAAGGAGTAGGTGGTGGATTGTATGATTCATTGTTGGTTAATCCCAAAAACAGTCAAATCAAACTATCTAGCAAGGGTGCCAAAGGTGCAATGGCATCTGTGGTCAATATCTTGACCAGTGTGAGAGAATTAGAAAAGGCCGGCATGACACAGTTTGGCGAACAGTACGCTGATGTTATTGAAATTCTCAAAACCATAGACGAAGGCAATCATGATTCAGGTCCGTTGAATCTAGCAGTACAGTTTGACATTATTACTCCGGCAGAAGCTGAACAAGTAATGAGTTTGAAACAGTATGCTGGTGACAAAAACTTTGACATTGACAACACTGATGTCAGTGACAATCTAAAGAAGTTGTACAAAGAACGCAAGGCAGCTGATACCAGCAAAGTTATTCCTCTCAATCACATGGTATCAAGTATTGCTTACACTGTGGTCAACAAGATCAACATGGAAACAAACTTCAGCGAAGCTGCTGCGGACATTCTCAACAACTCTGCATTTGTTCAAATGTACACAGATGCCAAAGATGCCGGAGATACTTTTGTGATCACTGGCTTTACTACAGTTTGGCCCAGCAAGTTGTTTACAGAAGTTACGTTAGAAGCTCAGAAGAGTTACAGTTCCACTGCCAGCTCCAGCGGCAAGTTGGTGTTCAACATCAACAAAGAACCTCGCAAGGTTGCCAACACAGAAACAGCCACAGACAATGAAATTGTTGACTTCAAAGCAGATCCAGACAAACTGGATGCCTATGCTCAACAACGCACAGGAGTCACAGCAGCATCAGGTGGATTAGAAGAGCCCAAAAAATTAGGGTCCGAAAAGACCCTGGGTCGTAAGCGTCAAAAGTAAATTACTTTTTTAAGTCGCTGATGTAATCGCAGATGTTTAGGCTTTTGGCTTCGTCTGCTGACAACCATACATCGGATTCGGGCAACAAATGTTTCTTGATTGTATCATCGTCTAATCCAGTGCATTCTCTGTACAGATTTACCATGCGATCAAATATCAACTCATACTCTTTCATTTGGCTGAATAATTCGTGTGCTTTGGCACCTTCGTTGCCCCAGCTGTATTGATGACTCAGGATTGATGTGTTGGGTGTTAGCACTCTGCGTCCGGGTTCACCAGCAATAAAAATGCACAGTCCTGCACTGGCTATGGATCCTAGCCCAATAGTTTTGACTGGAATACTGCTTGAACGCATTACATCGATTAAAGCAAATGCATCACTCAAACTGCCGCCATCACTGCAGATCATCAACAGTAGTTCTTTTTTCTTTTTCTTGACCACATGATTTTCCACCAAAATCCACTCAATGATGGGTTTGATGCTTTCTGATGTAACATCATCCATGAAGACATACATGCCGTTGTCTTGCAACAACTCGCTGTGATCTTTGTCTACTAAGGTAATATCTTTGTCTACGGGCATTGGTTGGGCCATGTTAAATGTATCCTTTAAGTATGTATATAATTATACACGATTTTTTGGACATCAACAATACTTATGGCAAACTAGCAATCTTTTTGTGACACAATTTTTACTTCAATTCTGTCCACTTGCTTTAGTTGCTGTGTATCTTGCCCAAAATTCAAGGTTAGATCTCCACCTACCCGGTAACCAGTGTCAAAAAATACAGTGTTGTTATTCCATAACAGCAAGTATCTTGTGGGTCGATGAAACCCAGTGTTGTCAGGGCTGATGGTAAATGTTCTGCATTCTTTGTGTAAAATTTTACCGTGACTGTCCACTGCGGACAATTGTATGGTGGGTTCTCGAACCACTGCTTGTTGATAAACCCAGGCTCGTTTTACCGGGTCATTGGTTCGTTTTAAGGTATCGCGCACTGCGTCAGTAAACCGAGTATCCCAACGTATGGTCACATCTGTAACAATGCCGGCCTGGCGATACTGATCAAACTGTACACGACTTCGGCCCACTTTGACATCAAATGCTCTGTGAGGATAATCCTGCATTACAGCTTCAATTAATCGGTCGCCTTGCTGACGCTCTTCCAACAATGTTTCAACCTGTGCGCCTATACGTCCGCCGGGCACTTGTTGACTGTCATAGCTTTGGGCCAACAGTCTGTGAGCCAATCGGCTGTCGGCTACCCACACTCGCATTTTTAAACGCACCTGATTGCCTAGGGTCTGTTGCTCCAGTATTTCAAATCGATCAACAAAGCCAGAACTGTAGTTTATGATTTCATCACGAGTCAGACGTTGGTTTTGAGTTTGTGTTTGTGTGGCCACAACACTGCCCACAGCTTGATTTACTGCTGTGCGAAATCCTTCAAGGCGAGCTTGGTCAAAGGTAATACCTTCGCTGACTACATCAACCTGAACATAATCTTGCTTGCCTGAACCTAAGTTAAGGGCAATACGAATCACACTCAGCACCACGCTGGCTGTGCTCATTGGAGGAGTTTGTGCTGTCACTGGTGCTACAAGAGTCAGTGACAGCAATAGAGCTAAGACTCTACGCACAATTACATTGACATCAAGTTACGTAACACAGGACGTGTTGCGTTGCTCTTGCGATCCCAACGATATACCACACGCACATTCTTGCCGTCGTTGATAACTTCACCTTCCACAAGATACAAGCCGCCCAAGATACCACGGTTGTTTACAGTGATTGTGGTCTTTACTTGGCTGGCAATACGTAGTGCATCGTTACGCACTGCGGTGTTTTCTTCGCGATTGAGTTCGCCCTTGACATCTTCATCGGACGTTTCTTCTACTACCACATCACGACTTTTGTTGGTGGCAAACTTGTTGGTTTTGTTGTCTTTGGCTTGTTCTAAGTTCTTTGAAATCATGGCCACTGAAGTTGTGCTGGCAATGCTTTCACGATTGATAAAGTCATTCAAACTTTTCTTGGCTTCTAGTTCGGCCACTCTAAATGCTTCACGAGCAGCATTTTGACTGTTGCCCCACACAGGTGCATAACCAGTGGTCTCAATTGAATCTACTTCGCCACCTAGGGTATAAGTGATTCGCACACCAAGACGTTTGAAATCATTGCTGAGTCGCTGTTCGCTGATGGCTTGTTGAGCACCAGGAGGAATAGCTGATCCAGAGCCAACGTTGGCTACCTTTGTAGACGAGCAAGCTGACAAGCCTAATGTAGCTAGAACTGCCATTGCTAATACTGTTTGTTTCATTTTGATTCCTTCATTAAAAAATCCAGTATGTGTAATGTAACACAATACTGGATTTAGGTCAACCGGGTCAAAAAACCCTGTAAAATCAATTACTTAGAGTTGACTGCTGTTTTCAAGTTCTTTTGAGCTTCGTCAGCCAATGTTTTGGCTACTTCACCAAATGACTTAGCGGCAACCAAATTTGCACGAGCAAAATTAGCGTTGGCCTTGTTCAAAGTCAAAAGAGTTTCTTTGACTTGTGCATGTGGCAAATATGTCAATACTTGAGCCACTGATTTTTCTGCTTGGTCTACGATTGCTTCTACGTTGAACATCTGTTCGATTTGTTTTGTAAATTGTTCCATTTTGCTTCTCCTTGAGTTTAAGCGAGTTTTAAAGTTGCTACTGCCCGGCCTATCCAGCACAGTATTTCTTTAACAACTTTATTTAGCAATTATATATTGCACTGCACAATTTTCCTAGCTTTTTTGATACTTTTATGTTCTCAATTTTGCCAAATTCAAACCACGCAAAATTTGGATATAAAACCAACCAATATCAAATTCCCACCAACGTTGGCTAAATTTGGCATTGGCTCCATCAGCATGATGGTTGTTGTGTAGCTCTTCGCCACCAATCCAAAATGCTATGGGCCACAAATTGCGTGATGTATCTTTGGTATCAGTATTTCTGTAGCCCCACCAATGTGCAAGCCCGTTGATAACTCCAGCAGCAAAAAATGGTACCCAAATCATTTGGATGCCCCAAATTAGCAAGCCCCACAAGCCAAACAACCATAGGTTAATCAGCAACATGATCATTATACCAAGTCGACTGTGTTTGCTATAAACATTGTTTTCCAACCAATCGTTGGGTGTACCTACTCCTAATTTCTCAACCATTGCTGTATCTTTGCTGGCAGCATGATACAAAAATGCACCACCAAACAACACACGCTTGATACCGTAAATTTGTGGTGAGTGTGGATCAGATTCTGTGTCTGACGCCTGATGATGTTTTCTATGGATGGCTACCCATTGTTTTGTAACCATGCCGGTTGTGAGCCACAACCAGAAACGCATAAAATGGTTTACTACAGGGTGAAATGATACAGCTCTGTGTGTTTGCCCACGGTGCAAATACAGCGTAACACAGGCTATGGTGATTTGAACCATCACCAAGGTATAGATTAGTTCAGTCATATATTACTTAGCTTAAGGTACCAGTTCAACATTGGCATCAACAACACCGTTGTGATGATGTATTTCTAATCCGTGTTTTTTGCACAAATGTTGTATGGGTTGATTTTGGCTCAAGCAACTCAAATACAAATGTTTGTACCTGTGGTTTCGGGCCCAGGTCACAGCTTCAGACATAAGACGTCCGGCAATGCCCTGTCCTTGATACTGTCGATCCACAATAATTCTAAACTGTACTCTGTCATTGAACTGAGTAGTCATGTGCAAAACTCCTGCCCATTGCGATCCATTGGAGGCCACTAAAAAATAGTGTTTGCCCGGTCGAGATACCACATCGTCCACCAGTTGTGTTATAAAGTCATGGTCAACTGGCATACCAAAACAATCAGACAACATGTCAGGTGATTGTCGTTTTAACCAATTGCCGTACTGCTGATAATTGTCTCTGTGAAGAAAATCTGTGGTGATCATTGTCGTTTTTTGTAATCCAAATATTGATTACGGCCTTCAATCCATGCTTCTAACATATCTACGAAAAATTTTTGTATGGCTTTCATTTTGTGAACTCCTTGGGTTAATGTAGAGACTCGTGGTTTCTACTGAGATATTTAGTTGTTTTATGTTGCGGTTGCACAAATAGCGTGGTTTTTTAACCAAATGAATAATATAGGGTTAAATAAATGCAAGGAGATTTATATGTTAAACTTTATCAAGAAACTTTTTGGAACAGAAAAACCAGCAGAAGCAGTAGCCGAGGTTAAAGGGGTTGAAGCTAAAACTACGTTGGAATTTCATGAAGAAATTAAACAACAAGTTGCGGCTGAAAAATCTTTTCCAGTAAAAGAATCCAAGCCTGCTAAAGCCAAAGCAAAAAAACCGGTAGCTAAAAAAGCTCCGGCCAAAGCAACGGCAAAACCAGCACCAAAGAAATCAAAAAAACAGTAATTTGATCAAGGCCACTGTGTCTACTGCTACCAGGAAGGCATAGTTGGCCAAACCCCCTAAACTGTTGCGGGTCCATAGTGCCCATGCAAAGATGGCACTAGATGCCACAGTCAAACTCAAGAACCACAAAAATGGTACGTTGGGCACAGTCCACATAAACATGATGTTGGCGGCCACACTCATAGACCATCCAAAGATTTCCAACACGCATCTCACAGGATGATCACGATAGTCCCTAGCTATCCAACCAAAGATATCGTCAAGCATTTTGCTTCCATTGATTGTAAACCATCTCACTGGCCAAGTTTTTGCCTTTGGCCTCAATCTCCATGTCAAAGTCAGGAGCAAATGTCAATGCCCAGTCTGTTACAGCTGAGTTCCACATAAAGTCAGAGTGTGCTCGTAGTTTTTGTTTCTTCAAGCCTTGAGCAAGAAGTGACTCAAGATCTGGTCTAGTTCGGGTACAATGACCCACAAGAATATCTTCGCGGCTAACACTATAATGCATGCCAGGGCGAACACCACGCCAACTGTCAATAACCCGCTGCGTACGACTATCTGTCGCACTGAGGTATTCACCGGTGTGGACCCAGTGGTGATGTATATCCAATACAAGAGCGACATGCTCGCCCACAGCAAGAGTAGTGTCCAAACCATTTGATATCTCGTCGTTTTCTATAGTTATAAGGTTGCGAGCCTCGGGCGTAAGTTTTTGCAATGTACGTAGGAACTTGGGTATGCCACCTTTGCCACTCAAATGTACATTGATCATGAATCCATGATCATGCCATGTACTACCATAACCCATCCAACGTGCCATGTCTGCATGATATTCGAATTCAAGTATGCTACGTTCTACAATTTCATCGGCTTCAGATGCCAACACACAAAATTGTCCTGGATGAAAACTTAAACGCACATCAAGACGTCGTGCTGTTTCGCCAATGGGTGCAAATATACGCTCTAAGTGATCTTGTATCTCTCTGCGTTGCCACCAGTCAATCCAATTGGGTTCTGTATAGCCCTGTAGCATTTCTGAGCCTAAACGCACCATTCTGCGTTCTGGGGGCAGTGTGGCCACACGTTCAATCATTTTTACCGCAGCTGCGGCATTATGGTTCATGATGTCCCACTGACGCTGTTCAGCCTCATCCTTGTGTTCGCGTAACCAGCGCATAGTAGTTGAACGCCCGTTAAGGTCCCGATCTTTTGCATTGACTTTCATGCCGCCGCATTCGGACGGATCATTGAGCCATTTGCAACAGAAGCCAAATCGATTAAGTGTAGTCATATAAGTATTATACTATAAATAACATTGTGTGTCAATCAAAGATTAACGCAATTGTATACAAATATAAAAGGACTTAATTATGATCAAAACCTATACCACATGGACCAATGAAGCTGTCTATGAAGCAGTAAGATCTACCTGCAGAGAGCATCTCGAGGTGCTTGTAATTGCAGGGCAAACCGACGGTACATTTACTCGTGAGGATGTAGAAGACTCTGTAGTAATTTGTCGCATTTGGGACAGTAACGAACATGCTCAAGAATGGCAAACATTTCTCAACAATTTACCAACTCCGCCTGTTTCTGTAGTAATTGAAACTGCTTAATTAGTTTCGTGTGTTAATTTGGTTGCAGAGCCAGTGCAGTCTGTAGTGAATCTGTAGATAAGTTAGGTAAATTAATCAAATTTGGATCCAGTGGGTGTTGATGATCTATCACAACCCACTGCACATTTGGATTGTTTTGAATCGTGTTCTTGACCAATGTACGATAAACATGAGCATGATGTTCCAGTAAGCGATCTGCAAATTTTGGTTTTTGAGTCCAATCAAACCCCATCAGCAACACAATGTCATTTTGACTAGCGGCCAAATGCATGGCTATGATTTCGTCGGGCTTGTTAATTTGGTCTGGAAACTGACCTTGATACAATAGTACGTTCGGCGGGCTATTCAAAAACTGATAAGCATCATTGTGGATGTAAAAATTGCAACTATTTTGAAATTCACGTTTGATCAGTTCAACTGCTTGTCCTTGATCATGGCATATTACATTGTCGGTTCCGCAACCTCTCCAGGTTTTCCAGCTACCCCATATAGGACCTATGTTTTTAAGAGTGTTGACGTCCAAAGTTGGATCCAACACTGTGCTGTCAGCAAGAACCCAGCTGATATTCATTATGCGCTTCTCAACACTTTCCACTTGTGACCGCCTAGACATACCCAAGCAAACACTGTGTCGTTGACACTGGGATTGGAATTGAACACAAATTCTCCTTTGCTGCCTGCATAATTTGGCAGTTCAGGAGCAAATGAAACTTTGTGTATGCCCAGTCTAAGATTTTTTATAGTGGTCATAGCATCGACATCAATTTCAATAGCAGGTTGCCTGTTGACTTGAATGTTGATGCCTTGTGCTTTGTTTGTGCCAATGTAAGCTGTGTTGTTTTTAAACTTGCCAATGTTCACTGATACTTCTTCATCCCAAACACTGAGTGCAGATTGTGGATCTGCGGTGTTGATACCAATTCTGTGATTGATCACACTCAATGTGTCATTGATACGAGCTTCACCTTTGACCGATAGATCTTTTAGTTCTCCTACAGATTGTAATCGGCTGTGACGTATGGAACTGTTCAATTGATCCCCTGATATCAACGGATGCCCATCTACAGTTACATCATCAAATTTGATACCGTTCTGTTTTATTTGTGCAGACACATCTTGTATCAATTGATCTCGCCATTGCTCTGATAATTTCTCAAGAGTCTTTTGCGAAATATTTTCGCTCAATGTTTGCCAACTGTTGTTGTCCACATTGATTGATCCTGTTACTGCAAGATCTTTGACACGCAATCCATCTACTATTTCAGCCGTAGTGGTCACAAGATTGGATTTTACAATCACAGAACCATCGGCAATTTCAAGTTCAACTGCTGTGGCCCGATCGTCAATGCCTACAGTGCGTAATTTTTCTACAATAGCAGGTTCCAACGTGGTCAAACTTTCACTGACCTGTTGACGAATTACGCTGGCCACGTCTAGTGTGCTCAACTGATCCAGAGTTTTTTGTGTCATCAAATAATTGGTTGTGCGTTGAATTTTTTCCAACCAACCAGCATCATTGGCCAATTCTGTGATGTAGATATCCACTGTGGCTTCTACGGCTTGATCAATGGCCTGCTGAATGGCCACAGTGTCAATGAATTTTTCAATGCCGGGTATTTGTCCTTGAGCAAACAGTTCGGCTACACTGACTTTTATAGCTTCAACCAATTCAGGAACTGCGGAACTGTTGTTGAATTTGCCCAGTATTCTATCTTGGGTATATTTTATAATTTTTTGTTCAGTGGGTTCAAACCATTGGTCATTGGCAAAAATTTCTGTCACTCGCGCACTCACTGACTCTGCGATTGTTTTTTCAACTAATTGTGTAACTGCATTTTGGTCAAGCATGCTTTCTCCGTGTATCCAGGGTCACACAATGGAATCCGCCTCCTAAAGTGCGACTGTGTCTCAGCTCCAATGGTATCACTGTGAACCGATGTTGTTCCAGCGTGCGAATCAACTGTGTTTGATGACGATCTACAATGACTGTGTTAGGATCTAATACCAGCATATTTAAGGCAATCCATTTTGATGCATAAGGATATTGATAGAATCCCTGCGCTACAACGTCTGTGGCATAGATCTTGGTCCATGAGTCAAATGCCCGCGGACAATTTGATTCATTGACTCTGTGTCCGTTTAACAACACCAGTCCTTCACGCAAAGGAACAATGGTACTGTCGATGTGAACTCCAGCATAAAAATTACAAACTTCAATTGTGATCTGTGGAAACTGATCACACAACCAGTTGTATGCCGCACGGTTACCACTATAACTTTCTAAAAACAACCAAGTATCATTTAATCTGCAAATGTTAGCAGCATCCAACACCATGTCTTGATCACGCGGCATAGTAATGACACGAGCGTTGTCTATCACTTTAGACAATGCTTCTATTTCTTGATTGCGGCATGGATACATCATGTTTACATCAACTATGGTGTTGCCAGCAACCAATAATCGATCACGTGGGCAGTAGTTGTACATACCTTGACGCTCGACAAAATTCATAGGTTCAGGGCGTCTAACTGTGGCGCCGTATTGAACCAATGCGTTTGCCAATTGATTTAAATCTTCATTGGCTTCATCTATGATCCATTGCGGCACCGCTCCACTAGGCACAGGCGTTTCTGTCCACAAAGTTTTAGAAGCTTCTTCTGCAAACACCGGATCATTGCTGGGCCAGTTAGCATGATCTGCAATGCCAACAACTACTTCTTCCAATGGATCCCATTCATTAACACTGTTGATCATAGATGTCCTGTGATTTGTAGTGTGTATCTTGGCTCAAGTCCAATGTTGGCAGCCATGTGCGGAGTATCGTATGTCCATTCCACAACATGTCCTGCTGACCAATTGACCACAGGTTTATTCATTACTTCAAGATAGTGCCCAGATTTCCAATCTTCCAGCAACACCAAAGCCCGACGAATAAGATGTTCCTGACCTTGAAGATTGAACAACTCAACGTATCGACGATACAAATCACTGTGAACTGGCATCACTGTACCGGTGTCCATACAATAGTAAGAAACACCAATATCTTTCCACCCTAGATCATCATAGTACTCAATGAATCGGTGATTCCAACTGGGAAGGCGATGTCGCATGTCTGCCATGTGTCCACATATTTTGTCGTGATATCCTTGACTTAGCCATAGGTCAACACTGTCAGGATCGTTGAAAGGCTCTTGAACGAAATCAAGAGTTTTGAACTCATCGTCCCAAAATACTTCTAGTTGATAGTTACTGGTTGCGTGTGTTGCCATAGTGTACCACTGTGATTCCTTCCAACGTTTGTGGCAGTTTACGCCATGGATCAACAATAACTGATCCAGGTTGAATTTTACAATAAGGTTGTGTGTCTTGTTGATCACCAGTGTATTCATAAGTGATTTTGCGATTATGTGCCCATAAAAACACTGCTGGGTAATCCACTGTGACCACTACATTGGTAGCATCATCTGCCAATGGGTCAACATAGCTTACACGATGCCCGGCTTGCTCAACATAATATCCTACCAATGTAGAATAACTACCAATACAATACGGCACATCTGGCTTGTATGCTTTGCCATGAATCACAATTGGTAGATTATGTTTTTGTGCGCGAACAACCAAAAACTCAGCTAGATTACGTGCTTGTATTTCTCGAGCGTGCATGATTGTATCAAACAAGTCGTAGCCCACTTCGTATTCTTTGGCTAACCACCGTAATGCAATGTTGTCGCGCGGATGACAAGCACCTGCATCGCCCATGCCTGCTGTCATATATTTGGGTCCCATGATACGCATTGTGCTTCTTGACAATGCGTTTGTGACTACGTCTACGTTGATATTGCCAATTTTCATAGCAAAGTCTTGAATCATGTTGGCCAAGCCAACTTTGGCCGAAATAAATGTGTTGTAGAAAATTTTGATTGCTTCGCATTCGTCCCAAGTGCCGATTTCGTAACGTGGATTGTTTTGCATAATGGTTTTATAGATATCAATCAACTCACCGGCCAAAGTATTTGGGTTTCCGTCTTCGGTGCCAATCATGATCATTTCTGGATTGACCATGTCCCATTTCACTGAGCCCATGGCAATCAAATATGGATTGTATAGGAATTGGTGTTTTGAGTCCAAACGTGAAACAAACTTGTGTCGTGTTGTTCCTGGCAATACTGTTGATATCAGCACTACTTTTTTGCTGTCTTTTGCGTATTTGTTGATATTGTCAATGGCATCTAATACTGCATCGTGTCCAAAATCTCGTGGTTCCATGTGGCTACTAGGCACCGATCCGTCATATCCTTCGTCATGTGGAGTAGGAACAGCAACAAAAATCCATTCACTTTCGTTGACCACTTCGTCGATGTCACAAACTTTTACAGTGTCACTGGTGCGTGGGTAAATATCATAACCCCTTACTGTGTGTTTTTCTGCCATTACTTCAGCACAGTCAAGGCCAAGTTTACCAATACCAATAAATCCTATATTTTTCATATTATGAGTGTTCCTTTAGATAGATTATACCACATGTTAGATGATGCCAGCGGCAATGATACATTAATTTATCGCTTTTTCCCACATGGGTCAAAAAAATTAGAGGATGTTCGATCATTGATTCCTCATCTAAATAGTTTGGCGTGGATGGAAACAATGACTCGCCCAGTGATTATTTTTCACGATCAAGAACCTTTGAATTTTAATTTTTACACTCCCGATGATGTCTGGAATGTTTTTAAATCTATTAACCCTAATTCTTATCGAAACAGCTTTGTTGAATTTGAAGAATTAATAAAAT
>JACCDV010043700.1_pt1 | contig 13958 bp, 14 predicted proteins | sample 7446131 | NCBI WGS metagenome assembly JACCDV01 (sample SAMN15323448, study PRJNA562643) | freshwater metagenome | isolation source: river surface water | place: USA:Blue River Watershed | collected 2017-08-17 | reverse complement strand
GAGGGCGGCTCCATGACCCGTGTGGCCGAAAAGACCGGCCTGGAGCGCACCCACCTCTACCGCAAGCTCAAGCAGCTCGGGGTGGACCTGTCCCGCAGCAAAAAAGCCGGCTGACTCCCCGGGCCCGGGGTCCGTATGCTGCTATAATTGTAGCCTCACGGCCCGGTAGCTCAGTTGGTAGAGCAGCGGATTGAAAATCCGCGTGTCGGTGGTTCGATTCCGCCCCAGGCCACCAAATCCACACCATCAGTGCGAAATCGCTGATGGTGTTTTTCTTTGTGGTGCCAGCGCAATACGAATTCGAAGAGATTCCCGAGGAGAAAGCCCCGACGCAGCAGGGGCGGCGAGCTAGGGCAGATCATTGCCGCACCGCAATACCAAAGGGTAAAATGCTGACAATAAAAATAACCTTCGGAAGTGGTGATGCACTGGTATCTCGTCCATACCAAGCCCAGGCAAGAAAAGTGCGCCCTGGAAAACCTCCAGCGCCAAGGGTTTCAGTGCTATCTGCCCACTCTCCCATCTGAGAAGCTCCGCCAGGGCGTGCTGACGGTTGCGGACGAACCCCTGTTTCCGCGCTACCTGTTCATTCGCCTGGGTCAGGGCGATTCGGCGGCAAGCTGGGCACCCATCCGTTCGACCAAAGGCGTCAGCCGGCTGGTCAGTTTCGGGATGGAGCCGGCCAAGGTGGCCGACTCGATGGTCGAAGCCCTGCGCGCACAAGAGGCGTTTGTCCAGGCCGAGCCCAAGCGCCTGTTCAAACAGGGCGAGCGCGTGCGCCTGATCGAAGCGCCGTTCGCCGGCATCGAAGGCATCTACCAAATGGCCGATGGCGAGCGCCGCGTCATGGTTTTGATCGAACTGCTCTCCAAGCAAGTACGGCTGCGGGTTGCACCGGCCAACCTGCGCAAGGTTGGCTGAAGCTCGGCCGAAACATTTCTCAAAGTCATGACGCTGTGGCAAAATGCAGCCACTAGTTAGGCTCTGTGCAGCACGCCGCTGCTAATAGAAAGCCTCGAATTTCCCCAGTTAGACCTCGCAGACCGCGCTTGCTGATCGTGAAACGGCACGGCGGTAGCGTGCCTAAAACCAATGCAAACATTCACCCCTCTTTGTTTTATCCTGGATGTTGATGGCGTACTGACCAACGGTCAGTTTCTTTACACGGCCGAGGGCAAACAGATGAAGATCTTCGGACCGGACGACAACGACGGGCTTTCCCTGCTCAAGCCCTCCGTGGAAATTCGATTCATCACCGGCGACAAGAAGGGTTTTCCAATCTCCAAGAAGCGGATCGTCGATGATATGGGGTTTCCCCTGGATCTGGTCAGCACGGTGCGGCGCGTGGACTGGATTCGCGAGCGTTATCCTCTCGAGCGTGTCGTCTACATGGGTGATGGTATTTTTGACCATTATGTGATGCGAGAGGTGGGATATTCGATTGCACCTGCCAATGCCGACGCGCTGGCGAAACAGCATGCTCACCACGTCACCACGCGCTCAGGCGGCGATCGGGCAGTGGCCGAAGCATGCCTTCATCTGATGCAGAAGTTCTTTTCACCATTTGACCCCGCGCACCTGCCCAGCGCTCAGCACAAGTTGTCGGGGGAGTGGACCGTATGATCCAACAGCGCTTGCAATCGTTTCTGCAAAAGCGTCGCTGCACGCTGTTGGGTGTGGGACCCATGAGCCTCAACTGTGTGGATGCGGCCATTTCGCTGGCCAATGAACATGAGGTCCCGCTGATGCTGATCGCCAGCAGGCGTCAGGTTGACTCCGAAGAGTTCGGCGGCGGTTATGTCAACCAATGGACGACCGATGCTTTTGCCCAGTACGTGATCGAGCGCGACAAGAAGGGTAAGGTGCTGCTCGCGCGAGACCATGGCGGACCTTGGCAAAACACCAAGGAAGTCGAAACAGGACTGGGGCTGCGTCGCGCCATGGACTCAGCCAAAGCGTCCTATCTCGCCGACTTGACGGCTGGATTCCAAATGCTGCACATCGACCCAAGCGTCGACATCCATGGCCAACCTGATGTGGATGAAGTCCTGGATCGCTTGTTCGATCTCTACGATTACTGTTGGACCCAGGCCCAGCGATTGGGACGCGAAGTCATTTTCGAAATTGGCACAGAAGAGCAAAGCGGAAGCACCAACTCGCAGGAGGAGCTGGATTACACGCTCAACGCGGTCCACAAGTTCTGCACAAAGAACCGGCTGCCCAAGCCAAGTTTTGTCGTGATCCAGTGTGGCACCCGGGTCATGGAAATGCGCAACGTCGGTTCCTTTGATTCGCCGGTCCGCGTCGCTGACGAGATACCTGCGGAGATTCAATTGCCCAAAATGATTGAAATCTGCAATCGTTATGGGGTTTTCATGAAAGAGCACAACACCGATTACCTGTCGGACGAGGCTTTGCAGTGGCACCCCAGGCTGGGCATTCATGCGGCCAACGTGGCGCCCGAATTTGGTGTCGCTGAAACCCGGGCACTTGTCAGCGTGCTTGAAAACAACGGCCAACAGGTCCTGGCCGACAAGTTTCTCCAAATCGCCTATAAGTCGCGCAAGTGGGACAAGTGGATGCTCAAGGACACCCGGGCCAGCGACCGCGACCGTGCCATCATTGCCGGGCACTACGTCTTTTCTCGGCCCGAGGTGCTCGAATTAAAGCGTGAGGCCAGTGTGGCCCTCAAGCCGCGTGGCCTGGACCTGGAGTCATACCTCCAGCAAGAGGTCAAGGCCAGCATCCTGCGCTACCTGCGCCATTTCCGTTTGCTCGCGAGGGCTGCATGATGCGCGTTGCGACCCTGATCCTCAACCGCAATCTGCCGGACGTGACAGACCGGCTCTATGGGCACTTGCGTCAGTTCGACGGTGAGGTCACCGATCTCTATGTGATCGAGGCCGGCTCGGACGCCGACAGGGTGTCCCAACACTGCAGCTGGCATGCCGACTGGCCCGAGGCCCAGACCCAGGGCTTGCGCTACTCCCGCGGGATGAACTTTGGTCTGAGCCAGCTCTGGAAAGAAGGCAGGTTCTCCGCCTATGATGCCTTCTTTCTTTTGACCAACGACACCGAACTCGAAGCGCGTCCGACCCTGACTCCTCTGCTTGAGATTCTCGATCAACATCCGCGGGTGGGTATTTTGTCGCCCTGCTCTGAGCGTTGGGGTGAGCGCTTCCTCCTCAAGGAGCAGGCGACGCGTTATTTCTGGTTCATTCACAACAATGCGTACTTGCTGCGCCGTGAATTCATTGAATCGATCTGCAATGTCGACGCGCCCGATGCTATGAATTTCTTGTTTGACGGTAGTAATTTCCGCGGGTGGGGGTCAGAGAGCGAATTGATAGTCAAGGCCTATGCCAACGATTGGGCTGCGGCTATCACATCCCTGGTCTGGGCGAGGGAAAATGAGTCGCACCTCCTTGACAAGGCCGACTTGATTAAGACCGAAGGTTATGAAGACAACCTTCGCCTGTATGTTGAGGAAGGGCGGCGTTGGATGCGCCGCAAATATGGCTTCAACAGCCACTGGTCCATGCAGCAGTACGTCAAGAGCTTCTATGACCGTTTTTTCGAGTTTCACCCGGAATTCGAGCGTTTCAAAATTTGAGTCTGTTCACCATGCAAGTGATTGAAAAGCCCTGGGGCAAGGAAGAGGTCATTGAAATCAATGACCGTTACATGATGAAGAAACTCACGATGTGGGCCGGCCATCGTTGCAGCTTGCAGTTTCACAACATCAAGCGCGAGACCATTTATGTCCTCAGCGGTGACCTGCGCATCTACGTGGGTGCAAGCAAGGATGCCCTAGAGTCACGTGTGTACACCGCGGGTGAAACCATCACCTTGTTGCCCGGGGTCGTGCATCGGATGGAAGCGGTCACGGACAGCGTTTACCTCGAGGCCAGCACTCCCGAGATGGATGATGTGGTGCGTCTGGTGGACGATTACCAACGGGCCCCCAATTGAGCTATCGAGTTTGCCTGCCGACAGCCGGCACCGGATCCCGGCTAGGGCCTTTGACACGTTTTCTGAACAAGTCCCTGGTCGGCTTGGCCAACCGGCCCATCCTCTCGCACCTCATAGAGCAGTTCCCCCAAGACGTTGAGTTTGTCATTGCGCTGGGACACAAGGGCCATTTGGTGCGGGAGTTTCTGTCCCTGGCCTACCCACAGCGCCGATTCCTGTTTGAGGAGGTGGCACCCTTTGAGGGCCCCGGATCGGGCCTGGGTCTCAGTCTCCTGGCTTGCGAGAGGTATTTGCAAGAGCCCTTTGTGTTCATCTCTTGTGACACCCTCGTTCGTGGTGCACCAATTCCCCCCCCGCAGACCAACTGGATGGCATACGCCGAGGTGGAAGACCTCGCCCCTTACCGAACGCTGGCCCTTAAGGAGGGCAGTGTGCAGGCCATCTGCGAGAAAGGGGAGGGGCGCTCTGGCAGCCATGAGGCTTACATCGGACTAGCGGGCATCCGCGACCACCAAACTTTCTGGGCTGCTATGCACGAAGGTGGAGATCACGCCATCCAAACCGGTGAGGCCCACGGGTTGCGTGCGCTTGTGCCTCAGGGGATAGCTGCTCAATCGTGGACTTGGTACGACACGGGCAATCCGCCAGCACTGGGGCGTGCTCGCGAGGCCTATCAGGAGCCCGATGCACCGAACATCCTGGAAAAGGCGAACGAGGCGATCTGGTTCGTGGACGGACAGGTCATCAAGTTTTCCGACGACCAAAAGTTCATTGCGCACCGCGTGCAACGCGTAGCGCACCTTGCTGGGTACGTGCCGCCCGTCACCGGTGCTCAGGCGCACATGTACCGCTATGAGAAGGTCGCCGGGAAAGTCATGTCAGAGGCCGTGACCCTTCCTCTGTTTGATCGCTTGTTGACGCACAGCAAGAGCTTCTGGACCCTAGCCGCCCTTGAGGGTGCCAAGGCCCATGCTTTTCGCGAGGCCTGCCTGGCCTTTTACCGCGAAAAAACCCACGAGCGCGTGGCCTTGTTCTATCGCAACTTCAATCGGTACGATGGTTCAGAGGCGATCAATGGCCGCCCCATGCCGACGCTTGCGCATTTGCTGGCCCAAGTCGATTGGAATTGGCTAGCCGAAGGCCTGCCGGGCCGTTTCCATGGGGACTTTCATTTCGAGAACATACTCTGGAACCCGGAAACCCAGCAGTTTTGTTTTCTCGACTGGCGCCAGGATTTCGCCGGTGATCTGGCGGTCGGCGATATCTATTACGACCTTGCGAAACTGCTGCATGGGCTCATCATCAGCCACGAGTTGATTGCCCGGGATCTCTACCAAGTGCACTGGCAGCCCGACAGCATCGTTTTTGATTTTCATCGCAAGCAGGTGCTGGTGGCCTGCGAGCGTGAACTCGAAACATGGCTGGAAGCAAGTGGCTTTGACGTGAGGAAGGTCCGAACACTGACCGCGCTAATCTACCTGAACATCGCGGCACTGCATCACGCGCCTTATGGACTGCTCTTGTATGCGCTGGGCAAGGACATGCTGGCAGACGCTCTGGAGGTTTAAGTGCAACTGACCGAACGCCGCCACGATGTGGTCACCGGGGCCACGGACCTTGAAGACCTTCATTCCTTGCTTGAATTCCCTGTCTTCATGGGTTCGGTCCTGCATGCGCCTTCCGATGATTTGCGGGCAGACATGGCATGGTCGATCGCAAAAAGCTCTGGCTTGATTCAACTCAAGTATTTGCTGCCTCTTGAGGTGCTGTATCAGCACCAGACGACCACGGCCGCCATTGGCGCCATCTGGATGGCGCATCACAAGGCGTTCGCGCAGTTCCTGTCGACATACCGTCCAAAGGAAGTCCTCGAATTGGGCGGTGCTCACGGCGTTCTGGCGCGAGAGTTCCTGCAGCACGGCTCCATCCCTTGGACGATTCTCGAGCCGAATCCTGCGCCGGTGGAGGGCTGTCCCGCGCGCTTTATTCACGGATTTTTTGATGCGAGTTTCTGCCTGGACCCGGAGGTGGATACGGTCGTTCATTCGCACGTGCTGGAACACATCTACGAGCCAGATGCATTCATGGGTCTGCTAGCCCAGGCCATGAAGCCCGGCCAGCACCTTGTCTTTTCCGTGCCGGATCTGCAGGTGTGGCTGGAGCGCAAGTACACCAACTGCATCAATTTCGAGCACACCACTTTTCTGACCGCCCCCTACGTGGACCATTTGCTGTCCAAGCATGGTTTTCGAGTGATGGCCAAGCAGGGCTATGGTGATGGGCACAGCATCTTTTACGCCGCTGTTCGTGACCACGCGACGGAGTTGATCCCATTACCCGCGGATCTCTATGCACGCAATCGCGGCATCTACGAAGCCTTCGTGCAGTACCACCTCGACCTGATCGCAGACCTGAACCGCCGACTTGAAAACGTGAAGGGCCCCGTCTATCTGTTTGGCGCACATGTGTTCGCCCAGTATCTGCTGGCGTTCGGTCTGAAGACGGAAAAAATTGTGGCCCTGCTGGACAACGATGCCAATAAGCAGGGCAAGCGCTTGTACGGAACCGAACTCCAGGTACTCTCACCCAAAGTGCTGAGCGCCATGGCGGACGCCACGGTGATTCTGAAGGCCGGCATGTACACGCAGGAAATCCGCGAAGACATTCTGCGCAACATCAATGCGGACGTTCGATTCCTTGAGTGAGGTCCAGCCTCGACAAGATCCCGTCGGAGAGGCAGAGCATTTGCGCCTGGCCTTGTACCGGCCTCATTCCAACATCTGGTTTCGCAACAACCTGGGCCGCATCCTCAGGCGCGACCTGCTGCCGAACAAGTACGCACCACTTCTGGATCACCTCAGTCAAGCCGATGCGGTTGAACTTGCTTTTGTCTCGCGTCTCGATGGCGGTTTGCTGGCTCGCCTGTCCGATGCTTTGCAGTTGTGGCTCTGGTGTCGCTTGATAGGGCTTGAAGCCACACGACAAGTTTGGACCACCAAAGGGGTCGAGCGCGCTCATGTGCTGTTCTTGATGCACTATGGCAACTTGACCTATGAGACCGAATCCGTCGCGCGCGACTGTGCGACTGCAGCCCGAGCGATTGCGAGCCTGGCAGTGCGCAAGGTGGTGCACCTGACCCACTACGTCTATTGCCCGCAAATTGGTGCCAATAATTTGGCGACCGTGGAACCTGACTTGCTGGTCGCTGAGAGCAATCTGGCCGTGAATGCGAGCTTTTTCCGATTGCATTTCGCGAAGATCAGGGCGCCTTTCCTTGGTTTGCCCTTTACCGCAGCCGCTCGCTTTCAGGCTCGCCGTCCGATGTCGGAGCGAGTGAACAAAATGGTGGTCACCGGTTCGATCACCTACAAGATGAGGGATCCGGCATTCGTCGATTTTTTTCAGACGCAGGAACTGCAGCCCATGCGGCGCAAGCTGTTTGAAGCGGCAGCGCGCTACACCTCGGAAATGGATTGCCTTGTTTCTGACCTCGACGCCACCAGAGCGACCAACCGGCCGAGCCGCCTGCAGCGAGCGCGGGCGCTGGTGCGGCGATTGGCGGGCCAGCGGGCACAGGCAGAATACTACCGACGAGACATCGTCGAGACGTACAACACCTACGCCATGTTCGCAGTACCGGAAGAGGTCTGCGGGCTGCCCGCCATTGGTTTTGTCGAGGGTATGGCCTGTGGCAGCGCGTACGTTGGGCTAGATGCCCCCATGTACAGAGATCTTGGAATGGTGCCAGGGGTTCATTACATCGCCTATGACGGCAGCATCGATGACTTGATGTCCCAGGTCCAGTATCACCAGCAGCATCCCGAGCGCACCCAGGCCATCGCAGAGGCCGGTCGGAATTTCGCGCAGACGGTGTTGGCGCCGGATGTTGTCTACGGGGCTTTTGTCAGCGCCCTCCGGGATTTGGCTGGCATCTCTCAGCGGCGGGCATGACACCACTACCCGGCCAGGAGCGCACCTCGCCGCCCCCACGGCTGGCCCGCGCCGGCATGTTGAACACGTTTATCGGCTTGTTCAGCGCCGCGCTGACGTTTTTAAGCCTCTCACTCATTGCCAGCAGATTCGGAGGTAGCGCGGGCAGCGATGCCTACTTCTACCTGCATTCTTTGGTCACTGTGGGCACGGCATTCCTCGGTGGGGTCCTTTCTGCCGTGCTGCTGCCTCAATTGGTCGAGGTTCGCGTGAAGTCCGGCTTGGCCCAGGTGAGCGAATTGGCCAGTCAGTTGCTGGGGTGGTTGCTGCTGCTCTGCGCGCTGTTGGCGCTGATGCTCGCCTTGTTTCACAGTCCTTTTTATGCCTTTGCCAGCCGGTTCTCTGCAGAGTTGGTTCAGGCGCAGCGAGCCATCTTGGGCTGGCTTGGGCCCCTGCTTGTTTTTTCGGTCCTGGCTGAGTACCTGCGGATCTTGCTGCTTGGCGTCGGCCGTTATGCAGCGGCAGCCTGCATGGCCCTGGTGACACCGGCCACCCTTGTGGCTGTGTTGCTACTGGATCACTCACTTTCAGAGGCGGAGTTGGCCACGGCCTTGGCCTTTTCCAGGGGCTTGATGGCGGCGGCGGCCATGTTTTTGCTGATGCGTGCAGGTATGCGGCTTTTGCCGCGCCTGGGTGGAGGTGCTCCTCTAGCCAAGTTCAGCCGGATTTCTGCTCCCTACGCGGCGGCCAGTCTCGTCACCCAGCTGTCGGTCTTTTTTTTCGATTACATGGCGTCTGGCCTGGGCACGGGCGTGTTGACCGCTGTCACATTGGCGCACCGCATCTTTGCCTTGCCGCTGATGCTGCTGGTCACACCTTTGCTGGACATCGCTCGAGTTCGGTTTGCCGAGCTCAGGGCCACGAACGATGAGGCGGCGTTCCAGCGTCAGTACGACCAACTGTCTGTGCTGGTGCTCTATATGGCACTTCCCGCCGCGGCCTTGTTGTTCATTTTTCCGAGCGAGATCGTGGCCCTTCTGTTTCAGCGAGGCGCCTTCAACGCGCAGGACGCCGAGGTTGCTGCGGCCTGCTTGAAAGTGCTGGCTTTATCTGTGCCATTGGGTTGCTTTTTCACCCTCAATGGTCGGGTCGTGGAGTCCTTTCAGCAGCTGAACCTGCCTTCGCTCTTGGGAAGCATCGGAAATCTCTGCCTCATGGCGCTGACCTATGTTCTGGTCGGTGCGATGGGCTTCATCGGCATTCCTCTGTCTCGGTTGCTGGTGGACCTGGGCTACCTGCTTCCTTTTGGCTTGTGGATGCTGCATCGTCATAGGGTGCATGTAAGCTTTGTTTCCTTGGGTCAGGTCCTGCTGCGAGCTGGCCTCGCTTGTGCGATCCCTGTGTCCCTGGCCCTGTGGCTCCAGTCAAGCTTGACGGCGAGCGGCGGTGCAGTTCCCGCCGCCTGGGCCCTGGCGGCGGTAGTAGGTATGGGTATTTTCTATGCGGTCCTGGTGTGGGCGTTGGATCCGCAGGCACGGCTGGCGCTGCGGTCCCTGAGAGGCAGTGCATGATGCTCAAAACCATTCTTGACATGCTTCGAATGGAGCGCATCGCTATCGCTCCATGGGCGGTTGCCGCCCGCTTGCTGGAGCAGTTTCTTGGTCGTCTCCACGCCCGTCTGCTGGGCTGGCGTGGCTCTTACATTGGGTATGGTGCGCGCGTCATTGGATCGCGTGCAATATCAGTCGGCGCGCGCGCCTACATCAATCGCGACTGCTGGCTGGAGGCCGTACACCATTTTCGTGGACAACGCTTTTCCCCCCAGATCTCGATTGGCACAGGCTTTTCGGTCTCGGACAGGCTACACCTGTCCTGTGTGGAGCGCATTGAGATTGGGGACGATTGCCTACTTGGCAGCGGTGTTTACATCAGCGACCACAATCACGGTGGATATTCCGGCCCTCTGCAAAGCTCTCCAGACATCGCTCCAGTAGACAGGAGACTGGTGTTTGGTGGGGCTGTGGAGATTGGGTCACGTGTCTGGATTGGCGACAATGTAGTCATCATCGGCCCGGCCCGCATTGGAGACGGTGCGGTGATCGGGGCTCACAGCATCGTCAAAGGTGATGTCCCGCCCAACAGCTTGGTGGTCGGCGCACCCGCTGTGATTCGGAAACGCTTCAATGTGTTGACACGCCGATGGGAATCCGTAGGCACCACCCCCTCTCTCGCCGAGTCAGGCTCACCATGACAGAAACTCGCAACTTGGCCGCCAAGCTCATTGCCATTTACTTTCCGCAGTTCCATGAGATCAAGGAAAACAACGAATGGTGGGGGCAGGGTTTCACCGACTGGGACAACGTCAGGAGTGCCACACCTCAGTACCCCGGGCACCTGCAGCCCCGGGTGCCGCTAGGTGGCAAATACTACGACCAGAGCGAAGTTGCTACTTTGCGGTGGCAAGTAGAACTGGCAAAAAAGTATGGGGTTCACGGTTTTTGCCACTACCACTACTGGTTCGACGGGCGGCAGTTGCTGGAAACGCCGACCAATTTGATGCTCGATACCCCGGACATAGACTTTCCCTTTTGTCTTTCCTGGGCCAACGAAACCTGGTCGCGCCGCTGGGATGGCCGTGACCATGAAGTGTTGATTCAGCAAACACACCCGCCTTCGCAGGAGAGCTGGCGACGTCACTTCGAATACCTGATTAAGGCCTGGCGTGATCCGCGCGCGATCCGGGTGGATGGCCGCCCTGTTTTCGTGATTTACAGGCCCCAAAATATTCCCAAGATAGCCGACATGCTGATGTACTGGCGGCAACTGGCTCAGGCGCATGGGCTGCCAGGTCTTTACTTCATCCACCAGAAGAGTTACGACCTGCCCGATGCGTCCATGCTTCAGGGCTTTGATGCGGTCTTTCAGTTTCAACCCTCGGAGGCCGTGCATTCACCAGCCTACGGATCCGGGTCCATTCGCCAATCGCCGTTTTTTCGCCTGATTCAGCGCCTGCCCGAGAGGCAGCAGGACTGGCTGCGCGGCCTTCGAACTCGCTTCCGCAAGGATTTGAAGCTTCACGACTACGCCAGTGTCTGGCGCGCCGCGATCGAGATGCGACCGGAGCCAGGCCTGACCACCTATCCTGGCGCGTTCGTGGACTGGGACAATGCATCGCGTTACAAGCACCGGGCAACGGTCTATCAGGGCGCCACACCAGCTCTTTTTGGACATTGGCTGGGTGAGCTTTTTAAGACCCTGCCCCAGCGTAACCTGCCTGAAGACTTTGTGTGGCTCAATGCGTGGAATGAATGGGCCGAGTGTGCCTACCTAGAACCCGATGAACACCATGGATACCAATATCTGGAAGCGCTTCAACATGCGCTTTCTTCCACGGCCTCTGCGGTAAAGGTGACGTGATGCCGCAAGACCCTGACAAGTTTGAGAAGTACTTCGGCCACCTAAGCCAAATCTCGCTGGTTGGGCTGCTCTACAAGCGACTCTTTGTGGCGCCCCTGATTTACCTCTGCGCCCGGCGTTTTGGCCCCCGTGTCATGGAGGTTGGATTCGGTTTTGCCGCTGGCCTCATTGGTGCGTTTCCGCGCCGGGTATCTGGGCTCGAGATCAACCCCCTGGCTGTGTCTTATGGAAAGTCCCGAGGTTTGAGCGTCAAGGCCATCGGCCAAGATGGTGGCTTCCCCGAGACGGACGGCGCCTTTGACGTCTGTGTTCTTGATAACGTGCTAGAGCACATCGAGGTCCCCGCAAAAACGCTGGACGAGTGCCACCGCATCACCGGCCCTAGCGGTGGCTTGATCATCATCGTTCCTGGTGAGCGAGGCTACGCATCCGACGACGATCACAAGAAGTTTTATGACGTTGCCGAGCTGAAGTCGCTGGACGCGCGTTGGGAGCTGAGCCAGCTTTTCTCCATGCCTGTCGGCTTCGTCAGCGCCTCGCTTTCGCGCCGGATCAGGCAGTATTGCCTCGTGGCTGTTTATGCAAAGCGCAGAGGCTGAGCTGCTGTCCGTCTCAATCGTCAGCCACGGCCAGGGGGCGCTGGTGGCTGAGCTCTTGAACGACTTGGTCACGCACTGTTCCGGCACGCCGATGGAGGTGCTTCTCACGCTGAACCTGCCTGAGACTCTGCCATGTGATCTGTCGCGTTTCCCGTTTCCTGTTGTGGTGATCACAAACGCCAGGCCCTTGGGCTTCGGCGCCAACCACAACCAGGCATTTGAGCGTTCGACGGGTGAGTACTTTTGCGTCCTCAACCCGGACATCCGCCTTGCCCACGACCCCTTCCCGGCCATGCGCAGCGCCTTGGCCGAGCCCAGCGTGGGTCTCGCGGCTCCGCGTGTGCTCAATCCTGAAGGGCTGCCAGAGGACAGCGCCAGACCCTTCCCGAGTCCGATGATGATCCTGCTCAAGGCCCTGCGCTTGGGGCAGGGCCGGCCATACGTCGTTGGCACGCACACCCTGTACCCTGATTGGGTGGCAGGCATGTGCATGCTGCTTCGCGCAGCGCAGTTCAAGCAACTCGGTGGATTCGATACGCGCTATTTCTTGTACTACGAAGACGTTGACCTGTGCGCCCGACTCAGGCTGTCGGGCTTGCAGGTGGCGCTGACGCCAGCTGCGCGGGTTACACATGCTGCCCAGCGGGCCAGCCACCGCAAGCTGCGCTACCTGGCCTGGCATGTGCGCAGCTTTATTCGTTTCTCCTGCTCGCCGGTGTACTGGAAGGTGCGCCTTAAGGCGCAGTCCCACCCATGACGCTGCTGGTCACAGGCGCCAATGGCTTTGTCGGCAAGGCTGTCTGCCGGGCGGCACAGTCTCGTGGGCTCCAGGTGCGCGCTGCCGTGAGAAGGCTTGCGTCCACTGAAGCCGCGGCTACCATTCCCCATTTTGCCGTCGGTGAGGTTCACGGCGCGACCGATTGGCACAAGGCCCTGCAGGGGTGCGACTGCGTGATTCATTTGGCGGCCCTTGCGCACAAGCCTCTGGGCTCCGACGCTAATGCGCAAGCGGGCTTGCACGCTACCAACGTGGAGGGCGCCTTGCGTTTGGCTAGCCAAGCGGCGGATGCGGGCGTACGCCGACTGGTGTTTTTAAGCTCCATCAAGGCCTGGGGAGAAGCCTCGCAACCCGGGCACCCGGCTCGGGAGGATGATGCCTGCCGCCCTGAGGATACCTATGGCCGAAGTAAGCTTGTGGCTGAGCAAGCGTTGCGTGCCTTGGCCTCCGAGCAGGGGTTGGAACTCGTGATCGTCCGTTCGCCCCTTGTTTATGGGCCAGGTGTCAAGGCCAACTTTGCCGCCTTGGTGCGTGCAGTCGGCGCCGGCTGGCCTTTGCCGTTGGGCGCAGTCAGCAATGCCCGCAGTTTGGTGGCGCTGGATAACCTCGTTGACTTTTTACTTTGCTGCGCCACTCATCCCCGCGCTGCGGGCGAAGTTTTCAATGTGAGCGATGGCGCCGACCTGTCCACTGCCGATTTGGCACGCATTCTGGCCACCACTGCGGGTCGGCCTGCCCGACTTTTTCCGGTGCCTGCGTCGTGGTTGCAGTTTGCTGGCCGGCTGCTGGGGCGTGCCGAGACCGTGCGCCGCCTAGTGGACAATTTGCAGGTGGATATCACCAAAGCTCAGCAGATGCTGGGCTGGCATCCTCCCTTGACGGTAGAGCAGGGTATGCGCCGTTTACTGGCTGGTGGGTCGCTGCAATGAAGCGTGCTTTTGATCTGTTGCTGGCCACTGGGTCTCTGTTGGTGCTGGCACTACCTTTGATGCTGTTGGCATTGGCAGTGCGTCTGACATCGCCTGGCCCGGCGCTCTATTGGAGCGACCGCGTAGGGCGGAACAATCGAATCTTCAAGATGCCCAAATTTCGCAGCATGCGCACGGACACCCCGGTTGTGGCCACACACCAGCTCGAAAATCCAGGTCAGTGGTTGACCCCCATTGGTTCCTTCCTCAGAAAGTCCAGCCTCGACGAGCTACCCCAGCTGTGGAGCATTTTCCGGGGCGACATGAGTTTTGTGGGGCCGCGCCCTGCGCTGT
>JACCDV010389394.1_pt1 | contig 13960 bp, 15 predicted proteins | sample 7446131 | NCBI WGS metagenome assembly JACCDV01 (sample SAMN15323448, study PRJNA562643) | freshwater metagenome | isolation source: river surface water | place: USA:Blue River Watershed | collected 2017-08-17 | reverse complement strand
ACCGCAACCCACTGGAACTTCTACGGCGATGTCATCATTGCGCTCCTGATTCAAATCGGTGGTTTTGGAATCGTGGGTTTCGCAACCCTGCTGGGTTACCTGGTCGATGGCCGCATTTCGCTAAGCAGTCGCATGTCAGCCAGGACAGAAGCCACGGTTAGTGGAAATCCAGATGTCCGCAAACTGATTACCAGCATCTTGAAGATGATGCTGTTTTTCGAAGCCTTGCTATTTGTATTTTTGTTCTATCGCTTTTTCACCGAGTATGAGTACAGCCTGTCTGATGCTCTCGGGCACGGGGCATTCCATGCCATTTCCGCATTCAATAACGCGGGTTTTGCGCTCTATTCAGACAGCTTGATGAGTTTTGCGCGCGACGGATGGATCATCGTTCCAATCTTCGTGGGCGCATTCATGGGGTCTTTGGGTTTCCCGGTGCTTTCCGAAGGTTGGGATCGCCTAAAAAACAATGCAAATCGCTTCCTAAAGCGCAAGCACGAGGTTCTTCCGGTGCAGTGGTCGCTGAACTCTCGAATCATCCTGTGGGCATCTTTGATTCTGGTTGTTGGCGGCACTGTTTATGTTGCGGTTTTGGAGTGGAATAACCCCAAGACGCTTGGCCCGCTAGACCCCTTTACCAAAATTCTTGACTCAATATTTGCAGCCATCATGCCAAGGACTGCTGGCTTCAATGCCCAAGACATCACCGCTATGCACCCCTCCACCTGGCTAGGCATGGACGTACTTATGTTTATTGGTGGCGGTTCTGCCTCTACGGCCGGTGGTATCAAAATTGGCACCGCAGTGGTGTTGGCATACATCGTCTTCACTGAGATTCGTGGTGAAACAGCGGTAAACATCGGTAATCGTCGCCTGCCTCGGTCTATTCAGCGCCAAGCACTGACGATTGTCGGTCTGACCGCCAGCGTCTCGGCCTTTGCCATCGTGATCATGCGCCTGACCACCGAGTTTCCGCTCGACATGATTATTTTCGATGTGCTTTCTGCAGTCTGCACAGTTGGGCTTTCCACCGGAGTAACGATGGACATGCACGACCCGGGCAAAGTGATGTTCGCGATTTTGATGTTTATCGGACGTGTCGGTCCGGTTTCCATGGCAACAGCTTTGGCGCTGAGAAAAGCAAAGCGCCACTTTGAATATCCAAAAGAGAGTCCACTTATCGGGTAGCGATACCCAATAAACAGAAAGAAGCTAGAGATGGCAAACAGCAAGCCAAAGGTGAAGCGTAGATTTCACGCCACGAATGTGGCAGTTATCGGCTTGGGTCGATTCGGCTCAGCACTCGCAACAGAACTAGTGCAATCCGGCCACCAGGTTTTGGGTATTGATACGGATGAGCGCATTGTGCAAAACCTCGCGCCAATTCTCACCCACGTGGTTTCAGCTGACACCACCGACGAAGAGAACCTGCGCGAACTCGGTATTGCCGATATGGATAGTGCGGTGGTTGCTATCGGTGCTGACCTGGAGGCGTCCATCCTCACCGCCTCGCTGCTGTTGCAGTTGGGCGTGAAGCAGGTTTGGGCTAAGGCTAACTCGGCATCCCACGGCAGAATTCTCAAGCAGATCGGTGTGCACCAGGTGATCTTTCCGGAGTATGAGATGGGTCGACGTGTTGCCCACCAGGTCTCCGGTGAATCGCTCGATTACGTTCGCATCGATGAAGATTTCGTGATGGTGAAGACTTACGTCCCAGAGGTGTTTGAGGACAGCGTGCTCTCCGAAGCCAAGATTCGCGCCACCTTTGGAGTAACAGTGGTCGCCATCAATGATGGCAACGGCTACAAGCCAGCCTTCCCGGACAGCGTGCTGCGCAAGGGCAACACGATTGTGATTGCCGGACCCAAGGGTCCACTCGATCAGTTCTGTCAGCTGGACTAAGAGCCTTGAAGGCTCTGGTTTTTTGGCTGGTGCAGGCTGCAGTGTTAGCAGCCCTGCAATACCTCTATCACCCAAGCATATTGCTTGCAGCCATCGGGCTGATCCTACTTTTGGGTCTGACTGTGCTCGGCACCTGGAGCGCTCGAAAGAGCGCTAGGGGCGCTCGGGGTTTGGTGCTTGGCCTGGTGGTGGCAGGAGTGTCTGGCTTTATGTTTTCGCAGGCCATGGATGTTGCCTATGCGCTGCTCTCTGCACCCGAGGGTCTGCGCTTCACGGTGGCCTTCGAGTCTTTATTTGCCGGACTGTGGATTCTGATCTCTTCGCTAGCTGCCAGAGCGTGGCTTGCGAGGCCTGAGGTAGAAGAACAAGCCGACGGCAGCCAAGCCTAAAGACCCAAACAAGAGCCAGTAGTTTCCAGGGTCTTGCTCTGCTTCAGAGTTGGTTGCAATTAGGCAGGGTTCAATGCTGCCGCTGTTGACGTAGCCAGAATCATTTACTAAGTCAAAGCTGTAGCTGCCTTCGATTGGATGTCCATCGGAAGAGACCACACGCCAAGCAACCGAGTAGCTGCCTGGTTGATCGAGTTCGGTCTTTGCGCTTGCCAGGGTGCCATCCAACACCGCACAGCTGGTTCCGGCGATGCTGCCATCTGGCGAGGTAACGATGATTTCTGCACCACTGCCCAGATCCAATAGCTCGTTTGAAAAATCTAGGTTTATGTCGATTACGCCGGCTTCAACCTCAGAACCAGGGGCTGGCTGCTGGTCAATGACGTCATCGTGGCCCAGAGCGGCAGGGCCGATGGTCAGTGAGGAAAGCAAAGCCAGGCCAATCAAGTTAAGCTTCATGGGTAAAAGCGTAAGGCAGGTTAGATGAAGCAGGCCCTAATTGGGATCTCGAGCGGTTTAGTAGCCGGGCTACTCTTTCTTTCAATTTTGTTCCTAGGTCCACTTTCCAACCGTCAGGATTCAACCCCGGTTGCATCAGAAGCGGCAACTGTTTCGGCCGTGGTTAGCTCCTCGGCGGTCGCCACCGAGAGTGCTTCCGTGAGCGCAGTCGCAACTCAATCTTGCAGCGTGAAAGAGTACCTAGAGGCGGAGGGCATTTTGGATCTGCAGGCACAGGTGGTCGATGTCTCTACCTCGGCCGTCCTCCTGGATCGAAACGCCAAGGTAGGAGCTAGGACCGCATCGGTCCTAAAGCTCGTCACGGCAGCAGCAGCGCTAGAGACTCTCGGGCCAAACTACGTCGTTACCACCAGGGTCTATGTTGATGCCGCCGACCCGAGCATTCTTTACTTGGTGGGCGCAGGAGATGTGACGCTTTCTCGCACCGATGCCAATAGCCAAAGCGTTTACAAAAACGCACCAAAACTTTCCACTCTGGTTCGTCAAATCAGCAAGGCACTTCCTAACCAAACCTTTAGCCAGATTGTGCTCGACAGCACCTTGTTTGGTGCCAAGAACGGCGACTGGAAAGCCGACTGGGATAAGAAGGGCATCGCCGAGGGCTACATGTCTCGCGTATCCGCGCTGCAGGTTGATGGCGATCGCAACAACCCGGCCGGCAAGGATTCTGCTCGCGGCAGCGACCCGGTTGCCAGAGCCGGCAAATGGTTCAAGGAAGCGCTCGGTGCTGCCGGTAGCAAAGCGGTTGTAACCAATGGCGTTGCACCAACCTCAGCAAAAGAGGTAGCCAAGGTCACATCCAGGCCGATCAAGGAGTGGATCGACTACATGTTGGTGGTATCCGACAACACCTTGGCCGAAGCCCTGGCCCGGCTAGTTGCGATTGACACCGGTTTTGGCTCCAGCTTTGCATCCCTGGATGGCGCATACAAGCTGGCGCTCAAGAACACTGGCCTAGACCTAAGCTCACTGCGGATCGAGGATGGTTCTGGTCTTTCCGATTACAACGCGGCATCACCAGCCCTGATCAACTCGCTGCTTGGCCTGGTGCAAGCCGGCTATGGAGATTTCGAAGTCATCAAAGATGGCATGCCGGTGGCCGGAACTCCGGGGTCACTTTCTTACCGCCTAGAGGATGCGGCAGGCCGCATCACCGCAAAGACCGGTTGGATTCAATCCGGCTACACGCTCGCCGGATTCATGCAGACACCAGACGGTGGCAATTTGATTTTCACCCTGCTCAACCTCGGCAAGGTCTCCGAAGCCAATCGCGAGGCGATGGATGATTTGGCGATGGCGATTTACAACTGCGGCACTCAGCTTGGGAACGAGTAGCGATGGCTCGGGCACTGTTTGTCATAGATGTTCAGAACGACTTCTGTGAGGGTGGTGCCCTGGCTTGCCAAGGTGGCGCTCAGGTTGCCAGCAGCATCACAAATTACCTAGTCGCCAATAAGGCCGGCTACGACTATGTCATCGCCTCTCGCGATTGGCACACGCCGGAAAGTGACAACGGCGGGCACTTTCCACCGCTTGGTGCCGAGCCAGATTTTGTAAACACCTGGCCGCTGCACTGCATCGCGGGGGAGCCGGGTGCCGAATACCACCCGAATCTAGATGCCTCGCTTATCGATATCCACATCAAAAAGGGCCAGGGTCAACACGGCTATTCAATCTTTGAGGGCGTTACCGATGCCGGTGAAAAGATCCAGCAGCTGCTTGGGCGTCTTGAGATTGTGGAGGTCGACGTGGTCGGGATTGCGACCGACTACTGTGTTCGAGCTTCGGCACTGGACGCCAAGCAATTTGGTCTCGAGGTAAGGGTCATTACATCTCTCACCGCTGGAGTGTCCGCCGCCTCAACCGAAGCGGCAATTGACGAGCTGGTTGATGCCGGCGTCAGAGTTGCGGCAACCGCCTAAAACTCGCGCTTTGCGCCCTCTGACGGAGTTACCGAGAAAACTCTTGGGGCTTTGAACCCGGCCTTAGCAAACGCTGCCAGGCAGTTAGTCTCAAGCTCGGAAAGTTTGTCCTTGTTGATGATTGCGATCGCAGCACCACCAAAACCACCACCGGTCATGCGTGCGCCAATCGCCCCGGTTGCCATTGCGGTCTCGACCGCTAGGTCAAGCTCAGCAACTGAAATCTCAAAGTCATCTCGCATCGAGGCGTGGGATTCCAAAAGTAAGCGCCCCAGGGCCGCAAGGTTTCCCTCGCGAAGCGCGAAAAGTGTGTCCAGCACTCGCTGGTTCTCGGTAATGACGTGACGAACTCTTCTAAAGGTTTCGTCATCAAGTTGCGATTGGGCCCTGGGTAAATCCGAAAGCGACAGCTCGCGAAGCGATGCCACACCAAGTTGCTTTGCCCCAACCTCACAGGAGGTTCTTCTTGAGCCGTAACCGCCGTGAGCGTGAGAGTGGGAAACCTGAGTGTCGATCACCGCAACCACTAAATCGTGCTGGCTGAGGCCAAGGTCAACAACTGTGATCTCTAGATCTTGGCAGTCAATCAAAACCGCAGCATCGTCCTGCGCCATCATCGATGCGGTCTGGTCCATGATTCCGGTTGGTGCTCCAACCACCTGATTCTCGGCCTGCTGGCCAATCAGCGCGAGCTGTTTGCGCTCCAGATTTGCACCCCAGAGCTGATTCAGCGCAATTGCCATCGCGCTCTCGATAGCGGCAGACGATGAAAGTCCAGCACCGATTGGGACATCCGAGGTGATGTAGCAATCAAATCCCGCGGTGGCGTATTGGCGCATGACCCATGCGACACCCAGTGGATAGAGGGCCCAATCCAGATCGGTTGGCTTGTCATCATCGAGCGAAATCTCATAGACCTTGCTGTCGATTTCGCTCACCACGCGGCAGCTGCGATCGCTGCGCAGCGAGACGGCGGCATAGGTTCGGTAGTTGATGCCAAAGGGCAGAACAAAGCCGTTGTTGTAGTCGGTGTGCTCGCCGATGAGATTTGCGCGACCTGGGGCGGACCATACTCCGGTTGGTGCGTATCCAAAACTTGCGTGAAAGCCGGCTTGTGCCTTGGCGGTCAAATTCACTGCATGACCTCTCTGAGTCTTTGCGCTGCTGCTTCCGGAGTTATGTCTCCCACCCAGGCACCCATGGCGGCCTCTGAGCCAGCCAGGTATTTGAGCTTGTCGGCTGCACGTCTTGGAGAGGTGATCTGCAGCATCAGTCGGAACTGGTTGCGCTTTTCAACCTTTGGCGCTTGGTGCCAAGCCGCAATGTATGGGGTTGGGCTGTCGTAAAGCTTGTCGACTCCTTGAAGCAGGGTCTTGTAAAAAGAGGCCAGGTCTGTGATTTCAAATTCATTGAGTTGCGAGAGGTCTTGGATTGCTCGCTTTGGTAGCGCATGAATTTCGATTGGCCACCTAGCCGCAAATGGCACGTAAGCGATGAAGTGCTCACTCTCCAAAATCACCCGGTCGCTAGCAGCTTCAAAGTCGTAGAGCTCTTGGAAGAAATTAGGACCAAACTTTTCAATTGAGGCCAAAAGTTGCTTGGTCTTCGGAGTCACAAATGGGTAGGCGTAGATCTGGCCGTGTGGGTGGTGCAGGGTGACGCCGATTTCCTGACCGCGGTTTTCAAATGGGAAAACTTGAACCACGCCTGGTTGGCTGTAGAGGTCGCGGGTGCGATCGCTCCAGGCCCTGATAACTGTTTCGATTCTGCTCACCGGCATCGAACCTAGGCTGCCCTCATGTTCTGGGCTAAAGACAACTACCTCGCAGCGACCAAATGCGGTCGTTGAGAAACCAAAGGGAGAACTGGAAACCTCTTCGATTTCACCAACCCCCGGCCCAAAAGCCGGACCCTTGTTCTCAAACACCGCGACGTCAAAGTTGTCGGGAAGCTCCGAGAGGTTGGTTTCGGTGGTTGGGCAAAGCGGGCAGGCATTTGCCGGTGGTAAAAAGGCACGGGTTTGCCGATGGCTTGCCACCGTTATGTAGTCGCCGGTCAGCGGATCAAATCGCAAATCAGCGGTCTGGGGCCTCAAATCTGCTTCGCGCAAATCTGGCTTGCGAATCCCGGGCTGCGCCGAGTCAGCATCGTCAAAGTAGAAGAGGTCGCGACCATCAAACAGCTTGGCTGCGATTCGCTCTCTCTTGGACAATCTGACTCCTGCTCTAGGTTTCGGTTAAGAATACGCTCAAAAACGAACAAATTCGAAACCACTAATTATCAATTTAATAAGCCCTCGAATTCGACTAACTGGTCGCTAGTGAAATAAAACCGTTATCCCATCGGCCAATAAGACTCCTTGCGAAGCGCCATGTGAACGCTAACATTGCAGGCACAGGCAGCGTTGCAATTAGGGAGTGTCATGTCAGGCAAGAACTTCGAAATTTGGTTTGTTACCGGAAGTCAAAACCTCTACGGCGAGGAGACGCTACGCCAGGTTGCCGAACAGTCCCAACTCGTGGTCGATCAATTGGCCAAAGGCCTGAGTGCCGAGGTGAAGCTGGTTTGGCAGCCGGTTGTGAAGTCCAACGAAGAGATTCGCGCCACCTTAATGGCGGCAACCGCGAGTGAGAATTGTGTCGGTGTGATCACCTGGATGCACACCTTCTCTCCGGCCAAGATGTGGATCAACGGCCTAGAGCTATTGAAGAAGCCGCTATTGCACCTACACACCCAGGCGGGGCAGTCGCTACCTTGGTCCACCATCGACATGGACTTCATGAACCTAAACCAGGCTGCTCACGGCGACCGTGAATATGCGCACATTCTCAGCCGCATGGATGTCGCTCGCAAAGTAGTGGTGGGACACCCAACCGATCAGCGAGTGCAGGGTGAGGTTGATGCTTGGGCTTATGCAACCTTGGGTTGGCAGAAGTCTCAGCACCTGAAGCTGGCCCGCTTCGGAGACAACATGCGATACGTGGCAGTTACCGATGGCGACAAGGTTTCTGCTCAGATGACTTTTGGTATGTCGATCGAACAACTCGGCGTGAACACACTGGTTGACGCTGTCGCAAAGGTGACCGATGCCGAGGCCGAAAAGCTCTGCCAAGAGTACGAAGCGCTTTACGACGTGGCAACTGAATTGCGTGCAGGCGGTGCCCGTCACGACTCGCTGGTTTATGGCGCAAAGATTGAGATCGCACTGCGCGGAATTTTGGAAGCCGGCGGCTACTCTGCCTTCACATCAAACTTCGAAGACCTCGGAGATCTAAAGCAGCTCCCTGGTCTTGCGGTACAGCGTTTGATGGCGGATGGCTATGGCTTTGGTGGCGAGGGTGACTGGAAGACCTCCGCGCTTCTGGCGATCATGAAGGCAATGACTCCTGCCACTGGTGGCACCTCATTCATGGAGGACTACACCTATCACTTTGGTCCGGGCACACCTAAGGTGCTGGGAGCTCACATGCTGGAGGTTTGCCCAACCATTTCGGGGCAGAAGCCGCGCATTGAGATTCACCCGCTCGGCATCGGCGGCAAGGAAGATCCGGTTCGTATGGTCTTTACCGCAAAGCCAGCCAGTGGCCGCGTGGTTTGCCTCACCGACCTAGGTGGCCGCTTCCGCATGATCTCTAACGAGATCAAGATCGTTGAGCCAACCGAAGATTTGCCTAACTTGCCGGTTGCTAGGGCGGTTTGGGAGCCGGCTCCAAGCCTTGAGGTTTCGGCTGAGGCTTGGATGCTTGCCGGTGGCAGCCACCACACGGTTTTGACCAACTCGGTTTCCGAGGCCACCATCCAGGACTTCGCACGAATCGCTGGGGTGGAACTGGTGAACATTGATTCCAGCACCACCTCGGTATCGATTCGCAAGGAACTGCAGTGGTCCTCGGCCTACTACCGATTGGCTGCCAAGCTCTAACCATGACTTCGCAAACACTGACCATTACCAGTGGCGACGCTGCCGCTGTAATCAACTTGGTGGGATTGGCCCTGGTGGGGTTGCGCTTTGGTGAGCACGAGGTTATTCCAGAAACCGATCTCGGGCCCAAGGTGTTCGCAGGAACTCTGCTGACCCCTTGGCCAAACCGAGTCGAAGGTGGGTCATACGTTTTTCAGGGCCAGCGTTATCAGCTCGAGGTGCGTGACGGCATGGGCAATGCGCTGCACGGCATGGTCGATGAGAATCTGGCCGAGGTGCTTGATGCGAAAACCGGATATGCCAAGTTGCAAACTGAGGTATTGCCAACCCCAGGGTATCCCTGGCAGCTAAGAGTCGAGGCAGAGTTTGAGCTCACCTCGAGTACTTTGACCATTAGTTATAAAGTCACCAACCTTAGCGAGCTAGCGGCCCCAGTTGGAATTGGAAGTCACCCTTATTTCCCATACACCGATGGCACCACCATTGAGATCAATGCCAAAATTGCCGCCGTCCACGGAGAGAACATGATTCCGATTGGAAGGCAGCCTGCAGCCGAACTTGGTCTTGGCCCAGGGCGCAAAGCTTTGGTTTCCAATTTGAAGTTAGACACTCAGTTTTCTGAACTCGCAGATCCGGTGGTGAGCATCACCAATGAGCAATTTGGCTATGAGGTTTGGCAGCAGAATGCCAACTGGTTGATGGTCTACAACACCCAGGTTTTCCCATGGGCAACGGGTCCGGGAAATGCCATCGCAATTGAACCTCAAACTTGCCCGGCAGATGCCTTCAACACCGGTGAGGATATGCGGGTCATTGCCAGCGGCGAGAGCACTTCGATGCGCTGGGGAGTAAGACTTCGAGGATAGGGTTTACGTCATGAAGTGGACTTTGTTTGGCAAGCGCCCAACCAGCCCGGCTCCGAGTTGGACCGGTGCGGTTTTGGCCTTTATCTTTGCCAGCCAGACCTTCATCGACTCTTCAGCCGGTTACCCGCAGTACATGAGTTACTTGGCTTTTGGAACCGGGCTTTGGTTTTTGTATCAGGGCATTCGAGCTAAAGCGCTGGTTGCATTTTTGTTTCTCCCGGTCGCTTCGCTTTGGCTGCTGCCGCTTTTGGCGATTGATCCATTTACCAAAATGAACGCGATCACTTTTTCAGCACATTCGCTTTTGGCACTGCTGTTTGGCGTCGCGGCCTACACCTACACCGCTAGGGAGAGAGTGCAGAAGTGAGCGACAATTTCGTTGGCTTTGCGCAATCTCCAAAAGCAGATCCAAATCGCCAATTGGAGACCCTGAGTTTTGAATTTCAATCTAAGAAAGACATCAAGCAGGCCATACAGCTACTGTCAACCGAATCTGGACTCAGCAGCTGGCTTGGAAAGCTGGCCAAGTTTGATTTTCGTCAGGGTGCAAAGCTTCGATATGGCGATGAAGCTCATGGAGCCACCTTCGCACTAATTCAAATTCCAAAGCGCTTCGTATTGATTGCAGAGACCTTGGGCGAGGTCGATCTTCGTTTTCGAGAACAAAAGTCCGGCTATCAGCTATCCCTGAGCGTAAAAAGAGCCTTGCTTCCCCAGGAGCGCGAAGCCTGGGTGAGTGATGTAACCGGCATCGCAAAAATCTTTGGAGAAGTAGCAAATGGCTAACCCAAAGCAGGCGAATATCTACGACGTGGCCAGGTTGGCCAAGGTCTCGCACCAGACCGTCTCGCGGGTTCTGAACAACAATCCATCAATTCGCCCAGAGACCAAAACCCGAGTTCTCAAAGCCATGGAGTCGCTTGGCTATCGCCCGTCACTTGCGGCCAGAGCGCTGGCTTCCTCGCGCTCGAAGATGCTTGGCATTTTGTCCTCTGACACCGATTTCACCGGACCCGCCGCCATGGTGCACCACATGGAGGCGGCAGCCCGTGCTCAGGGTTACTTTGTGGTGACGGTTGGCATCGATGCCAACGATGAGCAGTCGGTGCAGTCCGGAATTGATCACCTGATGAAACTGGGGATCGAGGGTCTGGCCTTGGTTACCCCGCAGTTGCGAGCGGTGGAGATTGCCAGGGCTGCGGTTTCCGGCATTCCGGTGGTAACCCTAGACAGCATGTATCGCATGGATGAGTTGGCAGTTTCGGTGGATAACTTCGCAGGTGGCGCAGCTGCCACCCAGCACCTAATTGATCTTGGACACCGCAATATCGTTCACATTTCCGGTCCGCAGGGGTGGTTTGAGTCGACCACCAGGGCTGCCGGTTACACCGCCACCATGCTGAATGCGAATCTCACCCCACAGGTGATCGACGGCGATTGGCAAATCGACACCGGCTACCGCATCGGAAAGAAGTTGGACATCGAATCCAAAGGCGTGACCGCACTGTTCGTCGCGAATGACCGCATGGCCTTTGGTCTGCTGCACGCTATGCGCGAGCGCGATATTGAGGTGCCGAAGCGACTGAGCATCGTTGGTTTTGACGACCTAGAGGAGTCAACCTATAGCTCGCCACCGCTGACTACTTTGCGCCAAGATTTCAAGGAACTGGGCAACCGAGCAATGAATCTGTTGCTCTCGGAGATCTCCGGAACCTCGACTAAAAAACTTGATCGCCTGATTCCCGAGCTGATTAAGCGTGGCTCTACCGCAGCGGTGCCAAAGTTATAAAAGCGTGATGGATTTTGCCCTGATTTGGGGCGATGTTATCGCTAACATTTAGAGGTCGGACGGAGTTGTCATGCCTAGTAGCAAGTACACCATTGGTGTCGACTACGGCACACTTTCCGGCAGGGCTGTTGTGGTTGATATTTCCGACGGCACCGAACTTGCATCCGCAGTCTTCGAGTATCCAAACGCCGTAATGGATCAGGTGCTAAACCGCACCGGAGAAAAACTTCCTCCGGAGTGGGCGCTGCAGGATCCAAATGACTACGTCGAAGTTCTAAAGCACGCCGTCCCCGAGGCGATTCGCAATGCCGGCATTGACCCAACTGACGTCATCGGTATCGCAACCGATTTCACCGCCTGCACGATGGTGCCGGTCAAGATTGACGGCACCCCGCTTTCTAAGGTTGCTGGATTTGAAAGCAATAAGCACGCCTATGTGAAGCTCTGGAAGCACCATGCCGCTCAGCCCCACGCCGATCGCATCAACCAGGTGGCTCGAGAGCGCGGCGAATCCTGGCTGAACCGATACGGCGGTCAGATTTCCTCGGAGTGGGAATTGGCCAAGGGTCTTCAAATCTTGGAAGAGGCTCCTGAGGTCTATCAGGCCATGGACAAGTTTGTCGAGGCGGCCGACTGGATCGTTTGGCAACTCTGCGGTGTCTACTCCCGCAACGCCTGCACTGCCGGCTATAAGGGCAACCTGCAGGATGGCGCATACCCATCCAGAGAATATTTCGCGGCGCTGAACCCAGGCTTTGCTGGTTTTGCCGAAGAGAAAATTCAGCACCCAATCGGTCAGCTTGGCGATGCTGCCGGCTACCTAACCGAGCAGGCCGCTGCCTGGACCGGTTTGCCTGCGGGCATTGCGGTTGCGGTTGGCAATGTTGACGCACACGTCACGGCACCTGCGGCCAAGGCCACTGAGCCAGGGCAAATGGTTGCCATTATGGGGACCTCAACCTGCCACGTGATGAACGGTGATGTCTTGGCAGAGGTGCCGGGCATGTGTGGCGTGGTAGATGGTGGCATTGTCTCCGGCTACTTTGGTTATGAAGCCGGTCAATCCGGTGTCGGCGACATCTTTGCCTGGTACGTCAAGAATCAAGTCCCGCAGCGCTATTTCGATGCGGCCGAAAAGGCTGGTAAATCAATACATCAGTACCTCACCGATCTGGCTGCAACCCAAGAGGTTGGTGAGCACGGTTTGGTGGCGCTTGACTGGCACAGCGGTAACCGCTCGGTTTTGGTTGACCACGAGCTTTCTGGCATCTTGATTGGCGCAACTTTGACCACCAAGGCCGAGGATGGCTACCGAGCGCTTTTGGAGTCAACCGCATTCGGCACCCGCAAGATTGTTGAGACTTTTGCTGCCAGCGGTGTCCCGGTCAAGGAATTCATCGTTGCCGGTGGGCTGATCAAGAACCACTTCCTGATGCAGCTTTACTCGGATGTCACTCGCTTGCCACTGAGCGTGCTCGAATCCGAGCAGGGGCCTGCGCTGGGCTCTGCGATTCACGCGGCTGTTGCCGCCAAGGCCTATCCATCGGTTCGCGATGCGGCCGAGAAAATGGGTCGGGTCTCGAAGGCACTTTATGTGCCAAATGAAGAGCGCGCCAAGCAGTACGACCGACTCTACGCAGAGTACGAATTGCTACACGACTACTTTGGTCGCGGTGCGAACGATGTCATGAAGCGCCTCAAGGCCATGCGTCGGGAGGTTTTGGGTGCTTAGCGAGAAAAAGGCAAGAGAGCAGCTGGCAAAGCTGCACGCTCAGCTCTGGGATGCAGGACTTGTGGTCTGGTCCGGCGGCAACATTTCACAGCGCATTGAGAATGGCTTTTTGATTAAGCCATCGGGTCTGAGTTACGACGAACTCACTCCGGAATCGATGGTGCTTTGCGATCTGGATGGCAATGCCAAGGACAAGACTCTCAAGCCATCTTCAGATACCGCCGCCCATGCTTACGTTTACCGAAACATGCCGCAGGTTGGGGGAGTGGTTCACACCCACTCGAACTACGCCTGCGGTTGGGCAGCGGCAGGGCGAGCAATTCCTTGTGTGCTAACCGCGATTGCAGACGAGTTCGGGGGCGAAATCCCACTGGGGCCATTTGCGATCATCGGAGATGATTCAATCGGCCGCGGAATTGTTGAGACTCTGGCTAATCACCGCTCAAAAGCGGTGTTGATGAAGCAGCACGGCGTCTTCACCATCGGTTCAGATGCCAAGGACGCGCTCAAGGCAGCGATCATGTGTGAAGACAATGCCAAGAGTGCCTTTATCGCGGAGCAGCTCGGTGGCGGCATCGCAATCCCGCAGCCCCAGGTGGATGCTTTATTCAGTCGTTATCAAAATGTATACGGACAGTTACCAAATGCGTGAGCTTGAGCTGCTTGGGAGTGACAGACTGTTCAATGTGGCAAATGTGAGCGGTAACAGTTTGATAACCGCCACCGCTATGAATCAAAAAGTTTCGCAGAACCGCTACTCATTCCGGGTGGTGGCTGCGGGAAGAAATCTGGGTGAGATGGACACGCTCAGATCAAAATCATTCGGGGGTCCGACCGAGAACGAAAGGAACAGAGTTGTTTAAGAAACTACTCGGATTCGCGGCTGTAGCTACTGCATCCGCAATGGTCCTAGCTGGTT
>JACCDV010571184.1_pt1 | contig 13965 bp, 11 predicted proteins | sample 7446131 | NCBI WGS metagenome assembly JACCDV01 (sample SAMN15323448, study PRJNA562643) | freshwater metagenome | isolation source: river surface water | place: USA:Blue River Watershed | collected 2017-08-17 | reverse complement strand
GAATTGTACATATCAAAACTTTCAACAAACGGAATAAAAATAGCAGTTATAGAAAAACCGATAGTTAGCATCATATTTCCCTGAAAGAAATAGTAAAGTGCAATACAAAACGAAGCTATTGTTCCAATAAATCCCCATTTTATCTTCTCCTTAACTCCAACTTCTAAGGTTCCATCAAAGCCTCTTGCGACAGACTGTGTCACGGCTGAATCCATTCCAGAAAGAGTACTTATAAGCAAGAGCGAGTTAATAGAGATTATATATTTGTATATCCCAAAAGCATCTGGAGAAATAAGATTGGCAAAGGCAATGGATGTTAGAAATGCTGATCCAGAAGCCACAAACTGGCCTATACCGAGCCAAAAACCACCTTTTGCAAGGTATACCATGTCTGTCTTTGTGTATCGTTCCAGCCATTTTAGACCCTTAAATGCGCCATTCTTTAGCTTGTCCATAATTGGGCTTATTTTACTTGAAAATAGGCGTATTTACTAGCAGTACAAGTTAGCATTTGTTATACTCATACGCATGACAACAACAAAAAATATACTAAAATGGGTGGTTTATATTGGACTTTTATTTATTCCATTTATTCCATTCATTGTTCCAAGCTCAATGTTCTTTCCTTTCATTTCTGGAAAGGGTTTTGCTTTTAGGATTGTGGTAGAAGTAATATTTGGTGCCTATGTTCTTTGGGCGCTAATTGACCAAAGTGTTAGACCAAAAATGACTTGGATAACTAAGTCTGTGTTACTTTTCACCTTCATAATGCTTATCGCTGACTTATTTGGCGCAAATCCATATAAGAGTTTATGGAGTAACTATGAGAGAATGGAAGGTTTTGTTTTGTTAGCTCACTTACTTCTATATTATATTGTTGTTTCTTCTGTAGTAAATACTAAAGATCTTTGGAATAAGTATATAAACACCATTTTGGTTTCAAGTGGAATAATGTCGGTCTACGGCTTATTTCAAGCATCAGGATTGGCAACTATAAACCAGGGAGGAGTAAGAGTAGATGGAACATTTGGAAACGCAGCATATCTTGCTATATATCTTGTATTTACTATATTTTTATCTATCTACATACTTCTTGATTCAAATCTTCCTAAGTGGCAGAGATGGGTTTACGGTCCACTCGTTTTGCTTCAGTCAGTAATTTTGTATTTTACTGCTACTAGAGGTGCAATACTCGGTATTATTGGTGGGCTTGTTGTGACGGCTCTATTGATATTGTGGAAAGAAAGAGAGAGTAAAAAACTAAAAAATGCTTTCATGTATGTGCTAGGAGCATTTGTTGTTCTAGTTATTTGTTTCTTTGCGTTTAGAAAAACTGAATTTGTTAATAAGAATCCAGTTTTGTCTAGATTTTCCACACTTAGTTTTTCAGAATTTAAAACTCAAGGACGATATTTTGTTTGGCCAATGGCACTAAAAGGTATTGCAGAAAGACCTGTTTTGGGTTGGGGTCAGGAAAACTTTAACTTTGTATTTAATAAATACTATGATCCTCAAATGTTTGGACAGGAAGAGTGGTTTGATCGTACTCACAATGTGGTGCTTGACTGGTTGATTGCTGGAGGTGTTCTCGGATTCGGTTCATATGTTTTGATTTATATTGCTCTCCTTTACTACATCTGGAGAAAAGAGTCTCAATTAAAAAATTCAGAAAAAAGTGTACTTACTGGGCTTGTGATAGCGTACGTTTTTCACAACCTGTTTGTGTTCGACAATTTAATTAGTTACATAATGTTCTTTACTATTCTTGCATATGTGCATTCAAGAAATGAAAGAACTGTTGATATAAGTGGAAGTTTCTACAACAAAATAATTGGAGCAGAAACATTTAATTATATAGCTGTTCCAGTTGTAGCTGTTGCCATAGCTGGAGTTGTGTATTTTGTAAACATACCAGCTATATCTGCGAACACAACGTTGATTCAAGCAATCTCTCCTCAGTCTGAAGGAGGAATAGATAAAAACCTGAGTTTGTTTAAAGAAGCATTCAGCCAAAATTCTTTCGGAAGCAGTGAAACCTTGGAACAACTTGTTACAAGTGCGGCTCAAGTTATTGGTGCTCAAACTGGACCAACTAATGAGCAAAAACAAGCATTTTATGAATTGGCAAAAACAAAGCTTGAGGAGAAGATAAAGCAGGTGCCAAATGATGCACGATATTTAGTTTTTGCTGGCAGTTTCTATAACAGAATAGGTCAAAATGATGAAGCGATAAGATACTTAGATCAAGCGTTACTACTTTCACCTCGAAAACAAACTATACTATTTGAACTAGGCTCTGCACATCTTGGTAAAAAAGATTTCCAAAAAGTATCACAGTACTTCAAGCAAGCATACGATTCTAAGCCTGAATCAAAAGAGTCCGCAATACTTTATGCAATATCTGCAATATATACTAAGAATGATTCCGTACTTAAAGAGCTAGCATCAAAACTTGATCCACAAGTTATTGTTTCAGACAACAGATTCCTTAGTACATATGTAAATGTGGGAGATTATAACAGTGCGTTAAATATATTAAATATAAGATTACAAGCTGATCCGAAAAATAAAGATACTAGACTTTCTTTGGCATCTGTATACGCAACAATGGGACAGAAACAAAATGCTATAAATGTTCTGCGGAGTATTATCGCTGATGATCCAACATTTAAAGAACAAGGAGAATACTATATAAGTGAATTATCTAAGTAGGATTCTTGCAGGTTTCAGCATGGTGTGATAATGTATTTGTGTGAGTGCGAATGCAGGATTGCTATGCAATAATGCACTTGCTCAGAACAACAAATATTGTAAAAGTCCCCGCAAGGGGATTTTTGCATTAAATGGTCATTTTACATATAATATTTTAATCGTTTCTATGGATGACCAGTGGTTCGCACTCACAAAATATTTGTTGGAGCTTGCCTCCACTGGTCATCCATGGAAATGAAAATAGCTTATCGAAGCAGTTATGCTTCGATAAGCTATTTTCATAAGTTAACAGAATAGATTCGCATTTTGAAGCAGTTATGCTTCGATAAGCTATTTTCATAAGTTAACAGAAAATATTTTCATTCAAAAAATTTTTATTTCAATATTCATTGAAATAAAATAAAAAAATAATTTAAATAAAAAATAAAATAATTTTTTTAAATAATTTTTTAAGTTATCCACACTTTTGTGAAAAAATATTCACAAATTAATTTTCTTTGTAATATAATTATCACAGGTCGGGAAACGTTTACGTTTCAAACTTTAAAAAAATAATTTTTTAGATTACTTTTAAAAGAGTAATTAAACAAATATCATGGCAGCAAAAAAGAAAGCAGCAAAGAAGAAGAAAGCAGCAAAGAAGAAACGAGCTTAGTCTTCTTCAAAACATTCGTCAATTTGACAGATGTTTCAAAAAATCGCACTTACGTGCGATTTTTTGTATTTTGTGATAAAATCCTTCTTACATTATGTCGATATTTACAAAGATATTCGGTACGGACTCAGAAAGAACTCTAAAGGAGATGACTCCTTTGGTGACTAAAATTAACGCTTTTGAGGCTGAAGTTTCTAAACTTTCTGATGAAGGGTTGAGGAATAAAACATTCGAATTTAAAAAAAGAATAGATAGTGGGGCTACACTAGATGATATTTTACCTGAAGCTTTTGCGGTAGTGAGAGAAGCTTCAAAAAGATGCAGAAAGCAGAGGCATTTTGACGTTCAGTTGCTGGGTGGCATTGTTTTGCATAAGGGAGGTATTTCTGAAATGAGAACTGGAGAAGGAAAAACCCTAGTTGCAACTTTACCTGCATATTTAAATTCGCTAACTGGAAAAGGTGTTCATGTGGTTACAGTTAATGACTACCTTTCAAGACGTGATGCAGTTTGGATGGGAGAAATATATTCTTTTTTAGGTGTTTCTACTGGAGTCATAAACCACAGTGAGTCTTTTGTGTATGACCCAACACACAAGGAGCTTGATGAAAAAAGAGATGAAGTGGCTTCCTTTAAAGTGGTGAATGAATTTTTGCGACCGGTAACTAGAAGGCAAGCGTATGAAGCTGACATCACATATGGAACTAACAATGAGTTTGGTTTTGACTATTTGAGAGATAACTTAGAATACGAAGAAAAAAATTTGCGACAAAGAGAGCCAAACTATGCAATAGTAGATGAAGTAGACTCGATTCTTATCGATGAAGCAAGGACACCACTTATTATTTCTGCACCGACTACTGAATCCGAAGATCTTTATGCAACTTTTGCAAAAATTTCAAAGCAACTTGAGAAAGGTGAACATTATACAGTGGACGAAAAGTTTAAGACCATATCATTAACCGATTCTGGTATTAGTAAGGCGGAAGAATTACTTGGAGTTGAAAATATATATACAGAAAAGGGTATAAAATATGTTCACCATTTAGAAACTGCGGTAAGAGCACGCGCACTTTTCTTTAAAGATAAGGAGTATGTAGTAAAAGACAATGAAATTGTTATTGTCGACGAGTTCACTGGCAGACTTCAGCCTGGTAGAAGATGGTCAGAGGGTCTACATCAGGCCATCGAAGCCAAAGAGGGTGTGAGTGTGCAAAAAGAATCAAAAACCTTTGCGTCGATTACTTTCCAAAATTATTTTAGACTTTACAAGAAACTTTCTGGAATGACGGGAACAGCAGAAACTTCTTCGGAAGAGTTTTACAAAGTCTATGGTTTAAATGTGGTCTCTATTCCTACGAATAAGGTTTCTCAAAGAAAGGATACGAACGATTTTATTTTCCAAACTGAGGCAGGTAAATTTAAGGCTTTAAGCAAGGAGGTAAAAGCAAGACACTTGAGCGGTCAGCCAGTACTTATAGGTACAGTCTCTATCGAGAAGAATGAACTACTCTCAGAATATCTAAAAGCAGAGGGTATTCCACATGAAATTCTTAATGCCAAGAATCACGGAAGAGAAGGCGAAATTATAGCACAGGCGGGAAGACTGGGGGCGGTTACTATTGCAACAAACATGGCGGGTAGAGGTGTGGATGTAAAACTGGGTGGGAACCCGGGAACTCCTGAGGATTATGAAAAAGTTAAGGCTAGTGGCGGACTTTTTGTTTTGGGAACAGAAAGACATGATGCGCGTAGAATAGACAACCAGCTTCGTGGTAGATCTGGAAGACAAGGTGACCCGGGAGAGACTGCATTCTTTGTTTCACTCGACGACCATTTAATGCGTGTTTTCGGTGGTGATTCTATAAAAAACATGATGGGTAAGCTTGGCATAAAGGAAGATGAGCCTATAGAAAATAGACTAATAACTAAATCTCTTGAAAGTGCACAGCAAAAAATAGAAGGTTTTAACTTTGATGCAAGAAAGCACGTTTTGGAATTTGATGATGTTTTGAATTTCCAGAGAAAAATAATGTATGGTAGAAGAAGGAATATTTTACTTGGAGATAAAGATGTAGTTACCAATTACATCAGTGAAATAATCGATGGTTCTCCAGAAGATTTAAAAAGTCAAATAGAAAATAAGCTAAAGAATGTTGACGAGTCATATATTAGAAACCTTAAGGCTGTAATACTTCAAACTACAGATATGTTTTGGGTTGAGCACCTAGAAGTCATGGATTATATGCGTTCTAGTGTAAACTTGCGTGCTTACGGGCAAAGGGATCCATTGGTGGAGTATAAAAGGGAAGGTTTGAAACTTTTTAAAGAGATGGAAAGAGCTATAGGAGAAGAGATAATTAAATTAATTCCTCAAATAAGGGATGAGAAAACTTTTTTCTCAGAAAAAGTAAGTCTAACTGAAAAAAGAGAAGATGATTCTAGTAGTCCGACACAAGTTGTTTCTAGCGCCTCTACTCCAGTAATAGATGGTGTTAAAGTTGGAAGAAATGATCCTTGTTTCTGTGGTTCTGGTAAAAAATACAAGAAGTGTGGGGAACTGAACACAGAAGAGCACCAAAAATTGGCCAATAAATAGACATTTACTACTAATTGTAGTCTCGTTTTTTGGCGTGGAAATTAGAGTGTTTTTATGATAGAGTTTTTACTATAGTTAATCAATAAAATATGAAAAATATAGCCTATATTCTAATAGCTTTCGCGGTAATAGGAGGAATGGTTTTTATTATAAAAACACCTGGAAAACCAGGTAAGTATGACACTTTTGCGCAGTGCTTGAAAGATAAAGGTGCTACTTTTTACGGTGCATTTTGGTGCCCACATTGTCAAAATCAGAAAGCGATGTTTGGTAAGTCTGCAAAATTGCTTCCTTATGTTGAGTGTTCTACACCAGACTCAAAAGGTCAGACTCAGATTTGTAAGGATGTGGGGATAACAACATATCCTACTTGGCATTTTACAAATGACCTTTCGACTACGACTAAAGTTATCAGTGGTGAAGTGGCGCTTGCTGACCTAGCAAAAGAGACAAACTGTCAGTTGCCAGAATAAAAATATGCTTCAATCAAATATAACAGCAGTTGTTGCATTCCTAACTCTTCTGTCGAATATTGTCTTTGTAGTTTTTATTATTGCACTTTACTTTAAGAAAGATTTTAGAAATTACATTTATACATTTGTTAATAAGTACGTTTTGCAACTTATATTTGCTAGTTCAATGACTGCATTGGTTGGTAGTTTGCTTTATTCAAATGTTGCAGGATTTCCACCTTGTGAACTTTGCTGGATTCAGAGAATTTTTATGTACCCACAAGCACTACTTTCATTTATGGCAATGATTTGGAAAGACAAAAGAATGGTTACATATCTGTTTCCGATGTCTATTTTAGGCGGAGTTATTGCTCTATATCATTCGTTTACGAACTGGGGCTACGGAGGGTCACTACTTGGTTGTACGTCAGTAGGAGGGGAGTGCTCAAGAGTGTATGTTCTAGAGTACGGTTATATAACTATACCTTTTATGGCACTAACTACTTTCGCCTACTTAATTCTTATTTCAGTTATATATTACAAATCTACAAAGGAGAGAATTTAGGTTATGTCAAAAGTTAAAATAGTTACTCATAGTTCTAAATTTCACACTGATGATATTTTTGCTGTAGCGACGCTTAGTCTGGTTCTGGGAGAAGATAACATTGAAATAATACGTTCACGAGACCCTGAAGTTATAAAAACAGGAGATTACGTGGTTGATGTTGGGGGTGAGTATAATTTTGATACAAAAAGATTTGATCACCATCAAATTGGGGGTGCCGGTAAAAGGGAAAATGGCATACCATATGCTTCGTTTGGTTTGATCTGGAAACACTACGGAGCTCAAGTTTGTGGCAATGAAGACGTTATGAGAAGAGTAGAACAAATACTTGTTCAGCCAGTTGATGCGGGGGATAATGGGGTAAAGACTTTTGATATGAAAATCGAGAATGTGAATCCTTACACAATAGGCGCATTTTTTGATACGTATAATCCTAGTTGGAAAAATGAGGACAATATTCGAATTAATGAGTTCATGACAGCGGTCAGTGTCGCTAAAGATTTACTTGTCAGAATTATAAATAAAGAGAGAGATTTTTTTGAAGCAGATGAAATAGTGAAAGATTTATACAAAAAGTCTAGTGATAAAAGGTTAATCGTCATGAAAAAATACTATCCTAGCAATGAAACTCTATCTAAATTTTCAGAACCACTTTTTACTGTATATCCACAAGGTGATGGGAAGTGGGTCATAAAGGCAATAAAGAATGACGACGAATCTTTTGATTACAGAAAGTATTTACCAAAAGAATGGTCGGGTAAAACTGGTTCTAGCCTAGAAGAATTAACTGGGGTAATTGGTGCTAATTCATGTCACAACGCTTTGTTCATTGCTACAGCAAAAACAAAAAAAGCTATACTTAAAATGGCTGAAATAGCTCTAAATTCTTAACCCATAGAACCTTTAGATTTGCGACAAGTTCGCGTATAAAATTTAATAATACGATAAGACTTACAAATTAGTAAGGTGAAGAGTATTGTTAAATTTTAGACGATGAAATTGGCCAAATATGGAGGTTCTAGTACAGGACGCCTGGTAGATACATAACCACCATGCTCAGTATGATTAGCACGCACAATATCGTCCAAATTGCCTTAAAGGCTTTTTTATTTTTCTGCTGGAATAACATATAATGTCTATAATGATGGATATTCAGCAAAAACGCAAGTTTCGAAATATAATCTACAGTAGATTTACTTTAACCTTTCTTTTTCTGCTTGTGCTGCTTGCACTTCACTCAACTTGGAGGGTTTACCTTAAAAAAAGAGAAAGCATAGCTATGAAAGAGACTTCTGCCCAAAGACTATCTGAACTAGAGGCTAGGGATGCTGAACTTGAAGGTAAAATTAGAAAACTGGCTACGGTTTCGGGTGTGGAGGAAGAGATTAGGTCAAAATTTAGCGTTGCAAAAGACAACGAAAACATGGTGATTATAGTTAGGGAAGATGCAACTACTACAGAGATAATAGTGCCTGAAGTGGGTTTCTGGTCTAAATTCAAGGCATTATTTAGGTAACTTGTGACACTAGTTTATTTTAGTTATACTAGTGTGACTAATAATAAATCCGCACACTAACTTTGTTATTGTGCAAGTTATTTTAGGTTTTAATAAATGTTAATATGATTATCGCAAGTATAGGTAAGTAATTTACTAGGTTAACTAAGCACCAATAACTATAACAAAGTTAGTGTGCGGATAAATTTAAAAATATGTCAGAAAAACAAGTAACAATATATTCAACACCAACCTGCCATTTTTGTAATATGGCAAAGGAGTATTTCACTGCAAATGGTGTAAAGTTCGAATCTTTTGATGTTTCGAATGATTCTGTAAAGAGGGCAGAAATGATGGAAATTTCAGGTCAGCTCGGAGTGCCGGTAATTAAAATAGAAGATAATGTAGTTATCGGTTTCAATAAGCCTAAATTGGCTGAACTTTTAGGTTTAGAGGGGAATCAGAAATTAGCAGCATAGTTTTACAAATAAACAATTGGCACAATATAAAACATCCCTTTAAGGGATGTTTTATATTGTGCCATCGACACGAATCGAACGTGTATCTACCCCTTAGGACGGGACTGTTCTATCCATTGAACTACGACGGCAGGCTATTTTCGTAATGGGATCTTAGGGTCGGTCACAGGTTTTAAGTTCGCCGTCGCTCACTTAAACCTGCGACCCCGCCTCACGTTTTATTTCTGTTGAAATAAAATTCGTTCCGGCTTTCGACCCTTGGTCGGAAACCTTTGGTTTCCTTCTCTGTGCCGAGACCCAGGGTCGAACTGGGGACCTATTCCTCTTCAGGGAAGCGCTCTACCAACTGAGCTATCTCGGCAATACCTGTCTATATTACTAAAAATTTGGCTTTTTGCAATAACACTCTAACTACCTAAAATACTGTTAAGGTTGGTAGTGGCATTGCCATATGCAGATATAATACCATCAATATAGGGCTGAACAAGGTAAAACGCCCCTACAGCTGATCCAATTATAAATACCCAGTAAACTATACTCATTATACGTGCGATCTTCATTGATCGACGCATCGAGCGCAGAATATCATTATTTTCTTCTGAAAGTTCTGCTACCCTCTCTAGGAGCTCTTTTTCTTCTGGTGTCATTTTATCCCTTTACTCGTAGGCGAGTCTGCTTGTTCTTGTCAATTTTTGGAAGTCTAATAATGAGCAAACCATGTTTTTCTATAGCATCTGCTTCTTCAACCTCTACTTCAGAAGGCAACATAATTGATCTTGAAAATGAACCCCAGTAAAGCTCCTGGTGGTAGTAGTCTTCGTCTTTAACAAATTTCTCTGTTTCTCTTTTTCCTTTAATTACAACCATATCCCTAGTTATGGAGATGTCTAGGTCTTCTGGCTTAACTCCTGCAACCATGCTTTTTATAACTATTTCAGAAGGTGTTTGGTAGACATCTATAGTTAGTTCGCCCTCCTCGTTCTCTTCTAGGAGTGGACTAGGATTGATACCTCCTCGGCTAGGTAGACGAGTTTCTTCCACTACTTCATCTTCCATGTCGTCCATTCGGACACTTCCAGTTAGTTTTTCAAAGAATGATCTGTTATCTTTCATAAGTTTTTAAATTTTCGTTTCTAAGATGTTTAATTTTTTCAAATAATAGTAATAATACTACGATACACAACCAAACACCTCCGAATACAAGAAAAATATTTCCTGGTGCTCTACTTATTATAAATAAATTGAAACGAGTATGCAATACTGTCGCAATAATAATTCCTATAGTTGTGTAAAATATTTTCTCTCTCTTTGTTTTGTAGAATGCTAAACCAAGCATCATACCTATTGTAGCTGATGACATTATGTGGATAAGACTTGCCCCGATAAATCTCATATTTCCATTTATTATTGTGCTCAAGAAATCTCCGTCTCTAAGTATCTCAGTTAGAAACAAGGTGTTTTCGAATGTTACAAAACCAAGTGCAGAAACTATCATGTAAATCATGTCATCTACTGGTTCATCAACAATTTTCTTTCGGAGGGCAATGTAATAAACAAGGCCAAATTTAGTTATTTCTTCTATGGCTGCCCATAGTGTAAAAGACCAAAATACATCTTCTCTTAAGTAGTCGTAAACAATTTTTTGAAAAGGCAAAACAACAATAACCGCAAGCATTCCTCCTAGAAAGGCTAGCGTTAGCATTTTTGCAGGTTCTGGGTGTATGTCCTCCTTTAACCAAAACCAAAGCCAGATAAGAGCTGGTATTAATCCTAGTATGAAAGCGATGATAAAAGGGTATTGTTGTGGTATTTCTAGAAACATATTTTAAAGACTAATCTTTTGGCCATTTTGTAACCATTAGCAGATTCTCTTCAGATTTTTTAATGTGAGACCATATTTCTTCTGTTAAAAAAGGCATAAACGGGTGTAGTAGTTTAAGTGATGTTCTTAATAGGTGCATTAGAGTAAACTGTGTAGATTTCACTACTGCCTGGTCTTCACTTTTTAACTTTTCTTTTGAACCTTCTATTATTTTATCAGCAAAAGAGTGCCATACATAGTGGTACAACTTTTCTGCGGCAAGGTAGAAGCGATATTCATCCATATCTTTAGTAACGTCTTTAGTTAACTCATCAAGTTCTGAAATGTTGTCTAGGTCTTGTTCAATGAGAAGTTCAGGTTTTTTGCCATCGAAGCCCTCCAGGCTGGTAAGTACAAATCTAGTTATATTCCATATTTTATTTGCAAAGTTTTTGTATGCCTTAACTTTGTCTTCTTGCAAAGCAACATCTGTTCCGGGAGTATTTCCAACAATAAGTGCCATACGCAAAGCATCCGTACCATACTTGTCGGTAAGTGTTAGTGGGTTTATTACATTACCTTTCGACTTACTCATTTTTTTACCTTGAGCGTCATTTACTAATCCATGCAGATAAACTGTATGAAAAGGAGCTTTTTTCCCGAGGTATAGACCAAATATAACCATTCTAGGTACCCACTTGAAAATTAAGTCATGTCCAGTTTCCATTACATCAGTTGGGTAAAAAGTATTAAAGTCCTTACCGTCCGGGAAACCAGTTGTCATTAGTGGCCATTGCCCAGAAGAGAACCATGTGTCGAAAGTATCTGTATCTTGCGTCCAGCCATCACCATCAGGTTTTTCTTTACTTGCAACTGCCTCTCCATCTCTAAACCATGCGGGTATAGGTATACCCCAAACAATTTGTCTGGAGATGTTCCAGTCTATGGTATTTGTCATCCAGTACCTAAATATCTTTTCGTAGTTATCTGGAACAAATTTTATTTCCCCCTTATCAACAGATTCTAGGGCCATCTTTGCGAGAGGTTCCATTTTCACAAACCACTGATCCTTTATTTGAGGCTCAATTACAGTGTTACACTTATAGCACTTTTTAACTACGTTTTTGTATTTATCATCAATTCTAGTTACCAAACCCTTTGATTGTAATTTCTCTACTATCTTACTTCGAGCATCTTTTATACTCATTCCTGCAAATTCCTCTGCAATAGGTAAAAGTTTTCCTCTCCAGTCTATTATCTGCTCCATCTCTAAGTTGTGCCTTTGAGCTATTTCATAGTCAACCTGTGAATGCCAAGGTGTTATTGTCATTACACCAGTTCCAAACTCCATATCCACAATACTATCCTTTATAACTGTTGCTTCGATAGGGCCATTTATCCATTCCACAGTCATTTTCTGACCATGTTTATACTCGGCATATCTTTTGTCATCAGGATGCATTACTACATACTTATCACCGAATTTTGTTTCAGGTCTAACAGTTCCTATTTCAAAAGGTCCATATTTAAAATAGTAGAAGGGGGAAGCTTCTTCAGTTGAGTCAGTCTCAACTTCCGAAAGGGAAGTCTGGTGTTTACTGCACCAGTTTATCGTTCTTTTTCCTCTATATGCTATTCCATCATTCCACATCTTTATAAATGCATCTTGAGTCTTTGAAACTACTTCTGGGTCTAAAGTAAATTTCTCTCTTGACCAATCGCAAGAAGCACCTAGAGATTCAACCTGAGCCTCCATGTTCTTCTTGTTCATTAGTGTGAAATCTAGGATTTCTTTATACAAATCCTTTGGATCCATACCAAATCTAGAACGGCCTTCCTTTTCAAGTTTTTTCTCATAAACTACTTGAGTTTCAAATCCTGCATGATCCGCACCAGGTATCCATAGCGTTTTAAAACCATTCATTCTTTTATACCTGGTCATTATGTCCTCAAGGGTAATAAACAAAGCATGGCCTGCATGGAGGTCACCATTTGCATTAGGTGGAGGCATCACTATTGTGAAAGGCTTTGCATCTGAATTTATAATGCCTTTTTCAACTAATGTGTCAGGGTTAAAAAACCCACTATCTTTCCAAATTCTATATAGTTTTGACTCGGTATCTTTCGGGTTATATGGGGACAAGAATACGTCTTTCATTTCTCTAGGATAGCACAAGTGTGGCGTGTACAAAATAGGTTGGAAATACGTCTGAACTTGTAGGAATATAGCTACTTGTATAAGACAGTCTAAATGTCTTATACAAGGAATCCGTAAACAAGCATTGTAGAATAGAGCGTTTATGAATTCTAAAGGACTAATTTCTGCTTATAAAAGACATAATTTATAAAATGGCTTAAAATATGAGTATTTTTAGTACTCTAAATTTTTACAAACATTGACAACAATAGCAAGTCAGTGTACTATCCTTTTATCAAAGTAATAAATTAATTTAAATTATGAAAAAAATATTTACAAACATTCTGATAGTAACGTTGATTTTCTCAACAGTTTCTGGGGCATTTCCAGCAACTGCTTTTGCCAATCAGACTGAAGAGAGTGAACACAGTCAAAGTGGTTACTGTAAGCCAGGAGAAGTTATAACTATTACTGAAGCTGCTCGGGCATTTAATGATGGGAAAATACTATTTGAACTATCTACTAGCACAGATAATACGAAAGCTGTATTTAACCTAGTAAATAAAACTGGTTGTAAATTTCCAGTAAGTCTATCTTCTTACAAAATGTTTGATGGAGTTTTATCACATCAAGAATTTTATTCTGGTACAGGTTTGGTTTATGCAGAAGAGTCGGCATCTATTACTGTAGATCTACCATCTTGCATGGCTCAAATTGATGCTTGGTTTGGACTTTATCCAACACAACTACTAGATTCCAATCCATACGGTTATCCTAACGTACCAATGGTTATTGCTTATAAATTTCTATACAACAGTGGAACAGGTTACCACGATCCAATAGGACCACTTTGTAAAAAGGAAGTTCCAAACACACCTCCAGTATTAACTTTAGTCGGTTCGTCAACTATTAGTATGGTTTCAGGGAGTTCATTCACTGATCCAGGTGCAACAGCTACAGATCTAGAAGATGGAAATATTACAAACAAAATTGTAACTACAGGTACAGTTAATACAAACGTAGTTGGTACATATACAATTACTTACAATGTAGAAGACTCAAAAGGTTTG
>JACCDV010152519.1_pt1 | contig 13965 bp, 7 predicted proteins | sample 7446131 | NCBI WGS metagenome assembly JACCDV01 (sample SAMN15323448, study PRJNA562643) | freshwater metagenome | isolation source: river surface water | place: USA:Blue River Watershed | collected 2017-08-17 | reverse complement strand
CCCAAACCCCAAACCCCAACCCCATTGAATAAAATTAATTAAAAATTATAAAATAAATAAAAATGATTAATGATTAAGAAATGGCTTTATAATGGTTGAATACTTACTCTTACTATCCAGTAATTAATAATATCTAAATTGCTCCAATGGTTGATGTAACGAATTAATGTTATTGAGTATTTTTCAGGTTATTCTCTAAGTGAATTCCTTTATATACAGAAATGATTCATACTAAGACAATATTAGATGAAAATAAGAGAAAATTTTTCAGAATTTTTCCTGTTGAAAAACCCATTGTTTTTTAAGTTGGAGGATCAAATGCAGATGATTTAGCAAAATCTTGTCAAATAATAGAAGAATTGGGATATGATTAAATTAATTTAAATTGTGGCTGTCCTTCATAACAAGTTCAATGTGGATAGTTTGGAGCTTGTTTAATGAAGGACCCAAAGAATGTAGGAAATTTGTTAAAAAAGATGAAAGAATCAACTTAACTGCCAATTACAGTAAAATGCAGAATTGGAGTGGATGAGTTCGATTCTTATGAGTTTTTTAAGGATTTTATTGAAACTGTTCATAAAGAATCCGGTGTTGACACTTTTATTGTTCATGCAAGAAAATGCTTACTTTAAGGACTTTCTCCAGATTAGAATAGAAACGTTCCATAATTAAAGTATGAATTCGTTTATTGAATTGCTTAGGAATTACCAAAACTGAATTTTATTTTAAATGGGGGAATTAAGACTTTAGAAGATGGAGTTTAAATCTTATAAGAAAATCAGTAAATCAAAGGTGTTATGTATGGGTGATTGGCTTATTAGGATATTTATAGGTTTGTTAATGCTGAAAAGCTTTTTTTCAACAAACAAGAAAATACCTTTGAAAGAGAGCAACTTATTTGACAGTATTTTTACATATTATAAATCCTATAGAAAAAAGACTGATTTTCTTATGCACATTTTATGAAACCTTTATAATCTCTTTATTATATGAATTTTAAGAAAAGAATTTTTAATCATCTTTTTATGAGTAAAAATTTAAAATTTACAGAAGAGGAATTTATGATGAATTTAAACAAATTGGAAAATTTTAATTAAATTTATAATGAATAATCAGCCTGATACTAAAGAACCAATTTACAAGTTGTAAGATTTGGATTACTCTATTGAAGATTTTATTCTTCGAAATCAATAGCTAATTTTATAGAATTACTCGATTTCTCCTTTGTATGATTCAAATAATGATAAAATTAGTAATTTAGTCATTTCTACATGTTAGATAAAATAAATAGACTTTTTAGCAAATTTTTAATACTTGAAATTGCTATCAATAAATTTCTGTTTTTTATGAAGAATTGAAACATCTGAGATATTCATGAATTTATTGGAAATCAATTTAAGCAATAATTAACTATTTGAGTTTTAAGATCTGAGTGATTTCCCAAACCTTATCAATCTTAACGTCTCCAATAATGAAATTGAAAGGCTTACTTGCAGTAAAGAAAATAACGTTTTATTAACACTTAGATGTGAAAATAATAGATTAAGATAATTTGATTTTATTAAAAATACTATCGAATTGTAAGAACTGTATTTAAATGATAATCAAATATAAAGATTATCTCCAATAGAAAACAATATAATAAAAATGGAATTAAATAGAAATCATTTAATTAATCTTAATGAAATTGTTTAATATAAGTCTTTAGCTAATTTAAATATAAAAAATAATTGAATATTAAGCATAGATGAATTAAAGATAATATCAAATGTTCCAAATTTATAATAGATTTCTTTTAGTATAAAATAATAGAATTATTAATAGAAGTTTTTAGTATTTTTTATTATTAAATATTTACCTTAAATTATATCTGTAAATGAATTATAACTGAATGAAGATTTGATTTAATAAACAGAGGATTTATGTTTAATAGATTTATATGAAAATAACCAATTAGAATATAAATAAGAGACAAAAGATTATATCGAGAATGTTCTTAGCTAAACGAAATAAGAATATGAAACTTTTATAATGAGTCAAGTTGATTTTTAAGAAATTATTCATAAATCTAATTGTTGAAGAAAACTCTTATCAAAAACATTGTCAAATATTTTCCTTATTAAAATCTCTACTTCTGTTATTGATAAATCGAAATGAGAAACCAACTTTTATATTATTGGAAAATCTCCAACTTTTTGAGTCAAAATTATCAAAGAAACTCCAATAACACTTATAAACAAAAGTGAAAGGCTTAAATTTCCTTGTAATTTTCTTCTTCTAAGAATTGCTTATTCAAAAACAATGCAACTAATTTCTGCTAAAAAAATGAATTTTTCCATCTTAAATTAATCTTCAATAAAGTATAAACAACTACTGAAATAAGAGAATCCTTTACATTATAAATTTAACTCAAAATTTATAACTTTTAGAATTTACACTTCTCTTTCTTATATAAGTAAAATACTGTAAATTTGTTCTGTAAATTCCAAAAGATATTTTATAATGAAATGATCAGAAGAGGAATATTTTCCAACTATAAAGAATACAGTAATAAGATCCAGTAAAACATCTATAGTTTTTTCTTTTGTAAAAACCTGTTTAAAATATCCAAAACCATCATTTTTTATTCAAAGCAGAATTTTATTTCAAAAGAAATCTTAAAAATCATCTACAAAAGATCATCTTCAATTTTGTTATAAAAATTAAAGAATTAAATAAAAGGTTCTTCTTTAAGTCTTCTAAGCTCTTAATCTAACTCGATATTTTTATAATATGTTTTTGGCCATAGTATTTTGTACTTAGAAATGTTCAACTCCATTATAAAAGTATTTTTAGTTAATTTTACTTTGTTTTAAAATTTGATTTTAAATTCCTACATAAAAACCAATATTTTAAGTAGAATAAACTAAAATATTCCAAAGAATCCACATTGTATGCTCAATAAAGTTTCTTTAGAAATAGTCTTTTTGCTAATGATATTAAATTAGTTAAAACATGCCACTTAAAAAAAGCTATTTAAATTACCAAATATTTCATAATGTTTGATTAAGAATTTTTAACACTTTCAAATTGATACCAAAAACTTATTAAATTCAAAAAATAGTTTTTTCGAATAGTTAAAGTAGCAATTTACTAATTAAGTTACAGTAATAATAAATGATACTTATAAATCTCTAGTTATTCAATTGTCTTTAAAATATCTTTATAATGGATATATTATCATTATAGAAAAAAGGATAGTAAATAATAACAAAGTATTTTTCCATCAATTTTAAGTACCAAATATAATTTCACAAAAAAGATTTTCAAATTTCTGCTTTACATCACAAGATAATAATTATTGCTAAAATTAATAATAATTTTATTAAGAAGAATTTTAATTAAATAAAATAAAAGAAATTAGGTGAAAAATGAGGGTAAGAAATATAGATTAATTCAAACTTCATGTTTTTCTTTTAAAATCTGTCAATAAATATAAAAGTATATAAATCGGGTTTAAATATATAAGAAATCCAAATATAGAAATATATAAAGTTTAGTAATCTTTTTATAACAGAATTATCATAAGAAAAATATCAATCAATCATAAATCTTTTTATACTAAAAAATCAATTGAAAACTAAAACCCGAAAATACCAATAAACAAAATAACATTTTTAATCAAATCATCATTGGTTAGTAATTATCATATTTTTATTAAAATTACTGCAAATATAATAAACAAAGAACTTCTACTTATACTAAACCAATGAAAAAGCATTTATATAATTACAGGTACTTAATTTACATAATTGTCAAAGTACTTATTTTACATTTCCTTTTATCAATATAAACTCTCTTAAACAACATCATAAGAAAAATAATTAATTTAAAAATTATCCATTTTACCATATTAATAATAATAGAAAAATCCTATTATGTAAGCTAAATCATATAAATATCATTTAATAATCATTATAAAATATATTAAATTTTTAAGTCTTCATCTAATCTAAGTTATTCATACATTTATTTCTTATTCATTTCAGTTGATTCTTATATTACATTGAATATTTCCTTACAAATTCCCTTGTATTTCTTCGATTTTATTTATATTTCTTTTAATTTATCTTCTGCTATTCTCATCTCTTCTGGATCTATTGTTTTATTATCTAATTTTTTAATATCTTATAATCTTTAATTAATTTCTGTTAGTTTCTTTTATAGTTGATTTATTAACTATTTTAATTAGTCCGTCGATAGATTTTATTCTTCTTATTTCAATATATCTTATCTTTCCTTTAATTCTTCTTATAATTCACTTTGTTCTTCCTTTAACTCCAAAAGCTTCGATTTTAAATCATTTAATTTTGATTCATCAAACTCAATTATATCTTAATTTGCAAAATAAATCGCGAATTTCCCAAATATTTTTGTTTTAATTTTTCCTTAAGAAGTTAGTTGTTCTAAAATTCTAAGCAAATCTGGTTTCTTTATAGCTTTTTTAAGATTTTCTAAAATATTCAATAATCCATAAGGTCGATTCTCTTTAAGCATATAATTTAAAACTATATAAGATTAGTCCTTTGGATCATCAGTCTTTTTATCCTTAATTTTAACCTCTTCTTTTTTTGTCTCTAAAGAAGTATTCTCTTTAACTTTTTTCTGTTTTTAAGGCTTTTCCATTTTATTAGAAATATTCTATTAATTAATTCGACTTTCCTTTAATTCTTACTCTTTAACGATCGCCTCAAATTAAGTCAGTATATCTTCCTCCATTAATAAATTATAATTATTATAGCTTAAATCTGCAAACCGGACAAGATTGATCTGTCCATTTTGATTTCTCAAACCAATAAAGCAAACACGGTTGATGAAAGAAGTGGTTGCATTTAGTAATGATTGCTAGTTGTATTTAATCCCAACAAATTGAACATGTTTATGGAGCATTTAAACATACCAAAATTATGTCGAATAAATTTCTTCTTTATTTTTATAGCTAAATTATATGATATAATTTTTAATATAAAGATAATAACTACATAAACAAACTTATTAAAAACTCAATCAATCCAATGTCTTTATTATAATAATTATCAAATAAAGAATAAGCCGAGTTTATTAAGTAAATTATGAAAATCAAATATTGTAAAATTAAATAAGAATAAAACCTGTCTTTTATTTGACTTATTTTTTATTATTTAATTTTATTGTTTAAATGAAAAAAGTTTAAAACAGTAAAAACAAACAATAATAAATGATTTCTAAAATAATCTAAAAAATTAATGTTTCTTTAATGGCTTATAATGCTAAATAAAATCATCATAGAAAAACCTATTGTTAGTAATATTTTTGATAATAATAGATAAGATTAGATTTATTTGATAAGAAAATTGTCTTTTTTCATTTAAGTAAAAATCACTTTAATTTTATAAATTTCATTTAAAAAGTCTTTAGTTTTCTTCAAAGGATAAAATAAAGCTATATAAAGCATAAATAGAATCAATTCTAAAGTAAAGGACATTAAGTTGAGTTCTTATATTTTGTTAGCTTTTATGGATAGTCTTTTTAGGTTTCCAATATAATATATAAATATAGAAACTGGTAGCTTATAAATATTAAAAACACGCTTTATTTTTATAAATTATTCAATAATGTTAAAGAATATATTAATCAGCAAATAAAAAATAGCAAATATTTAAAAATGAATAAAAGTGCTAAAATTAGAGTATTTAAAATATGAGAAAATTACTTGGTTATTTTTTTCATTTTCTTAAATATCATAAATTTAGTAAATTACTGAAAATAATAATACAAAAAGAAGTATTATGTAATTTATAGGATAAGTACTAAGAATGTTAACTTTATCAATATAGAGTATTTTCTTATATAAAAACTTTCTAATTGATATTTAATTTCTTCTTTATTCTATTAGCTATAATTGCTAATTATATAATTCTTTTGTTCTTATGTATTGATTTATATTATATTATTCTAAATTCTATATAATTTATATAAAATTCTCTTTAAGATTTTTTTAATTAAAATTAAAGAATATTTATTATCTATTTAAATAATCCTTTTATTCTCTAGTTATATTCTAATTGATTTTTTCTAACATTAATTTATAAGTGTTGTTATTTTATTAATTTTAATCTTAATAAATTTATAAACAAGTTTCTTATAATTAATTCATTTATTTTTTTAAGGAATTTTATCTTAGATTTATCTCTTTTCTAATTATATTCATTTTGTAGTTGTTATATATGAAGTTTATTCTGTTTATATCAATATATGTATCCAATGTTTACTGATTATTACTTTGTCTTATCTCTTCATCAATATTTAAATACTTATAAACAAGTTTATCCATTATAAATTTATAATAATTTTACAATAATAAAATTAGTTATTCAAATATCTATGTTTTTTTATAATATTCTCTAATTAATCATTTTATAAAATTTCTAAGTATTTTATAATCTATTAGTAATATTCTTTATATTCTTATAATCTTTCAGTAAATTTATAAATCATTGTTATAATAAAGAATATTTTAAGATTAAATATACTCATATCATTTTCAAACGCTTTTATATACTCAATACTTAGTATAGATCTTTCCAATATTTCCATTTATTAATTTTAAAGGATTTCATTGTTAATGTTTTCTGAATTAAATTAATCATAAATTTCCTAAAAGAAAAAGTCTATAAAAATTAATAAAAAACTTTCCGAGTTTTTCTTTATTAAATCATCATTAGATTCATATAATGACAAGCCCAAATCATAAAGAATTATTTAAAACTCATAAGAATTTGAATTCAAATGCTCGTTATATAATAGAATTACTTGTGTAATTTCCTTTATTGATTTTTCATACATTTTTTACTAATAAAATAATAACCCATAAATTCAATATTTTATAATCTTTAATTAAATTGATAAAATATTATCTTCATTTTAATCATTTTTCATATATGAGTTTACTAATAAATGTTTTGCTTATTATATTTGATTCGTTTTTAAATAACAATAAGAGAGCAAATATATTCTTAAATAATATAAATAGTCTGTTTCTTTGATAATTGATTTTCGTTCTAAATCGATAAGATTTGTTATTGCTACGTTATATTTATGAAGCTAAATAAGCTTTATACATTATTTCTCTATTTCCTAGTGTTACTCCATTATATTTATAATGTTAATAATGATTTATTTATTAATATTTTATTTATAGTAAAAATCTATTATTATTAAATATGATTTTACTAAAATTGAATAGAATTAATATTGATTATGATAAGTTTAAGTATATTATAAAGGAATTGTTTAATATACAGAATAGTATTTAAAGATAAAAATAATTAATATCGAAGAATCTATATTATTTCAATAATCTTTTAACAACAATGTTATATAAAAAGCGATCTTTAGTCATAAATTATACATTTTTAATAATCAATAATAATGTTAATAGAATTAATTACTAGAATAATATAATAAATATCAATGAATTTTTGTTTAATAAATAAATAGAAGAATTTTAGTTACTTTTTAGTTGTAAAATTACTGGGAACATTTAAGAAAATTGATATAAAACAAATAGCATAATAACTCCTTATATAAAACCCATTTCTTAATTAACATTATTAATTCGAATTGAAAATGCTAACAAATTTGACACAGACTAAAAAATATATTGGATTATATCAATTATTATTGCAATAATTATTGCTAAAAGAATTAATATCAAAATTTAATAATTTTATTTAAAAAATAAAAATAATAAAATATTTATTAAAAAATATTGCATTTCTAAGAACAAACATTTGCTGCTAATAATTCATCTGTTTTAATCTATTCATCTTTTTCATTTAATGGTTTCTCTCTGATATATTATAGAAAATCTAATAATTGCTACTAAGACTTTATATGTTAAAAATTTAGTTTAGAATAAATTGATTTTAAAGAAACTTTATTTTCTTCTTTTATACTATCTTTTTCCTCGTTAATTGTTAAAACAAACACTTTTTAATGATTTTATATTAATTTTTTAATTTTATTTAAATATTGAATTTCCTATTCAATATTGTCGTTTTCAACTATTAATATTATATATTAATTATCTAATATTTGCATTTTGCTTATATTAATCAAATTCTGTTCATTTGGATGGAATAAGAATGTAATCATTTAAGTATCAGATTATCAAAGCTAACAATAGAACAAAGAATTATTATCTTATAAGTCTTTTTTATCTTCATGAAAAATCCTTATAAATTTACCAATCCAAAATCTTCTATTTATTTTCTAATGAAAAAGAGAATATTGAAATTTTTATGTTTTAACTCATTATAAATATTAATTGTTATTTTTTATTAACTTTTTTGTAGTCTGTTAAGATACCATTAAACATAACTTGTTCGAATATTTTATTTTTTCTCTTTCTTTTATTCCTTAACAGGTTATTTCTTCTCTGTTGTTATTTCTTTTAAAAATCTCTTTTAATCTTCAAGCAATTTTTGGAAATCTTAAAGAATCAATTATTTCTTCAAAATTCTTTCTCTTATCTTTTATTCTTCTTTTTATTATTCTTTATTTTATTAATTTTATAATGGATCAGCCAACAGCATAACTTCTTAGTGATTTATAATAAAACTCAGAAATTTTAGCTTTGGTAAAAACTAAGGATTAATTAGAAGAAATTGCATAAATTTTACATAAGAAATTTAATCTTGTGAATCATCAAGAAGCAGATAAAATGGTTCTGACTTTTATTTCCAACAATTTCTTATCCAGGATGTTTTTCATATGGAATGAAGATACATTAAGTCCTCCTCTTATGGAACTGATTTGATTCTTATAACAAAAAGAACTAATTTCTCCTATTTATTAAAAAGTGCTTAATAAATGCTACTTTTCTTCAGGTAACAGAAATTGACTCTAAAGTATAACCAATCTTGGAGACGAAGGAAAAGATTAAGCAATTTAAAAGATATAAAACTTATTAAACTCTATTTTTCAAATCAGTACTTAAGCTTAGCCTAAATTTGGTCTAATGCTGATAAACTATAAAGGAGATGTTATATTGGCAGATAAAATATGCATGTAGAAAATATATTAAGATTAAAGCTTAAAGTAGAATTAAAAAATAAATATTTTTGACTTAATAATCCCTTAGAGTTTAAAATAGCTTTAACATAGACTAAAAATGGCAGAAAAATAATTTGATAAAAAATCAATTGATATTCTGATGACCAATTAAAAGACTTTTAGTATAGTTTTATATAGCGAATAAAAAGCTTAATAATATTGTGATTTTCTTAGATCCAAAAAAATCAATAAAAATTCTTTAATTTGAAAAGATGATAAATCATATAAGCATATTTATCATTAATTTATGAAATCTTTTAATGTTTAATTTCATCCAATAAGCATTAATGGTGATTAAGATAAAATTCAATGGAATCAGTTATAAGCTATCTCTTATAAAAATCTTGAATAAAGAAATACTGATTTTCTCTTATTAAAACTAAAAGAGAGTAAAAGTGAGCCAGATATTGATTTCTCTAAAAATGTTTAAGATTAGGAATTTTTAAGATTAAAGAAAATATATGAGGAAAATATCATATCAAAATAATAATAAAAAATTATTTATTTTTTTCGACTTAAAACATTATCAAAAGAATCCTCTGAGAAAGATTCCTATTCATTTTATTCCATTAAATTTTAATTCTCCATTTTTAGCTTTAAATTCTCTTTTTATAATTATTCAGTTATATATTCTTATTTTTACAATTTTATCTTAAGAATTTACATTTCTGAATTATTTGATTTATCTTTATTTTGATCTTGTATTTTTTATTGTAAATTTTATATTAACTATGAGTATTCCTATTCTATTTCTTTAGATTGTTCTTTTAGTATTTTATTTTCTTATTTTAATTCTTCTATAAGAAACTAATCTTATTTGTTCTCTTATATTATTACTTTATTATTCTTCTATAAAAATAACTCATTTTATAATTCTTTTATTTTACTTATGAAAAAAACTTCCATTTATTCTAGTTCTAACGTTTAAGGCTTTTATACTAATAGTTATAATACATTGATAAACTTATTTTACTCTTATTCATTTACTTATAATAATTCATTTTGTTATTTTAAATAAGAAATTTGATTTCTTTAAGCTCTAATTTAAAAGCCAGAATCTTCTTATTAGAAAATTTGTTAATTTAATTAAGATATTGTTTTTATGTGTAATTCTCTTTCATTTAACAACTATTTATTTTATAATTAAATTTCTTAATATTTTTTCTATATTTCCTCAATTCTCTATTTTTCTTTATTAATAATCTCAATTTGATAATTAAGTTAATTATTCTCTAATTTTAATCTTTTATTTTACATTATCAAATCATCTATATTTTAATCATTAATTTTTTATTCTTTTTTTATCACTTTTTAATCTGAAGTTAAAGAGCTTGGATTTGTTAAGTATTTGCTTTCAGTAAAGGTATTTTCTAGTTCATTTTTAATTTCTATTTTTTATTGATTAATTTAAGAAAATCTAAGAACCTCTTCCTTTTATTATGATTCTTTAGTAAAAAAATTCCTTTTGGATTTAAAGTGATTAAATTCTTCTCTAAACTTATCAATATCCTCATTCTCAATATTCATTATAAATATTTAATTATTTCTTATTTACTTTATCTATTTCTGTTCTCATATCTGTCAATATTTCTATTAATCAATCTAAATCTTCTATTGGAAATTATACTCCTTTTTTTGTTGGTGCTGGCTTACCATCTTTATCAAAAAAATACTCTCTAAAGTCAATATATGATTTTCCTTTGTAAATATTTACTTTTAGTTTCTTATAAACATTTAAATCCCAATACCTGGTTTACATATCTTCCAAACTTTCAAAATTTTACTCTGTTTTTTTCATTATCTTTTTTTATTAAGGAATATTCTCATCTTCACTAGAGTCGCTATATTATCTGTTTATTACCATTATAAAAGACTTTTTATTAAATTATATAAAATATTTATTAATTTCTTTGTTCTAATAACATTCCTCTTAATATACAACTATTCACTTCATATTATTCCATTTAACTAATAAAATCATTAGCCACATTTAAGTTGTTAAATTTGAATATCAAAAAGTTTAATATTTTACCAGATGTTTAATCCGTTCTAAAACAATTTCTTGATAAATTCAGTTTAGACAAAAGTAAGAATTTATCTATTAAAGCTTTTTCTACAGTTTCAAGTATTTTTCATATAGAATCTTTTTGTTGGTTTATTGAGTTAGGATCTGTTGGATTCATAAAATCATAAAATATCTTCACTGTGTGATAAGTTGATGTAAACAATCCAAGATTAGTTTTTTAATCTTGAGCTGCTCTTTCCTTTCAACTTTCTTAAAATGATTTTATTAATTTCTATTCATATTTTCCACTGGTAGATTTTACCTTGTTTTAATCCGATTATAGATAAATAGGAGTAATTACACTTTATACTTTATTCTTTACATATTATGGATATTGTTATTTCCAAATGTTACATTTATTTCTAAATTCTTAATCTTATTCATTTAATGTCTTTTATACAATATATCCAATTTTATATATTTAATTTTCATATTCCTTTGTTTTGTATTAAATCTCAAATATTGTTTTCTCTATTTCTTCTTCCTAAATATCCATTTATAAATTTATTAAAAATCCTTAAATTTTATTTATCTTATTTTCTTTACTCTTTAAATTGATTTTTAATTATTCTGTATAAATTCTACATATTTAGATAAATTCTCTGGTATTTTAGAAATATTCAATTAATTAAAATCTAATAAATTAATAAAATCTTTTTTATTAATTTTTAAAGGAAATAGATTATATTTCATAAGATTTACTCCTTAAGAAGAAAATTATATAATTATTTCTTTTGCAGGAGTTCCATAACTAAAACTTTAATATAATTATAAAGATTTATATTAACTCTTTTATTAGTAATTCCTTATTAACTCTAGATTTAACTAATTATTTCAATTCTTCTTAAATATTTTAAAATCTTTTATTAAAATTTAATATTCTTTATCTGTTTTGATATTTATTCTTTTATTAATCGATTTTATCTTTCTTATTATTAGTCTTTTTGATTTATTTAATACTTTTCAATATTAATATAGAATTTATATAATTTAGTTTTATTCTGAATTAAAGTTGAAATATTAACATAATTAATAACAGTTATTAATTTTTAACTCATCTTAGATACATATACTTATATCCTCTTCTATTTATTAATAAACATCAAAATAATCTAAATCTATTAAATCTATATTAATTGAAATTAGATATTATTTAATTGCTATAAATATTGGAATTATACTTTGTTATATAAATATATATAAATCTTTAAAAGTATTAATTTATTGAATACAAATATTATTATCTATTTTTAATATATTAAAATTTTTATCATAGAAATCATAACTATTTTTATCACATAACATTTAAAGCATTTAAATCTATGTTTTTATATGATAATATACAATCTATTAACCTTTATCATTAGTTATATTATTATATAGAGAAATGTCGATTTTATCTATTCAAGTGTCAATTTATTATTATAATAAATTTATCTCTTATATTTATTATTTGTTTTTTAACTATCACCAATCTAATTCTTCTATTAACTTTTGATTTAATTCTTTTAAATCTGTTTAAAATTTACTAAAATATTCTCCTAATCTGTTCATTCCTCTTTTATATTATTAATAAGAATCAAAAACATATTATTCTATATTGTTTGTTACTTTATATAAATATATCTAATCCTCTATTCTACAACATGAGCAATCTATTAAAGGATTTATTATCGACTTTTATTCACAATTTATTTATCCAATAAGATTATATCTATTCATAACCTAAAGATCACATTAAGAATTAATATTAATAAAAATTAAAAAGAAAATAACAAACATTTAAATTAATAAAAAATAATTTAAATATAACAGATAATGAATTAGGTAAAAATATTAATAGTTCTTTTTTATATTAAATCTACAAGATTTTTTTAAATTAATAATCTTTAAACAATTGTTTAAGACTCTTTATTTGTGTTAGAGAGCGAAATTAAAAGAATCCAAACTTCTATGGAGGTTGATATCTTAAAGACAAAATTAGAGGACTTTTTTAATAATTCTAAAAACTGCTTGGATTTTTAATTTAAGGAAAATAAATAAGCTAACTAAGAAGTATCTTCTATAATATACGAATGTTTAGGAGAGGATTATTCAATCTTTAGTTAATTCTATAAAGAGGTAAATTTTTTACTTAATGAATTTATCAAAGAATAAATTAAATCTTCTTTAGATGAAAACTTCTGTTCTGATATAATTTCAGAGTGTTTGAACTTCTTTGAAATTGTTTAGCTTTTTATCGGAATGAATTTTGATGTTTATTAATCTATGATTATAAATAAAGCAGAATTAGAGAGAAAAATTAACTAAAAATCATTAGACAAATTACTTTAAGCATTATAAGATAACTTATTAGAATATAACAGAGTTTGAGAAATTATGTTTAAACAAAGAGAGTATTTTAGTTAATATATTTAGGATATGATTTCAAGCAATGAATCTAGAATACTATTAAGAATATAAGTAATATTAGTTATTTTTATTAATGTTTTTAATATATATTTTAATATTCATAATTGCAAGAGGATTCTCAACTGAAAGTTATTTTTAAGAAGCTATACTTTGATTAGAAGATTTTGAATTATGGCTAGATGGATGCAATAAAAAGGTTTTGGAATAATATAAAATCGTTAAAGAATTAGATATTTAATTTTAATAAGAATATACAGATTTATTAAGAATTAAAAAGAATAAACTTTTAACAGAATATTTAAAAACAAAAAGAATTTTATAATTTATAAATTTAAATTATTTAATAATTAAAT